>Ga0137403_10007755_pt1 | contig 12077 bp, 6 predicted proteins | sample CZOMad2_1_16fung_FD_122057 | JGI IMG/M metagenome (GOLD analysis project Ga0137403, IMG submission 122057) | Vadose zone soil fungal communities from Angelo Coast Range Reserve, California, USA - CZOMad2_1_16fungal (Hybrid Assembly) | ecosystem: Environmental > Terrestrial > Soil > Vadose zone...
TGAAACTCGACGGTGACAGTGGAAATAACGTCCACGCGTTTGCCGTTCATATACGCCGCCTGGCCGCGCCAGGTTTTGATTCCAGCGATGGCGGCGTCGACAAGCGTAGGTTCCGAACCCTCGACAACTTTTTCAACTTGAACGCGACCTTCCTGAGTTAGACGAACTTGCAAACGGACCCGGCCTTCAATGCCGCCTTTGCGTGCTGACATCGGATACGAAGGACGCGGGGAATACGTCAGTTGCCGCTGAAAACTTTCGGCGTCCTGCCGGACACCGCCGAGCAGCCGCAGTTCCAGTTCTCGAATCCAGGTGGATTCCAGTTCGGGAGCAGCCGGAGGAGGGGGAACATCTGGAACTGGAGGCGGATCGATGCCCCTATTCAAGCGCTCAATCTGTTCACGGATGAGCGCCTCGCGAAGGCCGGTTTCTGAGTCGATGAACTGCAGTTTGATTTTGCCCGCGGCGGTTTTGAGCTTGAGCGGGGCGCCGCCGCCGTTGAGCGCAAGCCACCCTTTTACCGCGCCTGGGCCAGAATTGTTGAAGCGAAGAGCAAGCGCTGGATCGGCTTCAATCCGTTTTTCGCCGCCGGATTCCACGATGGCTTCAATGTTTGCCGCGAGATTGCGCGGCAGATAAACGACGATATCGCCGGAACCGGAAGAAAGCTGGGAAGCGCCCGCGAGATGTACAGCGCCGGAAGATTGGCCTTCGGCGGGATTAATCCATGCCGTGATCGTTCCGTCACCGGTTGCGGCTTGGACCGAACTTGCCACGCGCGTAAGGCAGATGCTGCCGCCGGTCGACTCGACTTCCATCGGGCCCGCCACGTTGATAATTCGAATTCCACCACCGCCGGTTTGCGCATGGACCGAGCCGTCCACTTCGCCGAAGTCAATCTGCCCTCCGCCTGTTTTTACAGTGACGAATTTCGCCGCTTTGCCGACGGAAATGTTGCCGCCTTCCGTGACGAGTTCGGCGCGGCCTCCAATGCCCATGGCGCGAATGTGCCCACCGCCGGTGTGCAGGTTTGCTTCGCCCGAGATATAACCGGCAATGATGTGCCCGCCGGCCGTGAAAGCGGAGACATCGCCCAGAACGTCGCCAACCTGAATGTGTCCGCCTTCGGTAACGAGCTTTGCGACGGGCCGGCCGTACGAAGCGTTTTGCTGGCCGCTGCGGCCAATGCGCAGCGTGCGAATGTTGCCACCCTGTGTGACGAGCGTAGCGGTGCCACCGATATCCATTGTTTCGATGTCGCCGACTTCGGTGTTGATGTCGAGGTTGTAGTTTGCGGGAACGGCAATTTCGAAGTGTACGGAAAATTGCACGCCGGTGGGGCGCTGCTGAGGAATCGCTCCAACGATTTCAACGCCGTATGGCGATGACTTTGCGGAAATGGAATAGCGCTCAAGAAGTTCTTGCGCCTTCTCGCCGCGAAGGTCCGTTTCGACGTGGACTGAGTAACGAATCACAGGAGCTGCGCCGCGATCGAGCGGTACGATTCGAATTGAGCCTTCATCCGCGCTTACTTTAAGCGTGAGGCCGTCCCGCGTATTGAGTACGCCGCTGCGGTCGACGGTGGCACGTTGCGTCGCCGGGGCTGCGGCGCGCGGTGAAACAAGCGAGAAAACGGCCAATAGAACCGCCGCGTACCGAGTGAATCTGCCAGGCGGTATGGCGAAACGCGACCCTGCCCCATTTTTAGTGCGTTGAATCATTTCGCCTTTCGAAACTCCGTGACGCGCAATCAGCGTTCTTTCCGCTATTGCACTTCCTGCAGAGCGATTTGGCGAAGCGCAGCGGCGCTGCGCAACCGGACGTACCGGTTGGAATCATGCTGGCGCAATTCGTCCAACGCGTGCAGGATGCGCTGTTCTATTTCCCTGCCATTCGATGGCAAAGCCGGAGGAGCGACGCCGGGGCCGAAGTCGCTTGGCGCTTCGGGTAGAACCTCAGGCGCTTCATCCGCGGATTCCAACGCACGCACCAACAGGTTCACCGCTTCCACACGAACGCCGGGATTCGGATCGCGCTGCAGCGTCACCAGCAAAGTATCCCGCACCGCCGGCAAAGCAACCATGTCGCGCAGTGCGTCAAGAGCCTTCAACCTAACCGCCGGATTCTGATCCCTCCGCGCGGCAGTGAGCAGAGCCGCACGCGTTTGCTCATCCGAAGCAGCCGCCCGCAGCGCTTCCACGCAATCGAGTCGCACGCCAGCGTCAAACCGATCGCCATTCGCAACAACAAACGTCAGCACTCGGCGCACATCGACGTCGTCTTCATCGCTTGAGAGCGTCATCGGCTGTTCGGCCTGCAGCCGCAACTGAATTTTTCCCGTGGACTGGGAGAAATTCACGTTCGAGACTTCCATCGTTACCAATTTGTCTTCGGGAATCTTCGAAGCGGCGAGAACATTCACTGCGGAACCGGGAGCGACGCTGTTGCTGAATGGCAACCACTGAAGCGCCTGCGTGCCGACAATCGCGCCAACCAGAATCAGCGCGGCAGCGCTCCAGCCCGGGCGCAATGCCATCCATTGGCGAGCCCAGGAAAACGGCTGCCAGCCTTCGTCAACCTTAGGAGCGGAAAGTTCATCGAGCGATTCGGAAAGTTCGCTGCGGCACTGCGAGAGCAATACATTTGCCGTATCAAACTGGTCGGCGGCTTGCGGGATGTGCCCGATCGCATCGCGCAACGCGTCTTCTTGCACAAGCTGTGCGCTGCATGCGCTGCAATTCGCAAGGTGGGCGGCGATCTGCTCGCGCTCTTCGGCGCTAACTTCGTCGCAAGTGTAGAACACCAGAAGCGGCGCTACGTCATCACAGCGCAAAATTTTACGTTCGCCGCTCATCGGAGCTCCGCCAATTCGCTGCGCAATTTACGTGTCGCGCGGAAAAGTGAATTTTTCACGGTCTCTTCCGTGGTACCCAGCGCGTCGCCAATCGCGCGCAGCTTCAAGCCTTGATAGTGCTTCATTTCGAATACGACGCGTTCGCGCGGTGAGAGCCGCTCCATCGCCCGCGCGATGCGCGACTGAATTTCCTTGCCCATCAACGTCCGTTCCGGGTCCAGCGCCGGCCGGTGTTCTTTCTGAAAATCAAAAAAATCCCGCGGACCTTCTTCCATGCGATTCGGATGAATTTCCGGCGCCTGATCTTCCGGCCGCGCCTGCCGCCGCCGCAGATGATCCAGGCAAACGTTCGTTACGATGCGGTACAGCCAGGTGTAAAAGCTGCATTCGAAACGGAAACGATGGAGGTTGCGGTATACCTTGAGGAACGCTTCCTGATAAACGTCGCGCGCATCTTCCGGCCGCTTCATCAGGTTCAGCGCCAGCCGCAGCACGTCCCGGTCGTACTTGCGCACCAATTCCTCGAAAGCGGTGCGATTGCCCGCCTGGGCCTCGGATACCAGGGCCCTCTCATCGAGGTTGGGCAAAGAGGTCACCGTAGCGAGAGCGGCGCTGGAGCCGCCCGTTCGGCCTGAGCTATCGGCCATAGCAAAGACCCATCTGAAAAGTGGCATATTCGCTTTCTATTCGCGTTGGCCGTTCCTCTGCGTTGAACAGGAACAATTTACCGCAAATCGGCCCTTGCGGCCAGAAGCAGAGCACCGCGACCTCACCCACTTTGGACGCACTAATATCCACCCGGTGAGCAGCCACCCTCCTTCTATACAACGAACGGAAGCCTCTTTTTGTTTCGGATTGTGGAAAAACTATCCAGGTTTGGTTTCGCTAGGTCCAGGTCCTGACGGGAAGAATTGCCACTTCAAGAGCGGCCAGCTCAGCAGAATCAAGAGCCCTGCAAGAATCGCCTGCCCGTTTCCGCGGTAGAAGGCGTTTCCCTGTTTCAAAAGCACAAGCCCGGCAGGTAGCAACGAAGCTCCCATGACCACTAGAAAAATGCCAAGCAGGTTGAATTTTGCTATCCAGCGCACTCCGACAACAATGGCCGCTAACAGGACGCAGCTCGCGAAATATTTCTCCAGGAAGTCGCCGGTGCTGCCCCAATCCCCAACGAGCGTCGCCGCACCCGCAAAAAAAATCAGCAAGCGCAGCGCGAATGGCTTGAGGTGGACGGCGACGAAGCCCGCGATCGCCGCGAGCATCGCCGAGTAAAGCAACGCATGAGAAATCGCCCCGCCAATTTCCGAAGCCGCCGGCAGTTTGGCGCTCATCAGGTCCGGAGAAAACGCCGCCGGAAGAAAGCGGTGGGCCATCTGCCAATGCGCGGCCGCCCAGCCTAACGCGCTTTGCAATCCGCTTAACGCCGCCACGCCGCCGACGCCAACGAACAAAGCATCGCGATAGTACACGTCGGGCATTCCCGCCCAGCCTGGCAACCGCTCTTCACCGAACGCTTTGCGGCAATAAAACCAGGCCAGGCCAAACACAAATACAAGCGCTCCGATTCCAGCCGCGACGCCCAATATCGAAAAAATGGCCGCAATCAGGTAAGTCATCTTCAACGGGATTGCCGTCTGATATTGCTGCTGCAGCCGAACGAAACGATCGCCAAAGCCAAATACGAGGACGTACCCCGCGAGCGACCAAAGTCCCCACCGCGCAATCCTCTTCCACGGAATCGCGCGCGCATCTTCCGTCCGGAAATTCATGAAGAAAATAACGATCATGAACGCGCCAAGCGCGACGTAAGCCAGAACCGCTCCGACAGAATACAAAGTCCGCGACAGGCCTTGCTCTTCCTGTTTGCGCGACCATTCGTCTGGAATCTTCACGTAGTTGCGATAGCCGGCCACTTCATTGCCGGTCACTTTAAGCTCGATGCGGGCGTACGCGTGCCCATTCCCGTCGTTGTCCGGGTCAAGCGGCGCGGTTTGCTGCCACGTCAGCGTGTGATCGATCCGGTGTGGCTGTTTCTTCGAATCCGAATTAACAAGCGACCACCCTTTAAGGTCGATATCTTTTTGCTCCCTCAAATATTTTTCCGCCAGAGCGACGGCTTCTTCCTTGGCGAGCGATGCGCCCGGCGCGCTTTCCGCGATGGTGTGATGAATGGAATGAAGCGATCCGTCGGATTTCAGCACCACAAAATATTCTTCAGGTTCGCTGTCCTTGAAGTACCGCGTGCCCCAAAGTGCCACGGGAATCTGGCTTTCGTAAAGCTTGTTTATCGCCGCGACCCCGATTTTCTCGCGTAGAAATTCGTTCGCCGCCGCATCGCTGTTGTCCAGAAACAGCGTGGCGTGGCGGTACGCCGCGGGATCAACTCCGTTTTTTCGCAACGCCTTGCCGGCCAGCGCGGCGGCGTCGCGCGCGTTGATGTTGAGTTGCAGGTAATCCCCGATGCGCTCGTGGTTCAGCTTCAAGGCGGCGCCCGCGCCCAGAACCAGGCAAATGGCAAGCGCCGCCAACGCGCCGCCGCTCAAAGACTGGTAGCGTGCATCGAGAGGCGCCTGTGCCGCGGCCTGCTCGACGACTTCAGCCGCCGGTTCCGGCGGAACCTCCGCTCCATTTTGCAAATCTTCCACCGCTTCGAATTCGCCGCGCTTCAAGTAGGAGGCCAGCGAAAAAAGCAGCGGTGCGGCTGCGGCCAGCCCCACGATCACGCCGGAGATTTTGAAATAAAGATTGTCGGATCGCACAAGAAATAGCCCAACCAGCGAAGCGTCCACCGTGTAATGCCATATCAGCGTGGAAAGAATGCCGTACCGAAGCATCACAATACCGGCCACTATGCCGATCAAGCCCACTTCGACGCCGCGAATGTACGCAGGTTCTTGCGGGTAGTTGCTGTGCAGGAATCCCCAAAGAAATGCGGGCACAATAACCGCGATCCAGCGAGATCGCGTGTAGCGCGTGAAAAAAGGAATCGCGAAGAGGCGGAACGTGAACTCCTCGTTCATGGAAGCGAGCAAACCAATCGCGACTCCGGAAATCCACGGAAATCCCGTATTCACCGCGTCCGTGTAATTCACCTCTTGCGGCGCCCACGCGCCGTAATGCGTCGCGATGATATAAAACGCCACGACCAGGCCGATGTGCGCGGCCGCCAGCGATATCCCCACAACCGCTGAAGAAAAAAACTCTTTCGAACGAAGCCCGCGCCACGTGAACGTTTTCCCAAGTCTCAAATTGTTTGGCTGCGATCTCCGGTAAAGCGGTTCAGCCGCGGGTAGCACCAGCGTGATGGTTAACGCCGTGAAGACCGCGATTCCAAGCGCCTGCAAAATCTGCAGCACCACAAATCCGGCATACGTTTCCTTCGTGCTATAGGTGGCGCCCCAAAGCGGCCATTCGTTCAGCGATTGCAGAAAGAGCAGCCCCGCGGCCAGCGCGCCGAGCTTTATGGCCAAGCCCCATTTGGTTTGGCCGCTCTTTGTGACGACGATCGCGTACCATACGGCCAATCCAATCAGCACGAAATAGATCACAAAGAAAATAAGCGCCAGCGTATTGTTGCCGGAGCGCAGCCGTTCGTACCCGCGCTTCCAAAGCTCGGGCACCTGCAGAGTTTCCTCTGCGCCCGTTGGTTTATCTCCCGCGATGTGAATTTGTTCGCGATACGGCGCGTCCTTCACCTTCAGCCCGTGCTTTTCCCACGTGAAGTCCCAATCCATCCGATTCGGTTTTTTCTGGGAGTTGGCTTCTTCCGGCAGAAAGCTCCATTCGTTTGGATCCTTGCCCAATTTCTTCGTGAAAAAATCTTCCGCCAGGGATTGAGCGTTGGCTTGTTGCAATGTCGCCCCGGCTTTCGCTTCAGGCAGCTTGTGCGTGTAGCCTGCAATTTGGCCGGATGGGCTGACGCGGATCTGGTATTCCTCTTCCTGCAGAACGCGGTAGAACCGGACATTCCAGTACCAAAGATTGATCTGCGACGCCGCAAGTTGATTTGCCTGTTGCAGTCCCAGTTCACGCTCGAGGTAGACTTTCTCCAGCTCTTCAACGCTAAATTCGATCGAGGACCGGTAGCCGTCCACATTTTCGCCGAGTCCGGTCAGAAATGTTTTCGCGCGCGTCATCGCTTCGGGGCGCGAGACTTTGAAATCCACGGAAGCTTCGGGGAAAGCACGAAAGAAGTAGCGGTGCGCGAAAAAAACTCCGGCAATTCCGGCGAGCACCCAAAACAAAAGCGCGCGCTTTTCCGAACCCGTCAATTTGGTGCTGGACACAGACTCCTCCCCGGACGCAGACCTGCGGAGTCTGTACTGTAGTAATACGCATGCCCCCGGCGCAAGTTATCTCCACTCCGGCTCATCGTGTTCGGTAATGATATAAAAGATGCTTATGGCCAGTGGACTCCAGTCTCCCGTCCAGATGATCAAGGGCGTTGGCCCGCAGCGTGCCGAGCTGCTCGCCAAGCGTGGCATCCACACTTTGGAGGATTTGCTCGGGTATTTGCCGTTTCGCTATGAAGACCGCATCAAGTTTTCGCAAATTAAAGACGTTCGGCCCAACGCGGTTTACACCTTGCGCGTCACCGTCGCCAGCGGCCAAGCCGTCCGCACCATGCGTGGTCGCGACGCGATCTACCACCTGCTTGTTCAGGACGAAACCGGCTCGTTGCCCTGTAAATTTTTTCACGGCGGCTATCTCGAAGGCCGCTTGAAGCCCGGCCAGCAACTGATCCTTCACGGCAAAGCCGAAGTGGATAAGCAGCGCCCGGCGCGAATCGAGATGGTCAATCCGCAGATGGAAGTCATCAGCGGTGAAGGACTCGATTCGACGGAAGTCGGCCGTATTGTTCCGATTTATGAGGCGGTCGGCACGTTTGGAACGCGCGCGATTCGCCGGGCGATTTATGGCGCCTTGCAACATCTGGACCCGCGTATGCCGGATGTCCTGCCGTCGGCGCTTCGGACGAAACTCCAATTTCCGACGCACCGCGACGCGGTCATCCAGACGCACTTTCCTCCAGCAGACGAATCGCTCGATGCCCTCAATCAGTTTCGGTCCATCGCGCAGCGGCGGCTCATTTTTGAAGAACTATTTCTGTATCAACTAAGTCTTGCGCTCGACCGCCGCGCGACTCGCAAGGAAAATGCCATTGCATTTCGTGTGCGAGAAGACAACGTTCGCGAAGCGTTGAAGCGCATCCTGCCGTTTAAACCGACCGCGGCGCAGAAACGTGTGCTCGCGGAAATTGCCGCGGATCTGGAAAAAAACACGCCCATGAATCGCTTGCTGCAGGGAGATGTCGGCAGCGGCAAGACGATTGTTGCGCTGCAGGCTTCCGTGATTGCCATCGAAAATGGCTGCCAGGCCGCGCTGATGGCTCCAACGGAAATCCTTGCAGTCCAGCACTTTTTATCCGCGCGTCACATTCTGGAAAAAGCCGGACACAAAGTGGAATTGCTGATTAGCGGAATGAAATTTGCGGAAAAGTCCGCCGCGCTGGCGAGAATCGCGAGTGGCGAAGCGCAGCTCGTGATCGGCACCCACGCCTTGATCGAAGATAACGTCGTTTTCAAGCGGTTAGGATTTGTGGCGATTGACGAGCAACACCGATTCGGCGTCCTGCAGCGCAAACGGCTGATGGACAAGGCCGCGTCGCATGGTCACGCGCCGCACGTCCTCGTTCTGACCGCCACGCCAATCCCGCGCACCCTTTCGCTTACGCTTTACGGTGACCTCGACGTTTCCGTGATTGATGAACTGCCGCCGGGACGTACGCCCATCGTAACGCGCATGACCAGCGAGTCGCATCTGCCCGGCGTCTGGGAATCGTTGCGCAGGGAAGTCGCCGCGGGGCATCAAGCCTACATCGTCTATCCGGTCATCGAAGAATCGAAGCTGGAATTGAAAGCCGCCATGGACGAGTTCGCACGGCTTTCGAAACAAGTCTTTCCAAAATTGAAAATAGGGTTACTGCACGGCCGGCTGTCCAGCGAAGAAAAAGAATACGTCATGCAGAGCTTTCGCAAAAACGAAACACAAATTCTCGTTGCGACAACCGTCGTCGAAGTCGGCGTCGACGTCCCCAACGCCACCGCAATGGTGATTGAACACGCCGAACGATTCGGTTTGTCGCAATTGCATCAGTTGCGCGGAAGAATCGGCCGCGGAGCTGACAAATCCCATTGCATTCTTGTCGCGCCGGCGCGCATGAACGAAAATGCCCGCGCGCGCCTCGAAACGATGGTGCGCACGTCGAACGGGTTCGAAATCGCGGAAACCGACTTGCTCCTCCGCGGACCCGGAGAGTTTTTTGGCACACGGCAATCCGGCGATTTGGGATTTCACATTGCGAATCCATTGCGCGACCGCGAAATTCTGGAAATGGCGCGCAAAGAAGCGTTCGCGCTCGCGGAGACCGCCGAGAGCAACGCGGAACTAAAGCAAATTCTGCAGACGCTTCCGCCGCACTGGCAGAGCCGCTATCACCTGGCGCGAATCGCCTGACCCATGCGCATCATCGCCGGAACATTTCGTAGCCGCATTCTCAAGAGCCTGAAAGGACAAGCGCTTCGCCCAACGAGCGATTGGCTTCGCGAAACTCTCTTCAATGTTTTGGGACCTGCTATCTCGGATTCTCGCTTTCTCGATCTTTACGCGGGAACTGGCGCTGTGGGAATCGAAGCGCTCAGCCGTGGCGCAGTCGAAGCCGTGTTCGTGGAAAACCACGCGGCAGCCGTAAAGCTCATTCGAGAAAATCTTGCGCTGCTCAAGATCGAATCCGGTGCGCAGGTGATTTCCGGCGGTGCATCACAAGCCCTCGCCAAGCTTTCGAGTCGTGCCCGCCCGCCGTTCGATTTTATTTTTCTCGATCCGCCGTATGCCGACGAGCACGAATATGAACTCGCCTTCGACGTCCTGGCGGCCTCGTCGCTGATCTCCGCCGATTCCATCGTTATTGCCGAGCATCGCAAAACGTTCGCACTCGCCGAAACATTCGGCTCGCTGCAACGATACCGCGTGTTGAAGCAAGGTGACGCTGCCCTGAGCTTCTACCGCCTGAATCCAGCCGAAAAATAATTCTTCGCGGTACGGGAAACCCGTCGCGGGCGCCGGTCATCTATATAGGCTTGCGGCTGTGGGCAATTCGCCCTGCCACGATATAATTAAAAAGTTCATGTCAGCTATTCAGGCCAGCAATGCGTTCGACCTCTTGGGACAGTCCGATGCCGCCCCGGCGCCGGTGCATCTGCCCGGCGCGCGCGAACCACAATTCGAAATAGGCTGGGGCGCGTTTCGCCAGAGTTTTTCCAGCAGTTTGTCCGGCGCGTTCGAACGTTCCGTGGAATCGCGAAGATTTCTTTCCAAAAGTTTTTTCAAGGATGCATGGGTCGAGAAACGCTTTCCGCGCCGGGCCGTCGTCGCCGCCGCTCTGTGGCATCTGCTCTTCATCGTGATGCCGAAGCCGGATATCGCCGGCCAAAAGCATTTCTCGGAATTCGATAACACCGTTCTCACCTGGTCGGGTCCGATCGAAGACTTGCCGCTGCTTGAGGTACGCGGCCACAAACTAAAACCGGCGCCGCGCAACGATCCCGAAACACCACCGCCGCAATCTGGCGCCGATGCGTTTCATCCGCGGCAAAGAATTTTCACGGATCCGGCGCGTCCGACGCACCCGCGGCAAACGCTCATCAATCCGCAAGCTCTGCCCGAAGCGCCCAAGCTTCTGCCGGTGTTGCCGAACATCGTGGAAATTGCGCCAAGCGTAATGCCCGCACGTCCGAAAATCGAAATTAGCGACAAAGTCTTGAAAAGTTTGCGGCCGCACGAACGCCGGGCGAAATCGGTCGATGTAAACGCGCCGGCGCCCGACGTTCTGAATAACGAAGTGCGCCCGGCGGACCTGTCTATTGCCGCGACGCAAAATGTGCCTGCTCGTCCGAAGCTGGAAATTAACGCGGGCGTGGCGCCGAGGCTCGCGACGCGCAATCAAACCGGCGAAACTGCGGCGGCGCCGGAGATGGCTGCCGCGCAAGCCGCTTCGAACGGCGCGCCATCAACCCTGATTGCGCTGTCGGCAACGCCAGGGCCAGCTGCGCCCGTTGCGCCGCCGGAAGGAAATCTGGCCGCGCGCATCGCGATTAGCCCAGAAGGAAAACAACGTGGCGCGCCCGGCGGCACGGCGAACGCAAACACCGGTTCGAACGGTGGCGCCGGATCAGGAAAAAGCGATATCGGCGTAAGCATCAGCGGCGGAAATCCGAAGAGTACGGTTTCCAGTCTCGGCGGCCCGAAACCAAAACTCGATCTTTCTGTGGCGAAACCAAACTCCTCAAGTGCGAATCGCGATGCGCCATCGGATCCACCGCCGGTTCGAACCGCGCCGCCGAATTTCGCGGACCTCGCGCCCAGCGCAAAACCCGAAGCGATCTTTGCTTCGAAGCGCGTTTACACAGTTCATGTGAACATGCCGAATTTGAACAGCGCGACGGGAAGCTGGATTTTGAATTTTTCAGAATTGTCCGGTGATGCGGGCGGGCGGCGGGCCGCGGAGGAAGTTTCGTCGCCGCAACCTTTGCGAAAAGTGGATCCGAAATATCCGCCGACGCTGATCGCCGAGCACGTCGAGGGAGAAGTTGTTTTGTACGCGGTGATTCGAAAAGACGGATCGGTGGACAGTATTCAGCTGGTGAAGGGAATCGACGAGCAGCTGGACGCGAATGCGATGCATGCGTTCGCGCAGTGGAAATTTCAGCCGGCGGAGAAGCACGGCGAGGCGATTGACCTGGAAGCGATCGTGCACATTCCGTTTCGCGCGCCGGCTCGGCAGTAGTTATTAGTTAGTTTACCACACTATACATCACAGAGATCGGCGGCTTCGCGCAGCGAAGTGAGCGGGTCGCGCGTGGGAACGAATTCGTGCGCGACGTAGCCGGAATAATTTGTTGATGCGATGCCGCGCATGACCGCGTCCCAATGGACTTCCTGCGTATTGTCCAGTTCGTGCCGGCCGGGATTTCCGCCGGTGTGGAAGTGGCCGAGCCACTTAATGTTGTCCTGAATAGTGCGGATCAAATCGCCTTCCATGATCTGCATGTGATAGATGTCGTAAAGAAGTTTTACGCGCGGCGAATTCACTTCCTGCACGACGCGCACGCCCCAGGCAGTGTGGTCGCACATGTAATCCTTGTGGTCGACTTTGCTGTTCAAAAGT
>Ga0137403_10007756_pt1 | contig 12077 bp, 12 predicted proteins | sample CZOMad2_1_16fung_FD_122057 | JGI IMG/M metagenome (GOLD analysis project Ga0137403, IMG submission 122057) | Vadose zone soil fungal communities from Angelo Coast Range Reserve, California, USA - CZOMad2_1_16fungal (Hybrid Assembly) | ecosystem: Environmental > Terrestrial > Soil > Vadose zone...
CCAGCACCTTGCGGCCCAGCAGATCGAGCGACTGAACGGTGTTGGTGCCCTCGTAGATCATGTTGATGCGCGCGTCGCGCACGAACTGCTCCATGCCCCACTCGCGGATGTAGCCGTGACCACCGAACACCTGCATGCAGTGTGACGTGGCCAGCCAGGCGTTGTCGGTGAGGAAGGCCTTGACGATCGGCGTCAGCAGCGCGACCTCGTCTTCGGCGTCCTTGCGCACCTCGTCGTCGTCAGTGGCGAGATAGGTGTCGATCAACAACGCGATGTGCACGCTGAGCGCACGGCCGCCCTCGGCATAGGCGCGCGCGGTCAGCAGCATCTTGCGCACATCGGGGTGCACGATGATGTTGTCGGCCGGCTGGTCCGGGTGCTTGGCACCCGACAGTGCGCGCATCTGGATGCGGTCCTTGGCATAGGCCACCGCGTTCTGGTAGGCCACTTCGGTCAGCCCGAGCGACTGCATGCCGACACCCAAGCGCGCGGCGTTCATCATCACGAACATCGCGTTCAGGCCCTTGTTGGGCTCGCCGACCAGCGTGCCGACCGCGCCTTCGAGCACCAGCTGCGCGGTGGCGTTGCCGTGAATGCCCATCTTGTGCTCGAGCCCGCTGCAATAAATGCCGTTGCGCTCACCCAGGCTGCCGTCGGCATGGATCATGAACTTGGGGACTGCGAACAGCGAGATGCCCTTGGAACCCGTCGGCGCATCCGGCAGGCGCGCCAGCACCAGGTGAACGATGTTCTCCGCCAGGTCGTGCTCGCCGGCGGAAATGAAGATCTTCGCGCCGGTCACCTTGTACGTGCCGTCGGGTTGGGGCTCGGCCTTGCTGCGCAACAGGCCGAGGTCGGTGCCGCAGTGCGGCTCGGTCAGGCACATCGTGCCGGTCCATTGGCCGCTGGTGAGCTTGGGCAGGTAGAGCGCCTGCTGTTCCGGCGTGCCGTGCGCGTGCAGCGCCTCGTACGCGCCGTGCGACAGGCCGGGGTACATGGTCCAGGCCTGGTTGGCCGAGTTGAGCATCTCGTACAGGCACTGGTTGACCACGTGCGGCAGGCCCTGCCCGCCGTAGTTCGGGTCGCAGCTGAGCGATGGCCAACCGCCGGCCACGTACTGCTCATAGGCCTCCTTGAAGCCCTTGGGAGCCGTGACGGCATGCGTGGCGATGTTGAGCGTACAGCCCTCTTCGTCACCGCTCTGGTTGAGCGGGAAGATGACCTGCGAAGCGAACTTGCCACCTTCTTCGAGCACGGCGTTGACCGTGTCGGCGTCGATGTCGGCATGCGCCGGCAAGGCCTTGAGCTCGTCCACCACGTTCAACACTTCGTGCATCACGAACTGGATGTCGCGCAGAGGCGGGTTGTAGTGGGCCATCGTCAACTCCTGGGTAAAGGGAACAAGAGGAACAAGAGGAACAAGAAGAAACGCGACCGGTCAGCGCGGTGCGGCCACGCGCAGCGCCTTGGTTGGAGCGGGAACCTTGGCCAGGAGGGCCTGGCCGTTGGAAGTGACGTAGTGATTGACAACGCGATCCAGGGCGATGCGAGCACGCTTCAGTGCGCCCGCGCTGCGCAGGAACCGCGCATCGTGATGCAGGGCCAGTATCAAGCCATGCACCTCAAACAGCAATTGCTGCGCATCCGTATCCACCCGCAGATGGCCTTCTTCGATGGCCAGGGAGATCGCCCTGACCAGCGCCACATGCCAGGACTGGACCATCGTGATCAGCGCATCGCGCACCGGGCCGGGTCGGTCATCGAACTCGACGGCGCCGCTGATGTAGATGCACCCCAGATCGACCTCGACCGACACCCGTTTGAACCAGCGCTCGAACAAGGCGCGCAGCCTCGGCATGCCGCGCGGCTGGCGCAGCGCCGGGAAGAACACTTCTTCCTCAAAACGGGTGTGGTACTCGCGAATCACGGAAATCTGCAGCTCTTCGCGCGAGCCGAAGTGGGCGAAGACGCCGGACTTGCTCATCTGCATCTGCTCGGCCAGCACGCCGATGGACAAGCCCTCGAGGCCGATGCTCGAAGCCAGGTTCAGCGCACTGTCCAGAATGGCCGCATGCGTCTGCCGGCCCTTCTGGACGGACTTCAATACATCCCGGTCGGGTTTGACAGCCACGGTCATCGCATCGCTGAAAGTCAAAGGAAACCAAGCTCGATTGGAACGAACGATCGTTCTATTTTGCAGAAAAATCACGGTGCGTCCATGCAGCAAACTACCGAGACCAGGGCTTTTCCGCACAACTTTGCCTGTTTCCAACGGCGATCACCTGCCGCACAGACGAGGGTTATCCAGAGGCGCCGCTCGCCTGCGGCGTGTTTGATGATCAAACGATGACAAACCGATGTCACTGTGGCGCCGCATGCTCAGCGCAAGTCAAGACTATTGAGTCCATCGCACGGATTGGTTTACTCTTCGTGTGAGGAGAATGTTTCGTGGAAGTGCTGCAGCTCGATGTGTCCGGCCGACCGCAATCATGGATCTCGGCCAAGGAAGCGGCGGTCATCTACGCCAGTGACGGCGTGGCGTGGACCCTCGGCGATGCCTTTTATGTGCTGCGCGGCGGCATGCAGCGCCGCACGGGTTTGCAGTCGCGCATCGAAGTTCATCCCATCATCGCGGTGCGCGGTGCGGTGCCCAGCCGGGCTTGGCGCCAAACCCCCGCGTTGTCCAACCCCAAGCTGTTCGTGCGCGACCGCCACGTCTGCGCCTACTGCGGCGGGCGCTGTCACATGGACGACCTGACGCGCGAACACATCATCCCGACGTCGCGCGGCGGCGTCGACAGCTGGATGAACTGCATCACCGCCTGCCGCGCCTGCAACGGCCACAAGGGCAACCGCATGCCTGAAGAAGCGCGCATGTCGCTGATGTACCTGCCCTACATCCCGAGCCTGCACGAAGACATGATCCTGCGCGGCCGCCGCATCCTGGCCGACCAGATGGAGTTCTTGCTGGCCAGCGTGCCGCGCAACAGCCGCTTGCGGTCTTAGGAACCTAGATCCAGCCGCGTTCGAGCAGTTCGGCCTCGCACTGCGCGGCGTCGTGAAACTGCAAGGCGTGCCAGCCCTGCGCAACGGCCGCCGTGATGTTCTTCGCCACGTCATCGATGAAAACGCTTTGGCCCGGATCGATGCCGAAGCGTTGTGCCGCCACTTGAAAGATGGCCGGCTCGGGCTTGACGAGCCGCACCCGCGATGAAAACACGCCGTCGCGAAACCACGTGAAGAACGCGTTGCGCTCCAGGTGGTCGGCATAGATGGCCGGCATGTTCGACAGATAGAACAGCGGGTCGCCACGGTCTCGCAGGCGCCCCAGAAGCTCGACGGTGTCGGACAACGGAGCCAGCTCGGCGGGGATCGCATCGATCACCGCCCGGACTTCGCCCAGGCTCAGCCCGCAGCGCAGCGCGATGCGTTCGGCCAGGTCGGCCACTTCGATCGTGCCGCGATCGAATTCGCCCCAATCGCCGCCATAGCCTTGAAAGAATTGCTCTGCCAGCGCATGTGCCGAGGCCGCGTCGATCGCCCGTTGTGGCAGCACCTCGCGCATCAACACGGCCGGCCGCCAGCGGAACACCACGCCGCCCAGATCGAATATCAAATTCATGCGAGAAGACGGCCAATCAGCCCCGCGGTGGAAGCATCCAGGTTCTGCGTGTCGCCCGTCGCCAGCCGCGGCAGCAGGTCGCTGCACAGTGCTTTGCCGAGCTCGACGCCCCACTGGTCGAAGCTGTTGATGCCCCACAGCGCGCCGCTGACGAACACGCGGTGCTCGTACAAGGCGATCAAGGCGCCCAGGCTGCGTGGCGTGAGCATCTCCAGCAGCAGCGTGGTGCTGGGCCGGTTGCCGGGAAAAGTGCGGTGCCGTGCCAGGGTCTGTGCGTCGAGGCTGGCCGAGGCGGTTGGCGCCCGTTCGCCCAAGGCCTGCGCGGTGGACTTGCCGAGCATGAGTGCCTGGCTTTGCGCAAGCCCGTTGGCCAGCAGCTTGGTGTGCAGCTCGCGCAGGCTGTGGCTGGGCCGCTTGACGAGGATGAACTCGACAGGAATCACATCGCTGCCCTGGTGCAGCATCTGAAAGTAGGCGTGTTGTCCGTTGGTTCCGGGCTCGCCCCACACCACGGGGCTGGTGGCAAACGGCAGCGCTTCGCCATCGAGGTCGACACGCTTGCCGTTGCTTTCCATTTCCAGCTGCTGCAGATAGGCCGGAAAGCGCTTCAGTCCCTGGTGGTAAGGCGCCACGCTGCGGCTGCTGAAACCATGGAAGTTTCGATACCAGATGTCGAGCAAGCCCAGAAGTACCGGCAGGTTCTTCGGCAAGGGAGCTTCGGCAAAATGCCGGTCCATGGCATGCGCGCCCGCCAGCAGCTCGCGGAAGTTGTCAGCACCGATGGCCAACGCGATCGGCAGGCCGATGGCCGACCACAGCGAATAGCGCCCGCCGACCCAGTCCCAGAAGCCGAAGGTGGTGCTGATGCCGAACTCGGCGGCGGCATCGACGGCGGTGGTGGTGGCGACGAAGTGCTTGTGCGTATCGGTCCCGCCTTGCGCCAGGAACCAGGCCTTGGCGACTTGCGCATTGGCCAGTGTCTCTTGCGTCGTGAAGGTCTTGCTGGCGATGACGAACAAGGTCTCGGCCGGCTTGAGCTTGCGCAACACGGGTGTGATGTCGTGCCCGTCGACGTTGGAGACAAAGTGGAAGCTCAAGCCCGGGTGCACGTAGGCGTCGAGCGCGGGCACGACCATCTGCGGCCCCAGGTCGCTGCCGCCGATGCCGATGTTGACGATGTGCCGAATGCCGCTGCTGGCGGTGTCGCGCACTGTCTCGGCAAAGGCCAGCATGCGTTCCAGCACGTCGTGTACTTCGACGCTGTGTGGGCCCTGCCCGGCAGGTGCGCGCAGCGCAGTGTGCAACACGGCGCGACCTTCGGTGGTGTTGACCAGATCGCCGCGCAGCATGGCATCTCGCCGCAGCTCCAGGTCGCACTCGCGCGCAAGGTCGAGCAGAAAATGCAGTGTTGCGCTGTCCAGGAAATTCTTGGACAGGTCGGCATAGACCTCAGGGGCATCCATGCCCAAGGACGTGAAGCGCTTCGGGTCACGCGCGAACGCGTCGCGAATGTCGAACCCGCGGCCGTGCGCTTCGTAGTGGCCTTTCAGGGCGGCCCAGGCTTCGGTGCGGTCAGCTCGCGGTGTCACTTCAGTTCCTCGATCAGCCGGTCGAGTTTGGCGGCGTCGGCGGCAAACACGCGTATGCCTTCGGCGAGCTTTTCTGTCGCCATCGCGTCTTCGTTCAACGCAAAACGAAAACTGGCCTCGTTGTACGTGATGGCATGGATTTTTGCTTTCTTGGCGGCCTTGGGTTCGAGCGCACAAGCAATGGGTGCATCGCTGGCCTGCAGCTGGGCCAGCAGCTCCGGGCTGATGGTGAGCAAATCGCAACCCGCCAGCGCCGTGATCTGGCCGACGTTTCGAAAGCTCGCGCCCATCACCTCGGTTTCGATATCGAACTTCTTGTAGTACGTGTAGATCTGGGCAACTGACATCACACCCGGATCGTTCGGTCCGGCATGGGCCGCTTCGTCCCAGGCGGGACCTGCCGCTTTTTTGTACCAGTCGTAGATCCGCCCGACAAACGGCGAAATGAGCCGCACACCGGCGTCACCGCAGGCCACCGCCTGGCAAAACGAAAACAACAAGGTCAGGTTGCATTGAACGCCGTCACGCTGAAGGATCCGCGCAGCCTGAATCCCCTCCCAGGTGGCGGCGATCTTGATCAGCACCCGTTCCGGGCCGATGCCATTGGCTTCATAGAGCGCCATGATGCGGCGCGCCCTGGCCACGGTGCACGCGGTGTCGAAACTCAGGCGCGCATCGACTTCGGTCGAGACTCGGCCGGGCACGACTTTCAGGATCTCGCAGCCGAAGCGCACCAGCACTTCGTCCACGACTTCATGTTGCAAGCGGCCGCGGTGGGCCGCGACGGTGTTCTTGAGAAGCGGTGCGTAGTCAGGCTGCTGAACCGCCTTGAAAATCAACGACGGGTTGGTGGTCGCGTCTTGCGGCGTGAACTGCGCGAGCTGCTTGAAGTTGCCGGTGTCGGCCACCACGGTGGTGCACTGTTTGAGTTGATCGAGCTGGTTCATGTGAGCCTCTGCAAAACGGGGCGGCAAGCTGCATTAGAACTCCGGGATGCAGCGTTGACGCAAGAAACAAACCTGGGCATCATTCCATTGACACTAATTTCACAGATCGCCCTGCGCAAAGCTTGATGCCCAATACTTCGTTTGACCTGGTTTTTTTTGGCGGCACGGGTGATCTGACATGGCGAAAATTGATGCCGGCGTTGTTCCAGGCATTCAGACATGGCAAGCTGCCGCCCAACGGCCGCATTCTCTCGGTGGCCCGTGACGAGCAGAGCGACGACAAATACCGCGCCTGGCTCAAAGAGCGCTTTCAAGAAGTCGAAGGTGCCAAACGCCCCACCGACGATGAGTTCGCGCGATTCGCTGCGTTGCTGCACTACACCCGCATGGATTTGTCGCAGCCGGCCGACTACGCGAAGCTGAAGCAATGGTTGGTCGACCGAAATGCCGACACAGCCGTTCTTTACCTGGCAACCAGCCCGCATCTGTTTCCGCAAATCTGTGAGCAGCTCGGAGCTGTCGGGCTGAACGGCCCGCGCATCCACGTGGTGCTGGAAAAGCCGCTCGGGCACGACCTGGCCAGCGCCCAGGAGATCAACCGCGTGGTGCGCTCGGTGTTCAGCGAAACGCAGGCATTTCGCATCGACCATTACCTGGGCAAGCCGTCGGTGCAGAACCTGATGGCGTTGCGCTTCGGAAACGCGTTGTTCGAGCCCCTGTGGCGGCGTGAAAGCATTGCCAACATCCAGATCACCCTGGCCGAAGCGATTGGTGTCGGCACGCGCGGCGACTTCTACAACCGCACCGGCGCGCTGCGCGACATGATTCAAAACCACGCGCTGCAACTGCTCACGATGGTGGCGATGGAGCCGCCTTCGAGCAACAACGCGGATGCGATACGCGACGAGAAGCTGAAGGTGCTGCGCTCGCTCAAGCCATTCACCGAAGAAAGCGTCGGACGCGACGTGGTGCGCGGCCAATACCGCGCCGGCAATGCCGCCGGCCAGCCCGTGGTGGGCTATCTGGAAGAAGTCAAGGTGCCGCCCGCAAGCCGCTGCGAAACCTTTGTGGCGCTGCGCACCGAGGTGCAGAACTGGCGCTGGGCCGGCGTGCCGTTTTACCTGCGCACCGGCAAACGCCTGGCCGAGCGCAACGCGGAGATCGTGGTGAATTTCCGGCCCACGCCGCACAGCATCTTTCCGGGGCTGAACCAGCCCAACAAGCTGGTCATCAAGCTCCAACCCGAGGACGGGCTGGAGTTGCACTTGTTGGCCGCCAAAGGTGCAGGGCAGCAAGAGTCTTTGTCGCCGGTGTCGCTGGATCTGGACTTCGACAAGGCGTTTGCAGAAAACCGGGTCGGTGCCTATGAACGCCTTTTGCTGGAGGCGATTGCCGGCAGGTTGAACCTGTTCGTGCGCAGCGATGAACAGGAACAAGCATGGCGCTGGGTCGAACCGATCTTGCATGCCTGGAGCAAAGACACCACCGGACCTCGGCCTTATGCAGCGGGCACCTGGGGCCCCGCCGCCGCCAGCGCCTTGGTCGCCCGCGATGGCTTTGCCTGGTCCGAAGAGCAGTAGCGACGAGCCCACTGGCACTCACACTCACTTCGACCCGCCCATGGCCCAACCCGGTTCAGCTCGGGGTGGGCCCTGGAGGTGCTGGCGAAGCAGGCAGAAGCAATGAGTCAACACCGTACAGCCGGGCCAGTTCGGCCAGCTTGGGCGGTGCATTGCGCACCACCAGGCTTTTGCCCCACGCCAGCGCCTGACGCTGGCATTCAAGCAACACCGCCAGCGCAGAAGAATCAAACTGGGTCAAGCCGGAAGCATCCACGGTGACGTGCACCTCGTTGTGCGACTTGACGTCTTGCAGCATCGCTTGCGAGAGCATGCGTTGCGTGTCGCGGGCTTCGCGAACCGTCACGGTGGCGGGCAACAGCAGCATGAGGCGGACTGGCTTGTCCGGGGTTCAGCTGCGGGCTGCGGCGGCTTTGTTGCGCTCGGCCATTTTGTTGATCAAACCGTCGATACCCCCGGCGCTGATCTCTTGCGCAAAGCTGTTGCGGTAGTTGTCCACCAGCCAGACACCGAGCACATTCACGTCGTAGATTTTCCAGTCGTCGCCGGCCTTCTCCATCCGATAGTCGAGCTGAATCGGGTCGCCGTTTCCGCGAATCTCGGTTCTCACGACGATCTCGGTATCGGTCGGTGCGGCACGCGAGGGCTTGAGCTGAACCGTCTTGTCTTTGGCCTGCGACAGCGCGCCGGCATAGGTTCGCACCAGAAGAATCTTGAATTCTTCTTGCAGCCGCTGTTGCTGCTCAGGCGTCGCCTGGCGCCAATAGCGTCCCACGGCCGACGAGGTCATGCGCTTGAAATTCACATGGGGCATGACCTTGGTTTCAACCAGCGCAATGATTTTCCTGAGGTCACCGGCCTGAATCGATTTGTCCGCCTTGGCGGCCTCGAGCACTTCGTTGGACACCTGTTTGACGAGCGCGTCGGGAGCCTGCTGGGCATGGGCCACCCCGGCAGCCATGAACAACATGACCAGAGCAGAGAGCCACGATGTGAAACGTTGGCGAAACATTCTTGTTCCTTTCTGTGCACAAGCCGCATTGGACCTGCGTTGGAGAGCGTCAGGCCGAAAGAGTTCGCCCCGTTTCCGCGCCGCCACATGGTATCAACGCGCCACCCGAACTCCGGTTGTCAGCGTGGCTTTTAGGTCACGCGCCCGGTTGAGATGCAGCAGAGGCGGCGGGAGCGGCCGGTTTGGCCGACCCATCGGATGCCGCCGGCGAAGGCGGGGTCGCTTCTTCGGTGCCCGGCTCCTCGTCAGGGGGGGACTCAGGCACGTCGCCGTCATAGACGAGACTGCGGCGGCGCTGCAGATACGCATCTCGCACGAAGGTGTACCTGTCGAGCGCAATGTCGTCCAGCACCCGCGTGGCATTCAGCAGTCCGGCGCGTTCGTCGACAAAGCCCAGGCCGGTCAGCAAAAGCCGCGCGGTGTCGCCACTGACGGCAAGGGCGGGCGATACGGAACGGTCCAGCGGCAGGGCAAACGAGTCGCGCACGGTGGACGGGCCCAACAGCGGCCACACCACATAAGGCCCGGCCGCAAGACCCCAACGTCCCAATGTCTGACCGAAGTCTTCGTTGTGGCGATCCAGACCGGCTTCACCGGCCACGTCGATCACGCCGCCGAGACCGAACAAGGTGTTGGTTCCGACACGCATCACGTCTTGCAGACTGTCGTTTACCTTGCCTTGCAGCAGGTTGTTGATGGCGGCCCAGGCGTCTGAGAAATTCCCGAAAAAATTGGTGATGCCACGCCGAACCGGTTGCGGCACCACGTTGGTGTAAGCCGTTGCCACGGGTTTGAGAACAGCTTCGTCCAGGGTGTCATTGAATGAGAACACCTTGCGGTTCCAGTGTTCCCACGGGTCAGCCTGTTGTGCTGGGGTCTTGGGGTCTTGCGTGGTGGCGCAACCGGTTGTCAGCGCCGTCGCGACCACGCAGGCAAACAGCAGTCGCAGCCAACACGAGTTCACTTTTTGGCTCCGCCTTGCGGTGGTGGGGATGCAGCCGAACCGGAGTCGGCCGCCTTGCTGTAGAGAAACTGGCTGATGAGGTTTTCAAGCACCACGGCCGATTGGGTCTGAGAGATGTTGTCGCCGGCCACCAAGTTCTTTTCTTCGGCACCGGGTTCCAGACCGAGGTATTGCTCGCCCAGCAAACCAGAGGTCAGTATCTTGGCCGAGCTGTCCTTGGGGAAGGAAAATTTCTTCTCCAGTTGCAGCGTGACGCGCGCCTGATACGACTTGTCGTCGAACCCGATGGCTTCGACACGGCCGACCACGACGCCGGCACTCTTGACGGCGGCGCGCGGCTTCAAGCCGCCGATGTTGTCGAACTTGGCGGTCACCGCGTACGTGTCATCGAAATTCAGGCTGAGCAAATTGCCGGCCTTCAGCGCCAAGAACAAGATGGCGGCAGCGCCGATCAGGACAAACAGCCCGACCCATGTGTCATGACGCGATTTTTGCATCGTCATTCCTCCGTTAAATCGAAAACATCATCGCGGTCAACACGAAGTCAAGCGCCAACACGAACAGAGATGCCATCACCACGGTTCGGGTCGTGGCTTGCGAGACGCCTTCGGGCGTGGGCTTGCAGGTATAGCCTTGCAGCAACGCGATGAAGGTGACGGTAAACCCGAACACCACGCTCTTGACGACACCGTTGCCCACGTCGGCCCACACATCCACCCCGCCTTGCATCTGCGACCAGAACGAACCGGCATCGATGCCAATGAGCGGCACCGCGACCAGCCAGCCGCCGAGGATACCGACGGCGCTGAAAACCGCGGCCAGCAAGGGCATCGCGATCACCCCGCTCCAAAACCGCGGTGCGAGCACACGTTTCACCGGGTCGACGGCCATCATTTCCATCGCGGCCAACTGCTCGCCGGCTTTCATCAAACCAATCTCCGCCGTGAGCGACGTGCCGGCCCGGCCGGCAAACAGCAGGGCCGTGACCACCGGGCCCAGTTCGCGCACCAGCGAAAGTGCGACCAGCAATCCAACGGCTTCAGCAGAGCCGTAGCGCTGCAAAGTGTAGTAGCCCTGCAGCGCCAGCACAAAACCGACGAACAGACCCGACACCGTGATGATGGACAGAGAGCGGTTGCCCAGAAAGAACACCTGGTCGAGCACCAGACGAAGGCGCCCGAAGGTGGTGCCCGCGAGGGCCACGAGCTGGGCAAACAGCCGGGCGGCTTCGCCAATGTCCGCCAACCTTGTGCGCACGGCAAAACCCACCGACGACGGTTTGAGCCAGTTCATGGTGGCGCCCCGACACCGAAGTCTTCGGCCGCCGGCACAGCGGGGTAGTGAAACCGCACCGGCCCGTCGGCGTGCCCGCCGACGAACTGGCGCACGAGCGGGTCTTCACTGGCGCGCATTTCGTCCGGCGAGCCTTGCGCGGCGATGCGCCCGTTGGCGATGAACACGACGTGATCGGCAATCGAGAAGGTTTCGTTCACATCGTGCGACACCACGATGCTGGTGACCCCGAGCGCATGGTTCAAGTCTTTGATCAAGGTGGCGGCCACACTCATCGAGATGGGGTCCAGGCCGGCAAACGGTTCGTCGTACATGATCAGATCGGGGTCCAGCGCAATCGCACGCGCCAAGGCGACGCGCCGCGCCATGCCGCCCGACACCTGCGACGGCATCAGATCGCGCGCGCCGCGCAGGCCGACGGCATTGAGTTTCATCAGCACGAGGTCGCGGATCATCGACTCGGACATGTTCGTGTGCTCGCGCAACGGGAAAGCCACGTTGTCGAAGACGGACAGGTCCGTGAACAAGGCGCCGAACTGGAACAGCATGCCCATGCGGCGGCGGGCGGCGTAGAGGGCCTGGGCGTCGAGGCCGGCCAAGTCGACGCCATCGAACACAATCTGTCCGCTCATAGGCTGGAGTTGCCGACCAATGAGACGGAGGATGGTGGTTTTACCTCCGCCGGACGTACCCATCAAAGCGATAACTTGGCCACGCGAAACTGTGAGATTGATGTTCTCAAGAATGACTCGCTCGTCATAGCCGCAGGTGACGTCGTGCAGTTCGATGAGCGGCGTGGCAGTTGGCGTAAGTGCGTCGGGCTGGGACATGCAAGGGCGTCGTGCTGGAACAAAGGGCTGCCGAATGATAGCGACAACACTCAGGCGATGTCTTTGACGGAGAGTCTGTCGATTTGGTGGTGCTGCCGGGCGGTCTGCGAGCCTGGAACCTCGGTTTGAGCATCCGATGAACGGCACATTGAAGCTGACTCCCGGTCGGGTACACGGACAGGGCGACTCCGATAATTCATGCCATGAAAGAGCTGGACATGAGCAATTTGCAAGATGGCG
>Ga0137403_10007757_pt1 | contig 12077 bp, 11 predicted proteins | sample CZOMad2_1_16fung_FD_122057 | JGI IMG/M metagenome (GOLD analysis project Ga0137403, IMG submission 122057) | Vadose zone soil fungal communities from Angelo Coast Range Reserve, California, USA - CZOMad2_1_16fungal (Hybrid Assembly) | ecosystem: Environmental > Terrestrial > Soil > Vadose zone...
CGCCCAACGGGGGGCCGGCTGACACGGATGTGACGGGGTGGATACAAAATCGCGCCAACGAGCTGTTGAAGGCGCAAGTCGCGGGTGTCAAACGCATCACCTATGACAAGGCCCTGAAGGCGGCCACGACCCACCGTTACGACTTCCTGAGCAACTACGTCAGGGATCTGGCGAGCGTGATCGATTTCGAAGTCATCCGCGGGTCCAGCCTGAACATCGCCGTGGATCCGCTGGGCGGTGCCGGCGTGCACTACTGGCCGGCCATTGCGGAAAGCCACCGGCTCAACCTGCAGGTTCTGAACAAAGAGGTGGATCCGACCTTCCGCTTCATGACGGTGGACTGGGACGGGAAGATTCGGATGGACCCCTCATCGCCCTACGCGATGCAGAGTTTGATTCATCTGAAGGATCGTTTCGATGTCGCCTTTGCCTGCGACACCGATCACGACCGGCACGGAATCGTGACCCGCAGCGCCGGCCTGATGCAGCCGAACCAGTACCTCGCGGTTGCGATCGACTATTTGTACAAGAACCGCCCGGCCTGGAAAACCGGCACGGGTGTCGGCAAGACGGCAGTCAGCAGCCAGATGATCGACCGCGTGACCGCGCGGCTCGGACGGCGGCTCTACGAGGTGCCGGTTGGATTCAAGTGGTTCGTGAAGGGATTGGTGGATGGGTCGCTGGGGTTTGGTGGAGAGGAGAGCGCCGGTGCAAGCTTCCTGCAATTCGACGGTGGCGTCTGGAGTACCGACAAGGACGGCCTGATTCCGGGGCTGCTGGCAGCGGAAATGACCGCGCGCACCGGCCGTGATCCGGGAGATGCATACCGCGAGCTGACACGGGAGTTCGGCGAGCCGGCGTTTGAAAGAGTAGATGCGCCGGCCACGAAGGAACAGAAGCAGATCCTGAAGAAGCTCGCACCCGCACAGGTACGCTCGACGGAGCTCGCGGGCGAGAAGATCACCCAGGTCCTGAGCACCGCCCCCGGCAACGGCGCGCCCATCGACGGGCTGAAAGTGCTGACCGAGCACGGTTGGTTTGCAGCGCGTCCCTCGGGGACCGAGGACATCTACAAGATCTACGCGGAGAGCTTTCTCGGCACCGAGCACTTGAACCGCCTCATCGAAGAGGCGCAGAAGTTGGTCAGCGACTGCTTCGCGGCCGCCGGGGCCGGCAGCGCGCCTATACGGTAAGCACGTGTGAGGGTGCCGGGCGCGGACGGCGCACGTTGGCGCGCGGGCCGGCTGGCTCCCGGCGCGATACGCGCGCCCGCCCGGCCCAGGCTCAGTGGGCCACGGCGAGGGTGAGCGCGCTATATCCGTTCCACACGATCTGAATGCCAATGCACATCAGAATGAACGCCGACAAGCGCACCATCACCTCCAGGCCCGTGGTACCCAACCAGCGGGCGAGGGTACCGGCGAACCGGTAGGCGATGTAGATGCTGAGGGCGATTGCGACCACGCCTGCGAAAGCCCCGATGGCATGCAATGCGACCGCCGGGAAGGCGAACGTGGTTTCCGGCTTTCTGCTGCCGATCGTGATCGCCACCGAAATCGATCCGGGTCCCACGGTGAGTGGCATTGTCAGAGGATAAAAACTGCCGATCCGGCGCGGCCCTCCGGGCTGTACGTTCGTCTCACCGTGATCGGACCACTGCTCCTCGGTCAGGAGCTTCCACCCGAGCGCGGTGACGACCAAGCCACCCGCGATGCGCACGACCGGCAGGTCAATGCCGAAAAACACCAACAGCCAGGGCCCCAGCACCATGGAGCCCAGCAGTAGCGCAAAGCCATTGATCGCGACCCGGCGCGCGAGGCCGCAGCGCTCGTCGTTTGACAGATGGGGGGTGAGTGCCAGGAAAAACGGTGCCGCCTCGATGGGATTCACGATCGGGAACAGTCCCGCAAACGTTAGTAGAAATGCGCTGAATACTGCACTCACGTCTCGACCTCAGTTGCCGTGGCGGTGATTGTACGGTGCTCGCGGTCCGCGGCGGAGGTTGCGGCTGCGCTCGCGCTTCCTCCTAGATTCAGGGGGCTCAGGCAAGGCTTGGCGGCTGTGACCGTGGCTGTGGCCGTAGACCGTGGCGTGGATACGTCGCCGTGGGCACGTCCTGATGCATCTTCGGCAGCGGACTGCCCAGGCTGCCGCCCAGTCATAGAGCCACCTGCGTCAAAAGCGCCTGGGCCACTTTCGCGGCACGTCGCAACTGTGTCGCTTTGCAGTGCATTGGGGCGCTACGCTTAGCCCTTCGGTCAGGAGGAGCCGTGGAAATAGTGCCCAAACATGCAATGCTCGAACTCGCAATCACCCTGCCTCCCCGGGGGTCAGGCGCGGTCATGCGTGTTCTGCATCGGGAGCTGCGCGCGGCGATTCTCGATGGCCGTCTGAAGCCCGGGTTGCGCCTGCCTTCAACTCGAATCCTGGCAGACTCGTGGGGCGTTTCACGCAACACGGTGATGGGTGCCTACGACCTGCTCCTGAGTGAGGGATATCTGTTTGCCCGTCACGGAGCGGGGACCTACGTGGCCGAGGTCCTTCCCAATAGGGGTGAACGTGCATCCGTGTCCGAAGCTGATGAGGCTGATGCGAAGCCCGACGCGCGACTAAACGCCCTCTGGGGTTCACCACCCCCGTATCTCGGCAAGCCGTGGGTATCCTCCATGGCGCCCAATCACGCGCTCTTTCGCCTGGGTGTCCCTGACACAGCTTCGTTTCCCTTTCATATCTGGCGGCGGCTGTTGGCTCGCTCGCTGCGCGCGCTGGCAAAACTGCCCGCAGCGTATGTGGAGGCTCAGGGAAGACCGTTGCTGCGCGAAGCAATCGCCAATCACGTCTCTTTCGCCCGCGCGGTCGCGTGCCGTCCCGAAGATGTTGTAGTCACCGCCGGTACCCAGCAGGCGTTCGATCTCCTGGCCCGGATTCTGGTGACGCCGGGCCGTACCACCGTGGCTATGGAGGACCCCGGCTATCCGCCAGTGCGCGCAGCTCTCGTGGCTGCCGGCGCAAAACTCGTCCCCGTACCGGTGGATTCCGAAGGGCTGGTTGTCGAGCGTCTGCCTGCGGATACGCGGGTCATCTGTGTAACCCCGTCTCATCAATTTCCGCTCGGGGTGGCCATGTCCATGCGGCGTCGGGCGGAGCTGCTCGATTTCGCTCGTGTCAACGGCGCTGTCGTGATCGAAGACGACTATGACGGTGAGTTCCGCTTTGGAGCGACGCCGCGCGATGCTCTGCAGACGTTGGATCGGTCGGGCTCGGTGTTTTACGTCGGCACCTTCTCGAAGAGCCTGTTTCCGGGCATCCGCCTGGGATTCTTAGTGGCGCCGTCCTGGGCGCGCCGCGCGCTGGTGCTCGCCAAACAGTGCTCCGACTGGCATTCACCGGTGCTGGAGCAGGACGCGCTCGCGTCCTTCATCAGTGAAGGCCACATGGCGCGCCACGTCCGCAAGATGCGCAAGGTGTATTCGGAGCGGCGAGAGTTGGTGATGAACAGCCTGCAGACACATTTCAGTCCGTGGCTCGAGGCTATTCCCGCCAGCGGTGGGATGCATCTCACCGCACTGACACGTGAGTCGATCGACATCGACACCATCGTGCACAGCGCCCGACAGCGCAACATGGATGTGCGCTCGCTGCGGTCGTTTTGGGCAGACACCAGCGGCCCGGTCGGACTGGTCATGGGCTACGGAGCCACGGCACCCGACGCGCTCACGGAAGGGCTGCTGCAGCTGCGCCGTCTGTTTCCCGCAAGTATCCCGGTCAGAGTCAACCGGGGTGGCTCCCGATCAGTCGCTGCGTCAGGTTAGGTCACGGCCCCCTGTTGGGGTAATCTTGCGGTGTGGCCAGGGGCATCAACGAAGCAGTCCGGGAGGTTTGTCTCTCGCTTCCCGAAGCGGAGGAAGTCGTTTCTCACGGCTCCCCCAACTTTCGCGTGCGCGGCAAGACCTATGCTTCTTATGTAGTGAACCATCACGGTGATGGACGCGTTGCCCTTTGGCTGAATGCACCCGACGGCTCCCAGGACCACTACGTGAAGTCGGAGCCACGGTATTTCTTCGTGCCTCCCTATGTCGGCCCTCGCGGATGGCTCGGGGTCCATCTCGACAAGGGTCTTTCCTGGCAGAGGGTCGCCTCGCTGGTCCGTCAGGCGTACGAGAAGGTCGCCCCGCGGGCATTGGCCGATTCAATCGGCGAGACGGTCAAGATCAAATCGCCGCCGGCCGCGCTTGCCGCGGACGAAGTGAATCCCCTCAAGGCGCGCCAGGCGCTGGCCATTCTGAAACGCCTGCGGCAGATGTACCTGTCGTGGCCGGAGGTTTCAGAAGACGTGCAGTTTGGCTCGCCGGTGTGGCGCGCGGGTAAGAAGACGTTCGCGTGGCTGCACGCGGACCGGCCTGTGCCGCAGCCAGGTAAGCGGCCGAGCCGCCCGCGGCTCAAGCTCTATTTTTGGGTCGGGGTTGCAGCCCAGGGTCTCATGACCACCGATGAGCGCTTCGAGATTCCCGCCTACATGGGTCACAAGGGTTGGATCGCGCTCGACATAACGGAGCGCTGCAATTGGCAGGAAGTGCGCGGCCTCGCGCTCGCAAGCTATCGCCACTTCGCACTGCAACGTATGCTCAAAGCCCTGGGCGCCCAGGGTTGAACGGCCGCCGCCGCCGCGCGCCGCCGTCATCCGGCGCCGGTCGCGGGCGCCTCTCAATCTGATGGGCTGGTGCACGCTGCCTTGCGCTGCCCCTCGAGTTTCGACCCACTGCGTACCGGGTAGCCCATCAGCCTTCCGCTGAATTTCACCCACCCGGTGTAGTGTTGAGGTGAGTCAAACACGACCGCTCCCGCCGCCTCGATCACATCCGCCCCGGCATCAGGCCCCGGGCCGTGGCACTGGGTCTTCCACTTCAGAGACGTGCTGTTCCGCTGCAGCGAGCTCCTCGAGCACGTCATGCCAGGCAGATCCTGCAGCTGCGCAAACGAGACCCACGGGTCCGCCTGCTCATCGACACAATGCCACACGACCTTGGGCTCGTGCGGCTCCGCGCTGACCCCCTCCAGCTCGTAAGTTGTTTTCCACAATCCCGGCATGGCGAGGAATTCATCTGCCTGCGCAGCCGCACAAATGAGCATGCCTGCCAGGAGGCTGGCAGGCATGCTCGCGTAGCGTGTCGTGACTTTCACGACCTCCAATACTACTACTACCAGTGCCCGTGTTCGCCGAAGTCGAACATGTCGAACAAGTCACCGATCGCGGGCTGGTTCAGCGGCACATAGGGATTCGACCGCGTGGTGATCGGATTCGGCAGGTTGTCCCGGCCGAGCGGTGAGATCGTCTCGTGCAGACTCCAGTTCGCCTCGACGAATTTGTCGAATGACACGTGATCGTAGTACGTGTGCACGACGCGGCCGCCGCGCGAGTACTTGGAGACCACCAGCAGCGGGATCCGGGTGCCGTCGCCGAAGAAGTCGACCGCCTGCACGTACCCCGAATCGTAGTATCCACCGCCCTCGTCGAAGGTGATCATGATCGCGGTGTCGTTCCAGGCGTTGGGATTCTGCTGCACCATCTCCACGATCTTCTGCGTGAACCCTTCGAACAGGTTCAGCTTGGAGGAGGCCGGGTGGCCGTCCAGGAGCGCATCCGGCTTCACGATCGAGACCGCAGGCAACGTGTCATTCTGGATGTCGTTATAGAGGTCCGTGATGTCCTGGTTGTTCGCGCGCAAGGTCGGATTCGTCATGATCTGCGTCGAATACAGGAACGGATCGCAGATGTTGCAGAACGTGCCGGCCTCGCCATCCTCCTTGCCACCATTGAAGCCTTCACCGTAATACTTCCAGCTCACATGGTGCTTCGTGAGCAGCAGGCCGATGTTGTTCTGCTGTGTCGGTGGAATCGTGAACTGCGTGGGGCCGAGCGGGGCGGGCGTACCATCGCCCAGGTACCCGGGGTTGTAGTTGTTCACCAGGTAGTACGCGTTCGAGGCACAGTCCCCATCCTTGAATACCTTGTAGGGCAGAGCCCGCAGATAGGTCTTCAGGGGCTTCACGCCGGGCTGGCTATCGTCGGCGCAGTTCACATAGGAGCCGCCTGCGGCCAACTTCGGGTTGCCGTAACCGTCCTGCGTGTACCAGTTGTTGGTTCCGGGCATCGGGTTCGGATTCTCGATCTGGCCGGGGGGTGGCGTCTGCGGCTTACCCGTGACCGGGTCGGCGTAGTAGATCAGGCTGCCGTAGCCGAGCATGATGTGATTCGCGCCCGTGCCACCCTGGATCGACTGGTGGAAGTTGTCGCTGAGAGCGTACTGCTGCGCAAGCTGCGTGAAGTACGGAGCGTCGCCCTTCGCGACGTTGAGGAACTGCATCGCCGTGGATCCTTCATTGGTCGTCTGATCAGTGAAGTTGGCGGGCTGTGGAGCGCCGTTCGCTCCGGCTCCGACCGTCGTTTCCACCCACGGGAACAGGTCGCTCTGACAGCCGCTCGGATTGGACCGCGTGGCCGCCTTGGCGCTACAGTCGAGCTGCTGCCACATCTGGAAGAAACGGTGCACAGGGCTGCTGGCGTAATCGTTGTACGAAATCGAGCGGCTCATGTCCACCGGCGCATTCGGCAGGTTGGAGGGAAAGCGTGTGTCGATCGAATGCGGCGGCAGGTTGGTGCCGCCGCTGGCCAGCTCGAAATAATCGCCATCCGGCAGGGCGGGCTCGACAGCCTGGGCCTGGGCAGCGCTGGCAGCGAACGGGACCGTCGGCGCGCCGTCCGTGTTGATATCCGGCAATACTGTATAGGCCTGGGTCTTCGTCGGGCTGTTGGAGTACGTTCCCGTATCAGTCGCCTGCCACTGCCGCGCCAGAGCGACTTTGGGCCCGGGTGTGCCGTCCTTGTTGACGATCCCCTTCGACAACAGGTTCGAGACTGTCTGTCCCTTCGGAGGCGTGTACGTGGCAAACACGTGATCGAAGGTCCGGTTCTCGCCGATGATCAGGATTACGTGCTTGATCGGCGAGCGCGTATAGCGGCTGTGATCGTCAGAGTCGTACGGCGGGTTGGTGCCGTGCGGGTCAGAACCCTTTTGAACGAGAACGATATTCTGCTTCGCGTCCGGCCGGAACTGCGCGTCCTTGTTGGACGCTGCCGGGTCTGCATGGGCCAGCGGCAGGCCGCTCAGGCACACCAGTGCCGCGCTGCCCGTGAAGGCCGCCATGCGATCTTTAATGTACGAACCGATCATTTCTTTCCTCCATACGTCGCCAGACCGCGACTTTGCGAGTGATGTATGACCGTTTCATTGCGGTGACACAAAAACTCACAGTCGGCGCCTGCTACGCTTGTTTTTTATTGTTGGGTCGGGGCGCACTGGCTGCCGATATGACGTCGTAGGGGCGCATCATCTCGTTGTCTTCGTGCTCCAGCAGGTGGCAGTGCCAGACGTAACGCCCTGTATATCCCTCAAACTTGACAATGATCCGCGTAACCATCCCCGGATCGGCGCGCACCGTATCCTTCCATCCCAACTCGTTGAGCGCAGGCGGCACAGCCGGCCCCGTGTAGACGAGCGATTTGTCCGCATTGTAGGCAAACAGGTCGAAGGGCCGCCGGTCGAGCACCTGGAAGCGCACCAGGTGCAGATGAATGGGATGCGCATCTCCAGCCAAATTGACAAAACTCCAGATTTCGGTGCTGTCGAGCACCGGATTTTCCGTGACGGGCATGTCCCAGTGGCTTTCGTTCAGCAGCATCTGCATGGAATTGCCGGCAGCATCATCGTGCTCGGACAACGTAAGGAAGCGTTCGCGCACTGATTGCGCCTCGGGTATGCGGGAGACTGAGCGCAACATCGTGGGTAGCGAGGCTGCCCCCGTCGTCGCCTCGGACGGCTCCTTCTTGAGCACACGGAACTGCAGAATGTCATCGGCATCGCTCCTGAGATGCAACTGCTGACCCTCCAGATCCGTGAAATCGATGATCACGTCGCCGCGCTCCGCGGGGAACAACACCAGGCTGCGCAGCTCGACCGGCGCCTGGAGCAAGCCGAGATCGGACCCGATCTGATGCAGGGGACGATCTCCTGAGAGTGTCAGATGGAAATAGCGCCCGTTGGCGGCGTTCAGCAACCGGAATCGATACCGGCGTGGCTGCACTTCCAGGTAGGGATAAATCTTCCCGTTGCAGACGATCGTGTTGCCATAGAACTCCGACACGAACGGTGCCCCGGGAGTTGCCGAGACCGGATACAACAACTGGCCCTCCCGATCGAGAGTGCGGTCGTAAATCACCAGCGGAATATCGAAAGCGCCGCCCGGCAGGTTGAGAGCCTGTTCCGCCGCGTCCCGGATGATGAAGGCGCCGAAGAGGCCCGCAAAGACATTCAGACGGGTAATACCCATCGCATGGTCGTGATACCAGAGAGTCGAAGCGTCCTGCTCGTTGGGGTAGTACAGAAGGCGCGATTGCCCCGGTGTCTGCCACGACTCCGGGTAGCCATCACTTTCCGGCGGCACCCTGGCGCCATGCACATGCGCAACAGTGCGGACCTCGGGCTTGTCCGCTTCGGCGCCGTGCAAAGTGTGATCGACGGGCAGGAAATGCTTCTTCGGTAGCTTGTTGACCCATTCGATGAGGAGACCCTGGCCGCTGCGCGCCTCGACCGTCGGCCCCGGCACACTCGCGCCGTACCCCCATTGACGAGTCGGAGCGACATCCCGATGCAACCGGACCTCGAGCTCGCTCATCTCGATTCGATAGTAGGGGAGTTGCACTTTCCGATTCTTCGGGCTCGGGCGCGTACCGTCGCTCGCTGCCAGCGCGGGAATGGGCAGCGGATCGACGAATCGCGTCAGTGTCATGGGATTCAACATCTGGCGCTGCGGCGCCTGTTCCATCCCGCGCATGGGCGCGGCAGCCGCGCCGGCCTGTTGTCCAAACACCTGACTTGCCCGGGATGCCATCCCGCCGGCCACGGCCGCGCTGCCTGCGGCACGTGCCAGTGCAAGGAACTGTCTTCGCGTCTTGAACATGTGGACTACAGTTGCGGCGCCCAGGAGGAGCACCACCCCGCCGCCTTGACGTGTTTGCCGGGAAAAATCTGGCAGGGACCCTGAGTCGAGTTGTATACGCCCTCGTAGAGCGCGCAGTTCGAGCACTTGTTGCCCTTCGTTCCGCCTGTCACGGTGCCCGCATCCTCAGTGTATTTGACCTTCTTTGCCGCCGGATCCTCGAGACTCAGCAGTGGCAAGTCCGCAGCACGGCTGGTCGTGAGGCGCGACATTGCCAACGGCGCCAATGTCGCTCCCAGCACCAGCTTGCGCACGAACTGCCGGCGGGACCCGTTTTCATCCGCAGCCATGATGTAACTCCTATGTTGATAGTGAAGTGCTGAAAAGAATCTGCTCAGAGCGCATTTCGCCCGGTGTGCATCTCACTCAGGGTGCATCTGGCTCAGGGTCCATCTCGTTCAGAGCGCATCCGCAATGTCTTGCATGATTCCGCTGTCCTGTGGCTTGGTCTGAGGCGGGTAGCGCTTCAACACCTTGCCGTCCCGCCCGATCAGGAACTTCTCGAAGTTCCAGGTGATGTCGCCGGACACACCGGTGTCGGTTGATGTCAGGAACTTGTACAGGGGGTGACGGTTCGACCCGTTGACTTCCAGCTTCGAGCTCATCGGAAAGGTCACATCGAAGGTGGTCTGGCAGAACTGCACGATCTGCTGCTCCGTGCCGGGCTCCTGCGCCCCGAACTGATTGCAAGGGAAACCGACGACGGTGAAGTTCTGGTCCTGCAGCTCCCGCTGCAATTTCTCCAGGCCGTCATACTGCGGCGTGAGCCCGCAGCGGCTGGCTACATTGACCGCGAGCGCAACCTTGCCGCGAAGCTTGCCCAGCAGATCTGGGGACCCGTCAATACCTTGGACCGCGATGTCGTAGAAACCGCTCATAGTGGTTTACCTCCAGGAGAGTGAACCGAAGATCCGCATCGGCGGCGTGCCTCGATGACGCGCCGACGCTCGTGATGCCGCAGCGTACGTCAATGACTGTTACAGGTCGATGGTGGTGCGGCGCGCGGAGCACACGTAAGGAACTCACGTGGCAGAGTACGTCCGAATTCGCGCGGTAGTTGGCACGCATAGCCGATCCATTTCTCCTCGTTTTCGGCAATTTGAAGCACTTCCCCGACTACGTTCCAGGTGCTCGAATGTCGTTGCGCCGCGGAGCATGCGGTATAGAATTCAGGAGCCCAATCATGTCTGATCTAGTGGAGGATGGTGTGGAAGAGCGGCTGATCAAGGTCGAAGCCGATGTGGCACACATTCGGGTGGCAGTGGGTGAACTGAAGTCCGAGATCAAGGACGTGCGCGGAGAGATCAAGGAGGTGCGGGGGGAGATCCAGGCTCTGAGAACTGAGGTGAGAAATGAACTGACCTCTCTCAGGGATGTGATAGCAACCATCCGGGTCGACATGGTAATGACCCGAGTGTGGATGTTATGCACCTCCGCAGCCCTGCTCGGCGTCGTGGCGCGCGGCTTCCATTGGATCTGATCCGGCGAGACACCTCAATGCGTTTCGCCGCCAATCTGGGATTTTTGTGGGCCGACAAACCCTTGGTCGCGCGCATCGACGCCGCAGCGCGCGCCGGGTTTCGAGCTGTAGAAATGCATTGGCCCTACGACGTACCCGCCACTGACGTCAGGGAAGCCGCCCGTCGCAACGATGTAACGCTGCTCGGAATCAACACGGCTCCAGGCCAGTTGGCCGCCGGTGAGGTCGGCCTGGGCGCGGTTCCCGGCCGCGCACGAGATTTCCTGGCAACCGTGGACCAGTCCATCGAATATTGCAGGTCGTCAGGGGCGACTGCCATTCACGCGATGGCGGGCAAGGTCGCGACCACCGACCGTGCCCGCGCTCGCGCAGTCTTTCTCGACAACCTGCGGATCGCGGCGGCGAAGGCCGCCCCGCATCAGATCACCTTGCTGTTGGAACCCCTGAATCCAACCGACAACCCGGGTTATTTCTATTCGACTCTCCCCGAGGTGGTGAGCCTGATCGAGGAACTCGCCCTCCCGAACGTCAAACTGCAGTTCGACGTGTACCACGTCGCCCGCAGCGAAGGCGACGTACTCGCCAAGCTGGAAAAGTATCGACCCCACATCGGCAACGTCCAAATAGCGGCCGTCCCATCGCGCGCCGAGCCCGACGAAGGCGAAATCAATTACCCTGTGATTTTTCAAGCGCTGGAGAAACTGAAGTACGATGGATATATCGGCTGCGAATACCGCCCTCGCGGCGACACTGACGAAGGACTGAGGTGGATGGAACGGATGGGCTTACGATGACTGCCAAGATTGCGGTGGTGACAGGCGCGGGATCGGGTATCGGGCAAGCGGTCGCTCTCGCACTCGCGAAGGTCGGATATACGCTCGTGCTGGCAGGACGCAAACTGTCTCCGCTCGAGGATGCGGCCCGCGAAGCGGGCAATGGCGCGATCGCAGTCGCCACGGATGTGACCGACCGCGGCTCCGTCGGCGCGCTCTTCGCCCGCGTCGCAAAAGAATTCGGCCGCCTCGACCTCCTTTTCAACAACGCAGGCACCGGATCTCCCCCGGCCCCGCTGGAGGATGTGACCTTCGAGCAATGGAAGTCCGTCATCGATACAAACCTGACCGGCACATTCCTATGTACCCAAGCCGCGTTCCGCCTGATGAAGACCCAGCACCCTCGCGGCGGCCGCATCATCAACAACGGATCGATCTCCGCCACCACACCGCGCCCCCGAATGGTCGCCTACACCGCATCCAAACACGCGATCAGCGGCCTCACGAAAACGACGGCCCTCGAAGGCCGCGAACACGATATCGCCTGCGGCCAAATCGACATTGGTAACACCGCCACCGCGCTCGCGACGCCCATGGCGCACGGCACTCTGCAGGCTGACATGTCCGTCAAGCCGGAACCCACGTTCGATGTTAAGTACGTAGCCGATGCGGTTGTATACATGGCGGGTTTGCCGCTCGAGGCAAACGTGTTGTTTATGACGGTGATGGCTACGAAGATGCCGTTTGTGGGACGGGGGTAGGAGGCG
>Ga0137403_10007758_pt1 | contig 12076 bp, 13 predicted proteins | sample CZOMad2_1_16fung_FD_122057 | JGI IMG/M metagenome (GOLD analysis project Ga0137403, IMG submission 122057) | Vadose zone soil fungal communities from Angelo Coast Range Reserve, California, USA - CZOMad2_1_16fungal (Hybrid Assembly) | ecosystem: Environmental > Terrestrial > Soil > Vadose zone...
AAGTGCGTGTCCTCGGTCTTGGTCGCCTGCACGCGGACCTTCAAGCCCTTGATGTCCTCGACCTTGTTGATCTCCTTTTTGCTGTACATATTACGGAAGCCCATGGTGATCAGGCCGATGACCTGGGCGCCCTGCGTCGAGTCCTTGATCATGGCGCGGAAGGCGTCGGACACCGCCTTGTCGGCCAGCGCCTTGGACAGATGGTCCTCATCGCGGAAGATGAAGTGCAGTGAGAACACACCGGCTTGCGGTGCCACGCTGGCGGCATTCGCGGTGGCCGTGATGACGAAGTCGATGTCACCCGCGCGCAGCTTCTGCAGCGTCTGCGGCTCAGTGCCCAATTGCGCGCCGGGGAACTGATTGATGCTGAGCTTGCCGCCGCTGAGCGCCTTGAGCTTTTCGTCGAATAGGTTCGCGGCGATGCCGTAGGCCGTCGTCACCGGCTGGTCGTATGCGAAGCTCAGCTTGCGCTGGGCCGAGGCATCGCTCAACAGCGCGAGCGTGACGATGCCAGCGGCGAGAGCCGCCAGACCGAGTTGTCTCACCGCACATTTCATCGTTTTCCCTCCCGGCATGACCCGACCTCGATGCAGGGTTCTCAGGTGTAGAAGCGGCCCATGGTCGCCGATCCGCCATGCGGCGTCAAGCGGTCGGGGCCAGGTTTACTGTCCCGTCTATAGGGAAGCATGGGAGACATTCGCAATGAGGCGGGTCTCAAGACGGCTCATAAGCCGAGGATCGCGGGTTCAAATCCCGCCCCCGCCACCACCGAGAAGCTCCCGAGATCACGCCGATCTCGGGGGCTTCCCCGTTCTGGAACGCGGCGCGCCGCTACCCAGGACTCACGCGGCGCGGATGACGCGCCCGGCGCCCTGGACGGCGTCGGGCTCAGGCAAGCGCCCGTCGCGGATGATTGGGCGGCCGTTGACGAACGACCACTGAATGCCGCTAGACCGCGCGACATAGCGCGGCCCGCCGTCCGGCATGTCGTGGACGATCTCCTCCTCGTGGCAGGCGATGGTGCGAGGGTCGAAGACCGTGATGTCCGCCGCGAGCCCGGGGGCGAGGCGCCCGCGGTCGGGGATGCCGAAGATCTCCGCCGGGGCTCCCGTGATGAGGCGCACCGCGGCCTCGAGCGACAGGGCCTGGCGCTCGCGCACCCACGTCCCGAGGAGCTCGCTCGTCTGGCCAGCCTCCGAGAACATCGTGATGTGGGCGCCTGCGTCCGACAGCCCCAGCACCGCGCGCGGGTGCGTGAAGATCTCGGCCACCGCGCCGGCATCGGTGTTCATGGTGGCCGTCTGGAACTCGGTCCGGAAGAACGTCAGGGCGATCGGGATGGTGAAGTACTGACGCTCGAGGAGGACCAGCGGCCAGAAGAAGGCGTTCCACGTTCCCTGGAACTGGAGGATCGCGACGGCGGACAGTGCCGGTGTCGCCAGCGGCAGCATCAACGAAGAGAAATCCTCCACTCTGGAACCAACCAAGAGGCCGACAATCGTCCCCAAGATGGCAAACAAAGCTGATATAAAGTTGAAAAAGAGCGCCCGGGTTTTTGTGAATCCGGCATAGAGTAAGACAAAGAAATTACCCAGCTCATGGGGTATCTCGTGAAAGACGACGGCTATCGTGGTGGCGATTCCAACGGGGAGACTAACGAGATAGGATGCTGCGATAATTGTCCCATCGATAAAATTGTGGACTCCGTCAGCGAGCAAATTCATATACCCCACAGGATGTATGGGATGATCGGATTCCAGGACATGCTGATGTCTCCAGAGAAGAAACTTCTCAAGGATGAAGAACAAGAATATTCCAGCCAGGACCCAGAGAGAGGCTTCCACTTTCGCATGAAATTTCTCAAATGATTGCGGCAACAGATGGATGAAGGCATCTCCAAACAGGCCGCCCACAGCAAGGCTGACCATGACAAAAATTATCTGTTTGAGCCTCTGCTCGCTCATCGAGATAAAGGCGATGCCGATGAGCGAGAGAAGGCTCACTAAAACAACGCTGACCAGGCTATAAAACCATGCGACCGACGTGGCTTCCGCCTTTTCATCCAGTGAACAAGTCGTGCACGATAGCTGTCGCGGCATCCGTAGATGCTTGTCCTGAATTCGTCGCGCTGGGCGTCGGAACGGCGCGTTGAATCCGTCTCTCCCAGAGCACAGTCCCATCGTCAATCCGTATGAGCTTGAAATCGGCGAAGACTCTAACGAACTGCCGCGAATCCGCCTCCCAACGCCAGATCTCACTGATAAATATGAGACCGGAAAGTTTGCCCTCACGAGCCAACCGAACGGCGCCGCCGCTGTCGGCCGGAAAAGCCGGGAAGCGCGCATCCGTTTTCTCGGGGAGGTCAATGCGGAAGCCTCTCTGCTCAAGCTCTCGTCGTAAATCCTCGCGCAATAAATCCATCACGCTCTGTCGGTAGTCAGAGGAAATCTTGCCCGCCATCTCGGCGAGCGAGCGCAACGGATTGTTTGAAGGCAAAAGCAACGACAACCCGGTGCTGTTCTTCACTTTCGCCAACCAGAGAGTTTCGTTGCTCAGGGCTTTGGCCTCCGGCAAAGGCGCCGCAGGCGTGGTCGTGCCACATCCGTAACTCCATAGCGCAAATGAACTGAGAACGATCAGCGCCAATGCCCGCTTGGGCGAAATTCGCCGCAGCGCGTAAGCGAGGAAAATCAGGCAGCATCCCAGGGCCACATCGGTGGGTCCCAGAGGAAGGTCCAAACGCACAGAGCTGTAAAAACCGAAAAACGCCATGGCAAGGCCAAGCACGGAAGAAAGCCATAAGAAGGAGCTCATGCTGTTCACCAAAGGCCGCGCCGCAAGCGCGGGGAGCACGAGAAATCCGAAAAGCAGCAAAGGTCCGGCCAGGATCACGCCGACGGCGATGCTCACTCCGGCGAGAAGATAGAGCAGGACGTCCCAAATGATCTGCCGGCCTTTCGACAAAAAAGCCAAGTCGCGGTCGAAGGAAGTTAAAAGAAACTCCCGGCGGAAAAGCAGCATTCCCATGAGCACGAGGCCGAACACGGCCGCCAAGAGCCGCAGCTCTCCTTTGGACAGGGCGATGACTTCACCTTTCAGGAGATTGAGCACCTCGATTTGTCCGGCCGGGTTGAAAACGATAAAAAGAATCGTCAACGCCCCCGCCAGTGCATAGGCGGCCGCCAGCCGGCCTTCGGCTATGCCTTTTCTGCGCTGCTCCAGATAGCCCAGGAGTCCCATCCCTAAAAAGGTAAATACCAGTGAACCGATCATTCCGATTCCTCGCTCGCCTTGCTCCCATTGGAGCAAAAAGCCCGTCTGCTGCAACCAGAAAGTAAAAGAGACGCCAGCGGCAGCGATCTGCGGAAGGGTCAAGCCGAGGAATACTGTTCTACGAAGAATAAGGTAAGAACCAATCAGGGGGCAGACTAGGCCAAGGATCGCCGTCCCCACCAGCGCTGGGAAGAGCAGGTAGGAGGGGCTGAGAATCTCAAGAAAAGTGCTCATGGATGAATCTCCACCTCTTTCTTTTCCCACCATATCCTACCCTTGTCCACCCGCAGGAGCCGATCCGCGACGCTTCGCACCATCGGGATGTCGTGGCTGGAAAAGAATATTGCCAAGCCACTGTGCCGGGTCAGCCCAACCAGGAGTTCGCTGATACTCTTTCGGGATTCTTCATCCACTCCTGAAAGAGGCTCGTCCAGAATCATAATCTTCGGCTGCACCATCAGAGCTCGAGCGATAAGAATGCGCTGCTTTTGACCGCCGGAAAGGGAAAAAAAAGATCGCGCCGCCAGCTGCCGCAGGCCAACTTGTTCTAGAACTTTGCCAATCTGTTTTTTTTCTGCAGCGGGAAAAAACTCATAGGGGCGGATTCGCCCATAGGCTCCCATCTCCACAACCTCCGCCGTGCTTAAGGGGAATTGTGCATCCAGCGCGGCGCTCTGGGGAACATAACCAAAATTGGATAAGGGGCAATTTCGCGAGAGAGCGCCGCTAAGAATCGGCAAAAGTCCGAGGATAGCCCGGAAAAGCGTCGTCTTCCCCGAACCGTTAGGACCGGCCAGGCCAATAAGATCGCCGGGATATATCATCAAGTCAACGTTCTGCAGAACCGGCTCCGAGTCATAGCCTAGAGTGAGATTTTGAAGGGATACCAGAGGAAGAGAATCGTCCTTCGAAACCCTCCCTCTGGCACTTTGTATTGCATCGATACCGTGTCCCAACTCAATCACCTCTAACTGACGGACTGAAGTAAGGTACGTACCGTATAGTCGATCCATTTGATATAGGTATCGGTTTCCGACTGGCTTCCCCCACCACTGTACAGACGCACAACCTTGATGCCGGTTTCGGACGCGATCTGCTGGGGAAGCCGCGGATTCTGAGCACCATAAATAAGAAGCTGGGCTTTCTCCTGTTTGATCTGCTGCACTAACTCCACTATGTGATTTGGCGTCGGCTCGATTCCAGGCTTGAGCTCAACGCTCCCTACCAGCTTCATGCCGAATCGATCAGCAAGATAAATCCACTCCGGATGATATTCCACAAATTTGACGCCGCGCAGAGGCGCCGCCGCCTTCTCCCACCGGACAATCCAGTTGTCCAACTCAGCAACATAGGCTTTAAGATTCTTGTCGAAAGCCTGCTGATGTTGAGGAAAGTTCCGCGTTAAACCATTGGCGATGTTCTGAGCGACGATTTTCGCTCTAACCGGATCCAACAGATAGTGAGGATTTCCGTTTGGGTGAAGATCTCCTTCGGCGCGATCCATACGGATGGGCACCTCTAGCACCGATATGCCCAACGAACAGTCTATATAGCCGGGCCGCCCCGGCAAAATTTTAGAATTGTTAGCTACCTCCAAAAGTGCCGGGAGCCACGAGTGCTCGTCGTTCAGTCCGATTAGGATAAGCACGTCGGCACGATTCAACCGCGGCACAAAGCTTGGCTTCACCGGCACTCCATGTGCATCTTCGACGCCCGAGGCGAGACTTTCGACATTCACCAACTCTTTACCGATCTGCCGGGTAATATCAGCCAAGGCCGGCCACGTCGCCACGGCACGAATCTGTTGCGCGAAAACTAAGCCCGTTTGCAGCCAAACCATTGCAAGCGATATGAAAAACACTTTCCAGTTTTTACTTCTCAACAATTTCATCTTCATAAACGTACTCCTTCCTATAGAGTCTAACGGGTGAGGAACCCGTGGGTATGAGCTCCGATAACCGTGGTCCATTGGACAAAAAATTGATTGCCTTTTTCAGCTTTGTCCGCGCTAAAATTGTTTTTCAAGTAGCTGTATTGAAAACGCAGTCGGTTAAATTCGCTGAGGTACCAGGTCACGTACGGCGAATAGCTGAGCGTCCTCTGGCTTGGGTTATCAACGATCGGAGCGTAATCGAAGAGAAATCCGGTGGCCCAATTTTTATTTAGCTTGAGCTCGGCATAACTATAACCGCCGTACGAGCGCCGGCGCTTACCCACAGTTTGGGTTTCCAATATACTCGGGTCATCCTCATTGGGAACCTCGATGTCAAAGGGGAACCGCTGGCTGTTGTTATAGAACTCCGACCCCCACGTGAAACCCTGATAAACCGTGCTGGCCAACGGCTGGTAGCGATAGGTCAAATCGACGCCGCCAAGAATTCGATCACCTCCGGAAGCATCGCCCTGAAGGCGCACTGAAGGCGTGTAAGCGAGGCTGGTACCGAGCTCGATGCTTTGATTATCCGTCAGATCGAAATAGGTATTGAGGCGCCCAAGATACGTGAATCGACTCCCGGAGCGGGGCGTGAGATTATCCACCTGTTCGTTGTCCGCGCCGATCTTATTGTATCCGCCGAATGTCGCGCGCAGGAAAAAAGGCGTCGGAAACAAATAGTTGACCTCCGCCCCATCCGCCTGGCTCTCGCCGCCTACCATTCGCTGGATGGACAGCGGCTGGTTTACAAAGGGCAGCTCATGAGGGTGATACTTAGGAAAGCGCCCGAAGTCAGCGAAGAAACGCCCCCCTTTAGCCGTTAGGTTCCACGGCAGCGACGTGGTAATCGCCGCCGCTTCCTCCACCTCCACCCCATTGTTCGATCCGGTGATAAAGCTATACATCCTGGCATAAGGATCTATCGATGCTGCCAGTCCCAATTCCGCAGTACGAAAATTGAAAGTACTACCTGCCTTTCCCAAGTGATCGAAACTGGCATCCAGTACAAGCCCGATCGCCGGGTTTAAAATCGACGGCGCGCTTTGCACCGCCTGCACCGATTTTTCGACCTGGCCCAGCCTAGTGGAGCTTGAAGATTTTTCCTTTTCCAACTGGTCAATTCGATCCAAAGCGTTCTTCAATTGATTCTGTATCTCCCCAAGTTGTTTCCTGAGTGCCTGAGTCGCATCTTCCTGTGACAGTCCCACTCTCGGAAACAAGATCACCAAGCATAATACAAATAACGCGGATGTGGTTTGCAATCTAGTTTGACATAAATCCATAAATCCACCCCCTCAAAAACTGCAATCTATCCCTCCCAACCAGGGGAGGGAAAAATTAATAAATTTACGCGTGAAGGAACAATTACAGAGGGAGTGAAGATGGAGGCGCGCGAACCGCGGGAGACTTTATTGACAGCGCACCAAAAACTTGAGCTTCATGAGTCGTAATGGAGAAAATCTGAAGAGAGGGACGGTGCTCAGCTAGCGCTGAAGTTAACCCTGCCTGAATTCGTACTCCATGAGAGCAGCTACATTCACTGCCGACTCGTGCGGTCGAATTGAAAAAATGGAGGTGTAAAGGCAGAAAAAAAACAAAGAAAAGGACTATTGCCGCGACGACACGGCGAGTGGTTGGATCCTTCTTCTTGAAAAATCGAAAGGACACCGTACCGACGCTAGTTAAGTGGTGGCGGGTTGTCAAGCAAGAAACGACTCTCCTGCACGGGGATTCCCTAGTCATGGCTTTGAGCGAATACCTCCCGCATAACCGTCTCGGCTACGAAGACGTTCGCTTGGCCGGTTAGCACGATGCCGTAAAGCGGAACCGGCCGGGAGGGACGGTGTACCTGCCACAATATCTTGCCCGTCTTCGGATCAACGATCGCCACGTCCAACGCGACGATTATGCCGTCCGCTTTCAGCGCCCGTGCGTCCGGCATCGGCTCCCAGCGCCGCACCTCGATATACAGAGCCGCTGCGTCAAGGTTCGCCTGTCGCAGAATTTCCGCCGCCATATGTGGGCTAGTAGGCACACGATCTTTAGTTGCCAATTTCAACTCAGTGGGCGCAACCACATCGAAGCCCTTAGCCTGTAGCTGGGCGCGAGCCTGTTGGGCGAGCACGTCTCCCACAGTCATCTGGAGCGGACGCCGGAGATCGCTGTCGGTGCCGGCTGTGGGAGTATCGGCGGCGCCAGGATAGTATGGCGGCAGAACCGCGATCCGGCGAACGGCCGGAGGAAAAGGCGTAACGACTGCTGGCGTGCAACCCATCGCTCCGAGCAACACGCTGGCAAGTCCGATTCTGATAATGAACGTTATGCTCATATCGTGTTTCCTTTTTTCCTCAAGGAATAAGTAACGGCAAAAACCGAAAACTTTTCATAGCACGCCTCCTTTTTGGTAGAGTCTTGATGGGAGAAAACATGTTACTGTTGGGTCCAAATTCGCGCCAGGATTTTTCACTTATGGCCGCGCGAAATGAAATCGTTTGAGAAGTAAGCATTGTTAATCAGATCTAACCGCTTCTTCGTCTCATACTGGTGCCCATTGCAACACTCGTAAATGATCCTCGTCTCAGTTTCACAAAGCACTGATCCCGCGACACCACAACATAGGCAAAGTTTGCCCAACACCTTAACCGTAGAATCAGACTCCGTAACCTTCCGTTGGCGATCTTTTGTCTCGTCGCCAACATGTTTTCGTACGGAATACGCCCGCTTCAATGGCCTCTCCAACGGGAGATGATCAACGGTAAACCTCCAAACTTTGTGGATCGCCATCGTACTTACCCCTTCCCTATTTTTATGCCCTGCCGTCTTTCGCTACATCCACGACACGACGCGCACCCAAAAACCTTTTGGTGTACCACGGCCGGTTCAAATCGGTGATGATTACTCGGCCGGCCTTTTTCTCGGCATGCAAGAATTGATGGTTGCCCATATAGACACCTACATGGCTTGGTGTCACGCCATCGGACGAAAAGAACACTAAGTCGCCCGTTTCCAGCTTGTCCATCGGAACTTCCTCGCCGGCCTCAATTTGGTCACGCGAAGTCCGTGGCAGCTCGATGTGCAGTTTAGCAAAAATCATTTTCACCAAACCCGAGCAGTCCGCGCCCCGACGTTCCGACATTCCTCCCCAGCGATACGGTAGCCCCAGAAAGGTACGGGCCGCTTTCGCTAATTTGAAACGAACCGCCTGAGAGACAGGGGCGGACTCCTCCGCAAAACAAACTCTTTTAGAGACGAGCAGCAACCCTAAGGCGAGAAATAAAATCATCACATATTGTCTTTCCATTGAATTCTCCGCATGCGACTCTGCGTCCGACTTATTGCTATCCTGCTGATATGCATCAGCGTGTCTCGAACAGCTGCGGTGCAAGCGTCAAAAGCTATGCCAAAGCAGATCCCGGCTGAGCTGACAAGCCGGATTCTGGACGATGAATTGTCGCATCTCCCTAATTTGTCTTCGGGAGAACCAGTAACACCCTTGTGTAGTTACGATGCTAGAGAATAAGGAGGTGCACGGGCTAATTCAGACTCAATCGTAACTTGAACAGGAGCTTCCGGCGTGCGCACAATTAAGAACGACACCACAGCGGAAGGACCGAGAATAGCAGCTGCGGGAGCCAAGTCCATCTGAACGCGACCGCCGTAATAACAGCACGCGCATTCCTCGCTCACCTGTGCGTTAGCGGGAAAATGAATATGAAGAGGCAAGAAGAAGAGGAACAACAAGATTGCCGCGCTTAAAAGACGGCTGACCTTGTGCGGCTTCTTTATGCAGGGAATAAACATGCTCTTGAACCTAAACAATGCGTTCGTCGATATCAATGAAAACCCAAAACGATCGGCCCGACGGGTTACAGGTTCGCGATCAGTCGCAAAAACTTGGTTAGCGCGAAGGGTCATTTCCCCTCTGTTCGATCAGAACAATTCAGCGCTGGCAGCGCCGACATAGGCCAAGAAATCGCAACTCATGCCGGGTCACCTTAAAATGAAATCGCCTTTTAATAAGCTTTTCGATTTCTTCCATCTCGCAATCCTCAAAATCCTCCGTTTTGCCGCAATTCCCGCAGATCAGGTGATGATGGTGTTCACGATAGTCATCCGAAAGCTCGTAGCGGCGTCCCTCCGGTACGTGGTCAACTTCCGTCAGCACGCCGAGCCGACAGAAGAGCTCAATGGCACGATAAACTGAGGCCAGATTGATGTTGCGGTCCGGCAGCCGCTCGTGCACGGCCGCTGGAGTCAGTGGCCTTTCGTCGTTGAGAAACACCTCCAGCACCAGCCGCCGCGGCTCCGTTTTGCTATAACCTTGATCCACCACTCTGCGTTGAATGATGTCAGAGACTCTTTTCATCCTTTCTCAATTACGCCGGACGAATAGAAAATTCAATCTTTTTTGCGGCTCGCCTAATGTTTACTCGGCGTCCGGCGACCAGCAGACCTGGCCGCCGCCGATCTCTGAAGTGCACTTTGCAAACGCTTTGCAATTATCATCTCGACGATTTCTTGTCAAGGTCCTATCGGGTGAAATGAGTCGCAGAAAGAGGTTCCTCGTCAACGCGGGATTTTGTACATGGCAATCTATTCTGCCAACGAATGGGCAATATAAATGATGGCAGCGCCACTGAGAGTCATGATGGGTAACCAGCGAGAGTGCCCAGCCTCATGAGCGGCGGGAAGAAGACAGGTTGCGCCTAGGTACAGGAAGACTCCCGAAAACCAGCCAAGGATCAGAGCCAACAAGGGTGTTGGTATGACAAATGCGGATTGCACTGTTGTTCCGATCAGCGGAGCAATGGCCGTAGCCGAAAGAACGGCGATGACTTGCGGCACGCTATGCCGCGTGCTTAACATCACCCCGACGGAGCTCGCGCCGTCGGCGATCTTGTGAACCATGACCGCCACAGCCACTAGCCAGCCCATTTCATTACCGGCCTGAAATGCGCCCCCGATGGCAACCCCATCGAAAAAACTATGGATGCCGATTCCCAATGCGCCCCACGTACCAACTTTTTGCCGAAGATTGTCAACCGAACGCTCGTCGTGGGCATGCCTGTGGTGGACCGCATGTTCAAACAGATAGAAGACCAGAAAGCCTAAACCGCACGCGAACAGTAAATGCTGATGAGGGAGGCGAGACTCCGATGCCTCCAACAGGTCCAGCGCCTCTGGAATCACGTTCAAAAGAGCGCCTGAGACTAAAGCTCCGGCGCAGAATGCGAGCACCATGCCGCGATAGGCCTCGAGACGGAGGGCGATAAGTCCTCCGCCGAAAGTCATCACGCAAGTCGCTCCCGCTAACCAATAGGCCGTCATAAGGATAGGCCATTCTCCTATCTCGTTCTCGATATTTTTGCAATTGGATTGCAAAGATCACTTATCAGCGATAAGTTAAGAATTCGAAAAAGAGAGGAGTACACGGCTATGGTAATCTTAAAATTGCTCAAATCGAAGCCCGTCCTGTTCGGGCTTGGCGCGGCGTCAGCAGCATCGTGGAACATAATTGCCCCAATCTTGGGGAACGTAGTTCGCCCCGTACTTAAAGAAACCATCAAGGCGGGTATCATTCTACAAAAGCAGGTTCAGACGATCGCCCAAGAAGCCTGGCAGGACGTTGAAGATCTAACGGCCGAAGCCAAAGCCGAGGTCGAGGCAGGGAAGAAGCAAACCGACAAAAAAGATACTGCTGCCTAAATAGGGTAGGTCTCCCCGACCATTAGTTCTGTGCAAGGGTCTGGGGAGACGAGATTGAACTGCTTCGCAGATAGCAACAACGATTACCAACCATGAAGTTGAAAACCGCAAAGATTAGCATTCGTTCGGCAATACCGGGCCGCATTCGCTGGGACATCCCCGCCCTGCGCGGACGGCCGCGTTACGCCGCTGCCGTGGAGGTCACGATTGCACGGGAGCCGGGTGTCCTTTCCGTGGAGGCCACGCCGACAACGGGCCGCTTGTTGCTTCATTACGACGCGTCACAAACAGCTGAGTCGCTAAGGACACTGATCGAGGTAGCGTTATCGGTTGCCCCGTTGACCCTGGCAGACTACGAGGCGCGTCAGCGACACTGTGAGGAATCCAATGATATGCGCCCTCACTCTCCCACTTCGGACGATCATGGACATGACCATGGTGATGACGAACTGGCAAAGCGGATGCGCAATCTCGTCCTTGGCGGATCAGTCTTGCTTGGCTTTCTGGTAAAGCGACTGATCACGGGGCCTGGCCCCTTGGCGGCGAATCCGGTGTTATTCGGTATCAGCGCCGTCGCAACGATTATCTCCGGCTATCCTTTTTTGCGCGGCGCGCTTCGTTCTTTGTCCCGCGGCGGGAGCATGACAACCGACACTCTGGTCAGCTCCGCCACTATCGCTAGCATCATCATGCGCGAAAGCGTCACGGCCCTGGTGGTAATTTCGCTGCTTAATCTGGGGGAGTATTTGCAAGCCCTCGTGCTCCGTCGCACCCGGCAAGCGATCCGCGCACTACTCAGCCCGGAAGACGAAAAGGTTTGGATCGTCCTCGATTCAACCGAAGTGGAGCAGCCACTCGCCGCCGTCCGGCCCGGAGATCTGATTGCGGTCTTCGCCGGGCAACGCATACCCGTGGACGGTCAAATCGAATCCGGAACCGGCACGATCAATGAAGCACCGATCACCGGTGAAAGTATGCCGGTGATGAAAAATCCCGGCGATGGTGTCTACGCTGGCACCGTATTGTTGGCGGGCGATCTCCGCGTGCGCGCGCAACTCGTCGGTTCCGACACAGCGGTTGGGAGGCTGATTGAGCGGGTTGAAGAGGCGTTGGAACTGCGCGCTCCCATGCAAACCATCGGCGAACGTTTTTCCGCCCGGTTTG
>Ga0137403_10007759_pt1 | contig 12075 bp, 9 predicted proteins | sample CZOMad2_1_16fung_FD_122057 | JGI IMG/M metagenome (GOLD analysis project Ga0137403, IMG submission 122057) | Vadose zone soil fungal communities from Angelo Coast Range Reserve, California, USA - CZOMad2_1_16fungal (Hybrid Assembly) | ecosystem: Environmental > Terrestrial > Soil > Vadose zone...
CGTCGGCGAGCTGTGGCGGCTCGAGAACGACGCCGCGCCGGAATGGCCCGCCGGCGGCGACCAGGATGCCATCGGCGGTGTGCGAGCCGTTGATGGCGCGGAGCGCCGTGAGCGGTACGTCGGTGACCAGGTGGTCGAGGTCGAATCCGCCGTGGTGGCCGGGCGCCGTCTCCACGATGAGGTCGGGCGCGGCGGCGCAGTGCGGTCCGGCGTACACCTCCTCGCGCCGCCAGACCCCGGTGACGAGCGGGGTGCCGTCGGAAGCACGGAGCGCGGACAGCTCGCGCACCAGCGTGTCGCGCAGCGCCTCGTACTCCGCGCCCGGGGCGACCGTGCCCTTCGGCTGCCGGCCGGCCAGGTTCACCCACACCCCGGTGATCGGGTAGAAGATCGGGATCGCGTAGGCCCGGGTGCGCTCCCATGCGATCGCGCCGGTCGCGTTGCGCAGCGTGCGGAGCCGGCGCTGCAGGCGCTCGGGGAGGTGCCGCTTGAGCCACGCGCGGCCGCGCAGGTCGTGCCGCGTGCGATCGACGAGCCGCCGCACGCCGCCCGCGAGGTGCGCGCGACGCGCGCCGGCGATCGCGAGCAGACCGGAGCTGCGCAGGAAGGCGTTCAGGTTCACGTGGCGCACCGGCGCGGGCCCGCCGCCGTGGTCGGAGAGGACGATCACCGCCGTCTCGTCGTCGCAGCAGGCGAGGAGCCGCGCGATGGTCGCGTCGATCGCCTCGTACCAGCGCGAGATGATGGAGCGCAGCGCCGCGGGCGCGTCCGGCTCGTGCACCGGCGAGCGGGGATCGTGGAAGGCCCAGAAGGCGTGATGCAGCGTGTCGGGGATGCCGGTGAAGGAGACCACCAGCTCGTAGCCTGCCTCCAGGTAGCGCCGCGTGGTGCGCTCCAGCAGGTCCAGCTCGAAGCGGTTGCAGGCGTCGAGGCGGGCCACGTCGCGCGCCCGCTTCGCCGCCGACAGCTCGTCGTGCGAGAGCGGGCTCGCCGTGCCGATCTCGGCCTCGACCGACGCCGGACGCGCATGGATGCGCCGGCGGTCGGGGAGCGGCGGGCCGGAGACGAGCACGCCGTTCGGCACCTCCCACGCCGGGTAGGTCATGGGGATCCGGTAGGCGAGGGAGCGGACGTCGCTCGCGCGGCCGAGGTGGTCGAGCAGCGTGGTGCCGCGGAAGTAGGACGAGTTGACGAGCGTCTCGCTGAAGCCCGAGTAGCGACGCCCGTCGAGGTTCTGGAAGTTGAAGACGCCGTGCTTCCCCGGCTGCTTCCCGGTCAAGAACGTGACCCACGCCGGAGCCGATACCGGCGGGCAGGTCGAGCGCAGGCGGGCGCGCACGCCGCGCGCGGCGAGCGCGCCGAGCGCGGGCATGGTGCCGCGCGCGACGAGCGGGTCGATGACGTCGAAGGTCGCGCCGTCGAGCCCGAGGATCAGGGTGCGGTAGCGCATCACGTCTCCCGCGCGTAGAGCAGCCGGAGCAGCGGCGTGCGGAGCGCGGCCCACCCGCGCCGCCCGAGGCACGCCTTCAGCGCATCCTTGGCCGCTTGCATCGTCTGCAGCCGCCAGAGGGCGCGCGGCTCGGCGTTCAGGATGGCGGCGAAGTCCTCGATCGGCATGCCGGGGTGGGCGGCGACGCGCGGGACCGCGAGCGGGGCGTCGCCAGGGTGCCACCAGCCGACGCGGCTGGTGCAGAAGGCGCGGTAGCCGAGCCGGCGGAGGACGACCTCGAGCCCCGCCGGCGCCCGCCCCCCTCGTGGCAGCGAGGCGGCACGCACCGCCACGCCGAGCCGGTCCTCGATGATCGCCTTCGACTCCCCGAACTCCCGCTCGAGCCCGGCGGCGTCCAGCCGATCGACGAACGAATGCGTGAGCGAATGGCTTCCGATCTCCATCCCGGCCGCGACCATCTCGCGCAGCTGGCTCCACGCGACGTGACCCGAGGTCCCGACCAGCGTCGGCACGACGAAGAACGTCGCACGCAAGTCGAGCTCCATCAGCGCGGGGAAGGCCTCCGTGTAGTTGCTCGCGTGGCCGTCGTCGAAGGTGAAGCTGTAGAAGAGACCGCCCAGCTCCTCGGGGACGTGGCCGGCCGGCACGGGCCGGCGCACCGAGGCGCTGGCGGCGAGCAGGAAGGCGCGGAAGTCCTCGCAGGGGAGCGCGTAGGGCCGGTGCGTCACGGGGACGGCCGTCAGACGCTCGGCCGGCACGACGTCGTGGAACACGAACACCGCCGCGCGCGCCCTCACGCCGACCTCGCGAGGCGCTCGGCGTAGAGCGCCTCGAGCTGCTGCGCCATGGCGCGCGCGTCGAAGCGCTGCTCGACCCGCCGCCGCGCCGCGTCGCCGAGGCGTGCGGCCCGCACCGGGTCCGCGAGGAGCTGCATGATCTCGCTCGCCAGCACCCCCGGGTTCCCGGGGGGGACGAGCACGCCGGCGCCGCCGTCGAGGACCTCGTGCGTGCCGCCGACCGCGGTGGCCACCACCGGCCGGCGCGCGGCCATCGCCTCGAGGAGCGCGTTCGACATCCCCTCGGCATTCGAGGGCAGGACGAAGACGTCCATGGCGGCGAGCGGGAGGCGCACGTCCGCGAGCATCCCGGTGAAGCGGACGATCTCCCCCACCCCGAGCGCGGCCGCCTCGCGCACGAGCTCTGCCCGGCGCGGGCCCGCTCCCACGATGACGACCTGCGGGCGGAGTCCGTTCGCCAGCTCGAGCATGGTGCGTGCCGCAAGGAGAAAGTGCTCGTGCCCCTTGCGCGACTCGAGCCGCCCGATGGTCCCCACCACCGGACGGTGGGGATCGAGGCCGAGCGCCCGCTTCGCCTCCGCCGCCGACGGCCCGTTCCCGAACCGCTGCACGTCGACGCCGCTCGGGATGAGCGCCCAGCGCGCCGCCATCCCGTGCGCCTCGCCTTCGCGCCGGAGCGCGTCCGCGTTGACGACGATGGTGTCGACCTGACGCGCGATCAGCCGCCAGGCACGGCGCGCGCGCGCGTCGTCGCCGGTCAGGCTCCGCTTGCTCGCCAACACGAGCGGTACGCGGGCCAGCCGCGCCGCGATCGCGCCCACCAGCGCCGGACGCCACTGATAGCCGTGGACGATCTGCACGCCGTCGGCGCGGAGCGCGGCGGCCGCTCGGACGATCGCCCGCGCGGCGCGCACGGCCACGAGGCGCGGTCCGAGCGCGAGCGAGACGACGTCGACGCCTGCGGCGCGCAGCTCGGCCTCGACCTCGCCGCCCGGGACGAGGGTATAGACGCGCGCCGCGAAGCGCGCGCGATCGAGCCGGCCGAGCACCTGCTGGAGGTGCCGCTGCGTACCGCCGGTCGCCAGCACGGGCGCAAAGTACGCGACCCGAATCATCGGGCCATCGCGAGGGCCAGGCGGCCCCCCCGGACGCGGGCTGGCGCCGCAGCGGGCAGACCCTCGAGGTAGCGGCGCAGGCAGATGATCACGCCGACCAGCACGTAGGTGATGGGGTTCAACCACAGGTCGGCGAGCAGGGAGAAGGCGCAGTACAGGTAGAAGACGATGCGCAGCGACGCCGCCAGATGCGCGATCGACGGGTCGCGGTGCGCGAGCCGCAGGATCGTCGCCAGCTCGCGCCAGGTGTAGGCGAAGAGCAGCAGGTAGCCGCCCAGCACGAGGAGCCCGCCCTCCGAGGCGGCCCAGATGACGGAGTTGTGCGGCGGGCGGAAGTGCGAGTCGAGGTAGATCTGTCGTGAGACCTCGCGGTACTTGCCGAGCCCCACGCCGAGCAGCGGGTGATCGCGGATCATCTCGAGCCCGACCCGGATGGTGTCCTCGCGCAGCTCGAGCGAGCTGGCCGCACCGCGCTCCGCGAGCGTGGCCTCCACGCGCGCGTTGGAGCTGAAGGTCATCGCGCGCTGCCACGCCTCGGGCGGCACCACGGTGAGGACGGCGACCAGGCCACCCACCGCCGCGAGCCCGAGGTGGACCGGCGCCGCCCGGAAGCGGCGGGGTCCCGTCTGCATGAGGACGGCGAGCACGCCGCACCCGACCAGGCCGCTCCGGGAGCCGGTCGCGAGCACCACCACGAACGCCCCGCCGATCACGGCGCCCGCCACCAACCAGCGGACGAGGCTCGGGCGCAGCTTCAGCCAGCACCACCAGCACCCCACCTCCATCAGGCAGATCATGGCGAGTCGGTTGGCATTCGCGCCCGCCGTCACGCTCGCCATGGCGCGGAAGCCGTGCGCCAGGGTCCCTTGCCACCAGTTGAGCAGCGCCGAGGGCACGGCGAGGAAGAGGACCAGCACGAAGGTCATGAAGAGACCCTTCACGTCGCGCCCGCGCCGCACGAAGGCGCAGATGAAGATCAGGAAGATGAGTCGGGCGAAGAAGTCGTGCAGCATGTCGGACGTGCGGTCGAGCAGCTTCTCCTGCACGCCGACGCCGTGGCTCGGGCGCATGCCGGGGAAGATGGCGTCGGAGTGCGCCATCGAGAGGAGGATCAGGCCGCCGATCGCCGCCAGGATGAGCACCTGGCGCACGAGGAGAAAGGAGAGGTCGCGGCTGCTCAGCACGTAGGCGACCAGGGCCACCGCGAGGACCAGCCCGAGCAGGTTGTTGACGGTGAGGACGCCGAGGTCCTGCAGCACGGTCGGGTAGGCGGCCAGCAGGAACCCCCCGGCCATCGCGATGACGCCGACCAGCGGGTCGAACAGGATCGCACCCGCCACCGCGAAGGCCACCCAGGCGGCGGCGACGACGACCTCCTTGTTCAGGTAGATGCCGGTCACCGTCACCGCGCCGACGAACGGCAGGCCGAGCGCGAGCAGGAACGACATCCCGGCGGGCAGACCGGGACGCGAGCGACGAGCCATGACGGACGGGGAGACCATAGGGAGCGGACAGGAGGAGCCGAGGGGCGGCTCAGAGCATCTCGTCGAGGAAGGCGGGGATGTAGTTGCGGCGGCGGTTCAGCACCGAGCCGACCAGCTTCACGCCCACCCGCTCGAGGCTGCGGCGGGTACGCTCGACCTCGGGAACACGCGTGCGGTCCGCCTCGATCACGATCAGCGCCGCGTCGAGACGGGGGGCGAGGATCGACGTGTCGGCGTACACGTTGGCGGGCGGGAGATCGAAGATCACGAACTCGAACTGCTTGCGGAGCTCCTCCAGCGCGGCCACCACGCCGGGCGAGTCGAAGAGGGCCGGCGCCCCGAGCTCCGAGTGGCCGCAGCCGATCGCGAACAGGTTGGAGACCTCGGTCGGCAGCGCCACCTCGACGAGGGTCTTCTTCCCCTCGATGAGCTCGGCGAAGCCCCCGTCGCGGGGGATGGCGAACACCCCATCGAAGCTCGGGGAGCGCCGATTGGCCTCCACGACCGCCACGCGACCGCCGCGGCGACGCACGAGGATCGAAGCGAAGACGGCCGCCGTGGTCGTGGTTCCCTCGCCGTGGCGCGACGCGGTCACGCCGAGGAGCCGCGGCACTGGACCCGCTTCGCCCGCCGCCGGGACGAGGAGGTTCGAGCCGAGCCGCTGGTACGCCTCCTCGGCCTCGGGGCCGAGGGAGAGGTGGAGCGCGACCTGGGCGTGGCCGTTCGAGCGGCCATTGCCCGGGAAGAACCGCCGCCACCCCTTGCGCTTCCCGTTGCCGCCGCCGTTGCCGCCGTTGCCCCCGTTGCCTCCGTTGCCCCCGCCGTTGCCCCCGTTGCCGCCGCGGCGGAGCCGCTCGGCCTCGAGCTTCTTGAGCGCGTCGTATATCCGACTCATGCGAGGGACCCTGCCCAGGAGTCTGTCGGGATAGCCATGGTGAGCGAGGCGAACGAGCCGGGGAGCGAGAGCGGCAAGCGCAGCGACGACCGACGAGGCGTGCCTGAAGGCACGCCGCAGGAGGGAGGAGCGAGCACGCCGCTCGCAGCCCCCGGATCGTTCGCCGCAGCCGCCATGGTTACCCCGACAGCCTCCTATGCCCGCGCAATCGCGGCCGTGGTCTCGAGGTCGGGAATGACGGCGAGCACCGGCAACTCGAGGTACCGTTCGACTTCTTCTTCGAAGCGCAGCCGGCGGTTCACGTACTCGACCGCGACAGCCAGGCCGCTCGCCAGCCCGATGCCGCCGACCAGACCGAGGAGCAGCGGCAGCAACATCCCGTTCAGCGGCTCGATCGGCGGGGTGGCGTGCTGCACGACGGCGACGTTCACCATGGACTGGTCCGTCATGGCCTCCTGGATCTGCGCCTGGTCGTTCCGCTTGCGATACAGGTCGTAGGCGAAGGCCTTCTCGTCGGCGTCCGCCTTCAGGTTGGCGATCGTGGACCGCATGTTGCGCAGCCTCACGAGCCGCCGGCGGGTCGTTCTCAACTGCTGGCGCAGGCCGGGCTCGCGGGCGTGGAGGTCGGCCATGAGCACCTCGAGGCCGTTCGCGTTCCGCAGCAGCAGCGTGTGGAGGTCGCTGCGGTGCTCCTCGTCGGTCACCAGAAGCTCCTGCTCTGCCTTGATGCGCGCCTTGACCTTCGTGATCTGCTCGTCCAGCTGCTGCACGTGGCGGTCCGTCGGCAGGAACGCCTGCAAAGTCTTGTAGCGCTCGACCTCGAGCGCCGCGAGCTGGTTCTCGAAGACCTGCCGCGTGGGGTTCGCGTGGTACTCCTTGCTGAAGGGCGCCAGCTCCGGCGACCGCGCGAGCTGGGCGCGGACCTGGTTCAGCTTCTGCCGCACGCCCGCCGTCTTCAGAAGATGATCCCGGAGTGCCCTCTCTTGCAGCAGCACTGCCTGGTTGAGGAGGAGAATCTCCTGGTCCACGTCGATCACATGCTCGCGCTGCAGGTGGGCGCGGAAGCGCCGCTGCGCGCTCTTCCTCTGGGCCTTCAGGATGCGCAGCTGCTCGCCGTAGAGGGAGTGCATGCCCTGGGTGCGGTACACGCTATTGTGGTGGTCGATGTAGACGTCGGTGATCCGGTTCACCATGCGCGCCGCGCGCTCGGGGTCGCGCCCGAGGTAGCTGATCTGCAGCGTGTTCGCGCCGGGCGAGGGCGTGACGGTGAGCGCGAGCTGCATCTTCGTGACCATCTCGTCCATGGTGGTGCCCGGCTCGGGTTGCACGCCGAGCTGCTCGACCGCCCGCTGGATGACGTCGTAGCTCTTCACGATGTCGGCCTCGGTCTTCACCACCTCGGGCGTCATCGGAAGATAGTAGCTCTTCGAGGGGGCCTCGGAGGGCGCCAGCTGCGCGGTCTCGCCGAGCTTCACCAGCACCGTGGTGGTCGCCATCCAGATGGTCGGCCGGACGACCGCCGTCACCGCCGCGGCGAAGAAGATCAGGAGGAAGGTCCCGACCACGAGGCGGGTGTGCTTGAAGACGGCGTAGAAGAAGGTCCGCATCGCGAGCGACGTCACGCCGGCGCTCGTCCCCGCGGGGAGGATGGTCGTCACCTCGGGCAGCGTCTGGAGGGTCGCCATCGAGCGTCAGTTCACCTGCACGCCCGCGCCCACGCGCGGGAGGGTCGGGATCAAGCCGCGGATGTACTGGTCGACGACGACGTTCATGTCGGCGATCCAGGTTCGCGGCACGTAGAGCACGTCGTTCGGATGCAGGCGGACGCGCTCCGGCACGCCGTCGTCCACTACCTGCTTCATGTCGATGCGCGCCGCGCTGAAGCTTCCGTCGGCGCCGGGCGTCAGGAGGAGCACGCTCTCGCGCTTGGCGGTCGTCTTGAACCCGCCCCGCTCCAACACGGCCTGGAGCGGCGTCATCCCGCCGCGCAGGGGGATGTAGCCCGGCGACCCGACCTCACCGCCGACGTACACCCGCTGCTCGCCGAGCTTGGTGACGATCACCGTCACCTCGGGGTTGCGCAGGTGCGCCGAGGTGCGCTCGACGATCACGCGCTCGAGCTCGGGAGGCGTGCGACCCACGGCGTCGATCTCGCCCGTCGAGACGAGCGAGATGCGGCCGTCGGGCCGCACCGGCACCTGCTCGTTCATCTCGGGCTGGTACGTGAAGCGCACGTGCAGCTCGTCGCCCAGCTGAATGCGGTAGTTCGGTCCCGGCTCGGGCGGTGCGGGGGGCTGGAGGGCGGCCAGCCCAGCGGAGCTGCTCGCTGGCGCGCGGTGGCCGCAGGCCGCCAGCACGAGCGCGAGCGCGGCCGCACCGAGCGCGCGCCCGAGCAGCCGGACCGTTCTCATCCTGAGATGCATTCCCGTGTCCATAGCTCCGCCGATGCCCGCGCTGGCGGGAACTCCTTGTCGATCCCCTTATCTCGCCCGGCCGATCACCGGGCTCGCCGCCGCGCCTGCTGGCGCGTCGCCATCAAATGCGGTCCACCAATCCGACCGGCAGCTCGACGGTTGCGCCCTGCCGGAGAAAGTCGAGAAGAATCTGCACCCGCCCGCGCCCGGAGCAGGGCCGCTGCACGATCGCGACCAGCCCCGCGAGCGGGCCGCTCTTGATCTGCACCCGGTCCCCCGTCCTGAAGGGCGCGAGCGGCCGGATGATGCCGCCCTCGCCCGCGCTCGCGACGATGAACGAGATCGCGCTGTCCTGCAGGGGGGTGGGGGTCGCACCGAAGGCGACGAAGCTCCGCACTCCGGGCGTCCAGACCACCCGGTAGTACTGCTCGAGCAGCGCGATGCACACGAAGAGATAGCCCGGGAAGAGCGGCGCTACCTCGTCACGCCCCCACTCGAGGATGCGGGGCAGGAAGACCCGCACGCCGCGCCGCTCGAGCTGCTGGACGGCGTAGTCTTCCTTGCGCGCCTTGCTGCGTACCACGTACCACCGGCGCTCCTGAGCGCGAAGGTCGGGAAGCGGCGCGAAGGCGGGCATACGGCGCCAGGTCGGGCTGCAATTTCAATGCCACGAGCGGTCTCCATCTGCAGCAGAGAGCCCCGATTTTCCAGAGCTTTTGCACCGCAAGGCGCCATTGCGAATCTGCCTTTCTCTCGCACCCCTGCAGCCCTCGTGCAGGCGCGCTCCCGGGCCCGCCGGCACCGTCCCGAGGGGCATGTCCGGCAGGCCACGCCTTGCACGGCGGCCGCATCGTGCAGAACCGCCCCGAGACAAGGCGCCCCGAGACCCTGTCTCTCGTGCCGACCCGAGACTGGCGTCTCGGGTCGGGGACCGACAGCGAGCATGCGGCCCCTGTTCACAGGGTCAACGGCGTGCCGCGGCCGGCGAAGCCGGCGCGGCAGACTTTCCGGAGCGTGACCCGTAGCCGGAGACGACGCGCGTTCCCGGCGCGCGAAGGCCGACTGCTCGAGCGCGTCAGTTTTGCCGCGCCGGCTTCGCCGGCCGCGGCACGACCTCCGCAGGATCCACCGACGCCACACGCTCGCGTCCGTCTTCGACCCGAGACAAGGTCTCGGGTCGAAACCCATACGCGCGCCAGCCGCGGCGGTCGGTGTCCTCGATCGACACCGCTCCGAGGCCTGCCTCGCTGAACCAGCCGAGCAGCTCCTCGCGCTCGTGGAAGTGCGTGATCGGTGTGGAGAGGCGGTCGTGCACCGCGGCGACGCGCGCGCTCCAGCCGTGCTCCACGTAGGCCGCGAGGGGCAGGCGTTCGACCGTCGCCCCGAGGCCCAGCCGCTTCAAGCCCCGCAGCGGCGCCCAGTAGAGCCCCGAGAGCATGGCCGCCACGGCCTTCGACGCGCGCACGCGGGTCGGCCCCGACACGGAGTGCAGCGCGCGGTGGAGCGGCCGCATGTGCGAGAGCCGGTAGGTGAACGCCATCCCCCGGTAACCGTAGACCCACACGACGACGAGCCCGCCGTCGGGACGCGCCAGGGGGACGATGGCGCGGAAGCCCGTGCGCGGGTCGGGCATGTGGTGGAGGACGCCGAACGACCATACCACGTCGAAGCTCTCCGCGCGGAAGGGACGCTCGAGCACGTTCGCCTGCACGAGGTGGCAGCGGGGATGGGCGCGGTTGTTGGCGCGCGCGACGTCCACGCCGCCCGAGAGGTCGACCCCGACCGTCTCGGCGCCGGCCTCGTTCGCCACGTAGAGGTGGCGCCCGAAGCCGCAGCCGACGTCGAGCACGAGCTTTCCGCTGAGCGCCTCGACGGTGAGCGCGCCGCCCAGGTTGCGGCGGAGGTGCGCGCGCCACTGGCGCGCGAACTCCGGCCCCGGCGGCCGGAGGTCGAGCCGCTGGCGGGTGAAGCTCTCGAGCGTGTCGGCGAGCGGGTCGTCGGCCGGGGCCGCAGGCGGCGCCAGCTCGGGATGGCGCGCGAAGAAGTCCGGGTAGCGCCGCGCGATCCGGGCGAGGAGCGCCGGGCCGATCAGCCGCGGCACGCCGGCGATGATCGGAAAGCGCGCCCCGCACCCCGCGCAGGCGAGCGCCCCCTCCTCGATCTCGCTCGCGTAGGCCGGATCCGCCGGCGCGTCGCGCAGCGGCACCTCGGCGAAGGCCTCGAGGTGGAACGCGCCGTGGCAGCGCGGGCAGCGGAGGAGATCCAGGAGCCGCCGCTTCATGTCGAGCTCCGCGCGCCGGCGCGCGGGACGCTCAGCTGCCGCTCGCCAGCGCTTCGGGCCCTTCGACCTTGCCGCGCAGCCGGTACTCCTCGCGGCGCAGCCCGTGGAGCTTCATCTTGCGGTGCAGCGTCGCCGCGTCGACCAGGGCGTGCTTGGCGGAGAGATTGATGCCGCCGCGATACTTGCGCAGCACGCGCGCGAGGTAGTCTCTTTCCGCGCGCCGCAGGTACTCCTTGAGCGGCACTTCGTAGTCGTAGTTGGTGTGGCGGCCGTTGCCGTTCGCCGCTTCCTTGCCGACGCCGCTGTGGCCGGGCAGGTCGACCTCGCGGATGACGGCGCCGCTGGTGCGCAGGATCGCCCGCTCGATCACGTTGCCGAGCTCGCGCACGTTGCCCGGCCAGGAGTAGCTCATGAGCTGCGAGAGCGCCTTGTTGGAGACCCGGTTGATGCCCTTCTCGCGCGCCATCTCGCTGTTGCGCAGGAACTCGCCGACCAGGAGCGGGATATCCTCGATGCGCTCGCGCAGCGGCGGGATGCGTATCGGCACCACGTTGATGCGGTAGTAGAAGTCCTCGCGCATCCGCCCCTCGGCCACCGCCTGCGCCAGCTCCATGTTGGTGGCGGTGATGATGCGCATGTTGACCTTGATGCGGCGGTTCGAGCCGAGCTTCTCGACCTCGCGCTCCTCGAGCACGCGGAGCAGCTTCAGCTGCATGTTGAGCGAGATGCTCTCGATCTCGTCCAGGAACAGCGTCCCGGCGGTAGAGAGCTCGATCTTCCCCACCCGATCGTGAACCGCGCCCGTGAACGCGCCGCGCTCGTAGCCGAAGAGCTCGCTCTCGAGGAGCGTGTCCGGGAAGGCCGCGCAGTTGATGGCGACGAAACGGCCGCCCTTGCGCTTGCCCTGAAAGTGGATGGCGCGCGCCGCGAGCTCCTTGCCGGTCCCCGACTCGCCGTAGATGAGGACGGTCGCGTCGTTCTGTGCCAGCACGCCGATGGTCTCGAAGATCTCGTGCATGACGCGGTTGCGGCTCACCATGTTCGCGAACGAGTAGCGGTCGGAGAGCTGGCTGCGGAGGTAGCTGATCTCGTCGAGCAGCCGGCGCTTCTCGAGGATCTTCTCGGTGGCGAGGAGGATCTCCTCCTTCTGGAACGGCTTGGTGATGTAGTCGCTCGCGCCCTGCTTGATCGCTTCGACCGCGCCCTTGATGCTCGCGTAGCCGGTGATCATGATCACGTCGAGGTCGGGCCAGCGGTCGCGGATCTCGCGCGTCAGCCCGATGCCGTCGGTGCCGGGGATCTTCAGGTCCACGACCGCGAGCGAGAACTCGTGCTCCTGCAGCAGGCGCAGTGCCTCGGGCGCGTTCGGCGCGCTCGACACGGCGTACTGCTGCGAAGCGTAGAGCTCTTCGAGCTGGCGGCAGATGAAGGGGTCGTCGTCCACGATGAGAATGCGCGTTTCCATTGCCTGACCTCGGTTCACGGACACAGCGGAAGGAAGATCACCAGACTCTTCGCCTCCGGGCCCTCGTTACGCTCCAGGAGCTCTCCGCCGTGCAGCGCCACGACCTTCTGCGCCACCGCCCACTCGATCCCGGCCTCCGCCGTGCGGAAGAGCGGCGAGGCCTCGTTCGGCTGG
>Ga0137403_10007760_pt1 | contig 12075 bp, 18 predicted proteins | sample CZOMad2_1_16fung_FD_122057 | JGI IMG/M metagenome (GOLD analysis project Ga0137403, IMG submission 122057) | Vadose zone soil fungal communities from Angelo Coast Range Reserve, California, USA - CZOMad2_1_16fungal (Hybrid Assembly) | ecosystem: Environmental > Terrestrial > Soil > Vadose zone...
TACGTCTTGGTTATTAAGGTCGCCGTAGAGCCAAAAATATCGACGATATATCTCTGTCGCGGCGTCCTTTGTTAATGCTTTTATATCATCCCCATTAATAATCCCATCGTGGGTTAAGTCAATGCCGTGTTGCTGTTCAAATCGCAAAGATATACCAAAGTTGGTTTCACCCCCAGGGTCGGCTGGATTGTTAACATAGCCGCCCTCGTTGGCTAGAACTACTTGTATTGCGATATTGAAATCACTAGGCATATTTATATGCTTTAGGATTACCACCGTGAGTGTCTCTAAGTTCATCCCAAAGTGTGTAATGCGCTTGCATATCCGGTCGGCCTATATTATATAAATCAACATATGACATACGAAATTTATCAGGCCATTCTATAAATATTTCTGCCTGTTCTTTTGTTGGTATATCAATCCAGTTTGTCATATTAAAAATTGGGATTAATTGCTGGTGTACGTCCCATCTTCTGCATAATCTCGTTGTATCGAGGGTCCGTTTGAGGCTGCATAACTCGCATTTCAGAACGTAAGCCATTATCAACTGAAGTTCGGATTTGCTCTGCGGTAACTGGGTCTAAGAAATGACGGCCCGGTGCATAGTGATTGAAGTTATGGCTTACACCTTTATGCGGCTTGCCAAACAAGTCGTGCTCTGGTACAACCACCCATTCCCAGTTCGCTTTGTCTTTAGCATCCTCGATGCGCTGTTGTGTTGCGTTTAGTACTTTAACTGGTGCTTCTACGACTTTGCTGTTGTCAGCCATTTGATTACCTTATTCCTTGTGAGAATTTTGTACGGGATAGGAGGAGGGGTAGTACCTCCTCCATCCTCGGTAGAGCTAGTTGCCTAGCTGTTAATTTGTAACGCTGTTTTGACCTGCGCTCTGAACGCCAAAAATCCACGATTGATTCGTAATTATGGCCTTAAAAGCGAACTTATACCCAAGCTTACGGCTCTGTTGCAAGGTATCCGTCTGTCCGCCAGGAGCCGCCGCATACACACGGAGGTTCTGAAGGTCAGAAATCTGATACGCATTGCGACCGATAGCGAAAGAGAAGTACGCCTTATTCGCACGACCAGCGGTGACGCTGGTAACTGGTGCAAACCCAGGAGCGTTCGACTTAACGAAACGGAATCCAGCAAGCTGCCCGAATTCTCCACGCCAGATATTATCCGGCTTGGACAACTGGTGAGACGCCTTCCAATCGGGGTCCTGTTGAAGAACAGCATGGACCTGTGGGGCAACAACAAACACATAGTTACCATCATCATACGGACGAGCGCCTGCGTCCATCAAGTTAGCGTGGATAGCGGTCGAATCGACATAACCAAGCTTGTCAGCAGCAGTAATGGTGGTGGCCGTCTTGCCGTTAGGGAAGTATGTAGAGGTTGCCTGAGACAAGACGTTGAAGATTAAAATGTCATACGTTTCAGCCGCGTGCAAGCCGAGAACATACAACGCACGACCAACCACGTCATGCTTAGAAGTCAGTTCAGCAAGGTCGGACAAGCGCAGCACTAGGCCGTACTGTTCCGCAACTGCTGTGAACTGAGACATTGCCAAGCCGGAGGCATCGGGCATCACACCTTCAACCAACTGAGTCGGAGAAACAGTAGTAGCAAGCTTCTCCAAGCGGTTGAACTGAATGCTCTTGCTCGAATTCGACGGAATGGGGTCTTTGTCGCCAAACTGGTCAAGCACGGTCATCAAGACCGCAACTTCAAGCAGCTTTGCGCTAAAGTAAGTCTGTTGGTCGCTAGCAAGCGAACCAGCAGGGCCGGGGGTACCAGTGGCTCCGGTAATAACCGTAACAATGTCATCACCAAAACCAAGTACAATCCCGACGAGGGAAAGAAATTTATTTAACATTTATGAATCCTATTTACCCGGTTAGAAGTCTAGTCTAGCCCCTCTCGCTTCCAAGTCCTTGATAGTGGCGCGAATCCCATCAATATTCTTGAACGATGGATTCTTAGCAGCTTCTGTGGATGGTGCAAGCGTGGTTTGCTGTGCCGTGGTTCTAACCTGTTGGGTTTGAGTCTGAGTCTGAGAGGCATTCGCCTTCAGTAATTCCGGTAATTGCATCCCTTGGCCTGCAAGATGGGCAAGTTTATAAAGCCCAGGCAGACGAGAGTGGAATCTATAGTCAGATTCGGCTGTAGCGATTGCTGAAGCAAGGTCGGGATTGGCATCCATAGTCTTCTGAAAGGCAGGTGTATTGACGAACTTTGCAGCTTCCACGTTCTCGTGAGAGACGGTCTCAAGTGCCTGATTCTTCGCCAATGAATTCAAGGCGGGGGCAAAGGGCTTGAGTGTATCCATGATTAACTTCTGCTGAACCTGAGTGTAGGCTTGTGGGCCACCCTGCTTGGCAGCAGCATAAAGGTCATCTAGATACTTATTTGGATTCTGTCCGTAATCGTCTGATACTTGTGACGCAGCCTGTCCTACAGGTTGACCAGTGATAGGGTCAATTCCAGTCGTGAGAGCATATCGCTGACGCAATTGGTCAATCAAAGCATCTTTTTGATTGAGTCCTTCTTTAGCAGCTTCAGCGGTTTTATAAACAGATTTATCACCTTTAAGAAAGGGTTCAGTCTCCGTCGATTGTGTGGCGGTCTGTGTAGTCTGAGTTTGCTGAGTCTGTTGTGTTCCCTGCTGAGTTTGCACCTGTTGTACAGGAGCTACTACTTTCTGCGCTGGCTCCGCAGGAAACAGGGAGTCAAACGTAGCGTCGTCTAAGCCACCGGGGGCCTTACTTAAATCAACAATACCACCAGGGGCTACTTGGTCGAGTTCTGACATCTTCGGTCCTTGTGAGACTTGGATTTAACTACTTGTAAGCTTGTGGCTTACGAAACTTTTTGGCAGGCCATATACGCAATGTGATATAACCTTTCAATTTCTTTTGCTAAAGGTGCCTTATTACCATGTTCTAGTCGAGTAGAATTTAATTCTAATATCGCTTGATAATAAATTTTATCAAGTTGGTCAAGAGTAATAGTTCCAGTTAGCTTTTGATTAAGTGGGTCATCCCAAGTTGTATCTTGGGATGGTTCTATATCTTGAATGAACATCAGAGGAACTTCAGGAAGTTGGGTTTTCATTAGCCATCCCCACTCGCTCAATACGAGCGTCTAATTCTTTGAAAGCAGCTAATTCCTCAGCCATCGGGTCAACGTATGTCGGCTGGGACCCTTTAAAGGCGGCTTTATCAACCTGCTCTTTAAGCCAGTTGCACCAAAATATACCTGATTGAAGGAAGTCTGCTTCACGCAAATCCTTCTTCCATTGGGTGTTATTCTTGGTTTCTAGTTGAGCTTTAGTTACCCCAAGCCGCTCGATAAGGGCTACGAAGCCAGGATGGGCAACCAGGGTAGAAACTGCGTCTTGGGTGTTCTTGTCCCACCTATAAGTGGGTCTTGGAGCCTTGACTTCAACTATCTTATAAACTACCCTCGATGAAAATAACTTTTTAATCCTCTCGAACATCTTTCCTCACTTAGTCTTTATATTCATCTGCAACAGAGCCAAGTGCCCCGCCTTGTGCATCAGGCCAGGACTTTGCAATTTGGGCGTCGCCGCTGCAAGTATTGGAGGCAGCAGAATCAAAGTTACTTGCTGAATGTTGGCCAAAGTGTGCATGAACAGAGCTATCAGAACGAGGACCAGGGCTGAGATAGTTTTCACCGCTCCCTGCGGGGTCGGGTGTCACAACTGGATTATATGCTCGTGGACGGGCGATAGCTGAGTTGGCTTCATCAACTCCACTGTAGCTTTCAACAGGACCAGCATCGGCCCCGCCATAAGCACCAGCCGCAGCATCAGGCCACTTTTTCGCAACCAAATCGCTCATTCGCGTTGCACTAACTGCATTATCAAATTCAGACCATGTAGCCATTTTATTTTCCTTTATCTGTTTGCGTTGAAATTAGGTTTAGAGATTGAAGGTTCATGTTCGTAATCGTAATCACCTTTAGGCCCACTCTTTGTGCAGCCATCAGCTTCCCAACCATTAGTTGACCACTTACGAAAGTCCATTGTACCTGTGGGACCAAAAACGGGCAAAGCAATAGACACTTCACCTGATGTTTCATTGGGCTTTGCAACATCGCCAGGACGATAACTTACAGAGGCAATCTGGTCCTGTTGAGTGATAATAGGTTCAGTACCAGAGGTGCCTTCACTAGTTACTTCTTGAGAACGTTGAAATGAGTTCGCATACATTTCTGAACTTGAACTCGTAGTCATTGTATCATTCCAAAGTCTATCCATTACGTGCCACCAGTTCCTAATGAGTTAGCTCCCATATCTTGTGCAAAGGAGCGTTCTGAATCTTTTGCTTGACCGCCAGGGATTGTTCCTTCAAACTGAGACTTTCGTTGTCCACCTTCACGTCCAGGAGGACGAATTGGTTCTGTTCCCGGTTGAAAGCCGAATAATTGGTCTGCGGTGTCTGCAAGATAATTCTCAACAATATCTTGTATTGCAGCACCATGTTTAACTTGTTCAGTTGGTGCTGGTATAGATTTAGCAGGCATAAACTCCGGTTTCTTAATCTGTTCAATAGCAGCCTTTGTCTCGAACTTGAGTAGATGTTGAATCAACTCATTTTGGAACTGCGCTTCTTGCTGCTGTTGAGAAGACTGTTGCACCTGCTGGTCAGTCTTTAAGAGTCTATTAGCAAAGGGGATTTCCATGCTTCTTGCAATTTCTCTAAGAAATTCACCTTGGTTGGCATACGGACTCTGCATAGCAAGGTTGTAAAAAGCCATAAGGTTTCGCTGCTTAACGACTTTTCCTGTCGCATAGTTCGCAGCAACGAAATCGAATTCATAATTTCCGAGCAAATCTTCAAGTTTGACTCGTCCATACTTTGGAATCTCTGGGTTGGCTGAAGTAATAGAGAATTCCATTTCATCAGTACCAAATTGCTGAATCATTGATGCAACCATTTCAGACATAGGTTGCAGAATTTCTAATTCAAATCTACGAATGAAAAGCTTAAAGATGTAACCAGATTCGTTTATGACCTGTGAGATACCACTTGCAGTTCTATTTCCACCCGAACTACCTGTGCCTTGTGTATAAAAATCACTGATTCCAGACCCCATTTGAATCATGTCTTTATACAAATCAATAATCATGTAGTCGCCTTGGTTTGGAGTAAAAGAACCAAAAGGCATAATAGCTTTGTTTGGGTCGCCAACGACTCCGACTTTTCCGCCGGGGACGTTGCCCATATCTAATTGGTCGTGGTCAATGTCAACAGTTACGTCGTAAGCGAAACGACGATTGATGCCCATGTTCCAATTATCGGTAATCATGTTTGTGAAGACGTTTACACCTTCACAAAGGTCACTTACGAATTCGATTGCTCCAATGCCGTATGCATCTCCCTTGATGGGGATATATCCAAGGTGTAAAATTGGGATACGTTGGTGAGCAAAGGGATTAGGCCCGGTATATAAAAGGACAGGAGGCCCGTTGTAGACACGCCGTTTATACGCACTGTAACTGGCATTTCGATACTGATATCTCCGGTCTTTCCATCCAATAGCATCTGCATCCTCCCCAAACGTAACTTGAGTAACCGTTTTCTATGTATTGTCCCACAACTCGGCCATACGGATGATAATACCATCTTGGTCTAAATCGCGGTATTGAGACATCCTACTTGTTAGTTCTGCAATAGCTTCTGGGAAATACAACTTAGAGTTATTCGCAACCTGTCGCTTTATCTCTCCCCAAGAACATTCATAAACATGGGCAACTTGTTCACCATCAGGGTCGATTAGAAGGTCATAAATATCAATAACAGATAGTTTTGGACAAGCACGAGGGACCTGTTTGGATACTAATTGCTGCCCAATTTGAATCGGCTTCCCTGATAGCGGACTTAACATTGGAAGCATAGATGGGGTGCCGTCAGGATTCATAATGGGTTGCCCCATTTCATCCATAACAGGCTGCATTTGATACACTGGTTCTGGTCCAGTTACAGTATCAGAATTCCAATCCCAGTCAACTTTGATACCAAAATGTCCATAAATACCACAGTCACGAGTTCCGAGTTCAATCTGCTTAATCCATTGTGCTTTCTTAAGGCAGGTTAACATCACAGCTTGCATTTGCCAAGCTGACTCAGGTGTACCACCTTTTGGTCGAACTTCAATAGGTGGCTCGATACCAAAGAAAGCGTCATGTACACGAGATACAATGGCGTCTACGATTTGATGTGGGTATGGAACGAATGTATTTGAACGCGGTGTAAGGTTATCCGGATACATTCGACGGTCGCGTTGACCGATGTATTGACGGTAAAAGTAAGCCCTACGCTGGTCAAATGGTCTACGAAAATTCCGCATACGCTGAAGAGTATCAAGCGTCCATGTAACAAGGACGTTTCTATCAGTAGTTAAGCCAGTTTGAGTTTGCTGAGAAGTAGTGGTTGCACTTTGTCCGGGAGGTAGAGATTGCGCTCCCCCTTGTACCATTCCACTATTCATATCGCCCGTAAGGGTATTTGCCATTAGGACCTAGCAAGAGGAAGAATTGAATAATTAGTTGTTGCAGGAGCAAAATCAGCAGCTAATGTAATTAAGTTAATTTGGTCAATAGAGCCATCAAATTCAAAGAAATTTTCATGGAAGTTATGTAAAAAAGGTGAAGTAGCAGAAGGTGTTGGAGCTGTATGCCCTTGAGTACTACTACCTGTAGTAAATCTTATAGCTAAACTATTTGAGCTTGCTGCTGTTCCACTAACAAAGGTAAGCTTCCAAAGCCGATATTTTCCAAGTGTAATTGGACCTGAAGCTACGCCTACAGCTAATGCTCCTACAAATCCCGTTGCCTGACTTCCATCATAATCAGGGATGAAGATACCACCCATTGTAGCCATATTATTTTATTTTCCAATCTCCAACATTAATCTTATTTGTACATTCCCTACAAGGTAGAAATTTCTTTTTCATTTCGTAGAAAACACTACCAAGGAATCCAACTGCTAAAGTTGTTACTAAATCACCCTTAGAAAGGATTAAAGCTAACCAAAATCCAATACAAACTGGGCAACCTAACAGTTCTTTAATTAACTGTAGAAGCTTTACTTTCGCTTGAAGCTTGAGGCTGAGGCTGCTGTCCACTACCAAATATACTAGGTGAGCTTGCGCTAACGCGAGCAAAATAATCGTTTGCCACTCTCTCATACTCTTCCCTCACAAAGCCTTTAAGAATTTCCTTAGTTAGTTTATAGACTAGTACTGGGTATTCTTCCTGGCCAGTAATTTGCTTAACTCCCGCATTTGCAATTGGGTCTTCGTTTGCAATAACTGCATTAAATGTTAGTCCATGTCCAGTAAGAAACATTTCTGCATTTGCACAATGAGGACAATTAACTAACCCATATAAAGTAAATGCTGGAACATTCATATATATCCCTCTATAAATATATTAATTAACTAGAAGATAACTATAACACTTTGGATTTGTTACAGGTGCAACAGTTACAGAAATAGAAAAACTAGTTCCAGCAACTCGTGTAGTAACATTAGGTTCTGGTACAGCAGTTGCAGTATTACAAGTTACTCCAAGTTTAGTACCGAGAGAATCATCTTCAATAACTATAACTTGACTATTTGCAGTAATAGCAGTTGTGTTTACTGTTACTGTAGTTGCGCCTGCTGCTATAACGAAACTACCAGCTAATGCACTCCCACAAACTGCTGGGGATGCGCTAGAACTACAATTCGTTCGTGTACCATAGGGATTACCTGCCTGAGTTGCGCCCCATCCGTCCACGATTGTTCCTGCTACATCAGTATAAACTGTGCTACTCGAAACGAAGCGATTATTCCCTGCATCATGTATCTTGCAGGCTCCATTGCCTACACAGTTCCCCCCAGAACCACTACCAATAATTCCAAATGGTGCTTGAATAAGTACATTGGACATCGAAAGTTCTGCGCCATTTGAATAAAAGATGCCAGTGTTACCAGCGGATGTATTTATTATCTCTGTATTGGTAAGATTGACCTTAGATGTACACGCACCACCAGCAAACGGGCAGATATTTAATTGTGCGGCTCCTAGACTTGAAGTAGTCGCATAAGGGATAGCATCATTTGCGGAATTGAAAATGACTGATGATGCACCAGCCCCACCAGCACCAATGACAACTGCCGAACCGGAATACGCCGAAACCGTACCAAAAGTGAAACCATATAGTCCATTTGAGGAACTAATTACGCCACTATCTATTACAACACACGTACGGCAAACGGCAACCCAAAAATTAACCAATCCAATATTAGTTGTACCACCAGCACCAGGATGAAGATAAACACCAACCGAGCCTGCTGCTTCCACAATAGAATTGGAAATCGTTCCGCCGGAAATCCCTTGATTGATTCCATCACCCACGTTTAGCCCTGTAAGTGACGCAGCTTGTATTTGCCCGCTGCCTTGATTCGCCCCGAATCCAAAGATATAAACACTATCTACTTGAAAGTTGACCCCAGGGGCAAAGCCAGAAAGGAATACTAAGCTCTTACCATTAAATCCCGCTCCTGGTGCGCTGTTACCAAGTCCATGAAGTTGGAAACCTTTTAGGTACATGTTCGGCGCAGACGCATAACATCCAATCTGGTGCCCCGATGGTCCTCCAGTACATTTTGTAGGGTCAAGGCTAGGAGCGATAATCACTACCGTTTCGTTTGGTCCTTGCCCTTGAACGGAGAACCCGCGTCGTGTATTTGTTACAGAATTGGATGTTCCACATCCCCCAACAGCAGGAAAAGTATTCCATTCCGGTTGTTCAAACCACAAATTACCAGCAGGCATAACCAATGGTAAACAAGACGTAGCAGCAGCAGTCCATGCAGCAAACATAGGGTCATTAGCTACAGTTTGTGTTGAGGCTGCTGGTGCTGTATCTCTATCTCCCCATGCACAAAAGCCAGAAGCAGTAGTTGAGGCTGTTGCATTCCCTACAGTATGAATTTGTGTGGCACTATCTATAGATTGGATAGTAGTTTGAGCTAAAATAACAACAGAAGTTGCTTGTGACGTATCATTTGTTGCATTTGTACAAAAAATCTGCTGTCCAACTCTAGCTATAGGACGGCCTAAATAATCAGTTCCCGTAAAATTACAGTCTGCACATGTAATAATATTATTAGCATTAGTTAATGTAGGAATAGCTGTAATATGAGTATTGGCTCTAACACCATAGGCCGACGGGTCAATTACATTATTAGGATAGCCATCTGGCACAAAGAAATTAGCCCCACCATCAAGAGGAGCTACACATTTAAAAATAGTAAATGGTGGTACATTTAATTGAACAACTGTTAAACCTGCCGTACAAGGTAAAGCACTAGATAAAGAAGAAACAGGAGTTACACCACCGCCAATTGAAGCAACCACTCCATTTACAATACCATGAAAACTATTGGATGTGGTATCGTACCACATTGCACCATTAGCTGGACTATTACTACGTCCTGTAATTGGGTCAGTACGTGGTCGGAACTGCAACACATCTACATCAATTTCATCTTGTCTAAAAGTTGGCATTAATTAACGTCTCGTTCAATCGAGACCTCTGGGCGCTTAAAGAGAGTTGTCTTATCAATTTCTCCGCGCTTTTCTGCTTCAATTAGTTTATGAACTGAATACTCTAACATTTCTACTGTTTCCTGACGCCTATCAGGAGGGGTATTTGCTAAGAGTCCCATAAATGAAACCATAGTACACTGTTTACATTTGAAAACAGGTGGAATTGGCTTGCCAAACTTATTCTTTTGGCCATAACTCCATTGATGTATACCACAAGTTAATAGAACCTTATTCGGGTCTAACGCTTCACTCGCTAGTCTTTCTGCGTCGCGTTTTGAGAAAAGGCTCATTGTTTCCTTAAAAGTTCCCCGGAGAGAGGGTAGCACGCATTGTGCTAGGACGAAGGAGGGAGTTCGTCATCCGGGGAAGACCGTTGATTAATAGAATTCTTAATTCGCCGCGCTTCTTTTTCGAATTGCAAGCTTTGAAACTGGTTGATAAACATTCTTACTCGATACCCAGTTAATCCCGCAAGTACTAACGGCCAATCAAGTGCCACAAGCACTAAGGTCACTAACACCGAAGGTAAGAGTATCCCTAATGCAACTCCCAACTCAGGACCCATTTTGGAGGAGAGGCTACGTATAATTTCATTGCCTTCAACGTTAGGACCATAACTTAAAAGGCGCTTTCTGGTTATCCATGCGTCAAAGCAACAAAGACTAAAATATAAAAATGGAAGTAATAGTAACATTAGGATTTATATTGTGTTCGGTTAAAGGTACGTATTCTATGACAGATTGCACATACAACATCACACTTAGCAATCTCTTCCTTAACTACTTCTAATGTTCTAAGATGGTTAAAACACAAATCAAATTTCTTTTCAAATCCTGGTAAATGGTCAAAGTCCATACAATAGGGCGGAAACTTTTGTTTACAATCTATACAAGGTTTATTCTTTTGTTCAATAAACCATTCTTTACGTCGTCTCCTTAAGATTCTACTTGTAAACTTATGTCCACATTTATCAGAACAATATTCAGCATCAAATCTACGGTTAGTTATTTCTTTACTACATTCTTTACAATTCATATACTCTCCTCGAAAGAGTATATTAAGGGGTGTTCGAGGCACCCCTTAATAAATTTGGCCGTTACGTGCTAATTATTATAGGCTCAAGATTAAGTCCGAAACGGCTCCGAAGTGGGCTTAATCTCTTTAATTAGCCGATTTGAGCTACTTCAATTTGTAGCAAGCCGCCTACCAAAGCGGTTGGGGCTGCACTCAAGAAGTATGCGATAGAATCACCAGCGTTTAACACAAGAGGATTCCCGGCGGCAACCGAAAGAGCAAGGTTCTGTCTAGTGTTGGCTGTAAAACCAGAAAGGGTTGCTGTAGCCCCAGTCAAGAGAATAATAGTGGTTCCGTTAGCCGCAGCAGGTGCTACCGAATCACCGATGATTCTTTCAACTGAAAGGACTCCCGCTGAAGCAGCAGTAGTACAGTTATAGCGAATAGCTACAATCTGGCATTGCCAAGGTGCCTGGAAGAGATATGCAGTTAATGAAGAAGCTGCAACTAGTGGAATCGAAAAGATGTGCCGACTAGTAGGTTTGAAGTTGTTACTGACCAGAGTTGCGTTGGAAGCCAACGTCCCCTGTTCATTAACCTGGGAAAGCGGACCCAGGACCGGGTTTTCATTTCTAAATAACATTTAGTGTATTCTCCTTTTCTTTATTCTCAATTAGGAGAATTAGTTATCAAAATAAACGTCAAATAGAAATGAGATTGTACCTGCGCCTGGGGCACCAACAACAGTGATTACACACCCCTTGTTAGTGATAGAAGAAACGCCCACAATTGCACCAACCTGAGTTGAGGTATCAGCAACACCTGCGAAGTTTAGGGCCGAGCGAGCCGCTCGAACAGCAGCAACCCTACGACCAAGCGTCACAGAACCCGTAGCAGAGAAGTTCGTTTCCGCAACTGACGGACCAGCATTCGTCACCTGAACAGCAGACGTAAACACAGCCGTAATCACGAAAGAGCCATTATTCGCAGCAGTAGAGAAACCTGCCACAACCAAAGTCTGCCCAACTCGAAGTTGTCCAAATGAACCAACACCGGAGTAAATAGACTGGTTAGCTACACCACCAATAGTTGCACCAGCAGTAACAGACTGAAGTGGCAAGAGAACCTGATACTGCCCAAGAGATTGAGTACCGTCAATAAAGTTGAGAGTAAAAGACAAAGAACCGTCTGTAGTAGAGGTACCAATACCAGTGATAACGCTTCCACCAGGACCGCCAGTGCCCTGGTTATAAATCTGACCCTGAGCGACGTTAGTAGCCGGACCACCGATGTATCCGTTACCAGCCGCGTTCATATTAATTACTGTATTTGCCATTGTATATTATTCCTTTAGATTGTAGTTCTATACTCGATTGCATGTCCGCAGTTACTGCATACGGATACAATCAGAATTTCTTTTGTTGCTTCCACCGCA
>Ga0137403_10007761_pt1 | contig 12073 bp, 11 predicted proteins | sample CZOMad2_1_16fung_FD_122057 | JGI IMG/M metagenome (GOLD analysis project Ga0137403, IMG submission 122057) | Vadose zone soil fungal communities from Angelo Coast Range Reserve, California, USA - CZOMad2_1_16fungal (Hybrid Assembly) | ecosystem: Environmental > Terrestrial > Soil > Vadose zone...
AATGCGAAGCGCCGTTGTTTTCCACTTGGGAATCCGTACTAAGTTACGGGCGCCCGGAGATCAGACCTGCATCGCGAATCTTGTAAATCAGAGCTCGATAACTGATCTTAAGGGCCACTGCTGCTCTCCTGCGGTTCCACTGATTCGCACGCAGGGCTTCGAGAATGAGATTGCGCTCCATGTCGCGGATCGCTTCCCTGGCGATGCGCTTCAAAGGAACGGCATTCGCTTCGTCGGGGGATGCCTGCGCAGCCGCCGTGCGCCGCTTCGACGATTCCGGGATAATCGCGGCCTCCGGCCCGATCAAAACATACCGTGCGATACTATTCGAAAATTCACGCAAATTCCCGGGCCAATCCAGGTTTCGCCAGTAATTCAGCATTTGCGGTTCGAGAGCCGCGGATTCCTTTGCGAATTGCCTCTCATACTGCTTCTTGAAATATTCTGCCAGGATTGTGATGTCTTCACGGCGCTCGCGCAATCGCGGCATCCGAATGCGGACCACATTGATGCGATAATACAGATCAGCGCGGAATCTTCCCGCATCGATTCCGTGCTCTAGATCTTTATTCGTCGCGCATATCAAGCGCGCTTCGACTGCTCTCTCCGACTCATCACCAATTCGCGAATAGTGTCCGTCCTGTAGAAATTGCAGGAGCTTGCTCTGCAAACCCAAATCCAGTTCGGCAATCTCATCGAGGAATAGTGTCCCGTTATGCGCGAGTTCGACTCTCCCGGGTTTGGATTCGCGTGCTCCGGTAAATGCGCCTTTTTCATAGCCGAACAGCTCGCTCTCGAGAAGCGTACCGGGTATCGCCGCGCAGTTGACTTTGACAAATTGGCCAGTGTGCGACGGAGAGTGCTTATGAATCCACCGCGCAAGGACCTCTTTCCCCGTCCCTCCATCGCCATGCAACAAAACAGGTATGTTGGTATCACAGATTTTCGCCGCGCGCAGCCGCACGTCCTTCATGGCCTCGGATTGGCCGAACAAAATATCATCCGGCGGTAGTAAATCGACCGGTTCGGTACCCGTGATCTTCTTTGGCTTTTCAGACGGCATATTCGCGCGAAGTTCCGGCAGGGTGAGGAAGCTGCACAAGGTAGGCCAATGAGCGACCAAGGCTTCCGACCCTGTGGATGAAAGGATCCTTGTTTAAGTCATTTAATCGGAATAACTTACAGGAGGGTCGTCCATGTAGTTCTAGTACTTTCGGCGCCGACATCTAGGTGGCAAGTCAAACCCAACAGTAAAAACATATCCAACCTTTGCACTCTATTTTCTCTCCCCGGCTCCCGGGTGTACCCGCTACTCCCGAGGGTTGTCGTCAGTGGGATGTGTGGTTTGCAGCCGCCGGTCCCTACCGTTGAGGAAATATGAAGGATTCCAGCAAGTCCGCGCGCGCCTTCTCATCCGATGCCACCACTCTCAAGATGTCACTGATGGAAAGCATCCCACGGAATCCTTGCCCTTCGCCGAGTACCAGCAAATGGAAGATCGTGTTCTGGTCCATCAATCGCATGCAGTCTTCAAGCGTCATGTCGGGTGTCACAGTGATCAGTTCACGCGTCATGATGTCGGAAGCCTTCATCCACGCGGGGCATTTATTCTCTGCCGCGACTTTGTCGGAGACATCGCTATGCGAGATCACCCCAACGAGCTTGCCGCCCGCGTCCACAACGCCCACTGCGCGCACCTGTTTCTCGCGCAGATACTGAGCCGCCTGATGCACGCTCGTCTCTTCGGTTATGGAGAACACTTCCTTGCGGGACCCGATTAGATCCGACACTTTCATTGGACCCTCCGCGGGACAGTCTGGCCGGATGTTAGGCCCATCATGCCAGAAAATGCAAGACGAAATCCTTGGCTTGTCGGAAGAGAGGAAGCTGTAGGAGAAGCTGGAGGACTTCGTATGTGGTTTTCCCTGTGAGTCCTCGACGGCGCTCAGGAGATTTGGATCACGCCCTGGCCACTTCACCGCGGATGATATCGTACCGCTCGATGACCGCCGCCACCCCCATGCGTGTATTACCGTCTTCCATGCGGCGCTCCACGCGAACAACTTTGCCGAGAGCTCGCACGAATACCTCTGTGCCATGGGTTATCTCTGCCGGTAAAGTCATTGTAATATCCAACTCAGAGCCGGCCTCCAGGTTCTGCTCGACAACAAAGTACAACCCGCGGGTGGAAACGTCTCGCGTCTTGCCTTGCTGTGTATCTAATTCCCGCTCCGTTGGAACCCGGATGATGATCGGCAGCGAGAGGTCATAGCGCCGAGCCGTGCGACGTTCTGTCATTGCCCCCATCCTCCAGCACACTCCGCGAATAGCTTTCCTTGCCCGCGTCCCCTTCTCAGACTTCTGAACTCCCAAACAGTCGCGGCCGGCACTCAGTCGGAGCTCCTGTTTGCACCTCCCTGCTTCTCCGCCCGCCCCATTGTCGCAGCACAAAATAACGCAACTCCGGCAAACACCGATATCGTTTTTTTTCCGGATGAGTCGCGGTGCAGCTCCGCGCGGGCCCGCCTGAAACCGCTTTCATCTCGGCTGCTTCAAGGAAAAATGTCGCGAGCTCGGGCGTTCCTAGTCGCGTCGCGTTCCAACTATGGAAGCCGGCTCTTCAGCTTCAGGCGCCACAGCAGATCGCCTCGCGCGCGGCGTATCCAGGTTAAACTGCCGCATCTTGTAGAGCAGCGCCTTGTAACTGATGCCCAACATTTTTGCGGCGTCTTTTCTGCACCAGCGGGTCTTTTCCAGTGCGTCGGCTATGGCCTCCGCTTCGGCCTCATCCTTCAAACCGCGCACCAGCGCTTTCAACCCCAGTTCCCTCGGCGCGGCAGGCTCTTCACGAGGAGAAGTCCGCTGGCGTGCCGAGGACATTTCGATCAATTCGCGCAGGCTGCCTTCGTCATCCTCGAGAATTACATAGCGCTTCACGAAATTTTCCAGTTCGCGCAAATTGCCAGGCCAAGGGTAATTTACGGCTGCGTCCAGCAAATACTTCGAAGGTCCCGGAGGCATCTTGCCAAACTTCTCGCTGTACTTCGTCAGGAAATGGCGGAAAAGAAGCGGTATCTCCGCCGTCCGCTCCCGCAGCGGCGGCACGTTGATGGACAAGACATTCAATCGGTAATAGAGATCTTCACGGAAACGCCCCGTCTTCATCGCATCCTGAACATCAATGTTTGTTGCGGCCAGCACCCTCACGTCGGTTTCCACCAGGTGGCGCCCGCCGAGCCTTGAATACTGATGATCCTGCAAAACGTGCAAAAGCTTGGCCTGCAGGTGTGTGCTCATTTCCGCAATTTCATCCAGGAAGATCGTGCCTCTGTTGGCCATTTCAAACTTGCCCGGCTTGCTGCGCACTGCGCCCGTAAAAGCGCCCTGTTCGAAACCGAATAGTTCCGACTCCAGGAGTTCTCCCGGCAGCGCCGCGCAATTCACCTTCACGAACGGCTGGTTGCGGCGCTTCGAGCGAAGGTGGATCATGCGAGCCACCACTTCCTTGCCCACGCCGCTTTCGCCGCAGATGAAGACCGGCACGTCCACTGGCGCAATTTGCAGGATTTGTTGCCGGATCCGTACCATCTGCGGGCTGGCTGCCAGAAAGCTCAAATCTTCCGTGATCTGATCGCAATAATCCCGCAGGGCTTGGTTTTCTGTTGTGAGCTCTTTTTTCTGGCGCGATTTCAGCATCGCTGCATCGAGTTCCGTTTTCTCAAAAGGCTTCGTCAAATAATCGTGCGCCCCGATGCGGATGGCCTCAACGACTGTGCCCACCTCGTTCGAACACGAAAGCATGAGCACGTTCAGGCTGCGATCGATCTGCATCAGCTCTTTTAGCGTCTCGATCCCGTTCATTTCCGGCATCAAGACATCCAGGATGATGAAGTCCGGGCGTTCGCCGCCGTTCACTTTCGAGAGCGCTTCTCTCCCGGAGCTGACGGTTTCCACATCAAATCCATCAACTTCCAGCAGGGTCTGCAGGTACTTTCGAATGCTCGGCTCGTCATCCACAACGAGAATCTTTTCCTTGGTGGCCATGAACTGTTCCCTCTCTATCAAAAAACTTCTACCTTATCCCTGATCCATCGGTAACAAGAACGTGAACCTGCTTCCGCTTCGCGATTCGCTCTCCACCCAGATTTTTCCGCGGTGCGCCTGGATGAGCCGCTTTGCAATCGCCAGCCCCAGCCCCATCCCGGAAGTGTTCCGGTCCACTCGGACAAAATCCTCGAATATCTCCTGATGATGCTCCGCCGCGATTCCCGGCCCGGAGTCTGCCACGCTCACTTCCACGCTGTTCGGTCGCGGCAAACGAAATCTCCGTCGCTCTTCCGCGGGAGCCATGGCCGCCACGCGCCGCTCCCAGAAATGCGGCGCCGCATGCAGGGTCACGCTGCCGCCGGCTGGCGTGTGTTTCAAGGAATTGTCCAGAAGATTGGCCGCTGCCTGCTGCACCTTTTGGTAGTCGAACCGGAACGTCGCTATCGACGGATCAATATTGACTTCCAGTTTCACTCCCTTGCGCTGAAACGCTTCCGTCCACCTTTTCGAAAGCTCCTCGAGACAATCTCGCAAATCGTTCTCGCGCAATTGCAGCACCAGCTTGCCGCTCTCCAGCGCCGAATAATTCAGGAACATCGAGACCAGGCGCACCAGCCGTTCGCAGCTATCCTTTGACTCCTCCAAAATATCCTGTTGCTTGTCCGTCAATCGTCCCAGCGAGCCCGCCAGCAGCAGGTCGTAGTAGCCTTTGATCACCGCGAGTGGTGTCTTCAACTCATGCGCCGCGGACGCAAGGAACACTGTTTTCTGCCGGTTTACCTCCTGCAATTTCAGGTATGCCGCCAGAAGATTTCGATACGTAATCTCCCGCTCCTGCAACAGCTCTTGAATCGTCAGTTGCGTGGCAGGATCCTGTGCTTGTTGTGTTTCGGATTTGCTCTCAAGTTCCACGAGAAGCCAGTCCGGCTCGGGCATCCACTGGATCTGCGCGGTGGACTTTATTCCCCCGCGCTCGATTTGCAGTTCGACTTCGTGCGCGCCACTTTCGATTTGAGCAAAGATCTGTTTCGCTTCTGCCAGCAGCACATCACTATAGAGATTCAGGCCGGGAGTCTCACTCAACCCGTAAGATCCCAGCAATTGTTTCGCCCGCGAATTCACCAGTAGTAAATTGCCGTTTCTCTCCGCCACAAGCAGCGCCTTCTCGACCTTGTCGAGCAGCCCGCGGACGTAACCCATGGGAAGAACGGTGCGATTCCGCTCATCCGATAAGGGGGACACTGCAATCCGTCCAGACATCAGTCAAACACGCCTCTCGGGTAAAGTGGCAAAAATTTTCCCCTAGTGAGCTTTTCATCCTTACAAAGTGGTCCCCAAGTGTCAATGGCAAAAGCGTTCCATTTGCACATTTGAGGAAGGGAAGTGGATATCCGCGGCAAAGGACTCGTCGCGCCAATATGTTCCTCCTGTCGTAGACATTCATCTCGTTCATACAAATGACCTTATTGACGTGAGCGCAAGAGTTGACTGGCATTCGAGATGCTTGCACCCGTACTAGTTCCTTGGTACCTAGTGAGAGCCCGTGGAGACTGACATTCTTAAGAAGAAGCAGTTCGTGGCGTCGTCTTCAACCCGACGCTCGCCTCGCATCCGTTTACAGGTGCCTGTTTTCGTCCGCGGCACCGACACTTCCGGGGCCGAATTCATCGAGCTCACCAAGACTCTTAATATCAGTGCTACTGGGGCTTGTATTACCTCGGCACACATCATCCGGCCCGATCAAGTCGTGCACTTAACCATTCCTGCGCCGTCGCCCGCATCTTCGAGTCTTATTCCCAGCGAGACCCCGCCAATCGCCGCCAAGGTCTTGCGCCAGGATACCGTCGGGGAGATGCGCCTCTTTGGATTGGAATTTCTTCGCGCGATCGAATAAATCTTGCCCCGTCCGCCAAGCCTGGGTAGTTATGTGACATGCCAGCCGCAATGCGATGCAAAATCTGACTGGTCTTTACCCTTTCCCCGCTTTGTAATAGGATACCCCCGAATTGGGGAGGTCTAATTCCCAAGTGGGCTCTCCCAGGTCCAGTACGAATGGACTCTTGGTTGCTCCACATAAATGTAGAAAACTTATTCAGCTTTCCCCAAACCCCGCGGGGATAGGCAGAGGTTAGGTCCATACCGGATATGCCCAGCCCCGGCGCCCCTGCGCCCCCGCGCGTGTCGATTGAGGATTCTTATCTCGAGCTGCTTGTCGATACGCTCGATACTCTCGATCTGCCTGCGCGTGGTCAGTTTCTCCAGCGATACTTCCGCGTGATCGCTCATCTGGATCTGCGCGAAGCCCAGTGTCTGCAAATCTGGGATGACATGCTCGCTCGCCGCCGCGAGCTTAGCGATCGCGCCGATCGTCAGGTTTCTCTCAACACCGCTCTGTTGGATGTCCTCACCCGATCGGGACTTCTTCGTGTTCCCATCCTCATCGAATACGAAGACCTGAAAAAACTCCAGCTCAACGCTGTCACCGATCCGCTCACCGATCTCTACAATCGGCGGCTCTTCGCCGAAACATTCGAGAAGGAACTCAATCGCGCGCGCCGCTATGGTCAGCCCCTGGGCCTCGTCATGCTGGATTTACACCGGTTCAAAGAAGTGAATGACAAGCATGGCCACCCGCGCGGCGATGAAGTTTTGCGCGCCGCAGCCGCCACCCTAAAAAAAGCGTTGCGCACCTCGGACTACGCTTTTCGCATCGGCGGCGACGAGTTCGCCCTGATCCTCCCGCAAACCGATGCCGCGCAGGCGCTGGCCCTCGCCCGCCGTGTCGAAACCGTTTTTGCGGAAACGCTCCAGCCGCTTCAACTCACCGTCGGCGTCAGTATGGATCATGGCGTCGCCAATTTTCCTCAGGACGCCGAACAAGCCGATCAGTTGATTCGCATCGCCGATGAGCGCCTCTACCGTTTGAAACACACCAATCATAGCCGGAAGGGAAACGGCTCGCCGCGCACAGAGACTCCCACCGCGCAGGAAGAGCCGACCGCCGCTCCTGCCCCTCCGCCCGTGGATCGCACTGCACCCATCCCTCAGCCAATCTCGATTGAAACGAGACGCGCGCCCGAAAAAACTGAATCCGCGATCGAAGCCGCCGCTTCCACCACCGCTGCCGAGATTTCCGCAAGTCTTCCCGTGCCCGCGCCTCGCGTCTACATCGTCCAACGCAAGGCCGAGCGTGTCTCCATGACCGGCACGAACGCCTACGCGGTTCTCGGCGATCAAGGAGCGCGCCGCGCCCGCGTCCTGGACCTTGGTTTTGGCGGTGTCGCTATCGAAATGGATTCGCCTGGAGAACTTCCCGACAATTTACTTGCAATCTTGCACGTCCCGATTCTTCCGCCTGTTCGCGTAAACCTGAAGCCCGTCTGGAAACTGCAGACTCCTCAAGGCAGCTTCCGCGTTGGATGCGCTTTCGTTTCCTGAGCAGTTCCCGCCGCTCGCAAGCTCGCCGTCCGCTCCAGGGAATTGCCTTAGCTATTCTTCTGCAAAATCAATTGCCGCAAATGGCGGGACGTGAATAGCAGCGCTTGCTGCAAATGTGCCAAGCCCAGCCCCCAGCGCAGCGCGGCTTGATCGCCGTTATCGCCCACAGCTTCGAGTTCAATCCCCAACGAAAGAACTCCCGGACTCGATTCCCCTTTCCCTGCCGAAACCAGGCACAGTCTCGCCATCAATACTTCCGGCGACCCCGCGCCCTTCAATAACTCGATCAGTTTTTGAATCAGCTGAAAATACAAGCCTCGGTTCCGCCCAAACTCCTTTTCCTTGAAAGACAAAGAAACATTTCCGCTGCAAATCCCGCGCCCATCCCCAGCCCGGCTTACCCGCCAATTCCCTCTGTACTCGCTGGCAAAGAGAGAGTCATCGCCCTGCATTGCACTCTGAAAGTTCTGCAGTGCCAGCTTCACCGAAGTATCTTCAGCGGCTTCCCCTGTCACCGCTCCATGTTCCGGGAGGCGTTCTACAACATCGACTCGCATCTATGCGAACCTACGCGATGACACTTCGTACCACAACAAGAATTTCGCTCTCCTTGTACTCGTCTCCCGGACTGGTAATATTCCCCCGCAAATCGAAATCCGCCAAGGAGCCCTCATGATCGAACCGAAAGCAAGCCACCCCTTCTGGCCCGACGCTCTTGAAAAATCTCCGGAAGGGACCGCCGGCCTCAAGCCCTGGCCCTGGGCCCTCGAGTGCCTAGAGAAATCCCACAATTATTGGATCGCCACCACGCGGCCCGGCCGCCCGCATCTCATGCTGGTCTGGGGCATCTGGTGGCAGGATGCCTTCTGGTTCAGCACCGGCCCGCGCACTCGCAAAGCGAAAAACATCGCCGCGGACCCTCACGTTGTCATTGGCACCGAAAAAGCCGACGAAGCCGTCATCCTCGAAGGCCTCGCGGAGGAAATCAAAGACCGTTCCGTCTGGAAACAACTCGCGCAAATCTACAACAGCAAATACGGCGGCAATATCGAGCCTCTTCTCATGTCCTCCGAAGGCTGCGTTTTCCGCGTCAAGCCGCAGCTCGCCTTCGGCCAGGACGAACATGCCGAAAATTTCACAGACGCCGTAACCCGCTGGCACTTTCAAGAATAGTACCGTTCAACGGTCTCCTGGCGCTGCGAATTTGGTTTGCGCGGCAAACTAGTTTGCGAGTGGTGGTTGATATGGTCTGCCATACAAACTAGATTGCGATGCAAACCAAATTGCGGAGTGAGGCGTTTGTTTTCTTTGGTTTACGCACTTTTTTGAGAACTGCCCGGCGGGAGATGATAAATCGTCACGCGCGACTGCCTTGCTTCCCATTTGGCGGAATTTGACACTTCGCGTATCATAGTGAATTGCTTCGCGACCTAGCGACGCGGCTGTAGTGCTCCGGTCTTACCGGAGCGGCCGTGCAGACCGGACGCGACTGAATGGAGCCTCATGAAACCCGGTATTCACCCCGACTATCATCCCGTTACGGTGCACTGCGCCTGCGGCCACAATTTCACGACTCGTTCGACGATCAAGGGCGACAAGTTGAATGTCGAAATCTGCTCGAATTGCCATCCCTTCTTCACCGGCAAGCAGAAGCTCATTGACACCGCCGGCCGCGTCGAGCGCTTCACCAAGAAATACGCCGACGCCGCCGCCAAAGTGGAAGCCACAAAAACAAGCGCCGCCAAGAAGTAGGCACTGGGAGCACGTGTCATCCTGAATTCATCCGTCGAGGATGGGTGAAGGATCTCAACCCAGCCTCACCACTGTGGACTCCTGTGGGACAGTCATTCCTGACTGTCCCTCTTTCTTTTTTCACATTTCGTCGCGCTCTCCCCAACAACTGGTTCCGCTGCTTCTCTCTGCGTCTCTGCGTCTCTGCGTTTTCTTCTTTTCTTTCAACTTTCAACTCTCGACTTTCAACTTCCTTCCGCTCCCCGCCCGTGTACAATGAACTTCCATCGTGGCTACTCAATCCCGCATGTTCGATAGCACGCGACCCGGCGAATTAGTCGAGACCGCTCCACCCCGCGTCACGCTTCGTAATGCCTTCTCGCATCCGTTCGATTCCGCCATCGCCGCCGCCCGCACCTGTTACGCCCCTCGTCTCATCGGCCCCGAAGAAATCACCGACAAGCAGCGTGTGAACATCGGCGCCGCCACCTTCCACAGCGGTCACCATACCGTCTACCAGCACGCTCATTTCGAATTCGGCCTCGAAAACATCAGCCGCCAATTCGTCTGGTCCTTCCTTCACGCGCATCCGTTCTATAATTCCGAGCAGCAAAGCCAGCGCTATGTCCGTCTCGACCGCCCGCAAGCTTACGTCCCGCCCGTCGATCTCTACTTCAACCAGCAATGCCGAGAAATCTACGAAAGCGCCATCGCCCGGGCGTGGAACTATTATCGCGAGCTTTCCGCCCTCCTGATTGGCGACGCGCGCACGATCCTGAACGACATCTGGCACGTCAGCTCGATGTCCAACCCCAAGCGCCTCCAGAAAATCGAGCGCTCCGCCGAAAAGCGGGCCATCGAAATCGCCCGCTACGTTCTTCCCCTCGCCGCCTTCACGACCATGGTGCACACACTCTCCGGTATCGTCCTCCATCGCCTCTGGCGTATGTGCGCCGCCTCGGACACGCCCAGCGAAGCCCGCGCCGTCATCGGCGCCATGGTCGCGCTCGTCAAGGATATGGACGCTCAGTTCTTCGATCGCTTTGGTACGGAACCGCTGGATGAACTGCCGGAGTGGAAAAATGTTCAGCCGGAGCCATCGGCTGGCGAAGCTTTCGCCCGCGAATTTGACACCAAGCTCAACGGCAAAACCTCGAAGCTCGTCGATTATTCACCGAATGCCGTCCGCGTCATCGCCGAATCCTACCGCGCCGTCGCCGGACTCACCGCCGCGCAATGCCCTGACGCCGAAGCCATCGACCGCCTGCTCAACCCCGCGCGCAATCTCTATCGCCTCGAAACTCTCAACGTAGGGGTCCACGCCCCGATGATGCGTGCTCTTCAGCACGCCAACTATACTTTCGCGAAAAAAATCAGCCACACCGCCGACAGCCAGGACCAGCGCCATCGCATGGTCCCCGGCTCGCGCCCTCTCCTCACCCTCGCCGACACGCGCGATCCGGACTACATCACGCCCGCGCTCCTCGCCGCCAATCCCCGCGCCAAGGAAGTCTACGAACGCGCCATGCACGATGCCTGGAACGCAAAAAATCAACTCCTCGATCGCGGCGTCCCCGCGGAGATGGCCCTCTATCTCCTCCCCAACGCCAAGTCCATTCGCCTGTACGAATCCGGCTCGCTCCTCCATCTCATCCACAAATGGACCATGCGCACCTGCTTCAACGCCCAGGAAGAAATCTACCAATCCTCCATGGATGAAATCGCCCAGCTCCGCGAAGTCCATCCCGAACTCTCACGCTACATTGGCCCTCCGTGCCACATCCGCGCCGGCATCACCACTCCCATTTGCACCGAAGGCTCCCACTTCTGCGGCATCAAAGTCTGGCTCGACTTCCCCAACATCCAGCGACGGATCTGATCCATTCTGCTAGTGGCGTAACGGGATCCCACAAGGAATGGCGGCGTGAAGCGTTTGCTCCTCCAATTTGGTTCGGCCGGGACATGACGATTTTTGGCTCGCGGGCAGCTGGAAGAGGACTCCACGCTCCCCGCGCAGTCAGACGCCAAAATAGAATTAATGAGAAACACTGGTTCGCGACATGAATTGCCTCAGCGGGAATGGCCCAAGAGGCAAGCGATTCGGGGCGAACAATGGCCGGAAATCAGGGTCTGGAATTGACGATGTCGAGCTCGCGGAATTCCTTGGCTTTCTTTTGCCGCGATATGCCGGAGGAGACCCATAATGCAAACTCCGCAAAAAACGGGACAGGGTCAAAAAGGTCAAATGTGGCGGAGGTCAATTTTCCGGTCACCGCGGCCTTCAGCACTCCCAGGATATCCGCTAAGCGGGAGCGTGACTTTAGAATTGCCACGATGTCGGTAATCTCGCGAATCCATACAGCCTTGCGCGTGCGATTCACGCAAGAAGTCCCTAGGCCGACTTTTTGCCGCCACAACAGATAGGGAAAATCGATTCCAGCGGCTTTCCCGAGGGAATGCCAGCCCCAAGGCCTGGGGTTGACATCAAGAATTTTGAATTTTCCATCCCGCGTATCAAACTTGAATTCCACTTCCGCTATACCGTCGAATCCGATACTTTCCAAAAACTCTCGTCCGGCCGCCTCTACGACGGGCTGGCTCGTGGTTTCGACAAACGTGCTGGCGTTGCCAAACTCAATGGGATACTGTCTGCGGCGACGAGCGACGAGCGAGGCATACACGCGCCCGTTCTTGCATAGGCCGCAAAACGAAAACTGATTCTTTCCGTCGCCGGGAATGCGCTCCTGGACAAGGATTTCTTCTACAGGAATGTAGCGGCTCATTTGCAGATAGCCCCGCTCGAGTTCTTCGCGGTTCGCAGCGGCGATAGCCTTCAAGTTCGTCTTGGGAAAGAAAT
>Ga0137403_10007762_pt1 | contig 12073 bp, 8 predicted proteins | sample CZOMad2_1_16fung_FD_122057 | JGI IMG/M metagenome (GOLD analysis project Ga0137403, IMG submission 122057) | Vadose zone soil fungal communities from Angelo Coast Range Reserve, California, USA - CZOMad2_1_16fungal (Hybrid Assembly) | ecosystem: Environmental > Terrestrial > Soil > Vadose zone...
GACTACACTCTGAAAGGCAAGGGCCGAGGATCAAACACCGCTCAGAAAGTTGGCGGCGGCGCGGTAGCGGGCGCAATTATCGGGGCCATCGCGGGTGGCGGTAAGGGCGCTGCGATCGGAGCGGGAGCCGGTTCGGCGGCAGGGGCCGGAGTGCAGGTTTTCACGCGCGGTCAACAGGTAAAGGTGCCGAGCGAGACCCTGCTGGAATTCCGGTTGCAGCAGCCGGTGACGGTCTCCGGGCAAGGATAGGCGGCGCATCGAGTTAAAGGCGTGTCTGTGACTTAAAGGCGTGCTTTTGGCCCGCCTTTTCTGCGCTCGGAGCGGGTTGCGACCCCATTGCCGACTTCGCCGCATTGCTCTCAAAAACTGGCTTGCGGCTTTTACTGTTAGTGATTAAGCTACCCCCGTAGATTGGGGGTCAACATCGTGCCTAAAGAGAAGCCACGAGTAAACATCGGAGAAGTAATCAAGACGTATCGCAGCCAGCGGGGATTGTCGCAAGGCGACATTGAACGCCGCACCGGACTGCTACGCTGCTATTTGTCGCGCGTGGAGAACGGTCATACTGTGCCATCATTGGAGACACTAGCCAAGATCGCGGAGGCCATGGATATCTCGCTCGCGGACTTTTTCCCGGGAACCGAGACGCCGCGCGACCGCGAGTCCCAGAAAATGCTTGGGGAGCTTTCGCAGGACGAAATTCGATTTTTGGCGGAGATCAAGAGATTCAGCACGACTTTGTCGGATGGCGACAAGCGATTGGTGCTGGCGATGATCCGCAAGATGGCCAGTCTGATCCCGCCGCCCGTTGCGAAGAAGCCCGTGTTGCGGCGACCGGCGACGGCGTAATCGCCTTTGCGGTCCTCGCTATTGACCGCGGATCAACCGAATGGCATCGGGCAGCGCGGAGTCGGCGCGTCCTGCCGTGCCGGCCTGCACGTTTTCACCATTTAGATCGATCGGCTCGGCGTCGCCTTCACCCGGCGCAAGGAACAAGTTTGCCTGGACGGCGTGTTGCTTCGTGTAAAGGTCATAGTAACGGCCTCCGGCAGCGTAGAGGGATTCGTGCGTGCCGCGCTCGATGATGCGGCCTGCTTCGACCACCAGGATTTGATCGGCTCTGCGAATGGTGGAGAGGCGGTGGGCGATCACGAAGGTTGTACGGCCACGCATCAGGTAGCGCAGGCCTTCCTGGATCAACGCCTCTGACTCGGAATCCAGGCTCGAAGTAGCCTCATCGAGAATCAGGATGCGCGGGTCGGCGAGGATAGCTCGGGCGATGGAGACGCGTTGTTTTTGGCCGCCGGAGAGTTTGACGCCGCGCTCGCCGACAATCGTGTCGTACTGCTTCTCGAAATTCTCGGCGAATTCATCGACGCGCGCGATGTGGCAGGCGGCCATGATCTCCTGCTCGGTGGCGTTTGGCCGGGCGAAGGCAACATTTTCGCGAATCGTGCCATCGAAGAGGAAAGTTTCCTGCAGCACGACACCCAACTGCGTCCGGTAGGAATTCAGCTTTACAGTTGCGAGATCGACGCCGTCTACAAGGACCCGGCCGCTAAGGGGCACGTAAAACGCGGCGATCAAGCCTATGATTGTCGATTTGCCGGCGCCTGACGGGCCTACCAGCGCGGTAACCGTGCCGGGATCGGACTTAAAGCTGACATCGCGAAGCACTTCCTTCCGGGTGTCGTAGGCGAAGCTCACATCTTCCATGGCGACCTGGCCGTTGATGCGATCGAGCGTAACGGTACGGCCGGCGGCTTCGTCCTCCTTCTCTTCGTTCAGGATTTCGCGGGTGCGCTCAAGTCCGGTGATGGCTTCTGTGATCTGCGTGCCGATGGCTACGATCTGAAATACCGGAGCGATTAACAACACGAGAAATGCGTTGAAGGCTAGCCATCCACCGGGAGTCATCTGGCCGGCAAGAATAGCGCGTCCGCCAAACTCGTACATGAGCGCGCCCACGATGCCCATGAGCGTGGCGCCGGAAAGGCTCATGAGCGAGGTGGCGGTCAACGTCTTGAGGATATTGTCGAGCAGCCGCTGCACTCCGCCGGCGAAGATTTTTTCTTCGCGTTCTTCGGCGTGGTAACCCTTCACGACGCGCACGCCGCCCAGCGACTCGGTCAAACGGCCGGTTACCTCGGCGGTAATTTTGGGGCGGGCACGGAAAATCGGACGGATGGTCTTAAACGCTTTGCTGATGGCCAGTCCGAAAACCAAGATGATCGCGAAAGCCAGCAGGGTCATGGTGGCATTCGCGCGTAGCAGATAGATGAGGGCAAACACGGCGGTCATGAGACCGCCGACAAACTCGACGAGACCTGTGCCGATGAGATTGCGAACGCCTTCCACGTCGCTCATGATGCGCGAAACGAGCACGCCAGTTTTATTGGCGTCGTAGAAGGATACGGGAAGACGCCCAATGTGGGCTTGTACCTGGCGACGCAAGTCCGTGATCATGCGCTGCGCAGACTTGGATAAGAGTTGCGTCAGCGTGAAGGAGGTGAGGCCCTGGATCAACGTTGCGGCGAGAATGCTAAGAACTATGGGTGTGAGGAGATGGACCTGCTTCTTGCCGATGACGCCGTCCAAGAAATATTTCGAAGAAGCGGGCAAGACGAGGCCGGAGACGCGATTGATCGCCATGAGCAGGAACCCGAGCGCGAGCAGACCGCGTCGTGGATTGATGAGCCGCCAGACTTCCGGCAGCGCCTTCCACACATCGGTCTTCTTCTTCGCGCCTTTAGCGGTAAGTTCCGGGTCCATGTTCGAGTTATAACGGGGGTGATCGGCCCTCATGGTTGGATGCCTGTGGCGTGAGAAAATTATATACGCGAAAGACCGGTAATCTCAGCTTCGCGGTGCCTGCCGAACGAACTCAATCGGCTCCAGCGCTGCCGCGCGGGGCGGTGGCGGCCGTGGGGCCCTCGAAATTCAGGACACTAGCGACAAAATCGCTCACGGTGATTCCCAGGTGTCCCCAGAGGCGGTGCTTCAGGCTGGTATAGTCCTGGGTGCCGCTGAAGATGTCGCCCATCAGTTGCCGGAAAACCGCGCTGCGCCGCATGAGTTGTACCATGCGCGTGGTGACCGTGGTGCCCAGAAACGACCCGCGATAGAAACGTCGCACGATGCGGGCTGCAAATTCTAGCTCTGCCGAGAACGACGCCTTCACCCAAGCCGGATATTTTTCCGGGCAGCCTTCGACGAGCGATTTCCCCAGCAATTCGCCGGATTTCATCGCGTAGAAAAGCCCCTCGCCGGTTAGCGGATCGACCCACGCCGCGGCGTCGCCGATGAGCGCCCAATTCTTGCCTAGAACCGTGCGTTCGGATAGCGTGCGCTCTTGCGGCGACGGAAGGACGTGGCTGTAGAATTGCGCTCCGTCGGTACAAATCTTCTGCTTGCCGACAAAAGTTTGCAGATGCGTTCTCAGTTCAGTGCTGGTGTGCGCTGCCATGCTGCCGCAAATTCCTACCGACAGATGGTCGCAGCGCGGGAACGACCAGATGTATCCTTCGAAATTCCGTAGAAACTTGATGGTAATCGCGTCCGCGGTCTGCGGGACGAAATATCCTTGGGTAATTTCCAGTTCGTCGCGCTGCAGAGGACGGGTCTCCGGCAGCAATCGATTGCGGGCACCCGCGGCGAGGACCAGAAAGTCGGCAGTCTTCCATTCGCCTTCCACGCAATAGCGGGGCTTTGGGCTGGACGTATCGACCTCGAATACGTGCGACCGTTGCACCTTGCAGCCAGCTTCCGCTGCACGATTCAGTAGCATCCCGTTCAGTACGGTACGCGAATAAATTACGATGGGGTGAGACATGTCGAGCGTGGCGCGCTGATCGTTGCTGCTGATCAGCTCCAGTGAATTCACTAATTTCTTCGGATAGGGATTGTTGAGGAGGAACGGGAAACACTGGATCGCTTTGTGCGTCAGTCCGCCGCCACAAGGCTTCTCCCAGGCTAGATGCTCGTCGAAAATATCGACTTTGTGACCCGCACGGGCCAACTGCTCGCCGCACATCGCACCGGAAGGTCCGCCGCCGACGACCGCAATGTCTGCCATCTGGATATCTTTCTGACAGCGTCGAATTTCCGTCGCCGGGTCGCGGAACCGGTCAAGCGGCTGAGCCCGTCTTACGTGATCGGGAAGACGACCACACAAAAACCAGCGAGGAGTATAGCACCGAAGATAGCTGCCGCCAGCGGCGACCCCGTACCCTTTCGGACAACATCCATACCTGTACGTTGGAACAGGCAGAACACCGCGAAGTAGGGCGCGAGAAGCAACAAGAGGATCTCGCCGTTCTGCAGGACAAGGATTCCGCCAAGCAAAGCTCCCCAGGCAACCAATCGGAGTGCCAGTCCCACCAGTAGACGTATCGTGCCGGAGCGCGCCCGTAGGGGACCGAGCAGCAATTCTTCAGCAGCGTGGTATGGGAGCACCACGACGCACATCGCCGGCAGGCGCAGCCATCGCCCGACTGTAAACCAGGCTTCGCTGACGGTCAGATCAAGCCAGGAATAGATCAGCAACGGCAGGACAAGGGCCGCAAACGCGGTGGCCAGTAGCCGGCTGGTCTTAATTTGCCATAGGCTGCCGACAACCTTTCGATGAAGCAGCAGCAATGCGATGCCAAGAATCAGCAGGAATCCGGCCAGATAGTCGCCCTCAAAGACATGGAGCACGCCGAAGGGATTCCACAGCCGGAGCAGCACCACAATGACTACGGAAGCGACTCCAATTTCAACCAGAATACGGCCCGTCGGCGGGGCGATGATCGGCGATCCCGGCTCGTCCTTCTCCATCGGCGCGGACACTTTCGCTTCCACTTCGGCGTCGGTTCGAATCGAAGTCATGCCAAGCGTTTCGCGTAGGAAGGGCCCCGCTAAGAGGAGTATGCCCGCGAAACCAACCATCGATCCTGCCAGCGGCACTCGCCAAGGCAGCGGGGGTGCGTGAGTGTCCACCTTCAAAACGCGCGCCGCCCAGGTTTGCGCCTCGTGCGCCACCTCCGGATCGAATAGCAAGCTCACATGCGATGAACGCGGAACTACCATGTACTTGCCTGTGGCTCCGGCAGTTCCCGAAAGCAAGGCACTCGCCGAATCTCGCACGATCCGCGGCTCCCCTGAAGCGCTCAGAACCAGAGTGTTTGCCGCGGTGGCTGGCGGATCGCGGAAGGGCAACATGGAGGCAGGTACACCGTAACTGGTAACCATGGGTGCGGGCGAGATCGCGATGATACCAGCGACCGGCATCCGGGCGGCCATTCGAACGGCGAGCGCTCCCCCCATGGAGTGACCCGCCAGAATCGTGCGCGTCGGATCGACCGCGCCACGCGCGATCAATTGCCGCACAAACGAGTCGCCGCACGCCTCCGCGCGCGCGAAACTAAAAGGCCCCGGGGTGCGGCCATGCCCAGGCAGATCCGGGACAAAGACGCGCAAGTCCACCAGCGCAAATCCTCGCGCCAGGTAGGACATGATTTTCTTATTGGCGGCGAGTCCGTGCAGCAGCACCACCGACCCTTGCACCGTGTCTTCGCCGGCGTCGACGATGTCAGTGACCATCCGACAGCCGCTGGCATCCACAATAACCGTCGTCTCGCGAAACGGTGTGGCGCGCGCAAGCACAAATCCAACCACGCAGAGTACAACGCCAGTACCCGCCCGCACCCAGCCAGACACCTTCATCGACGGCGGCCGGGCAGCACGCGCCGCTGTTCATGCGCGTGATAAACTAGGGCTTCAGGAAGCGTCACCGCCATTTGCCGCCGTGCCTGCATGGAGATCCTTTGGATAGTTCGATCGTTCTCAGTTTAGACGAAGCGATTCTGCGGTTTGGCCGCGAGAAACGCAACGGACGCCGCATTGTCTTCACGAATGGCTGTTTCGACATCCTGCATCCGGGTCATATTCGCAGCCTGGAGCAAGCGCGGGACCTCGGCGATGCATTGATCGTCGGCATAAACAGCGACGCAAGTGTCCGCCAACTCAAAGGCGAAGGCCGCCCGGTGCTTCCCGCGAACGAACGAGCCGAAATTCTCGCGGCGATGGAGTGCGTGGACGCGGTGGTCATCTTCGACGATCTTACTCCGCGCGAAGTCATCGCCCGCCTCCTTCCCGACGTGCTAGTGAAGGGCGGCGATTGGGCCGGAGACAAAATCGTTGGCCGCGAAGAGGTTGAGGCCGCCGGCGGGCGCGTCGTTTCCGCTCCAGTCGTGCCTGGTTATTCTACCAGCGACATTTTAAGAAAGATTCGCGAGGGCGCGTCGGCCTCTCGCGTGGATTCCTGATACCCCACGAATGATTCTTCCCGCCGTTCGAGAACGATTGGAAAGTGTGCTGCGCCATCCGTCAATGGATAGGGCGCTCGGGGCCTTGCGCTCGAGCGGAAACCACACTTCGCTCTCGGGACTGCACGATGTCGCCAAAGCGCTTGTGGCGGCATACATCACTCACGAACTGCGCCGCCCCGCGTACTTTGTCACCGAATCGAACCGCCGCGCGGAAGCGCTGGCGGAGACGATCCGTTTCTTCTCCGGCATTTTCCCCGGCGCCCTCGGTGGCGTGACGACGCTCCCCGCTTTCGACACCTTGCCCTGGCAATCACAGAGCCCGCACCCCGACATTCTCGAGCGCCGCGCGGCGACCTTATTTCGCCTGGCAGACGGCCAAATCTCGCTGGTCATCGCGCCCGTCACCGCCGCTCTGTGGCGTTATCAGGATCCCTACGTCTATCTTTCGCTCGCCCGCACGCTGGCCCGTGACACCGAAGTGCCACTCGAAGATCTACTCCTGCATCTTGGCTCGGTAGGCTATACCCGTACCGAGATGGTCGAACTGCCTGGACAATTCGCGGTGCGCGGCGGCATCATCGACGTTTTTTCGCCAGAATCGCCGCGCCCGGTGCGCATCGAACTTCTGGGCGACAGTGTCGAATCCGTGCGTGAATTCGATCCCCGGACGCAGCGATCGATCGCACCGGTGGTTCGCACAACGTTACTTCCGCTGACCGAATGGTCCGTACCGCCACCTGAACGGTCCGAGGGCGGCGAAGAAGCCGCTTGGGAAAATCCATCATTTTTCGGTCCGCGAAGCCAAGCCGGCCAGAGCGCACTATTCGAGCTGTCCGAAAGTTCGCTGCGCCCGATCGTATTCCTCGATGAGCCGGCGGCACTCCGTGAGGCTGCTACCAAGCTCCTCGCGCAGGCCACCGAAAATTACGAACGCCACGGCCACGCCAATGCGCCGACCGCCGAACACTACTTCTGGACGGAAGCGCAGTTCACCTCCGCATTGGCGAAAGCCTCGCAAATCAATCTCGAGCAACTGGCGCTGAGCATCGGTTCGACTCCGCAATTCGAGCTGCCTTCGCGTCCAAGTTCGCGATTTCATGGCGACGTGGTCGCCTGCATGACCGACGTGAAAGCACAGTTAGCGGGCGGCGGAAAGGTTTTGCTCACCGCAGCGAGTACCGGAGAACTGGAACGTCTCGCGGACATCTGCCGCGAATACGAAACGCCCTATGTCCTCGGCGAATCCGAAGACGCCGCGGCCGGCTTCACTTCCGAACGCGCCCACGAATCCGCTGCCCTGCTGCTAATCCGCGCGCCCTTTGCCGAAGGCGTAGCGTTTCCGGAGTCCAAGCTCACGTTGTTCGGCAATTCTGACCTGTTCGAGGTCACCCCGTCACTCGATCGCCCAAGCCGCAAAATCCGCACCTCCGGCTTCTTCAGCGATTTCGCGGAACTCAAGGCCGGCGACTTCATCGTCCACGTGGACCACGGCATCGGTCAGTTCGAAGGGCTTCGACAAATCGAGTCGGACGGCCGCCGTGGCGAGTTCATGCTGCTGAGATATGCCGAAGATTCGCGCCTGTACGTTCCGCTGGAGCGCATGGATCTGGTACAAGGCTATCGCGTCGTGGAAGGTGCCCATCCGACGCTCGACAAACTGGGCGGTACCGGATGGAACACACGAAAGACCCGCGTCCGCAAATCCCTCGAAGATATGGCCGAGCAACTCCTCGAGCTATACGCTGCCAGGAAAACAGCTCCCGGCTTGGCGTTTTCTCCCGACGGCAACTTCCAGCGCGAGTTTGAAGACGCTTTCGAGTTCGAAGAGACTCCCGACCAAAACTTCGCCATTGCCGACATCAAGCGCGACATGGAAAGCGCGACGCCAATGGATCGCCTGCTGTGTGGAGACGTCGGCTACGGCAAAACGGAAGTGGCCATGCGCGCCGCCTTCAAAGCCATCGCCGACTCGAAGCAGGTCGCGATACTCGCACCCACCACCGTCCTTGCCTTTCAGCACCTTGAGACCTTGAAGCGGCGCTTCGCGGCCTTTCCCGCCCGCATAGAAATGCTGAGCAGGTTCCGCACCTCAGCGCAGCAAAAGGAAACCTTGGCCGCTCTGGAAGCCGGAAAAGTGGACATCGTCATCGGTACCCATCGCTTGCTTTCCAAGGATGTGAAGTTTCATGATCTGGGCCTGCTGATTGTGGACGAAGAGCAGCGTTTTGGCGTCGCGCACAAAGAACGTCTGAAAGAAATGCGTAAGAATGTCGACGCTCTCGCTCTCTCCGCCACGCCCATTCCCCGCACGCTGCACATGTCATTGGTCGGTCTGCGCGATATGTCGTTGATCGAGACGCCGCCCAGAGACCGCCTCGCCATCCAAACCGTCGTCGCTCCATTTGAAGAAGAACTGGTAAGGCGCGCAATCGAAAACGAAATGGCCCGCGACGGCCAGGTCTATTTCATCCACAACCGCGTCGAGTCCATCTACTCGCTGGCGGCACTCGTCACCAAGCTCGTTCCGAAAGCACGCGTCGTCGTCGGTCACGGCCAAATGGGAGAGAAAGAGCTCGAGACCGTGATGCTGAAGTTCATCCGCGACGAGGCCGACGTGTTAGTCGCCACTACCATCGTCGAAAATGGTCTGGATATTCCGAGAGCGAACACCATCCTCATCAATCGTGCCGATCGTCTCGGCCTCGCCGAGCTCTACCAGTTGCGTGGCCGCGTTGGCCGCGCCTCCCAGCGTGCTTACGCTTATCTGCTCGTGCCCCCCGAAACCACGCTCTCCGACATCGCACGCAAACGCCTCTCTGCCATGAAAGAATTTAGCGAACTCGGCGCGGGTTTCCGCATCGCCGCTCTCGACTTGGAACTTCGCGGGGCAGGCAACATGCTCGGCCGCCAACAGCACGGCCACATCGAATCCATCGGCTTTGACCTTTATTGCCAGATGTTGGAGCGCGCCGTCTCGAAGTTGAAGGGGGAAGAAGCGGCACTCGAGCTTCGCACCACGCTCAGCCTCGGCTTCGACGTGCGCATCCCGGAGAATTATATCCCCAGCGAAAACCTTCGCCTCCGTACCTACAAGCGCATCTCCTCCATCGCTTCCGACGAGGAGAAGCAAGACGTCCGCAAGGAGCTGGAAGACCGCTTTGGCGTCCCGCCGACCACCGTGGATAACCTTTTGGAGTACGCCGTCCTCAAATCCATGTGTGAGCGCCTTCGCATCTCTGCGGTAGAGCGACAAGGCAGCCGTATCGCCATCCGTTTTCATCCCGAAACGAGCATCGACCCGGCCGCCCTCGTAAACGTCGTCCGGTCTCGAAAGGGCATCAAGCTCGACCCCGGCGGCGTTCTGTGGATGGAAGTGACCCGCGGGGAACCCCTGCCCGCGGCGGTGAGAAACGTATTGCTCAGTCTTCGCGGGCAGGACTAAACTCTTTAGATATGAGGACAGTGATGCGAAACGTGCTTTTTCTCGCCGCGATGTGCATGACTCTATCCGTCGCGATTCCACTCGCGGCCCAGGATCGACCGGCCCCGCCGCCACCCCAGGACCAGGACAACAAACCCTCGGCGCCCGTTCCTGCGCAATCCCAGCAGCCGACCCTGGAGAAGCCTGGCACCGCGCCGGAAACCCAAGCCCCGCCCCCAGCCAAAGCGCCCGCGAAGCCCGCCACGAAAAAGCCGGCTGAGAAAGCCACCGACAAAGCGGCCGAGAAAGCCCCGGAAGGCATCAATTCCAGAACCGTCGAAGAAATCATCGCCCGTGTAAACAATGAGATCATCACCCGCTCCGAGCTCGACAAAGCCCGCGTCACTGCCCAAGAGGATGCCGAGCAGGAATGCAAGGGAAGATGCTCGCCCGAAGAGCTAAAAATTCAGGTCGAGGATCGCCAGAAGAACGCCTTGCGCGATTTGATCGATCAATCTTTGCTCGTGCAGCGCGGAAAAGATATGGGTATCAGCGTCGAGACCGAAGTCATCAAACGCCTCGATCAAATTCGCATCTCGAACAAGCTCGGCAGCATGGAAGACCTGGAAAAGGCCGTCTCCAGCCAGGGCATCAACTGGGAAGACTTCAAAGACAACATTCGCAAAGGCCTGCTGACGCAGCGCGTAATCAGCCAGGAAGTCGGCTCGCACATCACTGTCGGAAAAGAAGAGATCGCCAAATACTACGAATCCCACAAAAAAGACTATGTCCGGCCTGAACAAGTCGCGCTGCGCGAAATCGTGGTCGCTACCGAAGGGAAAAAGGACAGCGAGCTCCCCGACCTCAAGAAGAAAGCGGAGACCGCGCTGAAGCGTGTCAAGGACGGCGAAGACTTCGGCGAATTAGCCAAACGTCTCTCCGACGGAAGCACCGCCAAACAGGGCGGCTTCTTGGGTATCTACAAGCGCGGCGAGCTATCCAAGGAACTCGAGGACACCGTCTTCAGCATGAAGAAGAATGGACTAACCGACGTGATGGATACCAAGCAGGGATACCTGGTCTTACAGGTTCTCGAACATTACGACGAAGGCGAGCAGTCGCTGAGCAAAGTTGAGGGTGAAATTACCGACAAACTCTATTCCGAACGCATGGAGCCTAAGCTGCGCGAGTACCTGAAAACGCTTCGCGAACAGAGCTACGTCGTGATCAAGCCCGGCTATCAGGACATGGCCGGTGGCGGCAATTCTGAGATCCAGGAAGTGAGCGCGACGCCGGAAGCCGGCAAGGGCCCCAAGAAAGGCCGCAAGAAGTTCCTGCTGTTCGGCAAGCGAGCAGGGACCGCTTCAGGCGCATGAAGACGGGCTTCGTCACCGAGCTGCTCTCCGAACAGTCCATCACCACTTTTTTCCTCGTTCACGAAAAAGAAGTCCGCAACACCCGTGAAGGCCGCGCCTATCTCCGCCTCGAACTCGGCGACCGCAGCGGCACAATCGAAGCGCGCATGTGGGAGCAGTTTGAAATCGTGGCGAAAGACATCAATCGCGACGATTTCGTCAAGGTCCAGGCGCGGGTCGAGGTCTACCGCAACAAGCCGCAACTCGCTCTCGTGCAGGTCCGCCTCGCCAAACCCGAAGAAATCGATCTTGCCGACTATCTCCCGCACACCGCCGCTGACGTCGAAAAAATGTGGGTGGAGTTGCTTGCCTACGCCGACTCCATTCACAACCCGTGGCTGAAAAAATTGGTGCTCGAAATCGTAACCGATCCCGGTACCGCCAAGATTGCCGGCCTGATACCATCCGGCCGCACGCCCCTTTGCCTCTTCGCCAACGGTGTGCGCCATCAGACCGCCCACCGGCAGAACAATTAATGTCGATGCCACCTGCGAGATAAAAACCATTGCCATCAAAATTCCCACCTCGTTTTGGCGAAGCGGCATGAGACCGAGAAGTAACAATGTGCCGGCAGCCGTAGCCAGACCGATCAGATACCAACGGCGCGCGGTAAGCGTGAGGTCCGCCACCGGTCCCCAAAGAAATCGCCAGAGGTTTGCGGACACTCCAATTGCGACAATCGAAGCGGAAATCGCGACGGAGAAACCGCTTCGCGTCAAAATAAACGGCGTGGATGTGTTCGACCCGAGTACCGGCGAAGTCCGCAGCGACAGCGCCGAAGGCATCGCCTGCTGGTTCATCGACACCGACTACAACGGCGAAAGCTTCTTCGTCCGCCACGCCTACTTCCTCGGCCAAAACGATCCCTACAGCGCGCTAAAGATCACGCTTAAAGCCGAAATCAATGCTGAAGCTTGGGAAACTCT
>Ga0137403_10007763_pt1 | contig 12071 bp, 8 predicted proteins | sample CZOMad2_1_16fung_FD_122057 | JGI IMG/M metagenome (GOLD analysis project Ga0137403, IMG submission 122057) | Vadose zone soil fungal communities from Angelo Coast Range Reserve, California, USA - CZOMad2_1_16fungal (Hybrid Assembly) | ecosystem: Environmental > Terrestrial > Soil > Vadose zone...
AGGCCCCGTTATTGACTCCATGCGGTCGATTCATTTCGATGCACAAGGGTTTAGCAGGACTTATTGGGACTTCTTTAGCGCGTTCGGATTTTTCTTCTCCGTGTTTCTTTTGTTCGCCGCGGTATTGGCGTGGCAGCTGGGCGGCCTTCCGGCAGATATTTTTGCACGCATGCGCAGGACTGCGTGGGCGCTCGCCATTTGCTTTGCCGTGGTCACAGCTTTAAGCTTCGAATACGCCTTCACCACCCCCATCGTCTTCTCAACCATGATCACGATGTGTTTGATTGCTGCGGCATGGCGCTCAGCGAGGAAGCCAATCTGAAACCGTTGGTTGCGGGTGTTCTGAATTCTATTTCTTTGGGGTGACACCGGCCTAAGTCTTTCCGCGATTTTTTGGCGAGTTCATTTGGAAGAAAAGGAAACGATCTGTCCGTCTAAAGCCTGATTAAACGCGCTTCCCGGACAAGTCGAGTTCCAATACGTCAGATGTCCGGTTGCCCGATATATCGGGATTTAGGCTCCCGGCGCATCAAAGTCGATAAATGGTTGCGGGGCATCTAACGAGTAGAGAAACTCGGAGGTTACCCATGCAATTCGGAAGGATTCACGGCATCGCCCTATCAATCCTCGGGGTTGTCTTGCTTGGCATTCAAACGATGTATAACATGACGCCAACGAACGTCATCAGCGGCCCAACTGGGGTTTCACGAACGGCTCATCATGCGGTCAATCCGCTATTTGGAATAGTCGGCCTGATCTCGCTGCTTGTGGGCGTGGCCATAGTCGCAACCGCGAACCGCCGCGACGAGCCCGACCGCAAGAACGCGGTTAAATAGAGGTCGCCCTGGGGTCCCGAGTAGCGAGAAACGGAACCGACAAGCGGAAAGGAGAACTGCAATGACGAAACAAGGGACCGCGCTGGTATCTGTTTTCATCTTCGCTGGGGCTGCGCTGATTGCGTCGTGCGCCAAACCCTACCACGAGCAAAACGAACATTACGTGTTCGTGGCCACGAATATTAACTTGCCGTACTGGAAAGAGGCGGAGGCGGGTTTCTTGGACGCGGCCCAAGCGCTCGGCGTAAGAGGTGAATTGACTGGTCCCACGGGATACGCTCCGAACGCGGAACTAGGAAGGTTCCGCGAAATAGTGGAACAGCACCCTGCGGGAATCTGTCTTTCGGCGGCGCGACCTGAGATTTTCCAGGCAGAGATCGACAAGGCAGTTGCCCAGGGCATCCCGGTGATCTGCGTGGATTCGGATGTGCCGGATTCAAAACGCGCGCTGTACATTGGAACAGATAATTTCAAAGCTGGTAGAGAGAGTCTGAAGCGGTTGGCAACGCTCCTTTCGGGCAAAAAGAGTATTGTAGCGATCACCATTTCAGGACAGCGCAATCTTGATGATCGAGTCGCAGGCGTTGCGGACGCTCTGGCGAATTTTCCTGCACTGAAGCTGACGAAAATCCTGGATGACAAGGGTGACGCGCGAAGCGCCTTTGACCAAGTCTCCGAGCTGATCCAGAAGAAAGAAAACGTTGATGGAATTATTTGCTTGGAGGCGACGGGAGGTTCCGGCGCGGCCGAAGCTGTGCACCGCTTTAACATGGAAGGCAAGATGCCGATCGTGGCCTTCGACGCCGACCCGGAAACACTTGATTGGATCGATCGTGGAGTAATCGCGGCCACCATCACGCAAAAGCCCTACGTCATGAGTTACTACGCGCTGAAGTTCCTCGATGACCTGCATCACAATGCAGTGCACCAATTCAAGGATTGGCGCACCGCTCCTGCAGTGCCGACGCCCACGTCCGTGGATACTGGAACAGTGGTCGTGGACAAGATCAACCTACAGGTCTATCGCGACGCTCTAGGCGAACACCCCAAGCCGCTGTAGGCCGGTCGAGGGCAATGTAAATTTATTACGGGCTTTGCGCAATCGGCGCCTGAGTAACGCTAACCGGGACCTCACCCACCACCAAGACGTCTTGCTATTGGAGCGAATCGAGGAAACGCGCGATAATCAGACGTGTCCGTGCCTAGGCAACTCTCCGGACCGCGGCGGCATGATCTTCCCCAGGCAACCCACGGCACTGGCGTGGCGGTCCAACCATAGGGAGCCAGGCGCTCGCGAGGAGACCAGTAGAATGTTGAATGTCATCCCTGAGAAAACAATTTCTGTGTATCGGCGAACAATATGCTGCGCGCTCTTCGTGGCCACTCCACTCGCTTGCTTGCCTCTCGCAGCACAGTTCCCAGAGCAGCAGGTCTCGCAGGCTCCAACGCCCGCCGCCGCTCCAAAAAACGACTCCAATATCTCCACAAAGGCGCCCGATATTCCGGTCGACCAGATCGTCAAGAAGTTCGGCGACCGCGAGCTGGAATTCAAGAAAGAGCGCGACAACTACACCTATACGCAGACCTTCGTCATCCAGACCATCGACTACGACAATCGCCCCGATGGCGAATACCGGATGACCAGCGACATTTTGTTCACACCCGACGGGAAACGCTACGAAAAGGTCATCTCCGCGCCCGCCCCGACCCTCCAGCGCATCTCGCTCTCGCAACAGGACCTGGACGATCTCGAGCACGTCCAGCCTTTCGTGCTCACCTCGGATGAGTTGCCGAAATACGACGTCACCTACACCGGCCGCGAGCCGCTAGACGAACTGGGCACCTATGTTTTTGACGTGAAGCCGAAGAAAATCGAAAAGAATCAGCGCTACTTTCAGGGCCGCATCTGGGTGGACGATAAGGACCTGAACATCGTGAAATCCGACGGCAAAGCGGTGCCGGACATCGTCAAAAAGGGCAACGAAAACATCTTTCCGCGCTTCGAAACTTTCCGCGAAAACATCGAAGGCCACTACTGGTTCCCAACCTACACGCGCTCCGACGATGAACTCCGTTTCAGCACCGGCGCCGTTCACATCCGCATGACCGTGCGTTATGCGAACTACAAACGGTTCGGTGCCACCATCAAGATCGGCCCCGCCACCGAAATCAAGGACAAGGAAAAAGAGAAACCCAAGAACTAGGTGGCGCCGGCGCTCGGCGCCCTACAAATTATCTAGAAAGAACTGCGTCACCCGATTCATGAGTACAAGCCGCGCGGCCGGATCGCTTGCACCGTGTCCGCGGCCAGGGAAAGCCATCACTTCGACGTATTTCCCATCCTCAATCATCTCGTTGATGAGCGCCAGGGTGTTCGCATAGTGCACGTTGTCGTCGCCGGTTCCGTGGGCGATCAGCAGCTTGCCCTTAAGCTTTCCGGCATTTTGGATCGGCGATGATTCCTGATAGCTCTCTTCATTTTGCGGCAGCAAGCCCAGATAACGTTCCGTGTAGATCGAATCATAGTAGTGCCAGTCGGTCACCGGGCCGCCGGCGAACCCCGTTTTGAAATCTTGCGGGTCTTCGAAGACCGCGTGCAGCGTCATGTGTCCGCCATAGCTCCATCCCCAGATGCCCATGCGATTTCCATCCACGTAGGGCAGCGACTTCAGGTACGCAGCGCCGTCACGCTGATCGGACAACTCCTGCGCGCCAAAACGGAAATGAATCGGCTCCTCAAAGAGGTGGCCTCGGCCCGCCGATCCCCGGTTGTCCAGCGCGAAAATGATGTAGCCCTTCCGCGCCATCAATTCGTGCCACAAAAATGTCGATCCGCCCCAGGCGTCCAATACCACCTGCGCGTGCGGCCCTCCGTAGGTGTAGACGAGAACCGGATATTTCTTGGCGGGATCGAAGTCCGGGGGCTTGATCATCATGGCATTCAACTGCATGCCATCATGCGATCGTACAGAGAGAAATTCCACGGGCGACAAGTGCAGATCGGCAAGCTCCGCGATCTTGTTTTCGTTCACCGCCGCGACGCGCGATCCATCGATCCGCACCAGATCCTGACGTGGAGGATTCATGCTGTTGGAATAGGTATCGACGAACGACGACGCATCAGGAGCCATATTGATGCCGTGGGTCCCGTCTTCCTTGGTAAGGCGTGCGAAACCAGAGCCATCCAGCGACGCGCGATATAGATGCCGTTCGAGCGGCGATTTTTCCGCGGCCGTGAAATAAACTAAGCCCTTCCCCTCGTCTACCGCATGCACCGCAAAAACCTCCCAATTCCCTTTCGTCACCTGTGCAAGCTCTTTACCCTCCAGGTCGTACAAATAAATGTGACGGTAACCCGAACGTTCGCTCGACCACAGGAAACGCTTGCCATCCTTCAAAAACTTCAGATCGTCGCTTACATTAATCCAATACAAGTCTTTGTCGGTCAAAACGACGCGAGACTTGCCCGACGCTGCGTCCGCAATCAATAGCTCGATCACCGTCTGCGGCCGATTAAGCCTCTGAATGGCCACGTGCTTGGAATCCACCAGCCAATTCACGCGCGGAATGTAGATGTCCGTTTCCGCGCCGGTGTCCATCACGCGCGCCTCGCCTTCATCCACTTTCCCCGCTAGAACGCGCACGACCGGATTCTTTCCGCCCGCCACCGGATACCGTTCGTCGTCCGTGTCGCCCGAAAACGAAGCAAAATCCACCAGCGGATATTGCGTCACGTTCCGCTCATCCATCTCCAGATAAGCAATCGCCGACGAATCGGGCGACCACCAATAGGCCGTGGTGATTTCCAGCTCTTCCGGATATACCCAGTCGAGCTCGCCCTTGCGAATTTCTTCCGTACCTCCCCGCGTAAACGCGCGCTCTTTCCCGTCGGCCACGCGCACCAACCACACGTTGTGGTCGCGCACAAAGCTCACATACCTTCCGTCAGGAGAGATTTTCGGATCGGCGAGCGCTTCTTTGCCGGACACCAACGGTCGCGCGGTCTGCGTCTTGAGATCGAACCACGCCAGCGATTTGGGACCCTGGAACAGCAACCCGCCCCCGTCCGGCGCCCACTGATATTGCGCCGGAGCGTGACGCCCGAGCCCGGTCGCTTGCGTCGCATTTTCCGTTTCCGTCGGAAGCACCGTTTCCAGTTTCTCTCCAGAAACCAGTAACCTGCTTTCCCCCGAAGCCGCGTCCATCAGCCAGAGTTCCTTTCTCTCCCCTTTGCCCGCGGCGCCGGGCAATTCTTTGAAGAAACTTAGATGTTTGCTGTCCGGAGCCCATGCGATTCCGGGGGTTGGGTGACCGTTCAAGCTCGGCTCACTATAAATGCGGTCCACGCTCAGACCTGGTGGCACAGCTTGCTTCGCGGCCCCCCTTTGAGCGTCGGCGGGAGCCTGCCCCCGGGCGACAATCGCGTGACCACCGTAAAACGTCCCACAAACGACGCTGATCCAAAGAAATGAGCCACCCGATCGCCGCATCCAAACCTCCTGCAATACCGGCACATATCTTAGCCCGGCCGGAAGAATCGACAAAGCTACGGGCCAACGTTCACGAGTATTTAGGTTCTGGTGCGGGAATGTGGTCAGTACTATTGCAACGCGCGAAAAGCTGTACTAGAAGTACTGGTGGTCGGTTCGTCGGAGTTGTGTTTCGTCCTTGAGTGCGCGGCACCGTATCGGTATACTCTCGCGCACTGCATGCGGATTCTAGAACGCTAGCCTGATCGCCTTCGGCGACCCTCCCGCCGGGCATTCCGCAGCAGTGGTTAGACGCAATTAAGTAGTCTGTACAAGGTCGCGAGTCCGTCCCAACCACCGGCCAGTGTTTGTTCATTCAAAGCTGAAGTAGGGAAATTCCAGGGGGTGGTTGGCCATGTTCCATTTCCAAAGCGTGGGTGTCTGTATATCTAACCACTTAGCAGGAAGCGGCCGCCTTGCGCGCCTCATGCGCAGCACCGTTTTGGTCGGCACGTTACTCTCACTCTGCGCTGGCACCAGCCTGGCACAGAATGTCGTGACCGCGCACTACGACAACGCGCGCACGGGCTCGAACCCCAACGAGACTATCCTCAACACCGGCAACGTAAACACGAACAGTTTCGGAAAACTCTTCTCGCAGTCGGTCGACGGCTCCATTTACGCCCAACCGCTCTACATGGCTGGCGTCACGATCCCCGGCAAGGGCACACACAACGTGGTCTTCGTCGCCACCGAAAACGACACCGTCTACGCCTTCGACGCCGACAACAACGGCGGCGCCAACGCCTCCCCGCTGTGGCAAGCCAGCATGCTGAGCACCGCCCACGGCGCGGCCAGCGGCGCCACCGCGGTCCCCAACGGCGACATCAGCAGCACCGATATTCAGCCCATCATCGGAATCACTGGGACCCCGGTGATCGACCCGGGGACAAATACGATATACCTCGTAAGCAAGACGAAAGAGGGCGGCAACTACCCCCAGCGTCTGCACGCCCTGGATATCAGTACCGGCGCCGAGAAGTTTGGCGGTCCCGTCCCATTGTCGGGCACGGTATCCGGAAACGGCAACGGCAGTGTGGGCGGCACGCTGAACTTTGACCTAAAGTGGGAACAGAATCGCGCAGGTTTGTTGCTCCTCAACGGGATCGTCTACCTCGCTTTCGCGGCCCATGGCGACAACGGTCCGTGGCACGGCTGGATTCTGGCCTACAACGCCGCGACTCTCAAGCAGACCAGCGTCTGGTGCTCGTCGGCAAACGGAATCGGCGCGGGCATTTGGATGGGCGGAGCGGGCATCGCCGCCGACAATCTGAATCCCACCGGCTCCAGTCCTGGCGGGCGCCTCTTCATCACCACCGGCAACGGCACCTTTGACGCGAAACCTTCGTACACCAACACCATGAACTACGGTGACAGCATCGTTCGCCTGAATTTAAACAACGGCGTCATGACGGTTGCGGACGATTACACTCCGCTCAACCAGGACAATCTGAATTCCAGAGATCTCGACTTGGCCGCCGGCGGTGTTCTGCTCCTACCCGACCAGAGCGCAGGTGGGCATACCCATCTGCTCGTACAATCCGGCAAGGAAGGCAAAATCTCGCTGGTCGACCGCGATAACATGGGCGGCTTCAACAGCGGCTCTGACAACATTGTGCAGGAGCTTGTCGGACAGATGGGCGGCCTGTGGGGCATGGCTGGCTATGGAAATAACACCGTCTACTTGTGGGGCACGGCGGACAATATGAAGTCCTTCCCGTTGACCAACGGAAAAATGTCTTCGACTCCCGCCAAAACCAGTGCTCAATCCGCGGGATTTCCTAGTCCGACTCCCGTGATCACGTCCAACGGATCTTCCAGTCCCATCGTCTGGACCGTCCAGACCGACGCCTATAACTCCAACGGCGCCGCTTATCTGCGCGCCCACGACGCCACCAACATCAGCACCACGCTTTACAATTCACTCACCAATCCCACCCGCGACACTCCCGGCAACGCCGTCAAGTTCGTCGTCCCCATGGTCGCGAACGGCAAAGTTTACGTCGGCACCACCAATGCCTTGAGCATCTACGGCCTGCTCAACGGCGCCCAGCAAGCTGCGACCCCGGTGATTTCGCCGGGCGCGCAAACGTTCACTGGCACGCTGAGCGTCACTATCACCGACAGCACTCCGGGCTCCTCCATTTTCTATTCCACCACCGGCACCGCCACGACCAGTTCGACTCCCTACACCGGTCCCATCGCCGTAAACACCACGGAAACCATCTCGGCCATCGCCAGCGCCCCGGGCTTCCTGCAAAGCGTCGCGAACTCCGAAACGTACACACTGCAAACGCAAACGCTGATGCCGACGTTCTCGCCGATACCCGGCACGTATGGTTCGACGCAAACAGTGACTATCTCGGACGCGTCCAAGACTCCAACGATCTACTACGCGATCAACGCACCGGCCACGACCTCGTCCACGCCGTTCACCGGCACGGCCACGGTGACAGTCGCGCAATCCGAAACGATCAACGCCATCGCCACGTCACCCGGCCTCACCGTCAGCCCGCAATCCAGCGCCACCTACTCGATTGGCAACGGCACCGGCGTCAGTTTCCCGTCCGGCTTTAGCACCGCCGCAACTTCGATGACCTTCAATGGCAGTACCGTTCTGGACGACACCCGCCTGCAACTCAACGATGGCTTGGCCAATGAAGCCGGCAGCGCGTGGTTCAAGACCCCGGTGAATATCCAGAACTTCACCAACGATTTCACCTTCCAGTTGAGCAACGCCAATGCCGACGGCATCACCTTCACGATCCAAAACTCTAGCGTAACCGCGTTGGGACCAGTCGGTGGCGGACTAGGCTACGGCCCGGATACTCCCGGCGGCACCCCTGGCATCCCGAAGAGCGTCGCGATCAAGTTCGATCTTTATAGCAATAGCGGTGAAGGCGACGACTCGACGGGTCTCTACACCAACGGCGTCTCGCCCACCACTCCTTTCACCGACCTCACTGGCAAGATCGACCTGCACAGTGGTGACACCTTCGCGGTGCACATGGTCTACAACGGCACGACGCTGACCATGACCATCACCGACGGCGTAACCAACGCAACCTTCACCAACAGTTGGACGGTAAACATTCCGTCCATCGTCGGCGGCAACACTGCCTTCGTCGGTTTCACCGGCGGCACAGGTGGACTGACCGCCAGCCAGAAGATCGAAACCTGGAACTTTGTCAGCTCCGGCACCGCGCCTCAGCCTGCCACTGCCCCGATCTTTAGTCCGGCAGCGGGTACCTATACCGGAACGCAATCGGTCACCATCACCGACACGACTCCGAGCAGCTCCATCTTCTACACCGTGGATGGAACAACGCCAGGTACCACCGCCGGCGGCAGCACGTTCAAATATTCGGCCGCCGTTTCGGTAGCCTCTTCGCAGACCATCACCACTCTCGCCACAGCTCCGGGCTTCACAACGAGCCCCACCAGCAAGGCCGCCTACGTCATCAACAACCCGCTGCCCCCTGCGCCCACGCCGATTATTAGTCCGGGAACCGGCACGTATACGTCGGCGCAAACAGTTAGCATCTCCGACCCTGGCGCTACCATCCTCTACAGCACCAACGGCACCACTCCGACGACGCCCTACACCGTGCCGTTCGTCGTCAGCTCCACCACGACCGTGCGCGCTATCGCCACCGAATCAGGCTTCAGCACCAGTGCCACGGCCCAATCGGTCATCACCATCAACAGCGGCACTGGCGCGGTCAACTTCGGTGCCGGCTTCTCCGTTGCGGGTTTGCAGTTCAACGGACACGCCAAGCTGAACGGAACGCGCCTGCAACTCACCGACACCTCCACAACGTTTGAAGGGGCCAGCGCGTTCTGGACCACACCAGTCAACGTGCAAACCTTCACAAACGACTTCACGTTCCAGTTGACCAACCCGGGTGCCGATGGCTTTACCTTCACCATTCAGAACGCCGGCATCACCGCCCTCGGACCTGTGGGCGGCGGGCTGGGCTACGGTCCGGATGCTCCCGGCGGCACTGCGGGCATCGCGAAGAGCGTCGCGGTGAAATTCGACCTGTTCAGCAACGTCGGTGAGGGCGTCAACTCGACCGGCCTGTACACCAATGGCGCGTCGCCCACCTTGCCGGCCACCACCATCGGCGGCGGCGCCAACTTGCATAACGGCAACATCATGAAGGCGCACATGGTCTACGATGGCACGAAGCTCACCCTGACCATCACGGACACGGTCAACACCGCGCAAACGTTCACTACTTCATGGACCATCAATATTCCGGCGACGATTGGTGGCAACACCGCCTTCGTCGGCTTTACCGCAGGCACCGGGGGTTCGACCGCGACGCAGGAAATCGTCACTTGGACCTACAGCACTTCCGGCACATCCGCGAAGACGCCGGTGGTCTACCAGACCGCGAACTTGCCTGCGGTCAGCTCGGGCCCCACATTCCGCCAATTCACGTTTGCGGGCTTCCCCGACACTACCGGCACAATCCTGGACGCCACCAAGGTGGGAGACAATGTGACGCTCACCGTCAATGTCACCACAGCCGGAACCGCCGACGTAAAAATATCCGTCAAAAATCTCAACACCCGCGGCATCTGGCAGTTGGCCATCAACGGCGCCAACGTCGGCTCGCCGCAGGACGAATACAACACCAGTAGCAGCGGAGTCTACGCCGTCGTGGACCTCGGCAATTTCAATTTTGCCGCAGCCGGAAATTACGCTTTCAAGTTCACCGTAACCGGCAAGAACGCCGCCAGTTCCGGCTTCTCGATCGCGTTCGACGACATCACACTGACGCCGCAGTAAGACTTGGCGTTTGGCTGTTTTGAGACTATGTGGGAATGGAGCCAGGATCGCCGATCATTGGCGAAATTCGCTGGCGTGATCGACCACCCAGTCGCGAAACGTGCGCGCTGGCGTTCCGGTGATCTCGGCGACCGTAGAAGTAACAAATGCCGGTTGACCAAGTGCAGCGGCCCACGCATCGCACAACATGTTTGCGATGGACACAGGCATGATAGCGGCCATCTCCTGTGGCGTCGTTTCCGGTGACATCTCCTCGAACTTAAGCGCGCGGCCGATCACTTCGCCGATCGTATTCACCTGCTCGAGCTGGCTTAAGGACTGCGGCCCAGTCAGAACGTAATCCGCTCCACCGTGCTCCTCTTCCACCAGGGCGCGCGCCGCAACCGCCGCGATGTCACGCGTGTGGATCGGCGCCGTGGGTGCGGCCGCATAGGGCCAGCGCACCACGTCGCCCGCACGGATCTGCGGGGCCCACCAGAAGAGGGCATTTGCAGCGAACATTCCGGGCCGCAGGAACGTCCATTGCAGGCCCGAAGACTGAATCAAACGCTCGATTTCCGCATGCAGGCTCGCCATCGGGTTAGGTTGCTGAAAGAAAGGGTGCGGCGTCTGGTGTGGAGACGAGAGAAACACCACGCTGCGGGAGCGCTTCGCAATCCGCTCCAAGGCGGGGCCCGTGGCGGCTGGAGGCGCGACCCACATCAGGAAAACCGCATCGACGCCGTCCAGACATCGATCGAGCGTCGCGGGAACCGTTAGATCGCCGCGCACCACCTCGACCGCAGGCGGCAAGCCCGCGGACTCCGGGCTCCGCGCCATGGCGCGAACTCGGACATCCATGCCGAGCAGTTGAGAAACCACTTGGCGTCCCACGTTGCCAGTCGCTCCAACTACCAGGACTTTTCTCATTTGCACAAATATCCCGACCGAGAGGTCTTAGAACCTATCCGGGCGGCCAGCCGAACTCTCGCCCGCCAAGAAGATGCAAGTGCAAATGGAACACGGACTGGCCCGCACCAGCTCCGCTATTTGCCACCGTTCGGTAGCCGTCCAGCAACTTAAAATTGCGCGCTAACTCCGCCGCTACCAGGTGCATTTTCCCAATCACTGCGGCGTCTTCCTTGGTCGCGTCGTTCAACGACGCAAAATGCTTGCGTGGGATAATCAAAATGTGGGTTGGGGCCTGCGGGCCAATATCCTCAAATGCGAACACGTCGTCGTCTTCGTACACTATCTTCGACGGAATCTTCTTCGCCGCGATTTTGCAAAACAGGCAGTCCGCGCTCACGGATTGGTTCCTCCCGGCGCACTCGTATCCACACGAAAGATCAACGGTGTTACCCCCTCACGCTCCTGCAACTGCTCGCTCAGCCTCTTCGCGGCATCCTGGCCCGAAACTTTGCCTACGTGCACGCGATAGAACGAGCCCTTGGGGGAGTCAAACGACTGCACGGCGACAGGCGAGTAGGACGCGCTCAGGCGGTCCCGCAGTTTCTCTGCGTTGGCGCGCTCGCGAAATGCTCCAATTTGCAAAGTGAAGTAACCCGCGTTGGGATCGATCGCCGATAAAATCTCGATGCGCACCGGCACGACGCCGGGCCCGATCGAACCGATCTCCTTGGCGGCGGCATACGACAAATCGATGATGCGATTGTCCACGAACGGACCGCGGTCGGTGATGCGAACGGTTGTCGATCTCCCGTTCGCAGTGTTCGTCACGCGCACCACGGTATTGAACGGCAGCGTGCGATGCGCCGCGGTGAGCTTGTTCATGTCGTAGATCTCGCCGTTGGACGCCTGGCGACCATGAAAAGGCGCGCCGTACCACGAAGCCTTGCCCTCTTCGAAAATCACGCCTGGGTGCACTCCGGGATTTACGGGCAGCGCGTTGGCGTTGCTGTTGACGGT
>Ga0137403_10007766_pt1 | contig 12069 bp, 9 predicted proteins | sample CZOMad2_1_16fung_FD_122057 | JGI IMG/M metagenome (GOLD analysis project Ga0137403, IMG submission 122057) | Vadose zone soil fungal communities from Angelo Coast Range Reserve, California, USA - CZOMad2_1_16fungal (Hybrid Assembly) | ecosystem: Environmental > Terrestrial > Soil > Vadose zone...
TGGGGCATTGAGCTGCGAGTTTGCTTCATTTCTTGCGTTTGATGCAAGATTCGTGCACTGGAAGGAAGGGTGCGCGGGGCGTGGTCGATGGCGAACATCCGCATGGGCGGCGCGGTTGGAGTTGGCCGCTGGGGTGCGGCTGCCGCATCCGGAGGATGCCGTGCTGCGGGCGATGTTGTCGGGCTGGGCGAAGCAGCAGCTGGGTGGGCGGCGGCTGGAGCGGCGGACGATCGAGTCTCGGGAGCGGACGCGTTGGCGGCGTACCGCGACGCGACGGTGTTGAACACGATCTACGGCTGGGGTTGCGGTGCACGGAAGTGTCCCGGCTGGACTTGGCGGACTTCTACCGCAATCCGCAGGCGGCGGCCTTGGGCCGCTTCGGGATGGTGCACGTGCGCTACGGCAAAGCCACGCGCGGGTCCGGGCCTCGGCGGCGGATGGTGGCCAGTCTGATGCCGTGGGCGGTGGAGGCGGTCGAGGCCAAGGATCCATATTCCTTCGTCATCCACCTGAAAGAGCCGTCGGGGTCGCTGCTCTACGGCCTCGCAGGGCCCAACAATGCCGCCGCTATCTATCCCAAGGAGGTCATGGCCGCCGCCGGCGAGGGCCAGATCAAGGAGTTCATCGGCACCGGACCCTACCGCTTCGTCGAGCACAAGCCGGATCGGCACATCAAGGTGGCGCGGTTCAAGGAGTACTCCGCACGCACGGATTCGCCCGAGGGCGGCTATGGCGGCCGACGAGTCGCCTACGCGGACGAGATCCTCTTCATCCCCGTCTCCGATGAAGCCGGGCGTCTGGCCGGGGTCGAGACCGGCGAGTACCACTACTCTCAGACCATCAAGTCCGACCAGTATGATCGCGTGAAGTCGCTCTCCGCGCTGGAGCCGGGCGTGGTCAAGCCCTACGGCTGGATCACCGCGGTGCCGAACCACAAGCAGGGCGTGATGGCGAACAAGAAGGTACGTCAGGCCTTCTTGGCCTCCCTCGATATGGATCCCATCATGGCGGCGGGAATCGGCAACAAGGCCTTCTACCGTGTGGACGGCGCCCTCTTCTTCCCCGAGCAGCCGAACTTCCACGGCCAGGCGGGAGTGACCGGCTACAACCAGAAGAACCCCGCGCGCGCGAAAGCCCTCCTCGCCGAGGCCGGCTACAAGGGCGAGCCGGTGCGGTGGATCACCACCAAGGAATACGACTGGATGTACAACACCTCGCTCGTGGCCAAGCAGCAGATGGAGGCGGCCGGCTTCACGGTTGATCTCCAGGTGCTCGACTGGGCCACCCTCGTCCAGCGCCGCAACAAGCCCGAGCTCTACGACATATTCTCCACCGGCTTCACCCTGAGCGCCGACCCCGCGCTGGCCACCTCCGTCCAGTGCAACTGGCCCGGCTGGTGGTGCCAGGAGGAGAAAGAGCGGATCCTCGCCGAGATGCTCCGCGAGACCGACCCCAAGAAGCGGAAGGCCCAGATCGAGCGGCTCCAGGCCATCTTCTACGAGGACGTGGGCCGGGTGAAGCTCGGCGACTACTTCACCTTCCAGGTCACGCGGAAGGAACTCCGCGGCTTCCGCAACGTTCCCTTCCTCTACTTCTGGAACGTCTGGCTCGCCAAGTAGTGCTTGGCGAGGTGCAGCCGAAGGCGAGCCGAGCGGATACATGATCGTTTACGTCGTCCGCCGCCTGCTGGCCGTCATCCCGGTCATGCTCGTGGTGGCGACGGTATCCTTCATCCTCATCCGCCTGGCGCCCGGCGATCCCGCCAGCGTGATCGCCGGGCCCTACGCCACCGCGGACGACATCGCCCGCCTCCAGCGGTCGCTCGGGCTCGACCAGCCGCTGCCCGTGCAGCTCGTCAAGTGGTGGGGCCGGCTGGCCCGCGGCGACCTCGGCGACTCGATCTTCCTCCGCCGGCCGGTGCTGGAGGCCGTCTTCGAGCGGCTGGAGCCCACGCTCCTCCTCACCGCGTGGTCCATGCTGGTGGCGGTGGCGGTGGGCCTACCCGCGGGCGTCGTCTCCGCCCGCTATCACAACACCACCGTGGACCAGTCGCTGATGGCCTTCGCGCTGGTGGGGCTCTCGATCCCCAACTTCCTGCTGGGGTTGCTCATGATCCTCTGCTTCGGTGTCTGGCTGGGCTGGCTGCCGGTGGCCGGCTACGTGCCGCTGGAGGGCGGGCTCTGGCTGAACCTGCGCTCCCTCATCATGCCCTCGCTGGCGCTGGGCCTCGTCCAGTCCGCCCTCATCGCGCGCATCACGCGCTCCAGCATGCTCGACGTGCTGCGCGAGCAATACATCCTGGCCGGGCGCTCCAAGGGCCTGTCCGAGCGGGTCGTCATCTACAAGCACGCGCTGAAGAACGCCATCATCCCCACGCTGACCGTGATCGGCATCACCTTCGCGCTCCTGGTGGGGGGCGCGGTGGTCATCGAGACGGTGTTCAATATCCCGGGCCTCGGGCGCCTCATCATCTCCGCCGTCCTCCGCCGGGACTATCCCGTGGTCCAGGGCGTGGTGCTCCTCATCGCGCTCACCTATACCGCCATCAACCTCCTCGTGGACCTGGCCTACCTGGCCATCGACCCGCGCATCCGGTTCCGCTAGCATGCGCGAGCTCCGCGTGTTCCTCCGCCGGCGCAGCGCGGTGATCGGCGCCGTGCTGGTGGCGCTGAACGTGCTGGTGGCGCTGGGCGCACCCCTCATCGCGCGCGTGGATCCCCAGGTGCTCGACGTCAAGTCGCGCCTGGCGCGCCCCACCGGCGCGCACTGGTTCGGCACCGACCACGTAGGGCGCGACGCGTGGAGCCGCGTGATCTACGGGGCGCGCCTGTCCATGGTGGTGGGCGGCTCGGTGATGGTGCTGTCCTTCCTGGGTGGGCTGACCGTCGGCTTGCTGGGGGGCTACTACCGGGCCATGGACAACGTGCTCATGCGCTTCATGGACGGGCTCATGGCCTTTCCCGGCATCATCCTCGCCATCGCGCTCATGGCCTCCCTGGGCCCCAGCGTGGTCAATGTGATCGTGGCGCTGGGCGTGGTCTACGTGCCGCGGGTGGCGCGCATCGTGCGCGGCTCCGTCCTCGTGATCCGCGAGACGTCCTACGTGGAAGCGGCGCGGGCCCTGGGCATCGGCGATCTTCGCATCGTGGCGCTGCACATCCTGCCCAATTGCGTCTCGCCCGTCATCGTGCAGGGCACCTTCATCTTCGCCGCCGCCGTGCTGGGCGAGGCGGCGCTGTCCTTCCTCGGCGTGGGCGTCCCGCCCCAGATCCCGTCCTGGGGCAATGTGCTCTCGGAAGGCCGCTCCTACCTGCAGCAGGCGCCGTGGCTCACCCTCTTCCCCGGCGCCGCCATCATGGCGAGCATCCTCGGCCTCAATCTCTTCGGAGACGGCCTGCGCGATCTGCTCGACCCCCGGCTGCGCGGGGTGCAGGGCGCCAGCCGCGAGACCTAGGCCCGGCGGGCGCGCCACTCCTGCACCACGCTGTCCGCGTCGAGCGGCGCCAGGCGCGTGGGCGGGCCCGCGACCACCCGCGCGTTGACGCGGGCGATCTCCGCGTTCAGCGCCTGCACCCGCGCGCGCACGTCGTCCTCGCGGCGCGCGGCCCAGATCTTGGCCAGCTCCGCCTCGACCTTGCGGAGCAGCTCCAGCGCCGGTGGGAGCATGGAGACTTTCTCCCGCTCCAGGAGCTTCTTCACCCACCAGTCGGGATCGTAGGGCGCCTCCACGCCGGGGATGGGCTTGCCCTTCCCCTCGAGCCGATCGAACTCGCCCGCGTCCTTGGCCTCCTGGATGAGCTGCTCGATCCAGACGTCCCAGGTCTTGCCCGGCGGCTTCTCTTGGGTCATGGAGGGGATCCTACCTCCACCGGGTGAATCCGGGTATCCTCGGCGCCATGACCCCACCCACGCTCGAGTGGACCGCCTTCGACCGCCGCCTCGCGGAGCGCCGCCGCGACCTCGTGGCCGGCTTCATCGACTTTCTTCGCCTCGAGAGCGTGAGCCAGGAGCCCGAGCGCGTCCGCGCCTGCGGCGAGTGGCTGGCGCGCCACATGGCCGCCCGCGGCCTGGACGCCCGCGTGCTGGAGACGGGAGGCGCTCCCGCGGTCTTCGGCGAGCGGCGCGTGCCGGGCGCCCGGCGGACCGTCCTCATCTACTGCCACTACGACACCAAGCCCATTCCGCTCGACGGGTGGCTCCAGCCCTCGCCGCTGGAGCCCGTGCTGCGCGCGGGCCAGGCCGAGGACGGCGCCGCCATCGTGCCGTTTGATTCGATCGCGCGCGAGGCTCTCCCGGCGCACCGGCTCTACGCGCGGGGCGCGTCCGACGACAAGGGCCCGATCTGGGCGCATCTCGAAGCGCTCGCGCTCATGGACATGGTGGGCATCGCCCCGCGGGTGAACGTGAAGTTCATCTTCGACGGGGAGGAGGAGATCGGCAGCCCCTTCTTCGGGCCGTTCACGGACAAGCATCGGGAGCTGCTCGCCGCCGATCTGGTCCTCGTCACCGACGGGCCCAAGCATGCCAGCGGCCGGCCCACCGTCTCCGGCGGCGCCCGCGGCAATCTCAAGATCGAGCTGGTGCTGGAGTCGGCGCGGCGGGACGTGCACTCCGGCAATTTCGTGGTTCCCAATGCGGCCTGGCGGCTCAACGGGCTGCTCTCGTCCATGGCCGCCCCCGACGGCACCCCGCTCATCGAGGGCCTCGAGGAGGACGTGGTGCTGCCGACGGCGGCGGAGCGGCGGCTGATGGCCGACATCCCCATGGACATCCCGGCGCTCGAGAAGGACCTCGGCGTGGCCATGCCCGCCGATCTCCTCGAGCGGCTCATGTTCCACCCCACGCTGACCATCCGGGGTTTGCAGTCCGGCTTCCTGGGGAAGGAGGCGAACACCATCATTCCGCACCGGGCCACCGTGCTCTTCGACGTGCGCCTGGTAAAGAACCAGACGGTGGAGAGCGTCTACCGGCGCATCATCGAGCACATCCGCGGCCAGGGCTTCACCGTCCTCGAATCGCCTGATTCGCCCCTGCCCGACGACCTGCGCGGCCGTGCCGTCCGGGTCGTGTCCCGGGGAGGCTACGACCCCGCGAAGACGCCCCTGGACCTGCCGCTGAGCCGGGAGGTCATTAGCGCCGTGGAGCGGGCGCATGGCGGCGAGCGCGCGGTATTGCTGCCGACCCTCGGCGGCAGCGTGCCGCTCTTCGCCTTCACCGACATCCTCCGGCTGCCCACCCTGGTCGTCCCCTACGCGAACGCCAACAACCGTCAGCACTCGCCGAACGAGCACCTGCGGCTGGACCATCTGTTCCAGGGAATCCGGACCACGGCGGGACTGCTGACGGATCTCGCCTAGCGCGCGCCCCTAGCGGCGGCCCTCGGCGTGCTCGGCGAGCCAGGCGACGGCGTCCGCGCGGAGCCGCTCGCGGTCCGCCGCGGGTAGCCCCTGGGGATCGAATCGATAACGGTAGTGGAGCGCGAGCAGGCGCCCGAGCGCCACGCTCGATCCCGCCACCGGCGCCTGCGCGCCGATCCGCTCCAGCCAGCGGCCCGCCGCCTCCGCGGGGGCGCGCGCGAGTCCCAGCGCTCCCAGCCGGCGTTCGACGGCGTAGAACTCCGAGTCCGCCCCTCCGACGATCCGCGCCGCGCCCCCGCCCCGCCGCGACCCGCCGGTCCGCCGCTGGCGGCGGCGGAAGAAGAGCCGCCAGACGAGAACGAGGCTGAGCGGGATCAGGAGCCACGCGAGCCGGCTCGTGACTCCGCCCCGGCGCTCGCCGTAGCGCCATTGCTCGAAGGCATGCATTCCCCAGGCCCAGAGATCCTTGACCGGCTGCCACATCGAGGCGCCGAAGGCCTCCGTCTCGGCCCAGCCCGCCGGCGTGGAGTCCACGTCGCGCCAGGCGCCGTCCACCCAGGCCAGCGCCCAGGAGTGCGCGTGCCGCGTCCGCACCACCCAGGTTCGCTCCAGCGGGCTCCACTCCTGCACCGAATAGCCGGTGGCGTAGCGGGCGGGAATGTCGGCCGCACGCAGCAGCAGCACGGTGGCGGTGGCGAAGTACTCGCAGTGGCCTGCCCGCGATCGGTTGAGGAAGTCGTCGAGGGCCGACATCTCGCCGTCGGGGGCGGCACGATAGAGCGAGTAGCGGAAATTGTCGCGGAAGTACGCCCGCACGCGCGCCAGCGCCTCCTCCGCCGGCAGGCTCCGCAGCCCCAGGTCGCGCGCGACCCGGCTGACCAGCGCCCCGTCGGGAATGGGCACGGTGAGGTCGCCCTCGGTTGGCGCCTGGTCGAGCCCCGACCGGGACGTGACCCGGGCGGCATAGGTCACGAGGCCCAGCCCCTCGTCCACCTTCACCGCGCCGAGCCGGTTCCGCTCCATGCGCACGACGGTGAGGCGATCGATCTCGAAGACGCCGCTCGGAAGCGGGAGCACGCCGCGTCCGCGGCGGAGGGGCGCGGACACGGTCACCCGTGTCTCCGGCGGGCTCCCCGCTCCCAGCTTCCAGGTGGTGCCGTCGGCCTCCGGCTGCACCGCCGCGAAGCCCGCGTCCACCGCGAGCCAGGCGGGCATGGCGAAGGTGTTGTAGCTCGCCTCGCGGAGCAGCAGGGGCATCTTCACGCCCGGCCCCGGGTCCACCCGCAGCACGATCCGGTCGGACAGCTTCAGCCGCCCGATAGAGCCCAGCGCGGTGCTGCTCCGGAAGGGATCGGTGTCCCGTCGTATCCACTCCGCCAGCCACTCCAGCGCCGCCGCCTCGATGGCCCGCTGCGCGCGATGCAGGCCGACGTGCCCGCCCCACCCCACCACCGCCACCCCCACGAGGAGCGCGCCCCAGACGAGCGGTGAGGCCTCGCGCGCGCGCACGCTCCAGAGGGCGGCGGCGGCCAGCACGCAGGCGCCCACGTAGAAGCCCGTGCCGCGCGTGTTCGCGGCACTCGCGGCAAGGATGCAGACGACGAAGTACGGAAACGAAAGATCCACGGTGTGGGCCGGCGGCGTGCCGTCCGCGTCGGCCTTCTTGCGCTGGCTCCAGAGGAAGATGCGGGGGTCCACGCCTTCGGCTGAGCTGTAGAGCTGCGCCACCAGGAGGGGCAGCGCCACCAGGGGGAACCACTGGAAGATCAGGGTGAGCACGCGCGGGGCATCGGTGGTGGCCCCGAGATAGACGACCAGTCCCACCAGGATGAGGCTGCAGAGGTCGGAGACGCGGTTGAAGTCGGCGCGCGCCAGATCCCAGCGCCAGGGGACGAAGCGCGCCCCCTCCACGATCGCGGCCATGACGCAGGCCGCCGGCCACAGGCCCGTCTGCCACCCCCAGAACACCAGCGCCAGAGCCAGCAGGAGAGGGGGCGGGGCCTTGACGGGCCTCATAGGCGCGCGAGGCCGTCGGCGATGCGTCCGACCACCAACCGATGGGACCCGTCGGCGGCGGTCGCGGGCCCGTCCGGCTCGCCCGCGGGCGTCACCACCAGAGTGAGCGTGGGAACCCCCAGCGCACGCAGGGCCCCCACGAAGGCGCGGCGCTCGTCGTCCCAGCCCAGCAGCACGCAGATCGCGCCCGAGAGCTCCCCGTGCCGCTGCAGCACCGAGTCGCGGAGCACGCGGAAAGGCCGGCCCGCGCAGGGCTCGACGCTCGCCAGCACCTCCAGCATGCGGTCGGCGTGGGCGAGCCCGCGGCCGGCGGTGAAACAGAAGGCCTCCGGACCCACGAACATGAGGTCGAGCAGCGAGTCCTGACTGGGGATGGCCACTGCGAACGACGCGGCCACCGACACCGCCTCCTCGAAGATCTCGCCCGCGCCCACGCCCCCCCGCGCGAAGGTGTCGAGCACGAGCGCGTGGCGGACGAAGAACTCGTCCTGATACTCCTTCACGATGGGACGGCCCACCCGCGCCCAGCTCCGCCAGTGAATGCGGCGCAGCGGATCGCCCGGCCGGTAGTCCCGCAGCGAGGCGAACTCCTCCGAGTCGCCCACCGACGCGGCCAGCGCCACGCCGCCCTGCTGGTACTTTCGCTTCCCGGGCAGGTCGAGATCGGGCACGGGGTAGCGCCGCGGCAGCACGAGCACGGACTGGGGCGCAGAAACGCGCACGAAGCCGCGGAAGAGCCCGAAGGGATCGGGCCGCGCGATGGTCACGCCCACCAGCCGGAGCCGGCCGCGGCGCGCCGGCACTGTCTCCACCCGCGCCTCCACCTCCACCCCCGGCAGGAGCGGCGGCAGGGGCCGGTCCCCCGCCCGCGCGCCCTGACGCTGCCCGATGAGCCACATCCACCGCGGATAGCCCACCGTCCGGTCGAACCAGTTGCGGCGCTCCTCGCCGGGCTCGCGCGCGGCGAGAAACTCCGCCAGCGAGGGCCGCGGATCGGCGGTGTCCTCCAGGAGCGAGAGCCCCCGCAGCGGGCGCGGCCCGTCGTTTCGAATGAAGACGCGGTAGTTCAGCGGCTCACCCGCCGTCCCGAAGCGGGGCATGGCCCGCCGCACGCTGAACCGGCCCCGGAAGGTCAGGCTCGCGAGCAACGCGGCCGCCAGCAGCGCCAGGAGGAAGGTGAAGGCCTGATAGGCGAGCGTCCGGTTGGTGTCGAGCCCCACCACCGAGGCGGCGAGAATGCCCCCCAGCACCAGGAGGCCCGCGGAGCTGAATCGCCGGGTCATCCAGTGCTGCACCACCCAGGTGGCCCGGAACGCTCGGAAGAGCAGCCGCCGCATGCGCGCGATCGGCCGCGGCTAGGCGGGCACCGGCAGGGTCTTGACGATCTCCTCCACGATACCCTGCGGAGTGACGCCGGTGAAGCGCGCCTGGGAGTCCACCACCATCCGGTGCGCGATCACCGAGACCGCGATCTCCTGGATGTGCTCGGGCGTGACGAAGTCCAGCCCATCGAGCAGCGCGAGCGCCTGCGCCGCCTTCATGAGCGCGAGGGACGCGCGCGGGCTTGCCCCCAGGGAGACGCCGGCGGCGGTGCGGGTCGCCTGCACGAGGTCTACTGCGTACCGTTTCAGCTCCGTGCTGATGCGGATCTCCCCCGCGCGGCGACGCAGGGCCACCACGTCGTCGATTCCCAGACAGGGCCCGATCTCGTCGAGGGGATGCCCGTGCTCCTGGTCCGAGAGAATGGCCACCTCGTCGTCCGGCGCCACGTAGCCGAGCCCGAACTGCAGCGCGAAGCGGTCCATCTGCGCTTCCGGCAGCGGATAGGTGCCCCGGAACTCCACCGGATTCTGGGTGGCGATGACGAAGAAGAGCGACTCGAGGCGATGCGTGGTGCCGTCCACGCTGATCTGGCCTTCCGCCATGGCCTCGAGCAGCGCGGACTGGGTGCGGGGCGAGGCGCGGTTGATCTCGTCGGCGAGGAGAATGTCGGTGAAGATGGGCCCGCGGTGGAAGTGAAAGGTCTGGTCCCGCTGATCGAAGATCGACACCCCCAGGATGTCCGACGGCAGGAGGTCGGGCGTGAACTGCACCCGTTTGAACTGGGCGCCGATGGAGCGGGCCAGCGCCTTGGCCAGGGTGGTCTTGCCGGTGCCGGGGAAGTCGTCGAGGAGCACGTGACCGCCGCTCGCGAAGGCGGCCAGGAGCTTCCGGATGGCGGCCTGCTGGCCTTTCATCACCCGGCCGATATTGGCGGCCAGCCGCTGGGAGAGCTCCCGGGGCGCGAGCGGCGTGGGGGGCATGCATTCAGGATGCGGTCCCACGCCCCCTCTGGTCAAGAAAACCGTGTTGCGGGAGCCGCGCGGCGGATGCTAGTCATACCGCGTGGCAAGCTTGCGGGAATACGATCTGATCGTCATCGGCTCGGGGCCGGCGGGCGAGAAGGGCGCCGCTCAGGCCGCGTACTTCGGCCGGCGGGTGGCCCTCGTCGAGCGGGCGCAGCATCTGGGCGGGGCCGGTATCAATACCGGCACGGTGCCGTCCAAGACCCTGCGGGAGACGGCGCTCTACTACTCGGGCATCCGCCAGCGCGGGCTGTACGGCGTGGACTATACGCTCGAGGACAACCTCACCGTGGGTCATTTCATGCACCGCGAGCGCGATGTGGTCGCGTCATTGCGTGCAGTGGTTGACCGGAACGTTATTGCGCACCGCATCGACCTCGTCCGCGGCCAGGCCTCCTTCGAGGATCCTCACACCGTGCGGGTGTCCGGGGGCACCGACGACGCCACCCGCCTCACCGCCCGCGTGATCCTCGTCGCCACCGGGTCCGTGCCCAACCGCGGGCGAGACCTCCCCATGGACGACCCGCGCTTCTACGACAGCGACTCCATCCTGGCCATGAGCCGGCTGCCCCGCCGCCTCGCGGTGATCGGGGCGGGGGTCATCGGGTGCGAGTACGCCTGCACCTTCGCCGCGCTGGGCATCGAGGTCTACCTCATCGACGGGCGGGCGCAGCTGCTCGACTTCATCGACGCCGAGACCGCGGAGCGCCTGCGCATGCAGATGCAGCTGCTGGGCGTGCGGCCGGCTTTGGGTGACAGGGTGACGGCGGTGGCCACGGATGCGGACGCGGTGCGGCTCACCCTCAAGCGGGGCGATATCCTCGAGGTGGACGCGGTGCTGGTAGCCGCGGGCCGGTTCGGCGCCACCGCGGAGCTCGGGCTCGAGCGGGCCGGCGTGCGGGTGGAGGACCGCGGGCATATCCCGGTGAACGCGCACTACCAGACCGCGGTCCCGCACATCTATGCGGCGGGAGACGTGATCGGCTTTCCCGCGCTGGCCGCCACCGCCATGGAGCAGGGGCGCGTGGCGGTGTGCCACGCCTTCGACTTCCGGTACAAGACCGCGGTGGCCCGGATCTTTCCGCTGGCCATTTACACCATCCCCGAAGTCTCGATGGTGGGCGAGACCGAGGAGTCTTGCCGCGAGCGGAACCTTCCCTACTGCGTGGGGCGGGCGCAGTACGGCGGCAATGCGCGCGGGCAGATCATGGGGGATCTCACCGGCCAGGTGAAGCTCGTCGTCGATCCGGACACCCGCGCCCTCCTCGGCGTGCACATCGTGGGGGAGGACGCCGCCGAGCTCGTGCACGTGGGCCTCATGGTGATGCAGGCGGGCGGCACCATCGACGCCTTCGTCGACGCGGTGTTCAATTTCCCGAGCCTGGGCGAGGCGTACAAGTACGCCGCCTACGACGCGCTCGGCGCGATCAGTCGCCGCTCTGCGCGATGAGCTTGGCCACCAGCCCCGTCCAGCCCGTCTGGTGGCTGGCGCCCAGGCCCGCTCCCGTCTCGCCGTGAAAATACTCGTGGAACGGCACCAGGTCGCGCCAGTGCGGATCCCGCTGGAGCTTGTCCACCGGCCCGAACACCGGCCGCCGCCCCTCGGCATCGCGGAGGAAGATGCGGGACAGCCGCCGTGACAGCTCCACCGAGATCTCCCAGAGATTCATCTTGACGCCCGACCCGCTGGGGCACTCCACCCGGAGCCCGTCGCCCAGGAACCAGTGGAACTTCTGCAGCGACTCGATGAGCAGATAGTTCACCGGGAACCACACCGGGCCCCGCCAGTTCGAGTTGCCGCCGAAGAGCCCGGAGGAGGACTCGGCGGGCTCGTAGTCCACCCGATGCGACATCCCCTCCGTGTCGAAGAGGTAGGGGTGCTCGCGGTGATAGCGGGACAGCGCGCGGATGCCGTGCGGCGAGAGGAACTCCGCCTCGTCCAACATGAAGCGGAGGACGCGCGGCAGCTGGGGCTGGGTGACGATGGAGAGCAGGCGTCGGATCTTCCCGTCCGGGCGCTGCACCTCCACCACGTGATCGACCAGGTCGGGGCGGTTGTCCACGAACCACTGCATGCGGCGCTTGAAACCCTCCAGCTTGTCCACCTGTTCCGGCTCGAGCGTCTCCACCGCGAAGAGCGGGATGAGGCCGACCATGGAGCGGACCTTCAGCGGAATGGGCCGGTGGCCGGCCAGGTGGAGCACGTCGTAGTAGAAGCCGTCCTCCTCGTCCCAGAGGCTGATCTCCTCGCGGCCGAGATTGTTCATGGCGTGCGCGATGTAGATGAAGTGCTCGAAGAACTTGCTCGCCACGTCCTCGTAGGCGGGGTCCTCCTGGGCCAGCTCCAGCGC
>Ga0137403_10007767_pt1 | contig 12068 bp, 10 predicted proteins | sample CZOMad2_1_16fung_FD_122057 | JGI IMG/M metagenome (GOLD analysis project Ga0137403, IMG submission 122057) | Vadose zone soil fungal communities from Angelo Coast Range Reserve, California, USA - CZOMad2_1_16fungal (Hybrid Assembly) | ecosystem: Environmental > Terrestrial > Soil > Vadose zone...
ACCAAACGATTATTCTTCGCTCAACGGTTGCGCCCGGCACCACCGCCTATATCGACAATTACCTGCGCCGGCAGGGAAAGAAAACACGGCTGGCATTTTGCCCGGAGCGCGTCGTCCAGGGCAAAGGCATCGAGGAGATTCGCGGACTACCTCAATTGATCAGCGGGACCTCCGCGAAAGCGACGGCAGAAGCAAAAAAACTTTTCGAGACCATTGCACCCGAAGTCGTGGAGATGACCCCGCTGGAGGCGGAATTTGCCAAACTCATTTGCAACGCTTTTCGCTACATCCAATTCGCCGCGGCCAATCAGTTTTTTTTCCTCACTCGGCTCCCGGTGGTTGAAAGCAGTCCTTCGTTTCCGGCTCGACAGCGTATCTACGGAACTGAGATGATTCATATGCAGTTGAATCAGGCCGAAGTATTGCAAGTTGCCCAAAGCGCCGGACTCGAACTCTTCCGCGAAGTCGTAGTAGGCGACCGCCCGTATATCCATGGCGCGCCGGAGCAGTGCGAACTGCGTGGCTGGATTTTCAAGGCCGCGAAGGCTAAATAATTATTGGTCACGAATTAAGGAGACAACCTTTTCAGTGAAATCCTGCCTGGTTTGCAATTCAACAATCGAACCCTTCATGTCTTTCGGCAAAATGCCGATCGCCAATGGCTTTCTGACCTCCGATCAGGTTCGGGATGAATATTTTTTCGATCTGCAGGTTGGTTTTTGCGATCGTTGCACGATGGTGCAGCTGACCGAACACGTCGATCGCGAAAAAATGTTTCACGATGAGTATGCGTTCTTCTCGTCGACGTCAACTCGCATGGCCGGGCACTTTTCCGAATTCGCCGCGAGTGTCAGACAGGATTACCTGCGCCTGCCCGATCCTTTTGTGGTTGAGATCGGGAGCAATGACGGGATCATGCTGCAAAATTTTGCCCAGGCCAATATTCGTCATCTCGGGATTGAGCCATCCGCGAATGTGGCGGCAGTTGCCAGATCGAAAGGCATCAATACGATTTGCGAATTCTTCGACGAACAACTGGCCCACCGGATCGTCGCGGAATACGGACAGGCAGACGCGTTTCTGGGCGCGAATGTAATGTGTCACCTCCCCTATCTGCATTCGGTCGCTGCCGGAGTAAAAATTCTATTAAAGCCGAGCGGAGTGCTTGTCTTCGAAGATCCTTACATTGGCGACATCGTCGAAAAGACTTCGTATGATCAAATCTATGATGAGCATGCGTCCTATTTTTCAGTCGCTTCGATCAGCAACCTATTTGAGCAGCACGATCTGGAAGTAGTCGACGTGATTCCGCAGAATGTTCACGGCGGCTCTATGCGCTATGTGATTGCACACAAAGGCGCCCGTAATCCTTCAGCGGCAGTCGCAACCCAGCGTGTTAAAGAAACCGAGATGGGTCTCGGCGAAGTCACCACCTATAAGAAGCTGCGTCGCAACATCGAGGGTTCCCGTGACGACCTCATGAATCTTCTGCGTGATTTGAAAAGTCAGGGAAAGCGCGTGGTGGGATACGGCGCGACCTCAAAGAGCACTACGGTAACGAATTACTGCGGGATTACTCCTGAATTGATCGAATTCATCAGCGATACGACCCCAATCAAGCAGGGCAAGTTAAGCCCCGGAGCACACATACCCGTGCGCCCATACCAGGAGTTTCTCGATGATTATCCGGACTATGCGTTGCTCTTTGCGTGGAATCACGGGGAGGAAATCATCGAGAAGGAATCGGCGTTTCAGCAGGCCGGCGGAAAATGGATCGTCTATGTTCCGGAAGTGAAGGTGTTGGGATGATCCTGTGCGCGAATCCACGCGCGCAATACCTGGCGCATCAGGCAGAGATCGATACTGCGATTGCGCGCGTACTAAATAACGGCCGATACATCCTTGGTGAAGAAGCACAGGCTTTTGAAGAAGAGTTTTCAGCCTTCATCGGCGTGCCGCACGGCGTCGGCGTGGGCAGCGGAACTGAGGCTTTACACCTGGCCCTCGCAGCCTGCCAAATTGGAGAAGGCGACGAAGTCATTACCGTTTCGCATACGGCAGTTGCGACGGTCGCGGCGATAGAGCTGGCCGGCGCCACTCCAGTGCTTATCGATATCGAGCGCGATTTCTTTACCCTCGATCCCGGCAAGCTTGAGGCGGCCATAACATCCCGCACGAAAGCGATCATTCCGGTCCACCTTTATGGTCAACCCGCGGATCTCGATCCGATTCTCGACATTGCGGCGCGTTATAACCTGAGGGTGATTGAGGATTGTGCCCAGGCGCATGGGGCGATTTACAAAGGAACTCGGGTCGGCGCCCGTGGAGATATTGGCTGTTTCAGTTTTTATCCGACGAAGAATCTCGGGGCAATTGGTGACGGTGGCATGATTGTCACGAAGGATGCCGCACTTGCCGAGCGGGCGCGGTTGCTGCGCGAATATGGATGGGCAGAGCGATATGTTAGTCATATCCCCGGCGGAAACTCGCGTCTGGATGAATTGCAGGCCGCGATTCTGCGGGTGAAGTTGCGAACCCTCGATGATTCAAATCAAAAGCGAATCGCTATTGCCCAACAATATAATGAATGTCTGAGCGACAACGGATTGCTATTGCCGCGAGTGCGCGAAGATGCGACGCACGTTTTTCACCTGTATGTCGTGCGTGTCCCCGAACGGCACCTCGCCCAGGAATATCTACAAAGCCGTGACGTGAATACTCTGGTGCACTATCCCGTTCCGGTGCATTTGCAACCGGCCTACCAGCATCGCCTGCGTGTGCCGGGCCAAATGCGAGAGACTGAATCAGCGGCCCAAGAGATACTTTCTTTACCGATGTACCCGGAGTTGAGTCAGCAGAATACTCAGCAGGTCATAGATAGCTTCAGGTCGTTTATGGCTCGCACATCAGCTAGTTGATCAAAGCAGCCCAAAGTTGGACCAGCCCTCGAACAAACAAATCACCGCCAGTTGCGAAGGCAAAGGCATCCTGATAACCGGCGGCGGCGGATATCTCGCCCACAGCCTGCTGGACATTCTCAAGGACGTTGAATGTCGAGTGGTTCGGTTAGGCCGTTCTTTAGAAAAACCCACTCCGCCAAAAGGTCGCGCGCGAATTGACGATTTAGTCGGCGACGTGCGCGAGCGCAATGTTTGGGAGTCAGCGCTGGAGCAGATCGATGTGGTCTTTCACTTCGCCGGACAAACGAGCGTTTACGCCGCGAACCAGGATGTCGTAGCCGATCTGAATTCCAACGTCATCCCGATGCTGCATCTGCTGGATGTGTGCAAGGTGAAAGGTTCAAATCCGATTGTTGTTTTCGCGGGGACAGTTACTGAGCTTGGCCTCCCATCGACAATTCCCGTTAACGAAAGCCATCCCGACCATCCCGTCACTATCTATGATTTGCACAAGCTAATGGCGGAAAAATATCTGGTCCATTATGCCAACGAAGGAGTTGTGCGCGGCGTGACGCTGCGTCTGGCGAACGTTTACGGTCCCGGGCCCCGCAGCAGCAGCGCCGATCGCGGCGTGCTCAACATGATGGTTCGTCGCGCCCTCGCCGGCCAGCCCATCACGGTCTATGGTGATGGAAAGCAAACGCGCGATTACATCTTCACCGAAGACGTGGCGAAGGCGTTCCTGAGCTGTGTCTCGGCTATTGAAAACACGAATGGCCGCTACTTTGTGATTGGCACCGGCGAAGGTCATACTATATTAGAAGCCATGAGTCTGGTTGCTGAACGGGTTGCCTTCAAGACAGGAATTCGCGCACCTTTGATTCACGTCGCGCCGCCGCAGCCACAGTCACCAATCGAAGCGCGGAACTTCGTCGCCGACTCGAATCTTTTTGTTAAGTCTACGGGTTGGCAAGCGCGCGTACGCCTGGCTGCAGGAATTGACCGAACGATTGAGGCCGCCTTATGAACATCCTAATCATCGGGGGCGCAGGTTTTCTCGGGGCGAATCTGGTGCGGCGCTGTCTCGCCGAACCAGGGGCGAAAGTAACGGTCATGGATTCCCTCGACCCGCATCTGCGTTCGACGACGAAACACCTCCAGGAGGTCTGGGAGCGGATTCACTTCGCTCGCTGCGATTTGCGCGATGAGCATTTGCTCTCCGAACTGGTGCAGGATCAGGATGTGATTTTCAACTGCGCGGCCCAGACCTCGCATCCTCTTTCGATTCAGTACCCACTGCTTGACGCGGACATCAACTGTGTCGGCAATCTAAAACTGCTCGAGACTATTCGACTGCTGAACAATCGCGCAATTGTCGTCTACACCTCGAGCAGCACAGTCATCGGCAAAGCCGAGCATTCGATTGTCGATGAAACGCACAGCGAAAAGCCGCTGGAAATCTACTCAGCCAACAAGGGCGTGGCGGAAAAGTATTATCGGATTTATCACACCCTGCATGATCTCAAGACCGTGGTGCTGCGCTTCGCCAATCTTTATGGGCCTTATGGCAAGGGGTTTCCCGAATTTGGTTTTGTTAATTACTTCATACACCTGGCCTGGCAAAACGAAGAGATTAAGATCTTTGGCAGCGGCGAGCAGACTCGCAACGTGATGTACGTGGATGACGCAACGGAATTGCTGTGGCGCGCCGCGAACGACGACCGCCTGATCGGGGAAACTTACTTCGCTACCGGCGACGACCACCTTTCGGTGCATGAGATCGCGGAAACAATCGTGTCGGTTCTCGGACGCGGCCGGGTCACGCACATCGACTGGCCGGATGAGCGCCGCCGCATGGAGATCGATCACGTGAAATTCTCGTCTGAGCGGCTGCGCTCTTTGATTGGTTGGCAGCCGCACTATGATTTCAAATCGGCATTGAACGAGCTGAAGGCAGTGCTAGAGCGGACAACATGACGGCCCGAAACAAGATTGTGGTGACGGGCGCGCTGGGTCACATCGGCTCCTGCCTCATCCGCGAATTGCCTGCGTGTTTTCCGGACGACCTGCAACTTGTGCTGCTGGACGATCTTTCGACCCAGCGTTATTGCTCGCTGTTCAACCTTCCAAAGTCGGCGGCCTTTCAGTTTATTGAAGCTGACATCTTAACCTCCGAGCTTGCGCCCATCTTCGCCGGCGCTCGCGCGGTTGTGCACCTCGCGGCGATCACGAATGCCGCCGGCAGTTTCGAGAACGCCGAGCAGGTGGAGATGGTTAACTTCAGCGGGACTGAACGAGTGGCGCACGCCTGCGTCGCGGCGGGAAGCCCGCTAATTTTTCTGTCGACAACCAGTGTGTACGGCACGCAAAGCGACGTCGTTGACGAAGGTTGTGCGATTACCGACTTGCAGCCGCAAAGCCCTTATGCCGAATCGAAGCTAAAATCAGAGCAGCTATTGCAAAATCTGGCGGCCGCCTCAGGACTCCGGCATGTGATCATGCGGCTTGGTACGATCTTCGGCACGTCGATCGGCATGCGGTTTCATACAGCAATCAATAAATTCTGCTGGCAGGCCGTTACCGGACAGCCAATCACCGTCTGGCGTACGGCACTGGATCAAAGGCGGCCCTACCTCGACCTGACGGACTGCGTCAAAGCAATTGAGTTTGTGGTCCAGAAAGACTTATTCGACGGCAACATCTACAATGTGTTAACGCTGAATGCGACCGTGCGCGAGATAGTCGACATCATTTCCGCGAACGTTGATGGCGTTGCCATTGAGTATGTGGACACCCGCATCATGAACCAGTTGTCGTATACCGTCTTGAACGATCGCTTTAGAGCGCTCGGCTTTGAGTTCCGCGGCAGCCTGGAAAAGGGCATAGCTGAAACCATTGAATTGCTGGGAGGTATTCGCAGTTCATGATCGGCAGCGGTGAGCACACATCTTCCGGAGCACCGTTCTTTTCAATCGGTATCACGACCTACGACCGCGTCGAGATGCTAATCGAAACGCTTCATTCTGTATTGGATCAAACATTTGCCGATTTCGAGATAGTTATCGGTAACGACAACCCGCAAAGAAAGATCACGGCAAAAAGTCTTGGAGTGAACGACCCGCGTATCCAGGTCGTTAACCACGAGCACAATCTCGGCGAGTTGGGAAACATGAACGCGCTGGTGAAACTTAGTCGCGGCGACTATTTCACCTGGCTGGCGGACGATGATCTGCTGGCGCCGCGGTTCCTCGAAGCGATGCACGACGCGTTGATAGAATTTGGTTTGCCGATTTGCGCTTTCAGCTCATTCACCAATGGCGATCGAGTTCTCGCCAATCCGGCCCGCTCGCCCGGCGAAGCGCGCGTTTACAGCGGCAGCGAGTTTCTGCGCCTCTACTGGTCAGGGGCAATTTTAGCAATCGGCACCATGGGTGCATTCCATCGTGAGTATCTGGTACGAACTGGCGGCCTTGAGGACTTGAGCGGAGGAAAAATAGCGCTTCATACCGAGTACCTGCACCTGGTTAAGATGGGCCTGCTGGAAAAAATCGTTTATGTGAACCAGCCCCTGGTCGTGTATCGCGTACATGAAGGTTCGTGGGGCTGTAGCAATACGAATTTCGAAGAGTACAAGAGATCAGGCGCGAACCTGGCGCGCCGCAGCGTCGAATACTTACGAGCGCCCGAACTTATCAAAGACTTCGACCAGAACCTGACGCAGATGTTGAGATGGTTGATGGGTGAATTCGTCGCGGTCGCCCGGCGCACCCCTGGATTTCATGTCTACAACCTTATCGGGTACTTCCTGTGGTCGCGCATTTACATCGGCTCACTAAAGGGCTCGCCCTTGTATGGGCGCGCGGGACGGTGCCTGCTCCGCGCCGAAGCGTGGTTGTTTTGGGTCCTCTGTAAACAAAAATTCCTCGAGTTAGCGCCAGCTCCCTTTATCAAACTCGCGTACTCGGTCCGTTCCCTCTTTCAACGCCGCAAGGGCTCCAGTGTTTCTCAAGTGAACGTTTGATAAGATACTTTTTTCGGCTGCCGGCAGCTCGCTCATCTGCGCACGCGCGAAACTAAAATTCAAAGGAATAATACTGTGAAACAACTCGTCAAGAGTGCGATTAAGAAATCGTTCGGGACCCTGGGATACGAACTGACGCGGAAGACCGAGACTCATAACCATTTTGAAATGGAGCAAGGCAGTCTGCTGGTACCCAGCATCTGGAATCGCCAGCTGTTCAAATCACTAATCCCGTTACGGCTGGAGGCGACCCGCGCGCCGTTTCTGTTGCTAGGCAACAAAGGCCAGATAGATTACCTGCGATCGAGCTTCAGCATGTACAACGTGGTCGCGGAAGGCATTGAGTGGGACTGGCAGACTGAGGTAGATCTCAGTCGTTTTCCCTCAACCTCACTCATCATCATCTGTAACCTGCCGCAGACCGAAGCGCAATGGCGGGTCATCAAGAAGCTAAGGGAAAGCTACGGCCCTCGGGTGACCGGCATACAGGAACTGGTGCTGCCGTTCACCACCATACTCGAAGGTCAGGCTTCACTTACCTACTGCGTCGAAGCGATGGAAGAGTTGACGACATATTATGCCGGCGAACAATTCTTTGGTCCGCTGGTTGAATTGGACGCCGCTTTTCCGTTGGCGGGCCGGCGCGTCATCGAGTTTGGTCCGATGGAAGGCGCACAGACTGCTGGCCTCGTAAATCTTGGAGTGGAGAGCGTCACCTGCATCGAGGCGCGCGCCGTCAGCTTCATCAAAACGATGATCGCCCAGTACAGCCTGGCCTGGCCGAACGTGCGTTTGGTGATGGACGACTTTCACAACGCGGATCGCAACAAGTATGGGGCCTTTGACTTAGCGTTCGCGCACGGCGTTTACTACCACAGCTTCGCGCCCTTTCTTTTCTTCGAGAACCTGATGTCGCTGTCCGATAACATCTTCATCGGCGGCTACACACTCATTAATGGCGAGCGCGCCAATGATACCCTCACTTATGAGGGTGAGAATTTTCGCGTCCGCCGGATTCAGATATCAAATACCTACAACAACGCGGCCAATGAATTCGCATATCACTTCGATCGTGATGAGCTGATCAACTTCTTCAAGAGTCGCGGCTATAATATAACGGTGATCTCCGACGAGAAACCCGACGATCCATGGGGCGATTGGTTCTTGCGCTTTCTCGCCTGCAAGCAGCAAACGTAATAACGAACGCATGGCTGAAACATTAGGTTCATTGTGCGACAAGCTGGCCACGGTAAAGCTCAAGCTGTGGCATACCGACGATCCGGAACGCTCGCAGAGTCTGCGCGCGCAGGAGCAGCAACTTCATCACGAGATTGATGAATTTATGAGGGCAGCCGTCTCTGGTGAGATCCCGCTTGAGCGCCTGACGTTCGCACAAAACAAAGTTTACAAGAAAGACGGCAACGTCGTTCCGGAATTCAACGGCACGCTCGGAGAAAGTTTCGCTCAGTTGGCCCAGACGGTTTGCAAGCTCTGGCATGTGCAGGAAAAAGTTTATGAGTTTGAAAGCGTGCCGGTGGATCAAAAAGACGGCGTCATCAAAGAACTCGCCATCGTGAACCTGGAAAGAAATCAGTGCATCGATGGACTCGACCAGCGGTTCCGCGAATTGATCGAAGCGGCGCGCGCGGCTGGATAGATCTCACCGATTCATCCTTCACCAATATGCATTATCACTTGATTGGAATTTGCGGCACCGCGATGGCCTCGCTGGCCGGAATGCTGCAAGCTCGCGGTCATCAGGTGACCGGATCGGACGAGAATGTTTATCCGCCGATGTCGACGATGCTGGGAGACCTGGGCATTCAAATCATGAAAGGCTATGACGCCTCTCATGTTGCTGCGCCTGATTGCGTCGTGGTCGGCAATGCCATTCCGCGCGGCAATCCGGAAGTGGAAACGACACTCGATCGCCGTCTGAACTATCGATCGCTGCCGGAAGTTCTGAAAGAAGAATTCATTCGCGGCCGACGTTCGTTAGTTGTCGCCGGCACGCATGGCAAAACCACCACGACGAGTTTAGCTGCCTGGGTGATCGATCAAGCGGAGTTGAATCCCTCGTTTCTTGTCGGCGGAGTCGTGCAAAACTTTGGCGTGAGTTTTCGCGTGACCGGCAGTGATTACTTCATCATCGAAGGCGACGAATACGACACCGCTTACTTCGATAAAGGTCCGAAGTTCATGCACTACCTGCCTGAGGTCGCGGTCGTCAACAACATCGAATTCGATCACGCCGACATCTACAAAGATCTCGACGCCGTGAAACTCGCGTTTCGTCGTCTGATGAATCTGGTGCCGGGCACCGGAAAGCTGATCGTTGGTTGGGACAGTGCACCGGTGCGCGATGTCGTCGCGTCCTTTGGGCAAAAGCTTTTCACGCAATTGGAAACTTTCGGGACTTGCGATGAGGCAAAGTGGAGGGCGCGCAACATTAAGTATGCCGAAGGGATGACCCACTTTGATGTATTTCGCGAAGGCGCCCAATGGGCTGAGTTTCAGAGTCCGCTAATTGGCGACTTCAATGTCCGCAACTGTCTCGCGGTGATTATCGCCGCAGATGCCTGGGGAGTTGAGCGCCAGATAATTGTCGATGCGCTCGCGACTTTTAAGAGCGTGCGCCGTCGTTGTGAAGTGCGCGGCGAAGTGAACGGCATCACTGTCATCGACGACTTCGCCCATCATCCAACCGCCGTGCGCGAAACGCTGGCGGCGTTGAAACTAAAGTACCAGGAGCGGCGCATCGTCGCCGTCTTCGAACCTCGTTCGCGCACTTCCTGTCACGCAACTTTTCAGAGTACCTACATCGATGCTTTTGCGCCGGCGGATTATGTGATTGTTTCGCGCGTGTACGATGCAAGGCGCGCGGCTGAGATGGGCGGCGTGCTCGATATCGAGAAACTGATTGAAGACATTTCCGCACTGAAGAAACCCGCGCACGCCATCACCGATGTCGATGAGATCGTAGAAAAGTTATCCGCAGAGTTACGTTCAGGCGACGTCGTAGCCATCATGTCCAACGGAGCATTTGGTGGGATACATGAAAAAGTGTTGACGGCCCTGAGTGTCAGAAGCCCGACCGTCAGGGAGGGCATGTCACGATAGGTGCCCTCCCTGACGGTCGGGCTTCTGACACAACTACTGCGCTCCTACAATCCGCCAGTTGTCATCCGCTTTAGTTGGCACTGTCTTGTGCTTTTCAACCCAATCGATAATCAACTCGCGCACTTCTGCACTCGAGCGATAGATGACCGGTGCGTCTTTGTACATCGTGAAGCCACCGCCGCCATTCACCCGATAGTTGTTCGTCACCACTCGCAGCTTTTGCGTCGGCGACAACGGTTGCCCTTTGAATTTGAGATTCTGAATTCGCTGACCCGTCGGTTTGGTAAGATCGATGTCGTACGAAACTCCCTGCGCCACATCAAAATTGAAACCGGGAATACGCGAATCAACCAATTCATTCAGGCTCTTGCCGGGCTGATAGTCTTTGAAGTAGCGCGCGGAATGTTCGAGCGCGTCTTTCAATTGCTGTCCAGTCAATTCCACAGTCACCAGAGTATTTTCGTATTCGTAAAGTCCGGCGATGTCGCGCACGGTGACCTGACCTTTGGGAATGTGTGCCCGTTCGTTGAAGCAGGCCGCCATTGACACGTCCGCGTTGCCCGCTTCCAGTTGCACCTGCTGAATCAAATCGATGATCGCGCTGTCATGAAAGCGGCACTGCTGCGCGGTCAACTCTTCGGCAGATTCGCCAATCGCGCGGCCCAGCCACGTTTGAGTTTCTTTGTCGTAAGGCTCGCCGAGTTTGGCAATCTCTGGATCGATTTCAGTTTTCTCAGTCACCGGAATAGTGCGCGATGACTTCATGATTACTTGCCAACGGCCGCTTTCGGTTTTTTCCAAATAGAGATCGACACGCGCCACGTGGCTGGCCCAGCGATTGGCCTGAGTGAGCAGCACACCGTTCACAAACAGCGCGCCAACTTCGCTGTGTGTGTGCCCCATCAGGATCACGTCAACCCCGGGAACCTGGCGCGCGATCGCAATCGCAGCATTCTCATTCGGAACGTTTGAAGGACTGGGTTGGCCGGTGCGCAGGTCTTCTTCAATCCCCATGTGCATCGCAATCACGACGACATCGGCCTTTTCCTTTTCGCGCAGGATCGGCACCCACTTCTTTGCTTCGCTCACTGTCTCGCGAAATTCCACACCTTTGTAATTTGATCTGTTCTCCCAGTTGGGAATGCCCGGCGTGGTCAAACCGAGAACACCAATCCGCACCCCCTGTACTTCCTTAATGATGTATGGCTGGTAGTGATTCGGCCCGTCGCCTTTCACCTCAGTGTCGTAAGTGTTCGCCGAAAGCCAGGGGAACTGCGCCTCGCTGCGCGCCTTGTCCAAAACTTGCCAGCCGAAGTTGTATTCATGATTGCCCACGGTCATCGCGTCGTAATGCAGCGCGTTCATCGCGAGCATCATCGGATCAGGCGGCGTGTTGTTGCGCTTGTTGTGAAAGTATTCGAGCGGCGTTCCCTGAATCGTGTCCCCCGAATCAACGAGCATCAAATCGGCGTCACGCTTACGAGCTTCTTTTACGAGCGTCGCCACTTTGGCAATGCCGACGTTGTCGTATTTGTTCGTGTAGTAATCAATCGGAAAGACGCGGCCGTGCATGTCAGTCGTGCTAAGAATAACCACGTGCGCGCGTGGCGGCGCCGCTTGATGACTGCCACCTACAAACAGTGGAGCAAGTAGAGCAAGGAAAATGGTGATTGAAAAGAGTCTTATGATTTTCATCATCTGATCGTCATTCAAAGTTCGCGATAGTTTAGATCGAAACATCTGAATAGTTTAGAGGCGGGCTACCGCCCGCCTCGATTCGACAGAGACTGGCGGGTGGTGGCTTTGCCCAAAAAATCGATCCGATCTGGAACGAGCCAGTTAGTACCGGGAGCGCGGGCACCCTCGCCCGCCCGAGCGTGCGCAGCGCGCTCAATCTCAAACCGCTTGACGCTGCAACTGTTTCGCGCTGCGCGCTCATAGCGGGCGAGGGCGCCCGCGCTCCCAGTATTAGCTTGTCTCTCTCCGCTCATACCACTTTTTGGGCAAGGCAATCACGTGTGAGTCTT
>Ga0137403_10007768_pt1 | contig 12066 bp, 9 predicted proteins | sample CZOMad2_1_16fung_FD_122057 | JGI IMG/M metagenome (GOLD analysis project Ga0137403, IMG submission 122057) | Vadose zone soil fungal communities from Angelo Coast Range Reserve, California, USA - CZOMad2_1_16fungal (Hybrid Assembly) | ecosystem: Environmental > Terrestrial > Soil > Vadose zone...
CTTAAAAAAAGAGAAGAAAGAATGTGACATTTCTAATGAGTTAAAACATGTGACATTTCTAAAGAGCTTTGACACCGCATTTTTGCAATGCTTGACACACCTAAGCCGAGAGTGTAGAGTTCAGCCTTGTCTCAGAGCATTATGAAGCGAGGAACACATAGGCGCGTGTACTCAGAGTCCGGCCACGTTCTCCCTGATCAAGGGAGTTCCGCAGCATCAGCTAAACCTTAAAAGCCACAGTAACCGATCTCACCTCGCAGTTACGGTGAGCCGGGCCGCGGGTCTTCAAGGTAAGCTTCGCAGCGCGACCGCGCAAAGACTCTCTCACGACACTCGTACTTCATACCGGCTGAAGGCTTGAACGTTAAACGCCGATCAAGCATACTATGAGGCAAAACAGTTCAATCGGTCCGGTAATGCCATTCCGATGAATTCTAATACGGCAGTTCGGGAGGAGTAGCGTTAATGGCGACAGAGAATGTAAACCAGTCCGGTGCGAGCGCGGCGGCCGACAGCGCCAAAGAAGAGACCGTCACGCTCGACGAGAGCACCGGCCCAGACACCGCAGCGCTGGAGCCACAAGCTGCGGTTGATTCGACCGAGACGGCTCCCAGCGCGGAAGCGGCAACGCACGCATCACCGGAAGCGGCAACGCCTGCATCACCAGAAGCAGCAACCACCGCATCACCGGAAGCGGCAAACACCGAATCACCGGAAGCGACAACCAGCGCATCACCAGAGCACACAGGCGACCCTGAGCCTAGCGGCGCGCAGGACTTCAGCTCAATGCTCGAGACCTACGAGAAGGAAAGCGCCGCATCCCGCCAGGAGGGCGAGATCGTACGCGGGATCGTAGTGGGTATCTCGGATCAGAACGTGCTGGTCGACATCGGCTACAAGTCCGAAGGCGTTGTTGCGCGCGAGGAGTTTCTCGATCACCAGGGCAACCTCACCGTTAAGCGCGGCGACGAAGTCGACGTGCTCATCAAGAGCCTCGAAAATCAGGAGGGCTACGCCATTCTGTCACGTGGCGCGGCGATGCAGGTTCAATCGTGGGAGCGGCTGCGCCATGCCCATCAGACGCATGAAACCATCAAAGGCCGCGTGATCGAGCGCATCAAAGGCGGACTCAATGTTGACCTCGATGGCGTCCCGGCGTTTCTTCCCGGCTCGCAAATAGACATTCGGCCCGTGCGCAACCTCGAAGGATTCCTCAGGCAAGAGATCGAAGTCCGCGTCATCAAACTCAACCGCAAACGCGGCAACGTCGTGGTCTCGCGCAAGGCGGTGCTGGAAGAAGTCTCCGGCAAGAAGAAGGCCGAGACGCTTGCCAACATCGAGGAAGGAGTGGTGCTCGAAGGCACGGTCAAGAACATCACCGACTACGGCGCGTTCATCGACCTCGGCGGAATCGACGGGCTGCTGCACATCATCGATATGAGCTGGGGCCGTATCCAGTCGCCAAACGACATAATCAAGGTCGGCGACCAGATTCAAGTCAAGGTGCTCAAGTTCGACCGTGAGAAGGAGCGCATCTCGCTGGGCTACAAACAGCTCCTGCCCGATCCGTGGCAGAGCGTGGCCGAGCGCTTTCCTAAAGGCTCGCACGTTCGCGGCAAAGTCGTCAGCCTGACCGACTACGGCGCGTTTATTGAAATCGAGCCGGGCGTCGAAGGGCTCGTCCACGTAACCGAGATGACATGGTCGAAGCGGCTGAAACATCCGTCGAAGCTGCTCTCGATTGGACAGGATGTCGAAGCGGTTGTGCTCGAGGCAGATCCTCACAGCCGGCGGATAAGCCTGGGCCTCAAACAGGTGACCGCCGATCCGTGGGAGACGCTCCCGGTGCGCTATCACATCGGTTCGCGGGTGACCGGAAAGGTCCGCTCGCTGACGGACTTTGGCGCCTTCGTCGAGATCGAAGATGGTATAGACGGCCTGGTTCACGTCTCGGATATCTCATGGACCAAGCGAATCAAGCATCCATCGGATGTACTCAAGAAGGGCCAGCAAGTCGATGCGGTGATAACCAACATCGATGTCGACGGCCGCAGGCTCAGCCTTTCAATCAAAGACCTCGAACCGAACGCGTGGGATCGTTTCTTTGATACGCACAAGCTCGGCGATGTAATCAAAGGCCGGGCCGTGCGCTTCGCAAACTTCGGCGCGTTCATCGAGATTGAGGAAGGCATCGAGGGTCTTTGTCACGTTTCAGAGTTGAGCGATTCGCGGGTTGAGAAGCCCGAGGACGCGGTGAAGATCGGACAGGTGCTGCCGTTCAAGATTCTCAAGCTCGATCCGTCGCAGAAGAAGATCGGTCTTTCGGCGCGCGCAGTTGGTAAAGAGAGCGATCCCGAAGACGTGCGCACGTATCACGAGACCGGCTCAGGCATGGCGACGCTTGGGGACATCGCCAACTTGCTGACGGCCGCTTCCGATAAGAAGGACGAAGAGTAAGCGGGCATTTCAATCATCGAGAAGATGAGGCTTCGCGGCTATCAGGCTTCGGTAGTGGACGCGACCCAGAGTCCCGGGTGACAACTCGGACACGCTCCGGGTCGCGTCGTTGTTTATGGGAATGCACCTATGAAGAAATTCAATCTGACAACGGTCCTGATCATTGCCGGCTTCGGGTTTGTCTTTTTCGTTGGGATAATACTGCTTGCGGCGCTCCTTCTTTCGCGCGATGGCGGATTCATCGGCCTGGGCGGGGATCGAATAGCCGTCGTATATCTCGAAGGGGTCATCTTCGATTCGAAGAACATCAATGAACAACTCAAGATGTATGCAGACGATTCGCGCGTCAGGGCCATTCTGCTGCGCATGGACACTCCCGGCGGTGGAGTCGCCGCGTCGCAGGAGATCGCCGATCAGGTAAAGTGGCTTCGCAACGAAAAGGGCAAAAAGGTCGTGATATCGATGGGCGCGGTCGGTGCATCGGGTGGCTACTACATCGCGTCCGCGGCCGACAAGATCTACGCCAACCCCGGAACGATTACCGGCTCGATCGGAGTGATAGCCGAGTGGGTGAACTACGGCAATCTGCTGAAGTGGGCTCAGATGCAACCGGAAGTCATCAAGAGCGGTGAGCTTAAGGACGTAGGCTCTCCTACGCGCGCGATCACACCCAAGGAGCGGGAGTATCTTCAACACCTGATCAATCAGATGTTCGAGCAATTCGTGAGCGCAGTGGCGGACGGCCGGAAGGACCTGACGCGTGAGCAAATCAAACAGCTTGCAGACGGGCGCGTTTATACTGGAGAAGAGGCGCTTCACGAGAAGCTGATTGACGGGCTCGGGAACTACGATGCGGTGCTGAAGGCTACGGCCGAGCTTGTGGGAATCAGGGGCGAACCCCAGGTCGTCACTCCGCCCAAGCCTCGCCGAGGTTCAATTCTCGATCTGCTTACATCGACCGACCTCGGCGGGCTGCTTTCGAACAACACGCTTCAGCCGCCCGGCTCCACATTGCAGTTCGAGTACCTTTGGAAGTGATTAGTCCGTGGTCCGTAGTCCGTGGTCGACCATTAAGAGGTCAGCGCTCGGCAATCAGTCGGCTGGAAACAGCAAGTTCCAACAGTGAACCACTGACTACGGACTACGGACTACGGACCAACAATGGACCACCTCTGGAGCCCCTGGCGTTACAAGTACATCGCTTCCACTGACCCGCAAGAAGGCTGTGTGTTCTGCCGGATCGATCAAGAACACAAAGATGCCGAGAACTATGTCATCCATCGCGCCCGATTGAACCTCGTTCTTCTAAATCTGTATCCATACACCAGCGGTCATCTGATGATCGCGCCTTACGAACACAAGGCCTCGCTTTGCGAAGTCAGCGAAGCCACAACAACGGAAATGATCGAGCTAGCGAAGCGGGCTCAGGTCGCATTGGAAAAAGAGTATCGCCCCGACGGCTTCAACATCGGGATGAACCTCGGTCGCAGCGCAGGCGCCGGCATCGCGGATCATCTTCATTTGCACGTGGTCCCTCGCTGGAGCGGCGATGCGAACTTCGTTTCAATCGTTGGAGAGACTCGTGTGTTGCCGGAAAGTCTCTCGACCACGTTCACAAGGTTGAAGAAACACTTCGGATGATTAACAGGAAGTCTGAACTGTGAGGCCAGTTCATCACAAAGCGCTCCTTCTACTCGCCCTGGTTGTAGCCATAGCACCTCCGATTCCTTCCCAGGCTCAACAGAGGAACGAGCAGGACGAGCCGTTGAAGCTCAGCACCGAGCTTGTCGTCGTGGACGCTCAGGTGCTCAGCAAGAAAACCGGTACACCTGTGAATGGACTTACGGAACGCGATTTCGTGCTTTACGAAGAGGGAGTCAAACAGCGGATCACCCACTTCAGCCAGGACAAGCTGCCGCTTTCGATCGTATTGTTGCTCGACGTAAGCGGGAGCGTGATGCCGGCGATCAACCAGGTGCGCGACTCGGGTCTTAGAGCGTTGAATGAATTGAAACCAGACGATGAAGTTGCGGTCATGGCCTTTGGGGCTTGGGCGACAGTGCTGCAGAACTTCACAAAAGATCGGCAGGCGGTCGCGGCGCAAGTGGCAACCATAGAATCTATGGGCCCATGGATCCGCGAGGGTACACACATCGACGAGGCTCTTTACGAAGCGGCAAAGTATCTCGCGAAGGCGTCCAATCCAGAGAGCAGGCGGATCGTTGTTATCGTAACGGATAATCTTCCGAATCAGAAGGACTTGCGAGGTCACTCAGAGTCGGAAGCTATGCAGCAGCTTCACGAGTCGGGTGCGGCTGTTTGCGGGCTGGTGGTGGGTGATTTCAACGCCACTGTGAACGAATATAAGAAGCAGGGATTCATTCTGAGGGACAGCATCGGCGGCTACCTTGCCGAGACGGGCGGGATCCTCTCGCAAGTCGATAAAGATGACGTGACCGCTAAACTCGCCCGGTTGATCGAACGCCTCCGCAGCCGTTACAGCCTCGGCTACACTCCGCTCAACGGCAAGAGAGACGGCAAATTCCGCAACATCAAACTCAAAGTATCGGTTGACGTCGAGCGGCGCGAAGGCGAGATGACGATCGTCGCGAGGAAGGGTTACTATGCGCCCGGGTAGAATTGGCCATCGGTCGGCCTCATCTGCTCCCTCCGCTCCTCAGTTCTTCTCCGCCATCGCGGGTTCATGATCCGAATCAATCGTAGTCATCTCAGCCATCAACAACCGCTCGCACTCGGCTGGTGTGCGGGGAATGTTTTCCGCTTCTCGCGCAGCTTCCGTTTCCACCTCTATCCGGCCCGCCGGAAGCCAGAAGCCTGACAGCAGAGCCAACGCCGCGAACGCCACACCAGTCAGGAACACATTGTGTAACGCGCCGGCTAGCGCGCCCGACATCGCCTTGAGCAATTCAGGCTTCTGCGCCGCGCGAGCTATCGGATCAATCAGCGCGCTCGGATTGTGTACGACGCGAGCGACGTCCGCCTCCGGTAAGCCGCTCTCCTTCTGAATCTCCGCGATGTGCGACGCCAGGCTGATGGTCATCACCGTTCCCATAATTGCCACACCGACCGTTTGACCTATCGACCTCGAGAACTGGTTGAGCGAGGTAGCTATCCCAAGCTGGCTTCTGCCAACCGAATTCTGCACGGTGATCAAGAGCGCAAACATCACCAACCCCATGCCTATCCCCATCGCCAGAATGTCGCCGATGAGCCACGCCCGGGACGTGCTTCCGCCGAACGTCGTGAGAACAGCGAAACTGGCGACCAGAACAACAAGCCCCGCAATAATAGTCGGGCGATAACCGATTCGGAACATCAATCGCCCGCCCACCACTGACATAGTCACCCAGCCCAGCAGAAAGGGGGTGAGCAGCGCGCCCGCTTCGGTTGCCGTCCCCCCGAGCGTGCCTTGAACGAAAAGGGGAATGAATGAAAGCGCTCCAAACATGGCTGCGCCAACCATGAAGGCAGTGATCGAGCCGACCGCAATTATGCGGTTTCTGAACAGCGAGAACGGAACGATCGGTTCGTGCGCACGCCTCTCCGTCCACACAAACAAAGAGCTGAAAATCAGTATGCCCGCGACTGCAACGAGCGTCAGAGGATTCCTCCAGATGGTCGGGTCTCCGCTCTCCACAAGCACAAGCAGCAACAGCGTGATCGCGATCGTCAGCCACGCCGCGCCGGCGTAATCGATGATTGGCCGGCCTATTCGCTTCGGCTCGACGAGTGCGATTCCGACTACTACAGCCCCGGCCAGACCGAAGGGGATGTTGATGTAGAACACCCAGCGCCAGGAAATGTGATCGGTTATGAAGCCGCCCGCCAGCGGCCCCAGTATTGAAGCCAGTCCCCACACCCCGCTGAACAGCCCCTGCATTCGCGTCCGCTCGCGAAACGTGTAGATGTCGCCGTTGATCGTCATGCTGAGCGGGATCAACGCGCCCGCTCCCAGTCCCTGGATCCCGCGGAAGACGATCAGTTGGGTGATTGACTGCGACGCTCCCGACAGCGCGGACCCAACGAGGAAGAAAGCTACGCCGATCAGGTAAAAGACTCGCCGGCCGTAGAGATCCGACAATCTCCCCCACACTGGTACGGTCACGGTTGAAGTCAGCAGGTAAGCCGAAAACACCCAGCTATACCGATCAAGCCCGCCGAGCGACGCGATAACCGTCGGCATTGCCGTGCCCACGACCGTAGCTTCGAGCGCGGCCAAAAACATTCCGAGCATCACGCCGGCGGTCACGACTCGCCGGCGTCGCTTGGAGAGAATCACGTGTGGTTGGTCCACAACACTCGCTTCGATAAGGTCAGAAGCCATTCTGTTGTCGCTCTTTCTACCGGACCTCATTCTGGGCCAGCACCCCGCAGTTGAATGAGGGGCGTTTGTTCTTCCTTGATCGACACTGTGACGTGACTACGACAGACGGGACATTGAAGCCGTCGCCAATTGCGCCCGCGTTGAAAGCGCGTCGTTACGATGGCGCCACACTCAGGGCACTCGGCATCTGCATAGCCGTCGCGATCGTCATCTTCCGCTATGTACTTGCGCTTCGGCATGTCACTTCTCAAGCCTGTAAGGGCGTTTCTCCGCGGGCTCCCCGCACTGCATCTCACTCGTTAGTTTGCGATCAGGCGCCCGCGGAGGGACGTCTTTACAGCTTGGCTGGCTCTGTTTCAATCGGATATCCAAGGTCCCGCCACCGCTTCCATCCGCCATCCATCGAGATCACGTTCTTGTAGCCCATCTTCTGGAGGGCATCCCCGGCGAGCGCGGAACGAAACCCGCCGCCGCAATAGAGAATTATTTCGGCATCGTGATCCGGGACAGCCTTCTCGATGTCACGTTCGATTATTCCTTTGCCAAGGTGAATGGCTCCGGTCGCGTGACCCTTCTGCCACTCGTTGTCCTCTCGCACATCGACGAAGTAGAAGCTCTCTCCAGCTTCTTGTTTGCGCTTCACATCTTCGGGGGTGTTCTCGCGAACGCGGCTCTTTGCATCATTGACAGACTTGAGGAATCCCGGCGAGTGCTCCATTGCTGTCTCCTGTTCTGGGAAGTCGTTAAGTTGTTCATCGCTTATGATAGCCACCCGCCGTCTCTGCGGCAAATTCATCGTAATATGGATGTCGGTTAAGACTTCGCACACAAAGGCGTCGAGACTCGAACGCCCACAACGTCCTGGTGATTCTTAGTGTCTTCGTGTCTTCGTGGCAAGATCCGAGACGACTGGCTTAACCAAGCCTCTCTTTCTTGACCTTGATCGTCGCCGGGCAATAGAATGCCAGCGCTCAAGCTACTTGGCTCATCAATTCAAACCGAGAGATACAACCATGAATACGACGAAGACAACCAGAGTCGGGACCAATCGAACGGCCGTCTCGATTGCGCTCCTGTTGCTTCTCGCCGCGAGCGCCGCCGCGCAAGACCTTACTCCGAAGTTTGATGAATACATGAACGCGCTTGTGAAGCAGCATCGATTCATCGGCTCCGTGCTCGTCGCCCGCGATGGCAAAGTAATTTTCAGCAAAGGCTTCGGCCTCGCAAACGCCGAGCTGGACGCGCCCAACACGCCGCAAACGAAATTCCGGCTCGGGTCACTCACCAAACAGTTCACCGCAGCCGCAATCCTGCTTCTGCAAGAACGCGGCAAGCTGAGCGTCCAGGACCCGATCTGCAAATATGTCGACAGCTGCCCGAGCGCGTGGAGCGAAGTCACCATCCATCACCTGCTGAGCCATACCGGTGGCATCCCGAATTTCACCAGCTTTCCTGATTATCAGCCAAAGATGATGATGCCCGTGACCACGCTGGACATGATCGGGAGGTTCAAAGACAAGCCGCTCGATTTCAAACCCGCCGAAAAATGGAGCTATAGCAATTCGGGCTATTTCCTGCTCGGCTACATCATCGAGAAGGCCGCGGGTGAATCATATGAGAGCTTCCTGCAGAAGAACATCTTCGAACCGCTAAAGCTGACCGGCACGGGCTACGATCATTTCGACACGATCCTGAGAAATCGCGCGACTGGCTATTCGCTCGCAAAGGGAAAGATGGTCAACTCGGCATACCTTGATATGACTCAGCCTTACGCGGCGGGCTCGCTCTATTCGACGGTCGAGGACCTCTTCTTGTGGAATGAAGCACTCTACGCGGGCAAGCTGCTTTCCGCGAAATCTCTCGAAACGATGACAACTCCAGTCATGGGCGACTATGCCTATGGTCTGGCCGTTCAAACGAAGTCGGGTCGCAAGGTGATCGGTCATGGCGGGGGGATCAACGGTTTTGCGACTTTCATTTCGCGCTTTCCGCGAGAGAGAGTCTCCATCGCAGTCCTGCGGAACGCCGACTACGGCAGTCCCGGTCCCGGCCAAATAAGCGTGGATTTGGCGGCAATTCTCTTTGGCGAGAAGTATGAAATACCGGCGCCGCCTGTCGCGATCAAGCTCGATCCGAAAATCTACGATGCTTACGTCGGACGGTATGAACTGGCGCCGACCTTAATCCTTACAATCAGCAGGGAAGGCGACCGCTTGATGGCTCAGGCCACCGGGCAGCCACCAATCGAATTGTTCCCCGAGTCCGATACGAAGTTCTACGTGACGGCCATAGACGCCAAGATTACCTTTGTGAAAGACGACACGGGGAAGGTCACTCATTTGATATTGCATCAGGGCGGAGATCGCCAGGCAAAGAGGATCACTTAGACCGCGACGTTGGTGGATCGCGTTGCACTCGGGAGTAGCTTGCGGCACTGACGTTACATTGATTCCCGAGACCCCTCGTACATCGGAAACGTAGCTGAATTCGTCGGGCACGACAAAACCCGGTCCAACAGCCAAAGAGAGCCTCCGCGTAAGTCGGAGTGCGGCTGCATTTAGTATTGACCGTGTTCGCCAAACCGTGATACTTTCACCCCCGAACAGAGATGTGGAATCTGGCTTCGCAAGATCAATAAGAGAAGACTTAGAACAGGCTTCCGTCATCAATCCCCTTCCTCACTGACATTTTTTCTCAGTCCGAGTGACCGAGTTCGTGCTTAATAGCTGAACGACTGGCCCCCATTTCTAACTTGGCTCTCGAGATCTACGCCGTTGAAGGCAATTCGTTGGACAAGGCGATCTGAAGGCCTGGGCCGGCAGATCGCATCAAGCCGAGAGCCTGGTTTGCGCTCGGCTTCGGTTCTCTATCTACGTGAAGAGTTCCTTCATTGACAGGTGGACTATGAATCAATTCGTTCAATGCTGCTGCAAACGCGCTCTACCGCTAACGCTCTGCTTAGCGCTTTTGATAAGCGGGGTGGCAGGGCAATCGCCGACAAAAGGTCCGGCGCCTGGGCCCGCCGCGCCGCTGGTTTCTGAAAGCGACGCTGTGCGCTTTCTCGAACAGGCCACCTTCGGCCCCAATAGTCCGTTGATTAACCGCGTGCAGTCCGCCGGGATCAAGGATGTGCTGCAGGACGAGTTCACGGTGCCGATGTCTTTGTATCCCGACTTGCCGGTTTTCCCGTCTGATTCTGCGATAGGGTGCCCGACGGGCAGCGATCCGAATTGCTTCCGAGACAACTACACGATGTACCCGCTTCAAGTGAAGTTCTTCTTGAATGCTCTATACGGGGACGACCAGTTGCGTCAGCGCGTCGCATTCGCGCTGCATCAGATATTTGTCGTCTCGGGTGTTTCGATTTCACAGCCGAGCTCCATGTCGCCATATCTAAACTTATTTGCCCGCGGCGCATTCGGAAACTACCGCCAACTGCTTTACGACGTGACGCTGAATCCGGCGATGGGGAACTACCTTGATATGGTCAACAACGACAAGCGGTGTTGTGGGGCTTCGCCGAACGAGAACTACGCCCGCGAGGTCCTTCAACTCTTCAGCATAGGATTGTACAAACTGAATCAGGATGGCACTCTGCAGCTTGACGGGCTGGGCCAGCCCATACCGACCTACGATCAGAATACGATCATAGGCTTTGCGAAGATATTCACCGGGTGGACTTATGCGCCCTTGCCTGGCGCCCCCTCGCAGTGGACCAACCCCGAGAACTACCTCGCACCGATGGTTGCCTTTCAAAACCACCACGACATTTCCGCAAAGCCTTTGTTGAATGGTGTGACATCACCGGCAAATCAGGCGGCGAAGAAAGACCTGGTCTTCGCGCTCGACAATATTTTTAACCATCCGAACGTCGCGCCGTTCATCTGCAAGCAGCTCATTCAGAATCTAGTCACGAGCAACCCGACCCCGGGGTACGTTTCGCGCATCTCGGCGGTATTCAACAACAATGGCGCGGGTGTGCGCGGCGACTTGAAGGCAGTAGTTAGCGCAATACTGCAGGACCAGGAGGCTCGATGCGATGACGTTGCGACCTGCGCTTCGACGACCGATGTCAACTACGGTCATCTGCGCCAGCCGGTCCTCTTAATCACGAATATTCTGCGCGCGTTCACCCCGGCTAGTGACGGAGTGGGCCTTTCCGACCGGGCAAGGAACATGGGTCAGGAGCCCTTCAACCCACCGACAGTCTTCAGCTACTATCGGCCGAATTACGTAATCCCCGGAACAACGCTTCTGGGTCCGGAGTTCTACATTCAAAGTTAGTCGGCGGCAATTAACCGTTCCAATTTCTCCAATACCATGGTGTTCTCGCGCATCGGGGTTTTTCCGGCAGGCACGTCTATCGACCTCTCAGGACTGCAAGCGCTTTCCACAAGCGATGGGACCGGGGCCGCCGTCGTAAACGAACTTAACAGAGTGTTGATGCACGGAACGATGTCTGCTGCAATGCGCACCAAGATACTGCAAACCATTACGGCCCTTCCCGGTGTCACAGCCGCGGATCATTTGAAGCGCGCTCGTTGGGCTTTGTATCTGGTAACGACGTCTTCGCAATATCAAGTAGCGAGGTGATGAGATGAAAAAGTCACGAAGGGTTTTCTTGCGCAGATCGGGCATGGCGCTCGGTGGCGCTGTGTTCACGTCCAGCGTGCGCAGCTCGTGCTTGTCGGGCAGCGACGTCATGCTTGCGGGATCGAGATCCTCGCGCAGCCGGAGGATCGCCAGCGACGATTCACCCGCCGTCATGACGCCGAATGCGAACGGAATTGCAATTATTGGGATGGCAGGGCGGTTTCCGAAAGCGCGGGACGTCGAGGAATACTGGAAAAATCTTTGCCTGGGGGTGGAAGGGATTTCTTTTTTTTCAAATGAGGAATTGGAAGGCATTGCGGTTCCCAAGGATAAATCGAGGTATGTGAAAGCACGCGGAATCTTCGAGGGCGCAGACGCCTTTGATGCGGCTTTCTTCGGCATCAATCCTCGGGAAGCGGAAATAATGGACCCACAGCACCGGTTGTTTTTGGAATCCGCGTGGGAGGCGCTGGAGAGTGCGACCGAATCGCTGCACAAGATGGTCGTTTCCGGCGACGGTCTCGCGTTGGATGCAGTTTCTCATCCGCATCCCGCGCTTGGACCGATGTCGATCTACCAATGGATCGCATTTGTCGGCGCGCATGAAGCACGTCACGCCGCACAAATCCGTGAAATCATCCCGTCATGAAAAGACGAAAGAGCATGCACAT
>Ga0137403_10007769_pt1 | contig 12065 bp, 9 predicted proteins | sample CZOMad2_1_16fung_FD_122057 | JGI IMG/M metagenome (GOLD analysis project Ga0137403, IMG submission 122057) | Vadose zone soil fungal communities from Angelo Coast Range Reserve, California, USA - CZOMad2_1_16fungal (Hybrid Assembly) | ecosystem: Environmental > Terrestrial > Soil > Vadose zone...
AAGGAGTGGTTCGGCGGCTTCGAACAGATTCGCCTTTCGCAGAAACTGGAACATTTTGATTGGATCAACTTGCCGGGCCAGTTTGTCGAACAACTTTCCGCTCACCTCTGGACCACGCACCAACTCGACGCATTCCGCAACGCCGCGACGGACTACGGAAACCGCCTGCATGCCGTGGCGCCTCCGGAGCCGCCCGCGATTCGAAGACTTGGCATTACCGTCGTGGGACAGGGAACGAACTCGAGCGAAGGGCCACTGTTCAGAAAGCTGCGCCCGCATGGCGCCTATTTTACCCACGTGAATCCCGAGAATGGATTGCAGCAGCTGCTGGGCGCCGCGGCGGCGCGGGCCAAGGCGCATCCCGCTTCCTATGGCCACTGGTACATTGATGGAGGCCAGGAAGCCCCGTTCGAGGGTGCGCTCACGCTAGTTTCTTACCAGGCACTGGAGCCGGCGCGGACGGCGCTGTCTGGAAGGCTGCAGAAGGACATCGAGAGACCGGGAATGGGCCCCGAAACCCTTCGCACCCTGCTGGCCCAGCTGAGGCCTGCCGATCTTGGCCTGCACGATAGCGAGCCGGTTCTTACACGCTTCCAGCTCAAACTGCTTACGGAGGGGTCCGGAACGCAAATCTTTAGCACTACGTTCGCTCAATGGGCGGCCCGCGAAGCGCTGCGCCGTGCGCAGCCATTGACATTGTTTGTGCGCTTTGCCCCCAGGCAGCGCCAACGGCCTATGAATGAGCTCCTGTACGGCAACCCTGCTTCGAGGGAGCTAGATCCTCGAGGCTCCCTGGTCGACGCGGACATGGGCGCCTATTACAACTGGCTGAACCAGCAGCGACTGTCGGGTGCAGCGCAGGCGTCTTTCCTCGTTTGGTACGAAGGCCACGGCGAGGCCCTGATTATCGGACCTTCGGTGCCGCGCGGCACGGTGTCCAACGACGCGACGGACTTCAAAACGCTCTTAAGCTGGATTGCCTGAGCCAAACTGAACGGGCCGCACGGCAGGAGGCGCGGCTCGAACCCTCATCGAATCAGAGAGTTCTGGTTGAACCACGCATCACAAGGTGAGTCGGAATCGTGTAGTCGACATCTTCCTCGTTTTCCCCCCGCATAAGCCTCTCGAGCGCCGCCAGAGCAGTGATCGCCAGTTGGGAGCGCGAAAGTCGAATGGTTGTCAAGGGTGGTTGCGTCAGGTGGGCAAAAGAGATGTCGTCAAATCCGATGAGGGAGACGTCTCGCGGTACTTGCAACCCCGCATCGTGGATTGTGCCCAGCGCACCGATTGCCGTCATGTCGTTCGAGGTCATGACCGCAGTCGGAGGTTCGGCAAGCCGCAAGAGATTCCGCATCGCAAAGACGCCACCTTCGATGCGGTGGTCCCCTTTTTCAATCATTTCGTTTTCAACTTTGATTCCACGGGCTTTCATGCCGGAAACGAAGGCATCCAAGCGCCGTTGCGCCGATTGGAGATTCAACGGCCCCGAGATAAAAGCGATTTTACGGTGGTTGAGGGAGAAGAGATGTTGCAGCCCTTCCTGAATCCCTTGCTCGTAATCAATATTAATATTCGCGCTGAGCGGACTGTTTTTGCCGGTGTCCATGAACACGGTGGGGATATTTCGTCGTGTCAGCTCGATCAACAATGCCGGATCGGCCTCCGAGGTCATGATTGCCGTGCCATCTACTTTGCGCTCGACCATCCTGCGGATGCACTCGGCCATCCGTCTGGGCTTGTAGTCGGTGTTTGCGATGATGACTTCCAGACCCTTTTGCACGGCCTGGTCTTCGAAATGTTTCACAAGTTCAGGGAAAAAAGGATTCGTGATGTCCGAGATGATAAGTCCGAGCATGCGGCTGCGACCCGAGACGAGAGTGCGGGCATGCGTGTTGGGGTAAAAATTCAGTTCCTTGATGGCTTTCCGCACCCGTTCTGCGGTGCGCGCGCTGACCTTGTCCGAACCATTTATCGTCCGCGACACCGTGGCGGTAGAGACTTTGGCGTGTTTCGCAACTTCCTTAATGTTCATTGGTTTATAACCGCATTCTAGCAGTAAAACCCGCAGGCAATGCCAGACCAGCTATTCCCGGAGATTGGGAAGCTTCATGTCCTGGATCTCTTGGCCCGACGAAGTCGGAAAGAGATAGTGAACCTGCTCTTCGCTTTCGGTGTCGCCGCGTGGATTCGTCAGAAACAGGCGCAGGGTCAGCCGCAGTTGAGAACTATCCGCGGTCCAATTTCCCTCAAGTTTTTGTTCGTGGTCCAAATCCGCCAGCGGAAAATTGCCTTGGTGCAGGAGGCGATTGGTTGCGTCCCTCAATTCCCAACGGAGGTTGTATCCTCGCAAAGGATACGAGGGTAATTCCTCGAGGTTGTGTCGCCCGATCGTCACTTCGAATCCGACCGCCTCGTACCACTTGCCGTACTTCCACTGCGCCTTGAGCGCTGCCGGTGCTGTCCTGTGCTGCCAGGCATAGAAGGATGGTCTTCGCTGCCTGTTTTCATCCACCACGCCGTGGTCCACATAACCCGCCGAGTAGCCCGGAAATAGATTTCGGTGCGATTTGTAATCCTGATAGCACCAGAAAATGGCTCCAGCGATCCAATCGTATTTTTGAAAAGCATCCAGCTGATGTTCGAGCGTGTGCACCCGCAGCTTATCGGCTGCGACGGAGTCGGTCGCAAATACTCCAGGAGTGCCAAACTCTGAGACGATGAACATCTTCTCGGGATACTGGCGACCGGCCCGATCGAGCATGGGGATCAATCCTTCTTCCGGACCGTTCCACGCGCCGTAGTACTCGTTCATCATGATAAAGTCCGCGTCGTTCGCGGCCTCCTTGGCGGGATCAGCGCCATAGGCGATGTCATTGTCCGCGAACGTGACAAAGCGACCCGGATCAAGCTGGTTTACCCATTCCTTCATCGTGTGGAAGTAAGCGCGACCGCCTGGCGTGCTCATATCGCTTTCGTTGCTGACGCTCCAGGCAAAAATACTCGGGTGATTGCCCGCTTGTTCGATCATTTCCTGGATCATCTGTTTCGCAAGTGCAATGACTTGTGGATTCAGAAGCTGCTCTTCGGAAAATTGCCACAAGGGAATCTCGGGAATGAGGAGGATTCCGTGCTGATCGGCGTAGTCGAAGACTTTCTCGTGCTGCGGATAGTGCACTGGTCTTGTGAGCGTGGTATGCAGCAGTTTCAGATCGTCGTAGTCGCGCTTGATTGTGCCGCTCGTTTCGGCCAGCCCCTCCCAGGGAGACTCTTCGTGGCGGGTCATGCCGGAAAGCCTCACGCGGTCCCCGTTCAGCAACAGGTGCCTGTTATTGATCGCGACTTTCCTGTTTCCAAACGTGTCTTTCCTTTGGTCCAGAGTCTTTCCAGCCTCCGCCACGTTCACGCTGATCGAGTACAAATTGGCGTGATCGAGATCCCATAACAGAGGTTTTTCGACGGCCAGTTCAAAATCGACGCTCTTTTTGCTGCCTGCCGGGACCGCAATATTTTGCGTTTTGCTTCCACCGAACGCGCCGCTCGGTGTGTAGATTCGCGCGGTCACCGAGAGCTTCGCTTCTTTGCCCTGCTTATTTTCTAGATATACCGTATCGCGTACCTGTGCGACATCTTTGCCGGCGTCCGACCGGATTTGCTGGCGTCGAATGATGATTCCTTCGCTCTCGCTCAGCCAAACGTCACGGACAATTCCACCGTAGTGCCACCAGTCATACCAAATGTTCTTCGAGGACTTCAGCTTCATTGCCAGGCCGGGGATAGTCGTCAACGTGGGCCGGTTATCGAGCTCCACGGCGATCAAGTTCTCGCCTGTCCTTACAAGTTTCGTGATGTCAAAAAAATATTCGGTGTGGCCGCCGTCGTGGCTTCCGGCCTCAACTCCATTGATCCAGACTCGCGAATGGTAAAATGTCGCACCAAAATGCAACTCCAGGTGCTGCACTGGGCGCCGCGATGGCAATTCGAAGGTGCGAAAATACCACGCAATTCCTTCATAGTCGTCGTATTTGCCGATATTCCAGGTATGAGGAACAGACACCTGCTCGGTACCTTCCGGCACTGTTCTGCTCCATCCCGCCTTTTCGCCCTCGGATTTCGCGTCAATCCGGAACAGCCAGGAACCATTCAGATCGACTTTGGAACCTGCCGCCGCTAAGGCCGGCAAAGCTAAAGCGAGGCAAGCCGCGATGATGGGCAGGCGCAACGAGCGGCCTGGGTGCCAGCAATTCATGTGTATCTCCGGAGATGCGCCAGGAAAATGTAAACGCTATCATAGTCTGGCGCTCGAGCAAAGTCCGTGACTTTGGCGTGTCTTGGCGAACGTGGGGAAGGCAGACGACCAGTGCAAATTGATGCCCACCAGCACTTTTGGGTTTATGACCAACGAGCTTACGACTGGATTGACGAGTCGATGGGGGCCATTCGGCGAAATTTTCTGCCTGGCGACCTTAAGCCGTCATTGGAGAAAAACGGATTTGCGGGCAGTGTCCTCGTTCAGGCCCGGCAGACACTCGATGAAACACGCTGGCTGCTGGAACTGGCCGAAGCCAATCCTTTCCTTCTCGGAGTGGTGGGCTGGGTCGATTTGCGCTCTTCTCGATTGCGCATGGCCCTGGAATCCTTCGCGAAGAAGCGCAAGCTCGTCGGAGTTCGCCACGTTGTACAGAGCGAGCCGGACAACTTCCTGCTACAACCAGATTTCTTGCGCGGGATTTCCATGCTCGAAGAGTTCGACCTGGCATACGACATTCTGATCCACACCAGGCATCTGCCCGCGGCAGCAAAATTCGTTGAGCGATTTCCGCGGCAGCGCTTTGTCCTGGACCATTTGGCGAAGCCGCCAATCAAGAGCGGTGTGGTTGACGTCTGGGCGGCCGGAATCCGCGAACTCGCTGCATTTCCGAACGTTTTCGCCAAACTGTCAGGCTTGGTCACCGAAGCAGACTGGGAGGTGTGGACGCCCGAAGATTTCCGGCCTTACCTTGACGTCGCTTTCGAATGCTTTGGACCCAGCCGATTGATGATCGGCTCAGACTGGCCCGTGTGCATGGTAGCGGCTTCCTACGAGCGAACCGTAGATCTTGTGAAAGACTATCTAAAGGCGTATTCCTCGGAAGAACGCGCGGCGGTACTTGGGGGCAACGCCGCGAAGTTCTGGCGATTCAAGTCACGATAAGGGATGCTGCGAGCGCTCCCGATGTTCTACAATGCCCGTGGAAAAATCGCCTTAGGCCGGCAAATGCCTGCGAAAGGAAGAAATTCAGTTCGTTCTCATGTCGAATAAGGTGCTCAAACTCGATCCGAAAGACAACGTGCTGATCGCGCTGGCCGATCTGCGAAAAGGCGATCAAATCTTGTTTGATGGTCAGATCTATGCGTTGGAAGAAGACGTCCGCGCAAAACACAAGTTCGCTACCGAGGACCTTGCGACAGGTGCGAATGTAAGAATGTACGGCGTGATCGTGGGAAAGACGGTTGAACCGATCGTCCGTGGCGGACTTCTTACCACGCGGAATATTCATCATCAGACAGAGGCTTTTCAGCCGAGAACCGGCGAATTCCACTGGACGCCGCCGGACGTCTCACGATGGCGACGGGGGGAGTTTGTCGGATACCCGCGAGCTGATGGGCAAGTTGGCACGCGAAATTATTGGGTTGTGGTGCCACTGGTCTTTTGCGAGAACCGGAACATCGCCGTGTTGAAGCAGGCGTTTGAAGAGGAGTTGGGTTTTGCAGCGCCACAACTTTATCGGCGTCAGGTGGCGGAACTGGCCCGGCTTTATCAGGCCGGCAGGACTGAGGAAATTAAGGCTCACGACTGGCAGGCTGACACTGCAAATCCGCAACGTTCCCGAATTTTCAAAAATGTGGACGGGATCCGATTCCTGCTGCATGAAGGCGGCTGCGGCGGAACGCGTGAGGACTCGGACAATCTCTGTGGACTGATTGCAGGCTACATCAATCATCCCAATGTGGCAGGAGCAACCGTGCTCAGCTTGGGATGCCAGCATGCACAGATCGGCATTTTGCGGCGCGAGTTGCTCGAGAGAAATCCGAATTTCGATAAGCCCCTGGTGATTGTGGAACAGCAGCAGAGCGGCACCGAGGCGGCGATGCTGACGGAGGCGATTCAGGACACCTTCCTCGGTCTGATGAAAGCCAATGAGTGCCAGCGCACAAGCGCTCCTCTTTCGAGCCTATGTCTGGGCTTGAAGTGCGGAGGCTCCGATGGTTTTTCCGGTCTGTCTGCGAACCCGGCGATAGGTCACACCTCCGACCTTCTTGCGGCGCTTGGCGGGAGGACCATCCTTTCAGAATTTCCAGAATTATGCGGCGTCGAACAAGAACTCATCAACCGGAGCACACGCAGGGAAGTGGCCGACCGATTTATTCATTTGATGAAGAGTTACAACGCACGAGCCAAGGCCGTGGGGTCTGGCTTTGAAATGAATCCAAGCCCGGGCAACATGCGCGACGGGTTGTTGACCGATGCGATGAAATCTGCGGGCGCGGCGAAAAAAGGCGGCAATTCTCCGGTGACAGCGGTTCTGGATTATCCGGAGTATGCGAGCCAACCGGGACTGAATTTGCAATGCACGCCGGGGAACGACGTGGAATGCGTCACGGCTCAGGTCGGTGCGGGAGCAAGTGTGGTGTTGTTTACCACGGGGCTGGGAACACCCACAGGAAATCCCATTGCGCCGGTGGTGAAGCTGTCCACGAATTCGGCGCTCGCACAACGCATGGCGGACATCATCGACATCGATACCGGCGGAATTATTTCCGGAGAGAAAACGATCGAGCAGATGGGCGAAGAAGTTCTCGACTTCGTGATTCAGGTGGCGAGCGGAGAAATTCGCACCAAGGCGGAAGGCAAAGGTCAGGAAGATTTTATTCCCTGGAAGCGAGGTATTTCCCTCTGAACACCACGGGCAGTGACGGGAAGAATTTTCGGCTGGATGGCAAGGTGGCCGTCGTCACGGGCGCCGGGAGCGGCATCGGACAGGCGATCGCCCGGCGCTTCGCGGCCAACGGAGCGGCGGTTCGAATCATCGATATCAATTCGAGCCATGCAGAATCCACTGCAAAGCTAGTCGCAGACAGCGGCGGCGAGTCGGCAGTTCATATTTGTGATGTCACCGACCAGCGGCAAGTCCGCGAAACATTCGAGAGAATCTTTGCCGAGTCGCGGATAGACATCCTCGTGAACAATGCGGGCATTTCGCATATAGGCACGGTAGAAACGACGACGGAGGAAGATTTCGACCGGGTATTTCGGATAAACGTGAAGGGCATATACCACGGCATCCACGCTTCGATTGGCCATATGAAGGCGAACGGCGGCGGCGTAATTCTCAACATGGCTTCTATCGCGGGGTCCGCGGCGCTCGCTGACCGTTTCGCCTACTCGATGAGCAAGGGTGCGGTCATCGCCATGACGCTTTCCGTGGCGAAGGACTACCTCCTGCATAACATTCGCTGCAATTGTATTTCGCCGGCCAGGGTGCACACGCCGTTTGTCGATGACTACCTTCGCAAGAACTATCCTGGACGCGAGAAAGAGATGTACGACAAACTGGCCAAGTCTCAACCGATCGGACGAATGGGCAGGCCAGACGAAGTAGCTTCGCTGGCACTTTATCTGTGTTCCGACGAAGCGTCCTTCATCACCGGAGTCGACTACCCGCTCGATGGTGGCTTCTTCAATTTGCGTGGCTGATCTATGGACCTGCGCCTCAAAGAAAAAGTCATTCTAGTCACCGGAGGCGCGAAAGGAATTGGCGCCGCGATTGTACGTGCCGCCGCGGCCGAAGGTGCTATTCCCGTTTTTCTGGATCGCGATGCCGAAGCGGGGCAGCAATTGCGGACCGCCTTGCAAAGTTCCGGTGTGAAGGGCGAATTCGTCGCCGGGGAGATCACGGCACCACAAACCTGCGGCAAAACCGTGGAATACGTGCTGCAGAAATTCGGCCGGCTCGACGCTCTGGTCAACAACGTGGGCGCCAACGACAATGTGGGACTCGAGCGTGGCACACCCGAAAAGTTTGTCGCATCGCTTGAGCTGAATTTGGTGCACTACTACGCGATGGCACATTATGCCTTGCCTGCTCTCAAGGAGTCGCGAGGAGCGATTGTGAATATCAGTTCGAAGACCGCGGTGACCGGACAGGGAGGGACGTCCGGCTACGTGGCGGCCAAAGCGGCGATTCTGGGACTCACGCGTGAGTGGGCCGCGGAGTTGCTCGCAACGGGAATTCGCGTCAACGCAGTGGTGCCTGCGGAAGTGATGACTCCACTTTACCAACAGTGGGTTTCCGGATTCCCAAATCCGGAGGAGAAACTGGCGAGGATCGTTTCGAAAATTCCTCTCGGAAAGCGCATGACAAAGCCGGAAGAGATTGCAGACATGGCGGTGTTCCTGATTTCGGAAAGAGCCAGCCACATCACCGGACAGCACGTATTCGTGGACGCGGGTTATACCCATCTGGATCGAGCACTGACGTAACGGAGACGGTCGATGACAATTTCCGCAGGCACGGCAGTCAACGGAGTGCGATCCGCTCCAATCACCGAACGACGTTTTTTTGTGCCTTTTGTTCTCATCACCAGCCTGTTTTTTCTTTGGGCTTTCGGCGTAAATCTCAACGACATTCTGATTCCGCACTTGAAGAACGTTTTCGGTCTCAGCGATTTTCAGTCTTCTTTTATCCAGGTGGCATTTTTCGGAGGATATTTCCTGGCCGCCTTTCCCGCCGGTTGGGCGATGGAAAGAATCGGTTACAAGAAAGGAATTCTCGCAGGCCTGTTTCTTTGTGCTGCGGGTGCCATACTCTTTCTTCCGGCGTCTTCTTCGCGAGCTTATGGATTCTTCCTTTTTGCCCTGTTTGTGATGGCTTGCGGTCAGAGCTTTCTGGAAGTTGCGGCGAATCCTTACGTAACGATTCTCGGTCCTCCTGCAAGTGCGGAGCGCCGGCTGAATTTTGCCCAGTCATTCAACGCTGTCGGCGCGATGCTTTCTCCGATCCTCGGCCGAGCATTTATTTTTACGGGCATCGAGTATGCACCGGCACAAATTGCAGCAATGAGTTCGACGCAATTGCAGGCCTACCGGGCGGCGGAAGCGAGCACGGTGAAAGGCCCGTATCTCGTGATCGCCGGAATTTTTGTCGTAGTCGCTATTCTTATCCAGATGACTCACCTGCCGGACGTGCAGGAGCCGGCTGCGGAAAAGGGGGCTAAGCACGAAGAAAAGAATTCGGAGGGCGTATTTTCGCATCCACACCTTCTAAAAGGAGTCGTCGCTCAGTTTTTTTATGTCGGAGCGCAAGTCGGCGTGGCGAGTTTTGTCATTCGCTATGCGCAGTTTGCCGTTCACGGAACGTCCGCGAAAACAGCAGCGCTCTATTTATTGCTGCATCAGACCGGATTCATGGCCGGGCGGTTCATCGGTTCGGCGATGATGAAGAAGATCGCAGCGCCGCGATTGTTATCTTTGTTTGCAGCGGCCTCGCTCGTTTGCGCGAGCGTCGCTGTGTTGGCGTCCGGTCTAATACCGGTTTGTGCCGTCGTGCTCATCGGATTTTTCCACTCCATCATGTTTCCCACGATCTTCGCGTTGAGCATTAAAAATCTCGGTTCGGCCACCAAACGTGGCTCCTCTCTTCTGGTAATGGCGATTATCGGGGGAGCGTTTTTCCCGGCGATCATGGGGCGCATTTCAGATGCGTCAAGCATTCAAAGAGCTTTTCTTGTGCCGCTGCTCTGCTACGTGTTCATCCTTTATTTTGGATTGTCGGGATACAAGCCGGCTCTAACGCCAGCCCTGGAACCGGTTTCTGTCGGCAATCGGGGCTCACTGGCATGACCAGACGGCATTGCCTGACCTTGGAGTTGAAGGATGATCCCCAACTGATCGCCGAATACAAGCGCTACCACGAAAAGATTTGGCCTGAGATCACGCAAAGCATAAAAGACGCCGGCATTCATGGCCTGGAAATTTATCTTCGCGGAACTCGAATGTTCATGATCCTGGAAGTCGATGAGAAATTTTCATTTGAAAGGAAGGCCGAGGCGGACCGCAAGAATCCGAAGGTCCAAGAATGGGAAAAACTCATGTGGAAATTTCAGAAGGCCTTGCCCGAAGCGCAGCCCGGCGAAAAATGGCTGCCAATGGAAAGAATCTTCAAGCTGGACGCTTGAACCCGGCCATCCCAGTTCGTTGACGTCCCTTACCTGCACTGCCGTATTGCCCGAACCTAAACTTCGCCTCTATATCTGATGCCGGCCGCGAGCCATCTATGCTATCAGGTTGAGGTGAAATGATGCCCCGCCAGGCAAACAAGAGATGGGTTAGAACGGTAAAAACGGATTCGACGCATCCGCCAAAGGGACTGTTCAATAAAAGTGCAAAAAAGATCGCGGCCTCGCTGGCTTCGAGAAGAGTTTCCCCGAAGGGTCCACAATCGGGAATGCGCATGCTGACATATTTCATTAACCGGGCAGGAAAAGGACTCAGTCGCTCGCGCCGGGCGGAACTCGAGCGCGCAAAATCCTTGTTATCGAAACGAATGAAGTCGAGGAACAGGCAAAAGGCGTTCGCCTAATCGCGGAACTGTTTTTTCGCTGCTCAACTTTTCAGATGAGATGAGCCAGTCGCGACCTTCTGTTTCGCGAACAACTCTTCCACGCGCGTCAAAGTGTCGATTTCAGCCACGGGCTTGTCGGGTCGTGCACGAAGAATCCGCGGAAAGCGCAACGCGAAACCACTCTCGTGCCGGTTGGATCTTTGTATGTTGTTGAAAGCGACTTCGATCACCAGCCGGGGTTCGACAATTCGACGAAATCCCTGATCTTCGCGCGTGTGTTTCAGGAAAAATTCTGTGTATTCGGCAATTTCGGCGTCAGTGAGGCCGGAATAGGCTTTTCCGATGTTTAGCAACCGCTCGCCGTCGCGGACTGCAAAGGTCACGTCGGAGAGCACATGGTGCCGCTTGCCATGGCCATACTCCGCAGCTGTGACCACTACGTCCAGCGTGGCGTAGGGTTCTTTCAGCTTTACCCAGGCGCCGCCCCGACGTCCCGGCGTGTAGAAGGATTCAACTGACTTCGCGACGATTCCCTCGTGCCCAGCAGCCAATGCCGCGCGAAATTCCGCTGCCACCTGTTCGGGCGTTCCGCAGAGCTTGGCTTCGACGACATCAACACTGTCAATCTTGGCGGCAAAAAGCGCCTGCAACCGGGTTCTGCGTTCGCGCAACGGCCTATCCAGCAGCAAGTCACCTGTTTCAAAGAGCAGATCGAAAGCAATAAATTTTACGGGGATGTCCTGCTTCAGCCAGAAATCGATCTGCTTACGCCCCAGCCGATTCTGCAGTTCAGTGAATGGAAGAGGTGTTGAGTCACGCCAGGCCAGAATTTCGCCATCAAGAATGGACTCGCCAGGAAGCATCGAGAGTGAACTATTCAGTTCGGGAAACTCGCTGATTTCATCGAGAGTTCGCGAATAGATCTTGACCTTGCCATTGGCATCTTTGTGGACTTGCGCGCGAATTCCATCGAATTTCGCCTCGATATAAACTGGGGCGGTTTGGCCCTCCGAGAAAATGTCCTTGGCGGCTTCCACTGGTTTGGCCAGCATGAATCCCAAGGGATGAAACAACCTAACGGTAGCCGAGTCCAGCCGGTCTTCGGCCGCCCGGCGCAGCGTTTCGCCAATGTCGCCAAGCATCATATTGCCGCGGCGTACTGCGGCAGCGCTGCGACCAAATGCCTTTGCAATCGACTCTTCCACCAGACTTTCTTTCGAACCGATGCGAAGGTCACCGGTGAGGATTTTGACGATGTACTTGATATCCGCAGCGCCGGACCTCGCAAAAGCGTTCTGCAATAGCTTGTCCTTCTCCATTTGAGTTCGCGCCGCGGAAAGGTCATCAAACAATTTCGCCAGATCCTTCAGCGTCAGGTCGGGGCGCCTGTGCGATTCGCGGAGCAATTCCTCCGCCATATCGCCGAGATCACCATGTTTGCGATAGGTTTTGCCGAGGTCTTCT
>Ga0137403_10007771_pt1 | contig 12063 bp, 18 predicted proteins | sample CZOMad2_1_16fung_FD_122057 | JGI IMG/M metagenome (GOLD analysis project Ga0137403, IMG submission 122057) | Vadose zone soil fungal communities from Angelo Coast Range Reserve, California, USA - CZOMad2_1_16fungal (Hybrid Assembly) | ecosystem: Environmental > Terrestrial > Soil > Vadose zone...
GAGTATGTGCGCGGTTCGGTCGTACTCGAAGGCGGACGTGATCCCTCCGTCCACGATGTGAGCGATACCCGTTACCTCGCGGGAATCGTCGGACACAAGATAAAGCGCGGAACGTGCTATGTCTTCCGGCATGAGAATACGACCGAGAGGAACGTGTGCCAGCCGGGCCTTCAAGATACGCTCCGCATCGCCGCTAGCCTCGAGGTGGCGCCGAATCATAGGCGTGTCCGTGATCCCCGGACAAATGCAGTTCACGCGGATGTTGTCGACACCGTAGTCTACGGCGAGAGATTTCGTGAGCATCACGACTGCGCCCTTCGAACTGGCGTACGCCGCCGTCCGCAGTTGACCGCCAAAACTGCTGATGGACGCGGTGTTGAGGATTACGCCGCCTCCCTGCCTGCGCATGTAGCCGACCGAGTGTTTCACGGCCAGAAAAATGGCCTTCAAGTTTACGCCCATGACATGGTCCCATTCTGCTTCGGTCGTGTCCTCCAGGAGCTTGACCAGAATCACGCCGGCATTATTGAAAAGGATATCGATGTCCCAGGTCAGGGCGATGTTGACGTCGCAGGCGTCTAAAATATCCAGTTTTTCGACCCTCAGCTTATCTTGAAGATCGAGGGCGCTTACCTTGTTGCGGAGTGCGGTTACCTGTGGTGATATATGAACACCTGCTATTACAGAATAGCCTTGTTTTGCAAGACCGATGGCGGTTCCTTCGCCGAATCCTGAGCCGGCTCCGGTAATTAAAATAGTTTTGTCTTTTGACATTAGTGGTGGGTTTTATCTGTTAGTCAATGGCAGCGGCTGCTGAGGCGACAATGAAATCCTGGTCAATGGGGCCACCGGATACGCCGACGTAACCGATGATCTGATTGTCTTTATTGATGGGAATCCCGCCGGCAAAACCCATCAGGCCATGGCTGGAGCTTTCCATTCCATAGGCGGCTACTTCAGGCCGCAAAAATTTGCCTACATCCTCGGAATTCATTCTGAATAGCATGGAAGTTTTGGCCTTTTTCATGGCAATGTCGATGGAGCCTAAGAAAGCGTTGTCCATGCGAATGAACCCCTTTAGGTGTCCTGCGGTGTCGAGTATGGCCACATTCATGGGGATACCGATTTCATTGGCTTTAGCTTTGGCTTTTGCCAGAAGTATTTCTGTTTGTTCTAAGGTGATGTCCATGGATTCATGCATTTTGTTTTACAGGCGGATTCTGCTCTTCAAAGTGGTCGGGGGAAGCAGTTTGCCCGAGTGCTATTTTTTGATCATTGGAATTTGAAGATTTGTAGGCCGGTTTTCTTCGGTATCGAAGCCACGTCCGTCGATATTCCTGGCTCCCCAGAACATCAGATCATCCAGGATATAAATGAGATCGTATTCCTTGAATATTTGGCCATCGGAAAGGCCGAATGGCGCAAAGGCTTTCTTGAATATACTCTGGGGCTCACCAACTTTCCATTCATTAAACCCTGTGGTGTACTTATTGAGTACGTCTGCAAAGGGTTGCAATAACGGTGTGACGGTATATTCTTCGTCGGCGGAGAAGTTGACTTTTACTGCGCCTGGTGCTACCGGATGCTCGCCCAGCCATTCGATATGACCTTTTATTGCCATTTTGGACAGTGGAGTTTTCCCGTAGGGATCGGCATTGTTGGTTACAATGAGTTCAAATCTGTCTCCAGGGTAACAGGTGAAGCTCCTGGTCAGGTAAAACGGCTTCAGTGTTCCATCATTGTTTTTGGCACTGCCGGGTCTGATTTCAGGGGCGATGCTTTCCCAATGGCCAAGCGCTTCGGTTTTAATTTGATCAGTAGTCACTGGATAGTTTTTCATTTTTAAGTTTTCGGCTGGTGGCAGTCTTTTATTAGAACATGTACTGGTGCAATAGCTGTATGGATTGTTGGGTTACAATTGCCTGTAACCGCCATCCAACCATGAAACAACAGCTTCGACATAGTCACCTGCTGCTTCTTCCCAGACGCGGTGCCCGGCATCAAGTAATATGCATTGGTTGGTCGGAAGTCTCTCGACGAGGAATTGCGCATTAATTGACGGGACAATGGGGTCATTCTTGCCAGCTATGATCAATGATGGGGTTTTTATTTTGCCGAGGAACTGTTCCAGCTTAGGACTGTCGGTGATATAGCCTCGCACAAACTGGGCTGCTTCCTCGAGACGCCGACCGGCCGAGGCCGATCTGAAGTCTTCAATGATGGCTGCAGGGGTTAGTTGTGCTGCTTGATCCAGGTATGATTTGACGCCATCGGCACCAAGATCCGCAAGAGCGCCTATGGGCGAATTGATAATATCTTTTAGCTGGCCTGCTGCAAGATCCGGCCGCATTGCAGCCCCACCGATGACGAGGCTTTCGAACAAGGCAGGTTGTTTGGCGGATGCAAATAAGACTGCGGGCGATCCTACGTCGGGAGCTACAACATGTGTCCTGCCGATGTCGAAATGATCGAGCATCTTTATGAAGAAATTACCCATGGCTTCCGGAGTCATAACATTTGGTCGGCTTTCGGAATGGCCAAAACCAGGTAAATCAATCAGTAGGACGGAATGTTGGGTTTGAAGGCGCGGTACTAAGTGATAAAAAGAGTAGATGCTTTCCGGCCAGGGAGCAGTGAGTATAACCGGAATGCCCTCGGTTGGGCCTGCTTGTGCGTACCTGATGGCCAAGCCATCGATCTTGGATGTGGTGATTTTGTCAATTTTTGGCAGGCTATTTTGGTTCATTCTGGTTGAGTTGTATTAGATGAACGGTCGACCAAAGTTCAACAACAAAAGAAATATTCAATTGTCAAAAACAAAGCAATTTTGGTAAAAAGCAAATGTTTATAACTGCTGCACAGAAGGTCGGGTATCCAAATTTTAACCCCAATAGGGTTGGGCTATATAGCTGCCTCTTTGCGATAGATTGCCGGTGTTTTTCCGGTGTGCTTTTTGAAGAATTTACTGAAGTGTGATGAATCTGCAAAGCCTAGCCTGGACGAGACGTCTTTAATGGTTATTTCAGTCTGCCTGAGCAGGGTTTGGGCCTCTAGCAATATCTGCTCATGCAGGATGGTGATCGCTGTTTTTTGCGTTTGCCGCTTGATAACAGCATTCAAATGGTTTGGGTGAATGGATAACTGTTCCGCAAAATGCTTTATGGTTAGCGTGTTTTTATGGATGGGGTTATCTGCAAAGCTTTTCCTGACAAGTATACGGAAATTTTCTGCCAGTAAATGTTCCCGGTCATTGAGATTGTTGATGAGATTTTTGTCGGATGCCGAGTATTTGTTATATAGCCTTCGAACATAAAATAATAGCAATTGAACATAGGTCAGGATAAACACAAATTTGTCCGGATTTTTGGAGTGATATTCTTGATGAACGCGCTTATATATGTCGATAAATAATGTTACATCCTCCTGTTCAAGCTCAATAGGTATCGCTTGTTCGAGTTGGATAAAAGGCAGTGCAAAAACAATGTCGGATATTATTTTATTACTACGCAGATAATCTTCGGTAAATACGATGAAATATTGTTTTGGGCCGCGTTCGGGTTTAAGCCAGGAAACGACCTGGCGGGGTGTCTTAATATATATGGCCGGCTTGTTCAATCTGGTCTTCCAAAACCCCGCATTAAGTGTTATGTCTCCTTCCAGGAAGAGCGTAATGCAATAGAATGAGTGACGGAATGGTTTGGTCACATAATCAGGGGACTTCACTCCTTTGGAATCGAGTTCCCGTACGTCGATATCCTTGTATAGCGGGGGAGCTGCGTTGACGTGTTTGTAGAAACTGTCCAAATCGGTGAGGAAAGGGATGTCGGTTCCGGTTGCATTGTTGTTTTTTCTTTTCACGTCTTAAATATATTGAAATATTTTGGTTACTCATGGCTGCTGAAAGTTTGTTGCAACGAAAGACGAAATGACAGCCGCAACCTCCCGGGGTGCTTGCAACATGCTTAAATGACCCACTTGCGGAATTATCGTCAATTCAGCACCCGCAATGTGAGCTACTACCTCTTTTTTCATTCTTTCGGGGTTATCGACTATATCTTTGTCGCCGACAACTACAACGGTCGGCACACTGATGTTTTGTAACCCTGCAGCTACATCTTCCTTCATGGCAATCTGTGGCCAACCTATACGCGCAGCATCATTATGCCGCTGCATATCCCCGATAGTGCGTGCCCGCATTTCCGCGCTCAGGCCGGAGGCATTGAAAACATGATCAATCGTATGTTCGATCCCGGGCTTTGACGTATACGCCGATAACATGTTCTGATACATATTTTCAGGCATAATGGTTGCGAAGGCGGGCGAGGGTGCAACAAGGAGCAACCCTTGCAAGCCCACTGGATTTAATGAAGCGATATACTGGGCAATTTTACCGCCCATCGAATGCCCTACGATGACGTAGTCATCCAGCTGCAGTTCTTTAATCAGCATCAGTGCATCGGACGCCAGTTCCTTAATGCCGTATCCTGTTTCGGGTTTTTCGGATTGTCCCCAACCGCGGTAGTCGTAACGTACGCACCTGAATTTCGGCAAAAGTATGTCAGTTACCTCAGTCCAGGTTCTTGTCGACCCGCCCCAAAAATTAAGAAAAAGTAAAGTTGGTTTCCCTTGGCCATGATCTTCCACGTGCAGGCGCACGTCGTTAATTTGATAATTCATATCAATGTATTTGTTTAAAAAACTGATGAAATAGCGGGTCTTGCGATATAGCTCAGACCTGTATCGCCTTCCGGATCTCTTCCATTATTTTGGCCGGGACCGTTTTGGAAGGGGGCTGCTGAAAGAATGCTTTGTTTGTCAACAAGCCGTCGAGGTTATTCAGTAGTGTAGCGCTAGCTGCCGTTTCGGCAAGAGGCAGATCTGCATTGATCAGGCCTTTCGCAATAGAACGATTAATGGCCTTATCGCAAGAGCAACGGGCGCCCATGCGCGTTTTGCTGCAATAGGTATATGTAAAATCCGTGATTTTTTTCCTGGCTCTTGATAAAAGCTGCCGGAAATTTTCGGAAGAGATATTCATGATGTCGGCACCTTCAATGCTGTTAAACTCCAATACTTCGCCCAAAATGAATACTATCCGCGACTGTTCATTCAGGCATTGCACCATGCCCAATGTGCAAACACGCTGCACTTCTTCCTCCAGCATCTTTTTCTCTTTCGCGTCGTTTCCCTGATAATCGTTTAGTCCGGTTTCCAGGTAATCACCCAACTGTTCAAAGGAGAGCGTAGTTCTGTTGGAGCGCCTTTTTTTCTCATTTAGCAAGTAGTTAACAGCCACACGATAGCACCATGTTGTAAAAGAACAGTTGAACCTGAAGGTTGCAAGATGTGTAACGATCTTTATCAGTATTTCTTGGGTAGCGTCCATTGCATCATCCATATTACCTTGCATGCGAAGTGCCAGATGATAAATGTCTTTTTGCACAATGGTTACCAGTTCATTCAATGCCTCCTTGTCGCCGGCTATTGACCGCTTGACGAGCGTCTCCATATGTGATGCATCCTGTGTCATATACAATTAGACAAGATTAATCCAATAGTGTGACAAGAATAAATCTATGGACGCTAATTTTCTCCTTATTTCCAATGTTTTGTTGTCCATTTAAATGAAAATCAACTCTTTAAGCTGATAAGGTCAGTTTTTCGGGGTACATCGAACCGATCACCGCCTTCTTCTGTTGCATATTCCCTTTTTCATAGATTTGATCCAGTCTAAAGAGATTTGCCACACCTTGATCCAACAGCTTATCGATGTAAGTAGTCGTATCTGAGAAGACGGATAGTTTGGCTTCCAATCTTTCCAGCTTACCGATAAACTCCGCCTTCATTTTGCAGTAGTCCTCGGGGTCGATTTTCTGGGTGGCCAAAGTTCCCTGGTGTTGCGGATATTCATCCAGAAATTACTTTTGCTGCAGGTGATCCCCTTCCCTTTTGCCAGCTTATAGAGCGCCTCTGCGTTATAGCTCCCATCGGTCAGTTTTTCAAATACCCATTTCATGGTGCCGGCCTGTGGCTCTTTAAGAGTAATGTATTTCTTCCCGCCTTCGCTAACTTTATTGACATAGCCCGAAGGAGCGGTACCCATATACCGGCCTTCCTTTTTTGCCCTTCGCATCCCGAAAAAAGTATTAAGCGCTCTGCGGTCATTCTCTACTTCAGGAGCAGCCAAGTAAAAGGCCAGCATCATTTTATTCTCGGGGATGGATAGATCGAGGGGCTGCTCAATGTTGAAAAAAGTAGCTAATTTCAGGAAAACAAATAGCTATGAGAAAACTGATATTTGGCATAAATCTGACCATAGATGGCTGCTGCGACCATACCAAAGGGAATGGTAATGATGAAGTGCATGAATACTTTGCACAGCTGATGCGGAATGCGGACACACTGCTGTATGGCCGTAAAACCTATGAGCTGATGATACCCTTCTGGCCCGATGTTGCAAAAGACCAATCGGGGCCTAGAAAGGCAATGAACGATTTTGCAGATGCATTTGCGTCCATAGAGAACATCGTTGTCTGCTCCCGTTCGCTGGAAAAAGTGGAAGGAAAAAATACGAGCATCATCCGCGGGAACCTAAAGGAAGAAATACTTAAGCTGAAACAACAACCGGGCGGAAATATTTCGACCGGAGGCGTAGATATACCTTCGCAGCTTATAGCGCTGGGCCTGATAGATGAATTTCATATAGTGGTGCAGCCAATAGTGGCCGGAGCAGGAAGACGCTTTTTAGATAACACGAACTTACAGGAAAGCCTGCAATTGAAACTTGTGGATTCTAAGGTCTTTGATTCAGGATATGTTGCGCTGCGGTATGTGAAACAGTGACCTAATTGTAGTAGCTCCACGCCAGTCCCTGCGATACGCTATTCAGGTAGTCACCGGCACGCAGCTTGTCTACGCCAAACCTTGACAGCATGAGGTCTTTCAGCGACCTTACCTGCGCAGAGCCCCCGGTAAGGCTTCTTTGGATTTTTTACCGATCCCTGGTGCAGGCGAGGCGATCCTAATGGGTGTTGATTTTCCTTGTTCTGGCTAATCGTTCCAAATCCAATAAAAAAAGGTTCGAATTATATTCTGACGGGGTCACTGATGCATCGCTCATTTCACAAAACCCGCTCTGGTAGCGGGTTTTGTAGTTCTACCTCTTCGCCGTTGAAAAGACGCCTTTTATAAATTATTCATACTTAATACCTAAGGTTTGAATCCTGTCAGGGTAGTCTTGGTTTAGATGAACTGTAAGTGCATGCGGCCAAAATCTACTGGCTATTTTATATTTTCCAACTGAGTAGTCAAAAAGTGACGAAGGTTAGTGATCTGAATCTGATGTTGATTTATGAAAGGATCGCTTTCCGGAGTAATAATGTACCTATAGTTAGGTAGGAGATCATCGCAGCAACTGATGAACCCTTTTGAAATAACAGGGGTATTGCTTAATTTGATTTCTATGCAGGCGATAGGTGTAATTCCTTTGACCAATACCAGGTCGCACTCAGCACCAGCTTGGGTACGATAGTAAAACATTTCCAGATCCTCGGGCTTTCGTTGATAGACTTGTTCTATCACATAGCCTTCCCAGGAACCGCCGACACCGGGATGCCCCAGTAAACTATCATAATCGGGTATGTTTAATAAGCGATGTACGATCCCCGTATCCCGGATATAGATCTTTGGAGATTTGACCAATCGTTTTTTCGCGTTAACAAACCAGGGTGCAAGTTTCCGGATAATATAACCCCCTTCGAGAAATCCCAGATAGCGAAGAACAGTGGGCGCACTTACCCCCAATGAACGTGCAAAGACTTCTGCATTCCAGATATTGCCATTAGCATGCGCCAACATGCTCCAGAAATTACGTAAGACACCCGGGGAAAGGTCAACGCCAATAACATAGTAAATCCAAAGTTTATCTTTTGATTTACTATGTTATATGAAAATTGCTGTGTCAAACACTTAAAAGATTTACAAATCGCCCGAGATCTGACAAAAACCGGTTCGAACTATTCTAATGGGGTCACATATGCATGTAGCTAATTGATTTTCAATGATTAAATGTAACAAGCCCCTTTAGAAATGAGGGGCTTTCCGTTCAATTGGTCCCTAGCCTCTTATGTTATTTGCGGCTTAACGAATTTATGAAATCCTCCAGCCTGTCAAATGTAGAACCCCAACCATTATAAAATCCCATTTTCTCTTGTTGTTTACAATATTCTTCTGTTGGATGAACAACATTAAATGTAAAATTAGTCTTATCCCCATTTTCTTCAAACAACGCTTGTATTTCTACACCTGCGGTCATTGGTTTGAAGTTTGCAGACGAAAATATTTTTTCAAGCTCAACAATTACCGAGTATATACCATCCCCGATGAATTCGCTCCCATCTGGCATCGCCATTGTATATTTCCATTTACCTCCGACTCTAAAATCGTGTTCAACTATTTTAGTCTTCATTCCTTTTGGTCCCCACCAATTAGCTATATGTTCTGGCTGGGTCCAGGCTTCCCATACTAATTTTACAGGGGCATTAAAGGTTCTTTTTAATGACAAAGTTCTATTGCTTACGTCGCTTTGATTTTGCATTTTTCTTTGATTTAGATTGTAGTGTATTTAAATACTGTTCAAAGGAATCCAGTTTTTGTTCCCAAAGTTCCCGGTACGGTTCTACCCAGTCTGCTATCACTCTCAAGTTATTTGGTTGAATCTTGCAATAACGCTCCCTTCCAATTTGTTCTATGACGATTATGCCACACTCACTCAAAATCTTTATATGATTTGAAATAGCCGGCCGGGTGACATCAAAGTTGTCTGCAATGGCATTCAGGTTCATTGATTGGCTGGCAATAAGGTTAATGATCTGGCGCCTCGTTGGATCGGCAATGGCCTGGAATACATCACGTCTTGTTTCCATGGTTTATAATATGTAAACACCTGTTTACACAAATATATAGGTAAACACCTGATTACGCAATTAATTTAATTGCATCCTTTATTAATCATTGTCACGAAAGGATTTTTAGCCCGCGATTCTTGCCGGCATTGGATGTAGGGTGTTACGCAAGTGGCTTATTTGCAGTTATTTAGAAGCATGCAAAATTAATACCTACACACATTTTATCATTATACATAAAAGTGAGCCCGCCCATCATTTCCTTTTCCTCGATATTGGGAAGGGCAGTAAGCCGCTCACGAATTCTTTTAGCCAATTTTTCACTGTATGCCATAGTTAAAATTATTGCTTTTCTGCGTGCGATTTAAGCCCGGCAAAAAACTTCTTTATCCCGGCATCCGATTGCTTACGTATCATTAAAGCATCCAATATTTTGCCGATCAAACCATACTTTACCTTGTATTCCATCACTTGTCTCACTTTTGTCTGATAGCCGGTCTGCTCAAATCGGTAACTATGCTTTAGTTGCTGAACCGGAAATGAGCAGGCTGTCAATTCATACGTCAATGCTTCATTTTGTTTCCAAACCGTTACCTTCTCTTCAAACCAGTTTTTGTCGTCTTTCATGTCCACTTTTCTTATTGCCCCGATGCCACTTCCGGCCGGCGACAGCGCCCGCGACCTTTTTACAGTGGGGTCGTACTTTTCAAGCTCTTCAATATTGGAAAGGGCTTCCCATATTTTATCAATGGGTGCATCAATGATGATCTCGTTGTATAATGTTGTCATTGCCTGTTATTTTTCGGTGAGTGATTTTATATTGCTTAATATTGTTTCCTGGGCTTTCAAGATCATCCTTTTCATCATTACCCTGTTCATGATTTTTGCTATGATGTTAGCAGGGCGGTACCAGGTTTCATTAATAAGTTTAGTCTTAGTATCGCTCACTCTTTCAAGGGTAAAGCAAAACCGGGTGTCCTTAAGCATTTTGCTCATTCCCATGGTATCACTTTCAATTGTCCAAACGGTCTTCGTCTCAGGAACTAATTCAATTAATTTTTCTGTCATTGTTCCTTTCCTGCCCTTGTTATCGATTTCGCAGGTTCTCGTCCCGTTAAGACGGTTCATTGAACCGGTAGCCCTGATAACTCCCGGATTTACTTTATGAAGAACATTTATGTCCGTAATAACTGACCAGATAGCGCCAATAGGTGCATTGATTACGGCTTCGGCTCTTGCCTGCAATTGGAGCATAGATGTATGATTTTTAAATCCACTTGCATTTTTAAAGTGTAAATTTAGTAATTTACTTTAGTTTTGCAAGTGAATTATTAAACTTGTGCTGTGAAAAAGAGAAAAATTGCTTTCAGGTCGGATTGCCCGATAAGTACCGCCCTTGATATCTTTGGCGATAAATGGTCGCTGCTTATTATCAGGGATATGATGTTTAAAGGAAAAAATACTTATGGAGATTTTTTAAAAGGGGGTGAAGGGATCGCTACCAATACCCTCGCTGACAGGCTTGTCATGCTGGAAAGTTCCGATATTATTTCCAAGCAAAAACACCCCGAAAGCAAGGCAAAAATCCTTTATAAGTTGACACCTAAAGGCATTGCCCTGATACCCGTACTGGTTGAAATTATTGCCTGGAGTGAAAAATACCACCTGGTTCATCCGCAGGCTAAAGAATTCGCAAAGCAAATTGAGAAGGATAAACCAGGGCTTATCAAATCATTGTATAAGAGTTTACACTAAAATTTGAAGCATTTATTTTGTTTGTCCAACATTATCTAGCGAACCTTTTCAGGATCGCCCCTTCCTGCCGGAGCGCCCATGAAATCATCACGACACCGGCTATCGCAACGGGAACGATCACCATCATCACACCGTCACCTGACGCTGAACGGGAAAACGCTGCCCCTGTCAGATCGAAGATCATTCCGGCATAGGCCCACTCTTTGAGGCGGGGTACTTTTGGGAGCGCAATGACTATAGCGCCGAGTATCTTCCAGGTGCCCAGGATATGAAGGAAGTACGGTGGGTATCCCAAGTGAGACATATCCCGGGCGATGTGCGCTACCGGCAAAAGATTTCCAACTCCGGTCACAAAGAATGCCGTCGCAACCAACATGGTTGTCACCCAATAAATGATTTTCTTTGCCCTCGTGGCCTTATTGCTCGACTTCATTGCATTTCGATTTTAAACGATCCTATTGTTCTTTTTGATAATCTTTCCTGTCATTCCCCTTGATACGGATCCGGGTATCACTGCATTCATAATCCGGTATTGGAGACCCGGCAGGATGGAGATGCGGTTAGCGCTTAATGCCGCAAGCGCTTCCCTGACACATTGTTGAGTAGATATGGGCTTCATCGGTATATTATCCTTATTGAAGCCAAGCAGGCCTAATACCGGAGTTTCCGTTGGACTGGTCACCAAAACCGTAATATTAAGCCCGGATTCTTTGAACTCGGTGTGAAGACTTTTGCCTAAACTTTGTATATATCCCTTAGTTCCTGCTTCATTTGCCATGTATGGAACTCCGTCAGTAGCACCCATAGCTCCGGTCAAAAGCACGCCTCCTTTCCTCCGTATTGCCATTCTCTTACCAAAACAATGCGTCAGGCTCAGATGTGACGCTGCATTTAATTGCAGTATATATTTTAGTTCCTTCTCTTCGAAGGACAAAAATCTCCCCGGTCTACCGGTTCCTGCATTAGAGATCAGCAACCCTATATCGAGGTCGAAAGTGGCATTAGTTATTTTTTCAATAGAGGCTTCGACTGCTAAATCGGCTTCAATCGTAATGTACTGAATACCAAATTCGTTTGCAAGGTGTTTTCCAACATCTTCAAGCAATGCGAGGCGCCTGGCAACGAGCACCAGATTAAGTCCGCCTGCTGCAAGTTGTCGCGCAAACTCTTTACCGATGCCGGACGATGCGCCTGTAATAATAGCCCAAGGGCCAAACCTGTCCTTATCAATTGTATTTTTCATCCGCTCTTTACTGCAAATATCCGGGGTATTCTTCCCTTTATTTTGCTTAAAAAAGTCAGATTTTTGAATAATTCCGTCAGGCCTCCGCTAGGGGTCTTTCATGGACAAGCGGTATGCAGAAGGAGAACAAAGGTACGCAGCTTTAAATGACCTGGAAAAATG
>Ga0137403_10007772_pt1 | contig 12062 bp, 8 predicted proteins | sample CZOMad2_1_16fung_FD_122057 | JGI IMG/M metagenome (GOLD analysis project Ga0137403, IMG submission 122057) | Vadose zone soil fungal communities from Angelo Coast Range Reserve, California, USA - CZOMad2_1_16fungal (Hybrid Assembly) | ecosystem: Environmental > Terrestrial > Soil > Vadose zone...
CCCGCGCTCTGCCCCGCGTAGAGCGCCATCGCGGCGATGTCGCCGCTCGCGTCGGCGCTCGGCGGGAGCGACATGAAGCGGGCGACGGGCACCGCCGCGCCCCCCATGCGCGTCCCGCCCACCACCGGCTCGTCCGGCCGCTGCTCCTGACCGCGCCGCTCCTCGGGGAGCCACTGCTCGACGAACGGCGTGCGCAGCACGCGGTGCGGCGCGTCCGGCCAGCCGCCGCCGAAGAGGAGCGTGTGGACGGTGTCCTCCTCGCTCGCCGCCACCACCTTCTCCTTGTAGAGCGGGTGCGCCGCCGCCTCGGGCGTGGCGAGGAAGCGCGTGCCGAGCACCGCCGCCTGCGCGCCAAGCGCGAGCGCCGCCACCACGCCGCGCGCGTCGGCGATGCCGCCCGCGGCGGCGACCGGCGTGGGCGCGACCGCGTCCACCACGCGTGGCACCAGCACCATGGTGCCGACCTTCCCCTCGACGTGGCCCCCGGCCTCCACGCCCTGCGCGACGATGACGTCGACCCCGGCGGCGGCCGCGCGGCGCGCCGCCGCGACCGAGCCCATCTGGTGCATCACCGTGACGCCCGCCGCGTGCGCCCGTGCGACGTAGGGCGCCGGGTCGCCCCAGAAGAGCGACAGCACCGGGACGCGCTCCTCGAGGCAGACCGCGACCTGGTCCTCGACCGGGTAGTAGAGGATCAGGTTCACGCCGAACGGCCGGCTGGTGAGGCGCTTCAAGCGCCGGATCTCCTCGCGCAGGACGGGCGGCGGGTTCCCGCTGAACGACATGACGCCGAGGCCGCCCGCGTTGCTGACCGCGGCGGCCAGCTCGGGCCCGGTCACGAAGCCCATGGGCGCGGCGATGATCGGCAGCTCGATACCGAGCCGCTCACAGAGGCGGGTCTTCAGCACGTGATCCCTCCGCTCACGCCGCGTCCGCCGCGCGCGCCGCGAGCGGTACGTAGTCGCGCCGCGGGCGGCCCAGGTAGAGCTGCCGCGGGCGGGCGATCTTCTGCTCCTCGTCCTGCACCATCTCGAGCCACTGCGCGATCCAGCCCGCGGTGCGCGCGATGGCGAACAGGACCGGGAACATGTCCACCGGGAAGCCCATCGCCTGGTAGATGATGCCCGAGTAGAACTCCACGTTGGGATAGAGCTTGCGCGCGACGAAGTAGTCGTCCTCGAGCGCGATGCGCTCGAGCTCGAGGGCCACGTCCAGGAGCCGGTTCGGGCCCGTGACCGCGAGCACCTGCTGGGCGAGGCGCTTGATCACCCTCCCGCGCGGATCGAAGTTGCGGTAGACGCGGTGGCCGAAGCCCATGAGTTGCGCCTCGCCCGCCTTCACGCGCTTCAGGTACGCCGGGACCTGCGCGACCGACCCGATCTCCGCCAGCATGCGCAGCACGGCCTCGTTCGCCCCGCCGTGGAGGCGCCCGTAGAGCGCCGCGCACGCGCCGGCGAGCGCCGAGAGCGGGTCGGCCTGCGAGCTCCCGATCGAGCGCATGGTATTGGTCGAGCAGTTCTGCTCGTGGTCGGCGTGCAGGATGAAGAGCACGTCGAGGGCGCGCTCGAGGAGCGGGTCGGACCGGTACTTGAGCTCGGTCATCTTGAACATCATGGCGAGGAAGTTCCCGGTGTAGGAGAGGTCGTTGTCCGGGTAGACGTACGGCTGGCCGATCGCGTGACGGTGGGCGAAGGCGGCGATGGTCGGCATCTTGGCGAGCAGGCGGTGCGTCTGCACGCGCCGCGACTCGGGATCGTGGATGCGCTGCGCGTCGGGGTAGAAGGTCGAGAGCGCGCCCACGGTGGCGACCAGCATGCCCATCGGGTGCGCGTCGTAGCGGAACCCGTCCATGAACTGCTTGACGTTCTCGTGCACGATGGTGTGCATGGTGATGTTGTGCGTCCACTGCGCCAGGCGCTCGGCGCTGGGGAGCTCGCCCTTGATCAGGAGGTAGGCGGTCTCCAGGAACGTGCTCTGCTCGGCGAGCTGCTCGATCGGGTAGCCGCGGTAGAGGAGCACGCCCGCATCGCCGTCGACGTAGGTGATGCGGCTGGTGCACGAGGCGGTGTTCGCGAAGGCGGGGTCGTAGGAGACGAGCCCCAGCGGGCGCAGATCGGCGGCACGGATCGCGCCGTGCTCGATCGGGATCTCGTGCCTCCGCCCGGTGCGGTTGTCGGTGACGGTGAGCGTCTCCTTCGCCATGGTCACCTCCCCTGGCGAGGGATCCCCACTCCGCGCCCGGCGTCAAGTGCGCTCCAGCTTGCAGTTCGGCGGCGGCCTGTTACCAGGGGGCATGCCGCCGCGCGCCTGGCTCGCGCTGCTCGTCGCCCTCCTCGGCTCGCGCGCCGCGCTCGCCGTGCAGCTCGAGGCGCTGGAGACGGGACGCGAGTGGCGGCTCCGGGCGCTCGTCTTCCGCGGCAATCACGCGCTCGGCACGGGCGAGCTCCGGCGCGCGCTGGTGACTGCCGAGCGCCCGTGGTACCAGCGCTGGCGCGTGTGGCGGCCGGCGCCCGAGTTCGACCCCGTCACCTTCCGCACCGACCTGGAGCACCTGCGCCGCCTCTACCGGAGCCGCGGCTACTACCACGCGCGCGTCGCGCACGACTTGGAGCTCGCGGCCGGCGGCGACGCGCTCACCGCCGTGGTCTACATCGACGAGGGGCCGCCGGTCGTGGTCGAGGACGTCGCCGTGTCGCTCGGCGGCACGGCGCTCGAGCCCGCTCAGCGCGAGCGGCTCCTCGGCGCGCTCCCGATCGCGCGCGGCCAGGTCTTCGGCGAGGACGCGTACGAGCGCGCCGTCGCCTACCTCCGCGCCTACTACCGCGAGCGCGGCTTCGCGCGCGTACGGGTGCGCAGGCGGGCCCAGGTGGACGTGCGGCACGACCGCGCCCGCGTGGCCTACGAGGTCGCGAGCGGCCCGCCGTCGGTGTTCGGCGAGGTGCGCGTGAGCGGCACGCGCGCCGTCGACCCCGAGGTGGTGCACCGCGAGCTCGCCTTCCGGCCGGGCGAGCCGTTCAAGGCGAGCCTGGTCGAGCGAACGCGGGCCAACCTGGTGGCCCTCCGCCTCTTCCGCACCATCCGCATCGACGAGGACAAGCGCCGCGATCCGCGCGTCGGGGTGCGCATCAGGCTGATCGAGGCGCCCCGGCACGAGGTGCGCTTCGGGGTCGGCTACGACACCGAGGAGCAGCTCCGCGGCCTGGCCGGCTGGCGCGACTACGACTTCCTGGGCGGCGCGCGCCAGCTCGGCTTCACCGCGCGCGCGTCCTTCCTCCGCCGCTCGATCGCCGCCGACTTCCTCCAGCCCCACTTCCCCGGCGCGCACCAACGCCTGCGCCTCGTCGCCTCCGAGGACCAGGAGGACGAGGAAACCTACACCGACGACCGCGCGCGCTTCACGCCGCGCCTCGAGCTGCAGCCGCTCCCCGCGCTCACGGCCTACGCCTTCTACCGCATCGAGTACGACTCGCTCTCGGGCGTGAACCGGGCGGTGGCGCGCCGGTTCCCCGACCTGGCGCCCCACTCCGGCCTCCTCTCCGGCGCCGGCTTCGGCGCCGAGTGGAACAGGACCGACGATCTTCTCGACCCGACGCGCGGCTGGGTGACGAGCGCCAGCGTCGAACCCGTGGGCGGCTTCCTCGGCGGCAAGTTCTCCTTCGTGCGCCTGCAGGGCGAGGGGCGGCGCTACCAGCCGCTGTTCGCGGACCTGGGGGCGGCGTTCCGGCTCCGCCTGGGCACCGAGGCGCTGACCGGAGCGAGCCGTGACGTGCCGCTCTTCGAGCGCCTCTACGCCGGCGGCATCGGCTCGGTGCGCGGCTACGAGCGCCGGCACGTCGGGCCGCTCATCGACGACGACCCGATCGGCGGCCGCTCCCTGCTCGAGGGCTCCGCCGAGCTCCGCCACCCCGTGACCGAGCGGCTCGGCGCGGCCGTGTTCGCCGACGCGGGGCAGGTGTCGCTCGCGAGCTTCGACTTCCCGCTCGACGACCTGCGCTACGGCTTCGGCTTCGGGCTCCGCTACAAGAGCCCGGTCGGGCCGCTGCGCGTCGACCTGGGCTTCCCGCTCGAGCCGCCGCGTGGCGACGCGCGCTGGCAGCTCCACCTGAGCGTGGGGCAGGTCTTCTAGTGATGCGGCGGCTCCGGCGCTGGCTCGCGCGCGGGCTCGTGGCAGTGGCGCTGGTCGCGGCGGCGCTCGCCGTCGCCAGCCGGACCGGCGCGGTGCGCGCGCTCGAGCGCCGTGCCGTGGTACGCGGGCTCGAGGCCGCGACCGGGGGGCGCGTGACGCTCGCCGGCGTCGGCGGCACGCTCGGCCATTCGCTCGTGCTCGAGGACCTCCGCCTGGGCGCGGGCGGCCTGACCGTGGTGCACGTGCCGCGCCTCGAGATCGTGTACGCGCCGCTCGCGCTCGTGCACGGCGTGGTGCGCCTGAAGCGCGTCACCCTGACGGCGCCGCGCGTGCGGGCGGTGGTCGCAGGGGACGCGCGGCCGCTCGCCCTGCCGCCGCGCGGCGGCCTACCGGTCGTGGTCGACCACCTCGAGGTCGTCGACGGGCGGGTGGCGGTCGCCCTCCTCGACCGGGAGTCTCCCCGGCGCTTCGCCGCGACCGCGCTCACGCTCGCCGCGCGCGGCCGCCTCGAGCGAGGCGGGGCGGAGCTCGAGGTGGCGACGCTCCGCTTCGTCCCGCGCGGGCTCGCGCTGGCGCCGGTCGCGGCGGCGGGGCGTGTGACCGCCAGACCTGGCGGCCCCGCGCGCCTCAGCGCCTTCCACCTCGCGAGCGGGCGGAGCCGGCTCGACGCCGAGGCCGAGCTCGACGGAACGGGCGCCATCGATGCGCACCTCGCCCTGGCACCGCTCGCCGCGGCCGACGTGCGAGCGCTCGCGCCGCGGAGCGCGCTCGCGACCGATCTCCGCGCGCGGGTGCGGATGCGGGGGCCGTGGCACGCGCTCGCCGTCACGGCCCATGCCGATTTGGGTCGCGGCGGCGGCCTGCACGCGCGCGCGGTGCTCGATGCCACCGCCCGTCCCGTCGCCTATGCGGCGCGGCTCGCCTTTGCCCGGCTCGACCCCGGGGCGGTCCTGCCACGGCTGCCGCACGTGGAGGCGAGCGGCCAGCTCGCCTTCCGCGGCGAAGGCGGAGCGCATCGCCTGCGTGGCGAGGTGCGCACGCCACTCGGCGAGGCCGCGCTGCAGGGACGACTCGCGCCCGGCACACCGCCCGCCTACCACCTGGCCGCGCGCGTCTCGCTCCCGCGGCTGGAGGCCCTCGACGCGCGCGCCCCGGGCTCCGCGACCGGGCGCGTCCGGCTCGACGGCCGCTGGTTCGATGCCGCGGAACGCCACGCGCGCGCGCGCCTCGTGCTCACGCACGCCGTGCTCCGCGGCGTGTCGCTCGAGCACGGCACCGCGGTCGCCGTCGTCGACGGCGCCCGCATCCGCCTCGCGTCCGCGCGCGTGACGGGCCCCGAGCTCCACGCGCACGCCTCGGGGACCCTCGACCTGGCCCGCAGCGTCGCCGACCTGACCCTCGCGGCGCGCGCCGACCTGACGCGGCTCGGCCCCCGGCTCGGCCAGCCGGTCGCGGGCACGGCCAGCCTCTCGGTGAGCGCCGCGGGCCCGCTCGGCGCGCTCGCCGCGCGCGCGAGTGTAACCGTCGAGCACCCACTGTACGGCGCGCTCGGCGCCGACCGCGCCCGCGCGCGCCTCGCCCTCGACGGCCTCGGGAGCCGCGCACCGCGCGGCACGCTCCACCTGGAGGCGCCCGCGCTCCGCGTCGCCCGGGCGGCCCCCGCCGACGCGCTCGCCGACCTCGAGTGGCGCCGCGCCGGCGACACGGATCGGGCGCGCCTCACCGCGCACGCCATGGGCGAGGACGGGCACACACAGGCGCTCGTCGCCTCCGTCGAGCGCACGGCGGCGCGCACCACCGGCCGCCTCGAGGAGGCGACCCTCGCGCTCCCCGGCGGCCCGCCCTGGCGGCTCACCGCCCCGGCAGCCTTCGCGCTCGAGGACGGCCTCCGCACCGACGGCGTCACGTTCGCGGCCGGCGAGCAGCGCATCAAGCTCTCCGGCCGCGTCGGGCTCGCTGGCGCTTCCGACGCGACGCTCGCGGTCGAGCGCCTGGCGCTCGGGCCGCTCTGTGTGCTCGCCGATGGCCCGCGCTGCGCGGGCGAGGTGACGGCGCGCGCGGCGCTCACGGGCACGGCCACCGCGCCGGTCGTGGACGCGACGGCGCGCGCCGAGGGCCTCGCCGTGGACGATGTCCGCTACGGCGTCCTTTCCCTCGACGCCCACGCAGCCGACACGCGTGCCTCGCTCCACGCCGTCCTCGTCCATCCCCAGGCGGGGGAGCTGAGCGCCGGGGGCACCGTGCCGCTCGACCTCGCCTGGATGGGCCCGCGGCGCGACCTCGGCGCGGCGCCGCTCGAGCTCGTGCTGCGCGCCGACCACCTCGACCTGACGGCGCTGCGGGCCCTCGCGCCGCACGTGATCCGCCGCTCCGCGGGGCTCGCCACCGTCGATCTGCGCGTCACGGGAACGCGCGCCGCGCCCCGCCCCGTCGGCCAACTCGCGCTCGAGGGCGGGACGCTCGAGCTGGTCGGCACCGGCCTCGCGTACCAGGACCTGCGCGCCCGCATCGCGGCCAACGGCACCGTGCTCGACGTGCAGGAGCTGCACGCGCGCGCCGGCGACGGCACCGTCGACGGCAGCGGCCAGCTCGACGTCGCGCCGGGCGGAACGCTGCCGCTGGCGCTCACCTTCCGCTTCGATCGCTTCCTTGCCCTGCGGCGCGAGGCCGTGGAGGCGGCCGTGAGCGGCACGCTCGCGGCGCGCGGCGCGCTGACCGCGCCGGAGGTGAGCGGCACGCTCGACGTCGAGCACGCCGTGCTCCGCCCCGCGGGCCTTCCGTCCACGCCCCACACCCAGCCACCCAACCCGACCATCGCCGTCGTCGGCCTCGACGAGGAGCCCCCCGCGCCGGCCGCCGCCGAGCCGAGCCCTGGCCTCCCCGCGCCGCTCGCCCTCGCGGTGACGATCCGCATCGCGCAGGATGCCTCCGTCCGGCGCAGCGATGCCAACATCGCGCTCGGCGGCGAGCTCGCGCTGGCGAAGGCGCGCGGCGAGCCGCTGCGAGTGACGGGCCAGGTGCGCCTCCTGCGCGGCTGGTTCGACTTCCAAGGGCGGCACTTCGAGATCAAGGAGGGCACGATCACGCTCGGCGGCGGGACGCCCCCCGAGCCCGTTTTCGACGTGACCGCCGGCTACCGCACGCCCGGCTACCGCATCACGGTGCACATCACCGGCTCGGCCGACAAGCCGAACCTGGTCTTCACCTCGGACCCGCCTCTCGAGCAGGCCGACATCCTCTCCGTGCTCCTCTTCGGAAAGCCGGCGCGCGAGCTCGGCCGCGGGCAGAGCCTCGCCCTCCAGCAGCAGGCCCTGCAGATCGCCACCGGATACGTGGTGCCGGAGCTGCGCACCTCGGTGATGAACGTGCTCGGGCTCGACACCCTCGAGGTGGCGTTCCCCGACCGCACCGAGGCGCCCGGTCAGGTGCGCGTCGGCCGCTACGTCGCGCAGGACGTCCTCATATCGCTGGGGCAGGAGTTCGGGTCCCGCGTCGCGCAGGTGGTGGGGATCGAGTACGCGGTGGGGACGAACGTGTCGGTGCGCGCGTCGACCTCGACGCGCGGGGCCAGCGCCCTCGATCTGATCTGGCAGCGGCGCTACTGACTCGGCCGCGCCTCGCGTAGCAACACGCTCGCGGCGGCGCGGTCGATGATCCAGGTCACGCGCTCGGAGGGGTGGACCAGCGCGGCCGGCACGCCCGCCGGGTCGGCGCCGTCGGCGACGGCGGCGGCCACGGCGGCGGCCTTCTCCCCGCCGACCGCGGTGACGATCACGTGGCGCGCGGCGGCGAGGACGGGCGGCGTGAGGGTGATGCGCGCGACGCGCGGCTCCTCGGCGACCTCCTCCGGGCCGACCGCCGCCACGGGGGCCGAGGCGCGGAGCGCCGCGGCGCCGGGCACGAGGGAGGCGACGCTGCCGCGCGCGCCGAGACCGAGGAGCACGAGGTCGAAGACGGGGGCCTCGGCGGCCAGCGTCGCCGCGTACGCCGCCGCGATCCGCGCCGGGTCGCCGAGCGCGACGGGCGGCGGATGGATGCGGCCGGCCGCCACGCCGCGCGGGACGAGGAGCGAGTCGCGCGCCAGGCGGAGATTGCTCCGCCCGTCGTCGGCGGGAACGCAGCGCTCGTCGCCCCAGAACCACTCGACGCGCTCCCACGGGAGATCGCCGCGCGCGGCGAGCGCCACCATGACGCCCCGCCCGCTCCGCCCACCCGCCAGCGCGACCGTGGCGCGGGCGCCCGCCGAGCGGAGGTGCTCGGCAGCCAGCGCCGCCGCCGCCTCGAACGCCTCCGCATCGCTCGCGTAGACCTCGAGCGTCATCGCCATGGGCGCGGTGTCATAGCCCATCGCCGCCCGCATTGCAGCCGCTGGGAGGCGCTGATAAGCAGCGGGCCGAGATGGCCAAGAAGCTCTTCGTCGGCAACCTCGCCTACGGGGTCACGGAGGACGAGCTGCGCGAGCTGTTCGCGCAGGCGGGCACCTGCGAGTCGGTATCGATCGTCACCGACCGCGACACGGGTCAGTCGCGCGGCTTCGCGTTCGTCACCATGGCGAGCGCCGAGGACGCCGAGCGCGCCAAGAAGCAGCTCGACGGCACCGACCTGAAGGGCCGCCGCCTGCGGGTCGACGACGCGGCCGATCAGTCGACCCGGCCACGCGGCGGCGCGCCGCGGGGGCCGCGACACTAGCCTGAACGGTCCCCCGGCAATCGGGTTGACAAGCCGGCGAGGGGCGGCGACCATCCACCCATGGAGCCCCCCCCTTCTTCTTTTGCTCCCACCCTGCTCCTCGCCATGCCGCAGCTGCGCGATCCGAACTTCGTGCGCTCGGTCGTGCTCCTCTGCGAGCACGGCGCCCAGGGCGCGCTCGGCTTCGTGGTGAATCGCCCGACCGAGGTGCGCGCCGTGGACGCGGTCGTGCTCGATCCGCCGGCCAGCGGCGACAGCGGCCTCATGCTGTGGGCGGGCGGCCCGGTCGAGTCGCAGCGCGGCTTCCTCCTCCTCGGCGACGACCCGGGCGTGGAAGACAGCGAGCGGGTCGCCGAGGGCTTCCACCTGACCGCGTCGGTCGACGTGCTCCGCCGCCTCCTCACGGCCGCTCCCGCCGACACGGCGCTGCGGCGCGCGCGCCTCCTGCTCGGCTACGCGGGCTGGGGCCCGGGCCAGCTCGACGCCGAGCTGACGGCCTCCGCGTGGCTCACCGTGCCGCCGGAGCCGTCGCTCGTCTTCGAGACGCCGCCGGCCGAGATGTGGGAGCGCGCCATCCGCGGCCTCGGCGTCGATCCGATGGCGCTGCAGCTCGGGGCGGGCATCCAGTAGGGTGCGTCGCCGGCGCATCGCGCTCTCGGGCGTCACGGTCGAGATCGAGACCGAGCACGACGACCTCGCGCGCTACCTGGCGGCGCAGTTCCCCGAGGGCGACGCGGCGCGCGGCACGCCGGACGTCGCGGTGCGCGTGCGCTGGACCGACGGGCCGCGGCCGACGCTGACGCCCGAAGCCGTCTTCCCCGGCTGGCCCGCCGACGTCCTGGTCCACCGCCACGTGTGGACCGCGCCCGGCCGCCTCCTCTGCCTCCGATGCGACGACGCGCCCGAGATCGCGATCGCGAGCGCGCCGGGCACGCCGCGCCGCTTCGAGCTGCGCTTCCACTTCACGCTCGGCGCCGCCGGCTGGCGTGAGGCGGCGAAGCGCGCGCTGCGCTGGCGGCACGTGCCGGCGCTCCGCCGAAGCCGGCTGAGCACCCTCATCTACTACGCGGTCTACTATCCGGTCTGGTGGCACCTCGAAGCGCGTGGCGCGGCGCATCCGCTGCACGCCGCGGGCGTGGCACTCGACGGGCGCGGGCTCCTGCTCGCCGGCCTCCCCGGCTCGGGCAAGTCGACGCTCGCGACCGCGCTCGCCGCGGACGGCCTGGAGCTCCTCTCCGACAACGTCGTCCTGCACGACGGCGGGCAGATCTTCGGCTGCTTCGAGCCGCTCCTCCTCGACGCCGCGACCCGCGCCGGGCTCGGGCCGCGCCTCCCGCTCACGCCCGTCGGGCGGCAGCACCAGTATGCGCGCGACGCATTCCACGCCCCGCACCGCGTGGGCGGCGTGCCGCTCGGCGCGGCGGTCGTGCTGGCGCGCGGGCGGGAGACGCGCCTCGAGCGCCTGGCCCCGCGGGAGTGCGCGCGGCTCCTGGCCGCCATCAACGTGGCGGCGAAGGAGGTGCGCCGCTACCACGTCCTGGCGGCTCTCCTGGGGCTCCTCGAGCGCGACGCGCTCGCGCACGTGGAAGCGCGCGTGGCCGACCTCGACCGGCTCCTCGCCGGCGTGCCGTGCTACTGGCTCACGGTGCGCGAGGGAGTGCCCGCCGAGGCGACCGCGCTGCTGCGCGAGCTGGTCGGGCGTGCCAAGGAGGCCGCGAGTTGAGCGAGCCGATCCGCGACAAGGCGGAGCTGCAGAAGTTCTACGACGACCCCGAGGTCGTCGCGACGTACCTCCAGCGCAAGGCCCTGCCGCTCGGCGCCGTGCTGCACGCGCGCCAGGTCGCGTTCCTGAACCAGGTGATCGCCCGGCTCCGGCCCGCGCGCCTGCTCGAGGTGGCGCCCGGCCCGGCGCGGGTCAGCGCCGAGCTCCGCCCCGTGCCGCTCGCCGTCGGCCTGGAGTTCAGCCCGCGCATGCTGGCCGAGGCGCGCCGGCGCACGCGCGCGCACGGTGTGCCCGAGTGGCGCTTCGTGCGCGGCGACGGCTTCGCGCTGCCGTTCCGCACCGCCACCTTCGACTTCGCCTTCAGCGTCCGCTTCGTGCGCCGCTTCGAGCCGGCGCCGCGGCAGCGGCTCTACGCCGAGCTGCGGCGCGTCCTCAAGCCCGGCGCGCACCTCGTGCTCGACGCGCAGAACCGCCTGGTCGCCGGGCCGCACCGCGCGGGGCACCCGCATGATTACCCGGTCTACGACGAGCTCTGGCGGCGCGAGGAGCTGGTGGCCGAGCTCGAGGGCGCGGGCTTCGCGGTCCGACACCTGGAGGGCATCATGCGCCGGTTCGCCTGGCAGCGGCGCCTCCAACGCCTGCGCCGCTTCCGTCTGGGCGGCCCGGCGCGGCTCCTGATCCGCGCCCTCGAGTGGACCCCCGACGGGAACCCGTCGACGTGGATGGTGCTCGCGCAGACGAAGCCGGGCTGAGATCAGCTCCCCGGGCGCCCCGTCTCCCAGGTGACCTGCTTCTCGCCGCGCAGGAGCGCGCGCACGGCGAGCAGCGGCGCCAGGTTCACGACGCAGAAGTAGAGCGGGATGACGAGGCCGGGGACGCGGACGTTCCGCCGCTCGAGCACGTAGGCGAGCGCCGCGGCGCCGTAGAGGGCGAGCTGGGCGAGGAAGAGGAGGAGGTACTCGGGCCGGTCGAGCAGGAAGAGGTTGGCGGCGAAGGCGAGCACCAGGAAGAAGGGCACCGCCCAGCGCAGCACGCGGTGCGAGAGGACCTGGAGGAGGAACCAGGGGTGGCGCAGGAAGAAGCCGCGCAGCCGGAACTTGAGCCTGAGGCCGCGCGCGATGACGCGCGCGCGCCGCTCGACCTCCTCGCGGATGGTGTACGACTCGGCGGGCTCGTGGACGACGGCCTCGTCCTCGACCACCGCCCGGTAGCCCTGGGCCACGGTGCCGATCGCCTGCGCGACGTCGCTGATCACGTCGGCCGTGAGCGGCGTGTAGAGCCGGCGGCGGAGCGCATACACGCAGCCCGAGGCGCCCAGCACGGAGCAGAAGCGGCTCTCGTGGCTGCGCACGAAGCGCTCGTAGTTCCAGTAGGCGGCGCGTCCCTCGCCGACCGCGGCCGCGCGCTCCGTGCCGTAGATGGTGGTGCCGGTCACGCAGCCGACCTCGGGGTCGGCGAAGTTGGCCACCAGCGCACGCAGGCTCCCCGGCTCATAGACGGTGGTCGCGTCGGAGAAGACCACGA
>Ga0137403_10007774_pt1 | contig 12060 bp, 14 predicted proteins | sample CZOMad2_1_16fung_FD_122057 | JGI IMG/M metagenome (GOLD analysis project Ga0137403, IMG submission 122057) | Vadose zone soil fungal communities from Angelo Coast Range Reserve, California, USA - CZOMad2_1_16fungal (Hybrid Assembly) | ecosystem: Environmental > Terrestrial > Soil > Vadose zone...
TATCGAAGTGATCCTGCCCCTTCAGAGACGAGAACCAGCCAGCGGAGACGATGCTACAGCCGCCGCGAGGGCGTGACGGACCCGGATGGTCCGGTCAGAGAGACACCACTCAGAACCATTCAGGCGGCAACTGCCCTACTTGTCACTAATGGTGAAGTTCACCGAGGCCGTTGAGTTCGCAGCGACGCTGACCCTCTTGTCCCAGTTGCGCGGGGGCGCGAAGACCGGGCGGTCGACCCGCCGCTGCGTGAGAACATCGATCGATGCCTCCCGGCGGGCGACGCTCCATCCTTCGTGCCAAGCAGTGATCGTATATTCGCCGGGAGGAACATTGGACAGCTCAAAGTTTCCGCTTTCGTCGGTGACGGCGTAGTAGGGATGCGAGACCACCAGCATTTCCGCATTCATCCAGGTGTGTCCGCCGTTGCATTTCAAGTTCACTAGACCGGCTGTCGGCATCTGACGTGAAATTACCTGATTAGGAAAAGGAAATGGAAGGTTGTAAGTGGCGGCGCCATCCATATGGACGGTGTGAAGAGTGGCGTCCGAACTTTTCATCATCAACGTTCCATTCGCGGGAACCAACAGAATGTGAGGCTCGTAATGGCAGTTCTTCTGGTCTAGGGCCTGACGCTGCGGTGGGAGATCCAAGGTTTTACCACTCGAGATATCTTTCAGAAACACAACTGTATTCGCAACGCCGCCCTGAGGACCGACGATGAGGCGTTCCAGATCAACTGTTTTATGAGATTGCGGGTCGCAAATCTGCGGATCTTTGGTGACGGTCAGGCTAGGGAGGTGCGGAGTCGCGCCCGACCATCTGACTGTGCCGGTGATCTTGCCGCCGTCCTTGACCGTGATTACCTGATAGCCCTGGCCGCGGGCACTCGCCAACGTGACAGCGAATACTGCAGCCACGAAGACGATGCGAAAACATCTCATGGCAGCTTAACCTCCAAAAAACTTCGCCACGGCGGATTGCGGCTTGGTAAATGGTAGCTTGGGAAGTTTCCGCTCAAAAGTAACCGAAGTAACTTTTGGCGAGCGCTGGCTGCATTCGGCTCGGGGGTCGGTGTTTGCTCATTCCGCAAGGTTCATCAGATCTTCGTCAGGACTATCATCCTCATCGGCATCGATTCTGAATTGATTACGCTTGCGGTAAGCCAGCCAAGTAATGCCGGCGGACATGAACATTGGCGGGACAATTAGGACAATGATCCCACTGCGTAAAGCGGCAATGAATCGCGGCCCACTCGACGCTGCTTGCGTGTAGCAGAGAGCGCAATTCTGAGAGAACGCGGGAACTGCAAGAAACAGAAGAACCGCCAGCGCCACCATCCGTCTTCGGCAATTCAGCATAGCCTGTTTCCCGATGAAGGCATTTTACTAATGCGCAAAAGGCCGCATTGTTAAAAGCCGGAAGCTATCCGCCCAGAACATATTCATCATCGCCAGGACAAATACCGTCACCGGCAGAAGGAATAGTACTAGGTTGCGCCGCTCTGATTTCATGTGCATGAAAAACATGAGTGCGAGTCCCGCCTGGACGATTGCAATGAGCAGCATCCTCAGAAAAATCTGCGAACCGTCAACACGTTCGTATGCGATTAGGATTTGCAATGCGGCAAGGACCAGAATGCACTCAAGACCTTCGCGGAATACGAGAACACCAATGTCGAGAAAAGCGACTGTCGGACTTGTGTTTGGTTGCGTCGGGTCGGGCGTTCCATTGGCGGTCACACCTTGCCATACGATCGCAGCGGCGACGCAAGTCGCGGTTGCGATAATGCCGATGCGCAACGCGAGCTTCATTGACGATGAAACCTATCACATCGGCTTCGCGACTGCTGCCGTTCGATTGCTTTTTTTTAGCGGCTACTTGCGCGACGCCGCGCGGCCGGTTCCCGGTGTTGGTGTCGCTATGGTTTAGAGTCGTCTTCGCATGGCCGAATAGGCCCTGAGTCATCATTTGGAAGGCGAGGGTAAGCGATTTTGATGTCGCCGTTCATGCTTGTGCGCCTTGCAACCGACCAGAGGCATCTGCCTCCTTGGGGCGCTCACTTTCGCGTCGACAAGAGGTTAGGGCATAGGCGCGCGAGATGCCTATGCCGCCTCCTATCTATCTTGTGATTTATTGCGCATCAGGTAACTTCGCCGATGCGAGATTGGCGGGCGTTTACCTTGATCGAGATTGTCCTCGCTGTCTTCATACTGATGTTGCTGCTTCTGCTCGCGGTGCCGAGTTTGAATGGCGTGCTCGCGGATAGGCGACTCCGGCGCTCGCTGGATAGCTTCAACAATCTTGTCCGCCAGGCACAGGAGCGAAGCGTCGCAGAGCGTCGTTCCTACCTGATTATTTGGGCTAAGGATCATGTTTTTCTGCGTCCGGAGGCATTTGCAAAAGGCGAAGAGATCAAACCGAGCGCAGAATTTCAGCTGGATCGCGGAGATGCCTTGAAGCTGGCGCTGTCGGCAGCATTGACGAAGACTCCGACAGCCGAATGGATTTTCTGGCCATCAGGGACATGTGAACCAGCGACTGTTCAATTCAATGGACCGGCTGGTTCGTGGAAGGCAGATTATTCGCCGCTGACGGCGCGGCCCGAGCTTACGGATTATGCCGCCAGATAAGTCTCTTGAAATTCGAAATTCGGCCAGCGCCTTTGCGCTTTACGAGGTGCTAATCGGGGTTGCGATTTTCGCCCTGGGCGTGCTAGCGCTTGGCCGCGCAGTGGAAAATTGCCTGAACGCCAGCACCTTGAACGCGGAAGAAGAGCGGGTGCGCCAAATATTGTCCAATCGTATGGCAGAAGTTCAGACTGCGCCCGGTCTTCCGGACGCTACAAAGGAATTTAAAGTCGATACCGGGTATGCAATCGTGAAATTGATTCAGAAGACTGGGCCGGCTGTTTTAACCGAGCCCGGCAACGTTCAGCTAAGCGGGATCAATCTTGTGACTTTAACCGCACAGTGGATGCAGAGTGGAATTACGCAGTCAAAACAGATTCGCTTTTATGTTTATCGGCCGCGCTAATCAGAGCGCGATATTAGACTCAAGCAAGCGGGCCGCCCGCGGAGACGGCTTCACGCTGCTGGAGATCACGCTGGCAGTGGCGATTCTCGCCATGATGTCATTAGCAATCTATCGTTTCGTGCAATCGAATCTCACTGCGCTGCGCGCTTCCTCTGACGCCAGTGTGGCCGACGCACGCTATAACGGTTTGCGCGATCTCTTGCAGGCGCAATGGCAAAGCTTGCCGACAAAACAGGGTGCGATGACAGGCGAGCCGTTTAAATTAAACGATCGCCAGCGCGATGAGATCAAGTGGGTTTGTAGTGCCGGACCTGGATTACTAACGCGCTATGCGGCTGGTAAATTTACAGTTCAAATGCGGTTGCAGACTGAAAGCAACAAGAGCGATCAGCTCGATCTCGGTTTTTTGCGAAAACCGCAGGACGATTCTGGCATTGGTCTTGAGACGTGGGTGCCTTTAATTAAGAACGTTAGCAGCCTCCAAATTCAGTACTTTGATCCTCAGTTAAACAGTTGGGCAGACCGATGGACAGACGCGCTCCGGCTCCCTCGGCTTGTGAAGATAACCGTGGGACGCAGCGATGCGGCAGTACCTTGGGAAGCGATCATTCCGTTAGGACGGACACCGTATTGACTGTGCTGATTCATCCAATCACGCCCAAGACGAAATTATGAAAATGTCGATCCTACTCACCCGATCGCGCGGAGCAGCACTTATGCTATCGCTTTGGGCACTATTTTTACTCAGTGCGATGGTAATTTCCTGGGCCCTCGACATTGACTCTCGGCTCACGCTTTCCGGTAATGCAAACCGTGCGCTCGCAGCCGAGGCGATGGCGGCTTCTGGCGCGGAAGTTGCCTTGCACCCGGGCGTCAAGCCCAGCTCGCCAAATCTGCATGGAAAATTTGGTGACCGGGAAGGTTATGAAGTCCATGTTACCGGCGAAGGTGGCCGTTTGAACTTAAACTGGCTCACCGTTGGTGAAGATCCGATTCGCGTCGCAATTCTGCGAAGATATCTTGAGCTTAAAGGAGTCGATCTCAATGAGCGTGACCGGATGATGGATGCTCTGCTCGATTGGGTGGAACCGAATACCGGACTTCATCGTTTGAATGCGCCGCCGGAAACGGCCGACTATCGCCCGGCGCACGCGCCGCTGACCTCGGTGGATGAACTCGGGAAAATTATTGGCTGGGGTGAATTCACTTCAAAGCCGGGTTGGGACGATGATTTTACGATCAACAGTTCCGGCCCGATCGATCTCGCCTGGGCCTCGCGTGATGTGTTGCGGGCGCTGCCCGGGATGAGAGATGATTTAGTGGATCGGTTTTTACAACTGCGCCGCGGTCAGGACGGAGTCGATGCAACTGCCGATGATACACCATTTAAGAACTTGGCTGACATTCAGAATGCTCTTGGTTTTTCACCGGAACAATTTCAGCAGCTTGCTGGATTGGTTGGATTCAACGACCAAGTATTCCGTATCATGAGCGTCGGAAAATCAGGCGATAGCACGCGGACTGTGCAGATGGTAGTGCGCAAAGCGGACAATAATCCTCAAGTGATCGCCTGGAAGGAGCTTTGACATCGAGACCGCGTCGACATCTGTCTTTATAATTCCGACCGCGCACGGCTGGAAATTTCTGCGCTCAGGCGAGCGAAACGGTTCCTGGGACGTACGCAAGCTTCAGAGTTTGGATGAAGCGGTGCCACTGCTGAGGGCGACCGACGATTTCGTGCTTGGCCTGCCGATTGCCGCCGTCCTTGCCCAACGATTTCGTTTGCCCACCGTTGATCCTGCTGAATTTCCAGAAATGATTCGAATCCAGATTGAGAAGGCGCTGCCGTTCTCTGCTGACGAAGTGACAACTGACTTCGAAGTGATCGAGCAAACCGAGAGTGGAAGTGTGGTATCCGCCGTCGCGATTCGAAACGAACAACTTGCCGAGATCGCGGCGCCGCTGCTGGAGCATGGTTACATCCCGCGGCAAGTCACGGTATATGCCGCACAACGCGGGAGCACTTATGCGCCGCAAGGAAATGCACTTCTTATTTATCCAGAAGGCGAGACGCTAGTTTCCGCCGTAACTGAGCACGGCAAGCTCAGCTTTACCCGAACTTTTGAAAGTGCGAAGGAGGAAGAATTGCAACTGGAATTGCCACAATTGAGATTGAGCGCTGAACTGCAAGGCATTAACGCGTCGTTTCCGAACGTGTTGCTCGACGAGACCTGCTATCAACTGCGTGACACCGTGGAGGGAATTCTAGCGAGCCCGACGGAGATAGTTGGCATTGAGCTGCCGCCAGCTCCGGTGAAGCTAAACCTGCTGCCAGAAAGCTGGCGGCATCGCCGCTCACAAATAGCCAGACAAGTGGAATGGCGTAAGCGACTCATATGGGCAGGAGGCGCTTACGCGGGATCTCTCCTGGTCTTGCTCGCGTATCACGCCTATATGCGCCTGGAAATCCGACAGCTTGACGGGCGTATCGCCCACGATGCGCCTCAAACGGAGTTTGTCCGAACGGCAGAAGCGAACTGGAAGGCGCTAGCACCGGCGGTCGATTCACGTTATTACCCAGTCGAAATCTTGCTGCATCTGTTTGAAAGTCTGCCGTCCTCCGATGTGCGCATTACAGCATATAATCAATCTGCCCGCCAAATCTCAGTAGACGGAGAAGCCAATACCGCGGGGCTCGCTTATCAATTCATCGATAGGGTAAAGAAGAGTCCGGAGCTGCGAATCTTTCAATTTGAGATGGCCGCTCCGCGGATTTTGCCAAACGACCACGCACAGTTTCGACTGGAAGGAAGATCGCGATGATTCCGGATTGGTATAAAAGAATGAATCCGCGCGAGCGTGTGCTTGCGTGGATCGTCGCCGGTACAGCAATCGTGTTGCTCAACCTCCTGGTCGTGGGCTGGCTCTTTGGCGCGCTGGGTCGCGCACGCACTGAGTTGGCTGCACGCAAAACGGCGCGTGCGGAGCAGGCCGTTTACGTAAAAGAGCGTGATCTCTGGATAAAACGCGACCAATGGACCCAGCAGCACCAACCGATTCTCAAAAATCCTGCGGAAGCGTCTATCCTACTCGATCAAATGAAACAAGTCGCCGCTAAATACAATGTCTTGATCCAGAATCCCGCGATTGGTTCAGGCGAAACGACGCCCAATCATCAAACGGTTTTCGCATCCATTGAAACCAAAAGCCCGTGGCCGCCGCTGGTCCATTTTCTTTATGACGTGCAACAACCGGACGCCTTTGTCGTATTTGAAAATATCAATCTGGCAATCGATAGCAGTGATCCGACGATGATGGTTGGCAAGTTCAAGATCGCACGCTGGTTTGCACCCGCTCAACGGCCAAAATAATGATTAAGAAGTCCTCCCTCACGTTTATTTCGATGTTCGCCTTGTTCGGTGCGATTGGTGGCCAGGCGGACGACGTTCTTCCGCCGCGTTTCAATTTCGATCGCTATGCAGCGATGATGAATCACTCGCCGTTCGCAATTGCCACCGCGATCGCGTTGCCTTCGGCGACACCCGATTTTGCGAGAGACCTTTACGTGGCCAATGCCGCGCGTTCGCCGGACGGCGATATCGTTACCATTGCTTCCAGTTCGGATCAGAATTTCAAAAAATATGTTAGCACCAAGGAGCCGGTGGATGGCTATAGCATCGCCAGCATTGAATGGTCAGATCGTGTGGGCGCGACGAAAGTGACAATTAGCAAGGACGGAAAATTTGCGACGATCACCTTTAACCAGGCGCTTTTATCGCAGCCTGCGCCGAATGCACCCCCTGTTCCGAACGCGCCTACGGCAGCCGTACCAGCAGTGCCCGCCGTCCCTTCTCCCTTAGCGCCTTCAGTTCCACGGCAACCGCCCCGACCTCACGTGCGTGGGATGATTCAGCGAAATCCAAAGACAGTGCCCATGCCCACGCCAAATCTCCAACAGCCGCAAGTAGAACAATAGATCGCGATCAACCGCGATCGGGCTTAATCGCCGCCCCAATCGTCGTCCGTTGTCTCTGGTTTCCGATCGGGTCCTGCGGAAAACAGGTCGTAGCCGTTAGGGTTCTTGAGACCCGGATTGCGGTAAATGTAATCATTCTGCCAGGGATCTTTTGGCAGCCCCTTATATAATTGATACCAGCGCGTCGGCCTCGGATCGGTATCTGGTTGGGCCACGAGCGCCTGTAAACCTTGTTCGGTCGTCGGATAAAAACCGTTCATGCTTTCATAAAGCTTAAGCTGGGTGTTGATTCCTTGGAGGTCAGCGGCAACTCGAACGTGCCGCGAATATTCCACGTTGCCCGCTAGTTTGTAGATCGCAGTGCCAAGCAAGAGCGCGATGATCGTAACCACAAGCATGATCTCGAGAAGCGTAAAGCCTTGTTGATTCTCTTTCATTGTTTGTCGAACCGGGGGAGAAACCTCTCATCTCGTCTCTGATTACGCCAGTGGCATGTTGAGAATTTTCTAGTGACTGGTTTGCAGAAGGTAATCCGATTTATCCCAAAGATACTTTAATTGGATCTGCGTCGCGCGGATTGCGGAAGGTCCGCTGCCAGTCCCGTTCACGATAATCAGATCATTTGTTCCAACTTTCAGGTCTGTGACGGGCACAATTTTCTGCGCCCGCAGCCACCCGGTATATTGAAAATGCATTTTCCTAACGAGCGGCTCCATTTGGCCGCGATAACCCGGATCAGCCAGTTCCGGCAACGAGAGAAAAACCGGCCCAATGTTCTGACCGTTCAGATAAATCTCAGGTGGCGCATCAATGCGCGGATTGGCGATCTCGAAAGTGAGTAATGCCGCCAGGGGCTGCGTCTCAACTCCAAATTGGAACGCGGCACTTTCTTGAATGTTTCCGCTGATCGGGATTGTCTCTGAAGCAAGTGTTGCCGTGATAGTTCCGAAGCGTTCTTCGTCCTGAGCGGGCGAATGCAACGGCGGCATCGATGAAAAGGGCTCCGGAATCACGTCACGGCGTTCGGCGCCTAACGGATGAACAACATTGCTGCTCGTCATCCAATCGAGATACGCCGCCCGCACGGTTTTTCCATCTCCCGCAACTTCGATATCGATGGACAAAGCACCGGTTATCGGGATTATAACCGAATCCGAGCTTGGCAGATTAATTCCGGAGCCAAGTGCACCTGAGTGCAAAACGTGAGTGCCAGATTCGTCCCACGCGACCAACTCCGGTTGCTGACCTGGTTTGTCATCGAAGAACAGGCGGAACAAGAGAACCTGATAATTTGTGCTCGGCTGCGCAACACGGATACGAAAGACGCTTTTTGAAGTCATCTCGCCTGTCGATTGTGCTGGCAATAGTGTAACTGCCTCCACCCATTCTGGTGCGTTTTGTGTTTTCGAATTCTGCGGCGCGTTTTGACGCAAATCCAGCCATGCGCTTTCCGGCGTTGCCTGTCCCGGCTCGACATCGAGCGAGGTTGGCAAGGCGTCGCTGAAAGCTTCCTGTGCATAAACACGAGAAGTCGCGCTGAATAACAGCGCAAGAACGGCGACGCGAAGAAACATCTGGCCGGCGAGATTATTTTAATGCGGCCGGAATTGCAAGCTATGCGTCATCTCAAATACCGCCGAGAGAATGCTATAAACGACAAACCCAACCAGAACCGCGATCACTACGATAATTACCGGCGGAATCAGTTGCGAGATCACTGCAACCGTACGGTCAAGTTCGCGTTCATAAACATCCGCGATGGTTTGCATCGTCTCGGCGAAGTGTCCCGTTTGTTCTCCTACCGACATCATATCAGTGAGTAAATCTGGAAATAATCGTTGCTCCTGTAATGCGGCGGACAATGTCGCTCCATCGATTACGGCTCGACGGACCTCAACTAACTTCAGTTCAAGAAATCGATTACCCGCAATTTCCGTTACGAGGTCGAGGGCGCGAAGCAGGGGGATTCCATTCTCCATCAGTGTTCCCAGTGTGCGTGAGAACTGCGCATAATAACGGTGCCGAGTGATGCGCCCGTAGCCAGGGATCATGAGACGAAAACGATCCCATGCGATTCGTCCTTCATCGCTGCGGACAAAGGCACGGAAACCGATAATCACGCCAACCGCGAGCAGCGCGCCCACCCACCAATAGCCCGTGATTGCATGATGAATATGCACCAAGATGCGCGTGGGTAACGGCAGGGCACCGCCGGTTTGGGACATGAATCCAGTCAGCTGCGGTACCATGAACGTGATGAAGACTGTAATTAGAATGGCACCAGCGAGCGCAAGAAATACCGGATAAATCAGTGCTTGCTGGACCCGATCGCGCAGATCCTTTGCCTGCATCAAATGTTTTACCACCCGCAGCAGAATTTGCGGCAGTGCGCCGCTTGCCTCGCCAGCTGCGACCAAGTTTGTGTAGAGCGGAGGAAAAATTCGCGGAAACTCGCCTAGTGCCTGCGAGAAACTTCGGCCGTCGATCAATGCTTGATGCAGCGCATGAGTCATTTGTTGGACGCGCGGCTGCTTCAATCGTTTTTCCAGGATCGACAATCCCTCGTCGAGCGTCATCCCTGCTTGCAGCAAATGGGCGAGCTGCTCGGTAAAAACAAGCAACTGGCCATGCGGAATGTTCAAGTACTGTCTCGCTGGTGTGGGCGCTGCAATATCTCGACTGCCGCCAATCTTCGGTTCCGCGCCAACTACATCGATCCGAATCGGAATGCATTGTTGCAATTCGATTTGGCGAATAGCGACCGCACGATCTGCACAGTCGAGTACACCCTCGACAAGGCCTCCCTCCGCGTTACGCGCCCGATAAGCAAACTGTGGCATCGCAGTTGGATATTAACTCGAAATTGGAAATTCCAAATTCGCGTTCTGACTTCTGATCGGGAAAACAACCAGCGTCCTCGTCCGCCGGCTTTTATCCATTATATAGTGATAACGGGGTGCACGGCCACAAATTGTAGTAAAAATTGACTTGCCAAGGGCTGATTGGTTCTGCTACCAGCCAGGAACATGAAATGTGCAGCAGTGTTTATATTCGTTTCCCTTGTGCTTGCGTCGGAAAGCTTCGGCGTTTTGCGTCCGCAGTTTCCAATTAAGCCAATGCCGCCATTCCAAGGCGACACGATTGTTATAGGAGACGATATATCTTCCCCCAAAGCGGCGCCTGTCACGGCGCCTCGATAATGTCCAATAAACTGCAGCGCACGCATGTCGCGTGTGTGGCGAGAACTACCTCGTCTTGGGTTCTCAGCTTAGTGAGTGCGATTCGCTCGCTGCACAGATCAGATGTCAACGTTTTTAATACATGCTGCCATCGAAAGTTTTATTTTGAATCGCAGCAAGAGGACACAATTCGCACTCGACACGGCGCGATCGATTTGAGATTACGACGGTAGGTTAACCGTAACCACCGTGAATGATCGCTGCGTGGCTAGCTGCACTTCGACGAGAAGAGAAGTGGGCTACAGCTACGGTGTCTGAGCGTTTGCCCGCGATCCGACGCGCCAGTGTCGTTCTTTGCCTCTTGGCCATCCTCGTCATCTGCGCGAGCGCGCAAAAGAATCCCGCAACGGTCCAGGCACAAAAGAGGCGCATCGTCATCGCCGCGAGTGTGCTGCTCGACGGGCGCGGCCACGTCTTACGCGACACGCGCATTGTTGTCGAAGGCTCGAAGATCGTGGCGCTCGACCCAAATTCCTCGCCCGTTGACTACGACCTGCGGGGCTTCACAGTGCTGCCCGGTTGGATCGACTCGCACGTCCACATCACTTGGAGTTTCGGCGAGAACGGCAAGAACGCGGGCGCTGACGAGACAACGCGGTTCGCCGCCTACCAGGCGGCGTCCAATGCCTGGCTGACGTTGATTGCAGGCTTCACGACGGTCCAGAGCGTCGGCTCGCCCACGGATGTCCCGCTGCGCGATGCGATCGCGAAAGGAGCGCTTCCGGGTGTGCGCATTCTCACAGCCGTCGAGCCGCTCCAAGGGCGCGGCGAGAAAACGGGCACTCCCGACGAGATTCGCGCCTTCGTGCGCAAGCAGAAAGAAGCGGGCGCAGACCTCATCAAAATCTTTGCCTCGGCATCCATACGTCAGGGTGGCGGCATGACGCTCTCACAAGATCAACTCAACGCGGCTTGCGACGAGGCGAATAAACAGGGGTTGCGTACGCTCGTTCACGCCTACAAGGACGCCGTGCGCGCCGCCACGCTCGCCGGCTGCACTGAGATCGAGCACGGCACGATGGCGACCGACGAGGACCTCAAACTCATGGCTGAGCGCGGCACATACCTCGATCCGCAAGCTGGACTCGTGATCGAGAATTACCTCGCTAACAAGGAGCGCTTCCTCGGCACGCCTGGCTACACCGAAGAGGGCTTCGCGGCGATGGAGCGGGTCCTGGCGGTTCTGGCGATAGCCGACGACGATCGGGACATACTCCGTCGCCGGATCGGAATCCATCCAGTGATATCGGCCCTCGAGAGAGATCTGACTGCCGGAACCAAGCGGGAAGGTCACGCCCAGGCTGGCGTCGTAGCCGATCTTGGTGAGCCGGTCGCTGTCTTTGGTGACTCCGCTCCCGAACGCGCAGCCTCCCCAGACGGGATCGCAAAAGATATCGCCGGTCAGAAACGTCTTCGTGACCGTCCAGTACCGGCTGTAGCCCCCCGCTCCCGCGGCCACGTACCCGCCGATGCGCCCTTTCCCGCCGAACTCATAGATCGCGTCCAGCGAAAGGTTCGTCATCGATGCGTATCCATCATCGACACGGCCGCTCACGGCGTTGACGGGGGACGTGATGGGGCCGCGCTCCGCAAGGAATTGACTGTAGCCAAGGTCGAGTCTCAGGCCGATTGACGGCTTCGGGTCGAGGTGGAACGTCGCACCTCCCGAAATGGTCCATCCGGGGTCGAAGAAGTCGCCGGCATGGCCCACCAGCCCGGAGTAGCCGAAGGCGATGTGCGCGACGACGGGTTTCGTCGCGACCTGTGCGTAGCCGCCGGGCGAGGCCATGAAGGCGCTCACGACGACGCCC
>Ga0137403_10007776_pt1 | contig 12059 bp, 8 predicted proteins | sample CZOMad2_1_16fung_FD_122057 | JGI IMG/M metagenome (GOLD analysis project Ga0137403, IMG submission 122057) | Vadose zone soil fungal communities from Angelo Coast Range Reserve, California, USA - CZOMad2_1_16fungal (Hybrid Assembly) | ecosystem: Environmental > Terrestrial > Soil > Vadose zone...
TAAAGGGCAAGAGTGCGGTCAGCGGCAACGGTGTAAGGGCAACAAATGACCGATCTGGAAGTCTTCGGCTTGTTAGGCATCGCCCTGGCGTTGTGCATTGCGAGATGGCGCGTGGGTGTTCTTATTTGCTTGTTGGTTGGCTTCCTCCAGGACCCTTTAAGGAAAATAACAATAGGCGAGCCGATCTATTTCACCGCGCTCGTGGGCTTGCCTTTGGCGGCGACACTCCTTGGTGCGCGCCTGCGAAACGTGCGCATCAGTTTTCGCCCTGTGCATTCGTGGAACAAGGTCCTGCGTACGCCGCTCAATCTGTTCATCCTGCTCGTGGTGATTCAAAGCTTCGCCGCGATCATCAAGACCGGCAGCGCGACAATCGGCGCGATCGGGGCGCTCTCCTATCTGGCGCCACTTCCTGGAATCTTGCTGGGATATCAATTCAGCAGAAGCGAGCGTGACATAACCAAGCTCATCAAGGTTTATGTGGCGGTCGGCATCTTGATGGTATCGGGCATCTATCTATCGTACGCGGGATATGATTGGAAGCTTTTGAAATCCGTAGGCGAAGGCTTATTCATCTACTCCATGGAAAAAGGCCGGTTGAACCTTTACTCAGGCTTTCTTCGCAGTCCCGAGATCGCAGCGTGGCATGCCGCCACCTCCGTATGTCTGCTCATTCTCCTGTCTCTATCGCTTCGGCGCAAGGTCATTCTTAAAGGCGCCGCAGGCGTGCTGGTGATGTTCCTGCTAGGCGCGCTTCTGTTGACGGGCCGGCGCAAGTTCCTTGTCGAGATCTTCATGTTCGTATCTGTCTACGCGCTGTTGCTGATCTGGTTTCTCGGGACGGCTATCAAGTCCGGGGTTATATTCAAATCGGCCGTCCTGGTGGCGGCGGGGCTGGTGGCTGGATCGGTGGGTTACCTGTTCGTGGTCCCTGACGTCGCGAGTACTGAGATCCGCCCGTATTATGAGCGCAGTCTGGGTGTGCAAAACGAAGCGACCGGTCGAGCAACGGGGAATACAATAGACTCCTTTCAATGGGTGATCGCACGGAATGGGATCTTTGGATCCGGCGCAGGGACGGGCAGCCAGGGCGCTCAACACTTCGGCGGGGGGGCGAACATAGTAGGAGATGCGGCGGAAGGAGGGCTCGCGAAAGTGCTCGCCGAGCTTGGCATCCCAGGATTGGTGCTGCTCTTGTGGCTGGTAGTCGGTTTCGGCCGTTACATGTGGTCGATCATTATGTACATAACCCACTCGAAAGATGTCGACCCGACTCAGTCGAAGCTGATCTTTGGTCTGGCCGCGTTCTTGATGACCAACGGGGTTGTGTACGTCATTGCGCATCAGGTGTTCGGAGATCCGTTTGTGCTGATCGTTCTTGGATTCTTCCTGGGGTTCATATTGGCTATGCCGAAGATGGTGGTGCGAAACGCTGACGACCGAAGACTGGCGACGGACAACCGAAGACGGGCGACGAGCGACCTGGCGGAGATCGAAGACCGGAGAGGAACGACGGGCGATCGGAGACGAACGACGGGCGACGGCACTCTGTCTCCGGTCTTCGGCCGTCATGCTCCCGTCTCCGGTCTTCGGTCCACCGCCGTCGGTCGCCGGTCACCGGCCCATAAGCAATGAAAGTCGCAATCATATCCACCCATCCAATTCAATATCACACGCCGTGGTTCTGCGAGCTCGCGCAGCAGAACATAGAGCTCAAGGTCTACTACGCCCTCTTGCCGGATCAGCAACAACAGGCGGTTGGCTTTGGCGACGCATTCGCCTGGGATATTCCGCTGCTCGAGGGCTACGATTGGGAACTGCTCCCCAACAAAAGAGAATCACCAGCCGTGACGGGCTTCTTTAGAAGCAGCACACCGGCTATTTATTCAAGGCTCGCTGACTCAAAGCCGGACGTCGTTATCATCACTGGATGGCAGTCGCTACCATTGCTGCAAGCGTTGTGGGCGGCATTCAGGCTCGGAATCCCTCGCATAGTGCGAGGTGAGTCCAACGGCTTGCGGAGGAGGCCATTGCCGGTTCGTGGATTTCATCGGCTGCTGTTCTCGCTTTTCGATGCGTTCTTGGCGATCGGCAAGTTGAACCGTCAGTTCTACCTTGATTACGACATTCCGTCGGAGAAAATTTTCTCAGCGCCTTATTTCGTCGACAACCAGCGATTCATGCATCAGTTTCGACAGGACGTTCGTGAGCGCCCTGCCCTACGCGTGGGATGGAACATCGACGGCGGACCGGGGGAAGACGGGGAAAGGGGGAGACCTGGAGAGGGCGAGACGGGGAGACGCGGAGAACTGGAACGGGAGACCGCGAGCGGTCGCCAGTCACCTTTCGTCAGTCGTCCTTCGGTCGGCGGTCCCCCGTCAGCGGTCGACCGTCGAACCTGTTTTCTTTTTGCGGGAAAGCTTGAGCCGAAAAAGCGAATCATCGATCTGCTGCGAGCGATGGACCTAGCCCGCGAGCCCGAAGAACGACGCACGACGAGCGATGGGCGACCGCCGCTAGTCCGTCGTCGATCGTCGCTTCCCGGTCGCCCGTCTATTCACTTACTGGTGGTGGGCACAGGCGAATTGATGGAAGAGGCTCGACAATTCGCTGAGAGTCGAGGCTTGCCTGTTACGTTTGCGGGCTTCTTGAATCAAACAGAAATCACTCGTGCCTACGCTGCCGCAGATTGCCTGGTGTTGCCTTCTGACTATGGTGAGACCTGGGGATTGGTAGTGAACGAGGCGATGGCTTGTGGGCTGCCCGCGATCGTGAGCGACCGCGTCGGCTGCGCCCCTGACGTCGTAGAAGAAGGCGTCACCGGCGGTGTTTTCCCGTGCGGAGACATCAATGCGCTCGCGCAAAAGCTCCAGGCATTTGCATCGGATCCGGCAAAACTTGCTCGCATGGCGGAGCAAGCACGACAGCGAATCAGCGATTACTCTGCTGGAAACGCAGTTGCGGGCACAATGCGGGCTATTGAGTTTGTGACTAGTGACGGACGACGGGCGACGGACGACGGGCTCAGCGGTCATTTGTCCCAGATCGCCCGTCGCCCGTCGCCGGTCTGCGGTCTCCGGTCTTCCCTCCGCGTTCTTCACGTCATCCCTTCGCTATCGCCGGGAGACGGCGGGCCTAGTTTCGCTATGCCGCTGATGGCGAGGGGGCTCGAGCTCTCAGGAGTTCAGGTGGATGTCGCGACCACCGAGGGTGACCGCGAGCAGCGGATCAATCAGAACGGCGTCAGCGTTTTGTACTTTCCACGGCAGTCCGAGTTTTACAAGGTGTCGCTTCCGTTGTCGAGATGGCTCTCTGAGCACATCCGAGATTATGACCTGGTTCACATACACGCGCTGTTCTCGTATTCGAGCTATGCCGCTGCCAGGCTCGCAACTAAGAATGGTGTTCCCTATATCGTCAGACCGCTAGGGGTTTTGAATCGCTGGGGCATGCAGAATCGGCGAAAGTTGCTGAAGCGGTTTTCGTTTCACTTCATCGAACAGCGCATAATGCGCAACGCCGCGGCGATACACTACACCAGCCAACAGGAGAGACTCGAAGCCGCGGAGACAGGGGTTAGAAATGAATCGGTGGTGATTCCTCTCGCGGTTGACCTTTCGGGATTTCGTGAGTTGCCGGGGCCTGAACCATTCCATCAGAAGTTTCCAGACGCGCGCGGCCGCGAGATCATCTTGTTCTTGTCGCGGCTGGACCCGAAGAAGGGGTTGGATCTGTTGCTGCGCGCGTTCGCGGCGTGCGACGGAAGACGGATGACCGACGACGGCCGACGGATGACCGAAGACGGGCGACCGGTGACAGGTGACGGCCGACGGATGACCGAAGACGGGCGACCGGTGACAGGTGACGGGCGACGGATTACCGAAGATGGGCGACCGTCTTCCGTAGTCCGTCGTCCGTCGTCTTCCGTCGTCGGTCCTCTACTCGTCATTGCTGGAGATGGCAACGATCAGTTCGTGGAAGGCTTGCGAAGATTGGCAGGGGAGCTGGGGATCGCCGACGAGATTTTGTGGTCGGGGTTTCTCGGCGGCGATGATAAGTTGTCCGCGATGGCCGCCGCATCAGTGTTTGTTCTGCCTTCTTATTCCGAGAACTTCGGCATCGCTCTGGCCGAAGCGATGGCCGCGGGTCTCCCCTGTGTGTTGTCCGATCAGGTGGGCATAGCTGTTGACGCGAATGGATACGACGCGGGTTTGGTGGTGCCGTGCGAGGTCGGCCCTTTGGCTTCCGCTATGCAGAGGCTGCTTGATGATCCTGAGTTGCGGGGTCGTCTCGGCGCCAACGCCCGCCGACTGGTCGATGATCGGTTCTCGGTTGAAGCAATGAGCGCCTCGCTGGTGAAACTTTACGAACGGGTTCTGTCCCGGGATACGGGAGACCGGCGGCCGGAGACGGACGACCGGAGACCGGAGACCGGGCAGGTGACGGTTGACGGGAGACGGAGGACCGGGGACGGCAGCGCGCCCGTCGTTCGTCGTCGGTCGTCCGCAGTCCATCGCCCATAGTCCGTCCGTCACCGGTCGTCGGTCGTCCGTCACCAAGCCCATGTCTAAGATCAAAAAGAAAGCGCTGATCTGTGGGGTATCAGGTCAGGATGGCGCCTACCTCGCGCAGTTACTCCTGGGAAAGGGTTATCACGTCTTTGGCGCGTCTCGCGATGCGCAAGTCGCGTCCTTCAGCAACCTCATACGTTTGGGCATTCGCGATCAGATCGCTCTTGATTCAGTATCGCTGAGCGACTTTCGCAGCGTGCTTCAGGCGCTGATGAAGATTCAACCCGACGAGGTCTACAACCTGGCAGGACAAAGCTCGGTCGGTCTCTCGTTCCAACAGCCGGTAGAGACGCTTGAGAGCATCGCGCAAGGAACACTGAACCTGCTCGAGGCGATTCGATTCACCGGCCGCCCCATCAGGTTATACAACGCAGGCTCGAGCGAGTGCTTTGGCGACACCGATCTGCCTGCCGATGAGAATACGCCCTTTCGTCCGCGCTCACCCTACGCCGTAGCAAAGGCCGCCGCTTTCTGGGAGGTGGCAAACTATCGCGACGCGTACGGGCTGTATGCTTGCTCCGGGATGTTGTTCAATCACGAGTCACCTTTGAGACCCGAGCGTTTCGTCACCAGGAAGATCGTCGCTTCGGCCTGCCGCGTAGCAGCCGGAAATCAAGGGCACCTCGAGTTGGGAAACATCTCGATTCAGCGTGACTGGGGATGGGCCCCGGAATATGTCGAAGCGATGTGGCTGATGCTCCAACAAGACAGGCCCCAGGATTACGTGATCGCGACTGGTGAGTCGCACAGCCTCGAAGAGTTTATCGAGACTGCCTTTTCGTGCCTGGGACTCGATTGGGAAAAGTACGTGGTGTTGGACCCGGCGCTGTTGAGACCGGCGGACATCACCGTTGGGAAAGCGGACCCAACTCGAGCGAGAGAAGATCTGGGTTGGCAAGCGCGATACAGGATGCGAGATGTGGTGCGAATGATGGTCGAGGCGGAGAAGGAAGAAACGACCGGGGACAGGGGACGGACGACGGAGGCCGGGTGACCGTCGCCTGTCGTCCGTCGTCCGTCCAACAGCTTATGCTTGAGAAAATCACCCCGGTCATCCTGACCTACAATGAAGCTCCTAACATCGGGCGCACGCTCGACCAGCTTCAGTGGGCGCGAGATATCATCGTCATCGATAGCGGGAGCACTGATGAAACGCTGGCGATTCTCGGCCGATATCCCCACGTGCGTGTCGTTCATCGAGATTTTGATTCCTTCGCCGCGCAATGCAACTTCGGATTGACGCAGATCCGAACAGAATGGGTGCTATCGCTCGATGCAGATTACCTCATAACCGATGACTTAATATCTGAGATACAACATCTTCGTCCCGAAAGCTCTACAAGCGCGTATTTTGTGAGGTTCATTTATTGCGTCAACGGGAAGCGGCTCCGAGGAGCGGCATATCCGCCTCGCCGTGTACTGCACAGACGCGAGCGGGCCATTTATGAGAATGACGGACATGCTCATCATGTTCGGGTGACCGGGGACACGCGATGGTTATCCTCTTTTATCCTTCACGACGATCGCAAATCCCTCAGCCACTGGCTTCGCGCCCAGGATGGTTACATGAGGCTCGAGTCTAACAAGCTGAGTGAAACCGCATGGAACGAACTAGGGTGGGCAGATCGAATCAGAAAGATGCGTGTTGTTGCTCCGATCGCAATCTTGTTTTATTGCCTGTTTGTGAAGGGGGCGATCCTCGACGGGCGCGCGGGCCTCTATTACACGTTCCAACGAGTATTAGCTGAATTGCTCTTGTCGCTGTACCTCTTTGAAGTGCTAAGAGCTAAGAGCGAAGAGCCAAGTGCTAAGGGCGAAGATGTAAGGGCTAAGGGCGAAGAGCTAAGGGCGAAGAGCTAAGAGGAGAATTGAAAATTGCAAATTGCAAATCTTTTCCCGATTCACCTCTTTACATTCGTGGGCTAACTTATGACTAAACGCGCGCTGATCACCGGAATAACCGGACAGGACGGCTCCTACCTGACTGAGTTGCTGCTCGAGAAAGGTTACGACGTCTACGGGATCATTCGCCGGTCGTCTTCATTCAACACCGAGCGCATCGATCACCTCTACCAGGACCCCCATGAGCCTCAGACTCGGCTGCGTCTCCTATACGGTGACTTGAACGACTCTAGCTCGTTGAATACGATTCTGCGAAAGGTTAAGCCTGATGAGATCTATAACCTCGGCGCCCAGTCTCACGTTCGCGTGAGCTTCGATGTGCCCGAGTATACCGCCGAGGTTAGCGGCGTCGGCGTGGTGCGAATCCTCGAAGCCGTGCGCGAAGCGGGCATAAGACCGAAAGTCTATCAGGCTTCCTCGTCTGAGGTCTTCGGCAAGGCCGCCGAAGTCCCTCAGTCCGAAAAGACACCTTTCCACCCGCGCTCGCCCTACGGTTGCGCTAAGGCGTACGGCTATTACATCACCGTCAACTATCGCGAGTCGTACAATCTGTTCGCCTGCAACGGCATACTCTTCAATCACGAATCGCCACGCCGCGGCGAAACTTTTGTCTCGCGCAAGATCACCCGCGCCGCGACCAGGATCAAGCTCGGCCTGCAGGAGAAGCTCTATCTTGGTAACCTCGATGCCCGCCGCGATTGGGGCCATGCAGCGGATTACGTGAGAGCTATGTGGCTGATGATTCAAGCCGATGAGCCTGACGATTACGTGATCGCAACCGGGGAGTCTCATTCGGTCAGGGATTTTCTGGACCAGGCTTTTGGATACCTCGACCTCGATTGGAAGGAACACGTCGATATAGACCCCAGGTACTATCGGCCCGCGGAAGTCGATGTGCTGATGGGAGACGCAAGCAAGGCCCGCCGAGTGCTGGGTTGGGAGCCGACCATCAGTTTCAACGAGCTGGTAACGCTGATGGTCGACCACGATCTCGAGCTGGCTACTCAGGAAGCCGGACAGTCGACGGGCGACGATCGACGGGCGGCTCCAACCAAATGGGGAGCCGCTTAGGTGGGCAGCTACCTTGTTACAATCGCAGGACGGTCGACGGTCGACGGTCGACGGTCGATCCCAACCCGACGGGGACCCGCTTAGATGGGCACCTACCTGGCAAACAAGAGAATCTGTGTTACTGGCGGCGGCGGCTTTCTCGGCCAGCGCGTTGTCGCCCGGCTGCGCGAATTCGGCTGCGACAATTTGTTCGTCGCGCGGCGCCGCGAGTACGATTTGGTTCGCGGCGAGGATGTAGAGCGATTGTATCGGGACACAACCCCGCAAGTGGTCATTCACCTTGCCGCGGTTGTCGGCGGGATCGGAGCGAATCGCGAAAACCCGGGCAGGTTCTTCTACGAAAACATCATGATGGGCGTCCAGCTGATGGAGGCCGCGCGCCGGCATTCGGTGGAAAAGTTCGTCCAGCTCGGGACCGTTTGTGCGTATCCCAAGTTCGCGCGGGTTCCATTCAAGGAAGATGATCTGTGGAATGGCTACCCGGAGGAGACGAACGCTCCTTACGGCATCGCGAAGAAAGCTCTTCTGGTTCAGGCGCAGGGCTATCGCGATCAATACGGCCTCAACGCGATTTATCTGCTCCCGGTCAATCTGTACGGGCCGGGTGATAACTTCGATCCGGCTTCCTCGCACGTGATTCCGGCCTTGATCAAGAAATGCGTTGACGCAGTGGAGCGAGGGGAGCGCGCAATCGAAGTCTGGGGAACGGGCCGCGCCACTCGCGAGTTCCTGTACGTCGACGATGCCGCCGACGGGATGGTCCTTGCCGCCGAGAAATACAACGGCAGAGAGCCGATAAACCTTGGATCGGGACATGAGATCAGCATTCGTGATCTGGTCAATCTGATTGCCAGGGAGACGGGCTTCGATGGCGAGATAATCTGGGATGCGAGCAAGCCGGACGGGCAGCCGCGCCGCGCGCTTGATGTGACTCGCGCCGCTGAGTTGCTGGGGTTTCGAGCGCGAACTGATTTTGTCGAAGGGTTGCGCCGAACAATCGAATGGTATCGGCGCCGATAAACGGCGGTTTCTGGTTTCTGGTTTCTGGTTTCGGGTTCAGGGTTCGTGGTTTCTGGTTTGTGGTTTCGGATCCTTGTCCTTGCTGAACGAATCCAGAAACGAGAAACCAGAAACCAGAAACCAGAAACTAGAAACCAGAAACCAGAAACTAGAAACTACAAACCAGAAACTAGAAACCAGAAACCAGAAACCCTGAACTCTGAACTCTGAACTCTGAACCTTTTATCGATGCGCCTGATCATCCTCAACCAGTTCTTCTATCCGGACCACTCCGCTACCAGCCAGTTGATGACCGATCTGGCCGAGAGCCTCGTACAGCGCGGAGTTGCCGTGACCGCGCTCGCAGGTCGTGGACGTTACACCGGCGGCGAGAAGCTATCACCACGAGAAGACTACAAAGGCGTGCGCATCGAGCGGGCGTGGTCCACGGGATTCGGCAAGCGCAATATCGCCGCCCGGATCTCAGATTACCTGTCGTTTTATCTCGGCGCGTCGTGGAAGCTTCTGCGGTTGCCCTCGCACGATGCGGTTATGGCGCTCACAACGCCGCCGCTTATCGGGCTTGTCGCGTTATTGGTGGGCCGGCTCCGGCGCCTGCGCGTGATCATGCTCGTGCAGGACGTCTATCCGGACATTGCCGTCGCTCTGGGCGCGCTGCGGCCCGGGAGTCCGGCGACCAAAGCGCTCGAGTGGATCAGTTGTCAGGTGCTCAAAAGGTCAGACCGCATCGTGGTATTAAGCGAATCAATGCGCGAACGCATTGCCGCAAAGGTCGGCGATGCACGGGCCTCTAGGATAGACGTGATACACAACTGGGCGGATGGAACGGATATCCGGCCGATCACCGAAGCAAGCAATCCCTTTGTTGTCGAACACAACCTGGGTGAATCCTTTGTGATTCTCTTCTCGGGCAATCTGGGGCGGGTCAATGAATTCTCGACGGTGTTGGAAGCCGCGCGGCTGCTACGCGACCGTTCTGACATAGTCTTCCTGTTTGTCGGCGGGGGCGCGAAAGAAGGTGAGATTCAGGAGTTCCGCCGCAAGCATGGTCTGGACAACGTGAAGCTGTTGCCCTACCAGCCGCGGCATCTGTTGCGTTACAGCCTGGGCGCCGGGCACGCGCTGCTGGTGACGCTGGCGGACGGGCTGGCGGGCTTGAGCGTGCCGAGCAAAGCTTACGCAATTATGGCAGCGGGGCGGCCGTTGTTGTTTGTCGGAGATCCACGTAGCGACATCGCTCGCATCATCACGGAGTATCGGTGTGGCGCTGTAATCGGTTCGGGTGACGGCAGGGGCCTGGCCGAAGTTATTGCGACATGGTCTGCGGAAAGACAGAAGCTGGAAGAACTCGGTTCCGCGGCGCGGGCCTTATTTGACGAGCGGTTCGACCGGGCGCACGCCGTTAACGCCTACTTGGAAACCTTCGCAAAGTGTATTAATCTTACCCCGGCCTCCTCTTCAACGCCTGGCGCACGCGAGGCCAGAATCAAGAACACCCCATTGTGATCGGTCTGCCAGGTCAACCCTGTTTGCAGTTTCTGCTTAAAAGCCAAGGTGTCATATGACCGTAACGATACTCGGAGTATTCGTCGCTGCCGCGCTGATCTCGTTTCTTCTCACGCGCAGCATACGCAACATCGCGAACTCGCGGGGCTGGGTATACGCTCCGGCCTCTTCTCGGCACATACATAAAGACTTAATACCGCGTCTTGGAGGCATCGCTATATTCATCTCGTTCGCCGTCATCGGAATAACGCTGATAGCCATTCCGAGCGTGCCGGGCGTTGAGGCGTCGCTTTCGCGGCGAACCGTTCTATATATTCTCGGGCCTGCCACGCTGGTGTTTCTGTTAGGGCTCTACGATGATTTCAAACCGCTAAAGGCTCATGTCAAGTTTGCCGTGCAGGCGTTGGCCGCAACGCTGCTGTTTTTCGGCGGCTTCGGAGTCTTTCAGCTGCCGCTTCTGTTCGGGTCGCACACACCGGCGTGGCTCGCGCTGCCTTTGACAATACTGTGGGTACTGTGGATCACAAACGCTTTCAATCTGCTCGATGGCGTGGACGGGCTCGCCGCGGGATCGGCCTTGTTTTCGACCCTTACGGTGTTCGTCGTTTCGCTGGTCAGCGGTAATTTCCTGATCTCGTCGCTCACACTTGCTCTGGCAGGTGCGATTCTTGGTTTCCTTCGCTTCAACTTCAACCCCGCGACTATTTTTCTCGGCGACGGCGGCAGTCTGTTCATAGGGTTCATGTTGAGCGCGCTTGCGCTGGCAGGTGCGCAAAAGACTCCGACCCTGGTTGCGGTGGCTATTCCGGTGGTCTCGTTTGGTCTTCCGGTTCTGGAAACAGTGCTGTCGGTGTTTCGCCGATTCCTGAGCGGACAGCCGTTGTTTACCGCGGATCGAGGTCACATACATCACAAACTCCTCGAACGCGGATTCTCACAACGGCAAGTGGTGCTCATCCTCTACTCGGTCTCCGCTGCGTGCGGGCTGCTGAGTCTTTTCCTGTTGTACCCATCCGGCTCACTGGTAGGAATCGTGCTATTCGTCATAGGCGCAGGAATCTGGGTAGGCGTGCAGCACCTCGGGTATCATGAGTTCATTGAGCTGGGCCGCATGGCTCACCGCACGATGGAACAGAAGAGGATCATCGTCAACAACCTGGCGATCCGCCGTGCAACCGAGGCGCTGTCGAAATCGGAGGATATCGACGGCGTCGGGCGCGTGCTTCGAGACGCGTTTGAGACCAACGACTTCGACGGCTTTGTGCTGAGGCTTGCGCCTTTTGACCGAATGCGGCGAGCCAACGAGCAAAACAACGCCGCGCAACTCGAGTGGCATAAACCAAACGGCGGCGAAAGAGACGTCACCGGCGAAGCCGAATGGACCCTCACTCTCGACCTGAAAACGACGGGCGGTCAGAGACTCGGGAGTTTCGCACTCTATCGCAGATGCAGCGGTTCCCCGCTGCTGGTCGACGTCAATCTTCTGATTGCCGGATTCAACGTTGCGCTGGCCGGGGGTCTTGAGCGCGCAGCTGACAACGCGGCCCAGGGAGCGGAAATCAGAAGGCAGAAGGCAGAGGTCAGAAGTCAGAGGTCAGAGGTCAGAGGTCAGAAGTCAGAGGTCAGCGTCTGAAGTCAGAAGAGAAGGCAGAAGGCAGAAGGCAGAAGGCAGAGGTCAGAAGTCAGAGGTCAGAGGTCAGAAGTCAGAAGTCAGAGGTCAGAGGTCAGAGGTCAGAAGTCAGCGTCTGATCGATGACCGGCGACCGATGACCGGCGACTGATGACCGACGCGTCTCTCACAATCCCCCAACCGGCAGGTTGGGGATCCTTCACTCCAGCCTACCGCGCCACAGCAGCGGACTGTCTCCCGAAATCCCCCAACCGGCAGGTTGGGGATACTTCACTCCAGCCTACCGCGCCACAGCAGCGGACTGTCTCCCGAAATCCCCCAACCGGAAGGTTGGGGATTTTTCACTCCTGCCTACAGCG
>Ga0137403_10007777_pt1 | contig 12055 bp, 10 predicted proteins | sample CZOMad2_1_16fung_FD_122057 | JGI IMG/M metagenome (GOLD analysis project Ga0137403, IMG submission 122057) | Vadose zone soil fungal communities from Angelo Coast Range Reserve, California, USA - CZOMad2_1_16fungal (Hybrid Assembly) | ecosystem: Environmental > Terrestrial > Soil > Vadose zone...
GCCCTTCGCGTTGCGAAGGGCTCCTGACGAAGGACCCATGCATTCCCCGCGATGGCAGCGCCCAAACCCCTGCCTAGGCCAGTGAAGCTTGGCCGGGAATCCGCTTCGCGGGACGAAAGACTGGATGACAGCTCTGTGGAGGGAGGATGATCAGTGGGTACAGGTGTAGGCGCGAGCGTCCTCGCTCGTGCAGCCGCGGCACGAGGATTTCCCACCACGTTCCCTCATGGTCCCAGATGGCACGAGCGAGGACGCTCGCCCCTACATTACTCTTGTGGTGCCGGAATGAGCTACAATCCCCGGTGATGTGGGTAACGACCGGCCGGTTGGATATACGAACTCGGCTATTATTTGGCTTAGCGGGACGCCCTGCTCTTGCCCGTCCTGGGCAGTACCTCGACGTACGCCTATCTGAAAATTCGCAACTGAGGAGGGAATCATGGCAACCGTACTATCAAGCGTTCACATGGACGACAAGGTCACAAGTTACATCTCCAAAAACCGCAAGATGCTGATTAACGGACAGTGGGTCGAAGCCGCTTCGGGCAAGACTTTCCCCACCTACAACCCGGCCACGGGAGAAGTTCTGGCGCGAGTAGCCGAGGGAGATCGCGAGGACATCGACCGCGCGGTCAAGGCAGCTCGCGCCGCGTTCGAAACCGGCCCCTGGTCAAAGATGACGCCCTCCGAGCGCGGACGCCTGATCTGGAAGCTGGGAGATTTGCTGGAGCAAAACCTGGAAGAGTTTGCCGAGCTGGAAATGCTCGACAACGGGAAACCCCTGAAGATCGCTCGGGTGGCAGACGTACCGCTGGCCATGGACCTGTTCCGCTACATGGCGGGCTGGGCGACCAAGATTGAAGGCAATACCATCCCGATTGGCGGGAAGTTTCTGGCCTACACCTTGCGCCAGCCGGTCGGAGTGGTCGGTCAGATCATCCCATGGAATTTCCCCTTGCTGATGGCGGCCTGGAAGTTGGGGCCGGCGTTAGCTACGGGATGCACCGTAGTGATCAAACCAGCCGAACAGACGCCGCTCACCTGCCTGCGGCTGGGTGAACTCGTCCAGGAAGCGGGAATTCCTGACGGAGTTGTGAACATCGTCCCGGGCTATGGCGAAACGGCAGGCGCTGCCCTGGCGGCGCACCCTGATGTCGACAAAATAGCCTTCACCGGCTCCACAGAAGTCGGCAAACTGATTCTTCAGGCCGCTGCCGGGAACCTCAAGAAGGTGTCGCTTGAGTTGGGCGGCAAATCTCCCAACGTTGTTTTCGGCGACGGCGACCTCAAGTCGGCTATTGCCGGCTCGGCCAGCGCCATCTTCTTTAATCACGGACAGTGTTGCTGCGCCGGATCTCGACTCTACGTGGAGAAGAGCATCTTCGACGAAGTGGTCGAAGGGGTCTCGGCGAAGGCGGAGAAGATCAACGTCGGTCCGGGATGGGAGGCGTCGAGCGACATGGGTCCTCTGGTCTCCGAGGAACAACTCAACCGGGTTTGCGGCTTCCTGGAATCCGGGCGCTCCGAAGGCGCGAAGGCTGTAGTTGGCGGCGGGCGGCATGGCGACAAAGGATATTTCGTCAAGCCAACTGTGCTGGTCGACACCACCGAAAATATGAAAGTGGTGCGCGAAGAGATCTTCGGTCCGGTGGTGTCCGCAATTCCGTTCACCGACTACGATGACGTGCTCAGGCAGGCCAACGACACAGTGTACGGACTGGCGGCGGGGATCTGGACGCGTGATATCGGGAAAGCGCATCGCCTGGCTTCGCAACTCCGCGCCGGCACAGTGTGGATCAACTGCTACAACGTATTCGACGCCGCGTTGCCCTTTGGCGGGTACAAGCAATCGGGCTGGGGGCGCGAAATGGGCCACGATGTGCTGGAGTTGTACACCGAGGTAAAGTCGGTCTGCACTGCTCTGTAGTCTTTTGGAACATAACTCCACCAGAAGGGAAGCTTCGGCTTCCCTTTTTTCTTCACTGGCTACATGGGGCCAGCTGAGGGTGTCCCGTCAAAGCTTTTGCTTGGGCGGGGGTACCCTCGCTGTCCCCACGTGGTTCGTGGCGATAGTGACCTTATCCAGATTGCCTCGTCTATTTCGGATGAAAATGCTTCGCCGTTCTCTGCTCACCACGTTCCTTCTCAGTCTGATTGCTGTCGGCCAGGATGCCGCCATGTTCCGCGGGAACCTGGCCCACGCCGGCGTATACAACGCCGCCGGTGTCCCCAAGTTCAGCCAGGTCAAATGGAAATTCCACACCGACGGCCAGGTGATCTCGTCGCCTGCTGTGGCAAACGGAATGGCCTTCGTGGGCAGCACGGACGGGAACCTATACGCCGTCGATCTCGAATCGGGCGCGCAAAAATGGAAGCTCTTCACCGGGGTGCGGGTGACGTCTTCGCCGGCAGTGGAGAATGGAGTCGTATATTTCGGAAGCTATAGCGGCAGGTTCTATGCCGTCGACGCGCTCAGCGGGAAACTGAAATGGAAATTTCAGACCGAGGGTGAGAAACGATTCGAAGGAAAACATCTGCATGGGTCTGAGCCGGCGGCAGAAACCATGCCCGATCCGTTCGACTTCTACTTGTCGTCTCCGGTGGTGTGGAGCGGAGCGGTTTATTTCGGAAGCGGCGACGGAAACGTGTACGCACTGGACGTGGCCACCGGTACGCTGAAATGGAAATTTCATACCGGCGATGTCGTCCACGCGTCTCCGGCGATCTCTGATGGAACCTTGTTTATCGGAAGCTGGGACAGTTATTTTTATGCGCTCGATGCCGCCAGCGGGAAAGAAAAATGGCGATTCAAGACCGGGGAAGATCACAACACCTACAACCAGGTCGGCATTCAGTCTTCCGCCGCGGTCATGGACGGGGTGGTGTACTTCGGCTGTCGCGATTCGAACTTCTACGCGCTTGACGCCCGCACCGGAGAGAAAAAGTGGGCCTTCAACAACAAGGGTTCCTGGGTCATCACGTCGCCAGCGGTGCACGATGGCAAGGTGTACTTCGCTACATCGGACACCGCGACGGTCTATGCGTTGGATGCCAAAGCAGGCACTCCCATTTTCTCCCTGAAGTTCGATAGCTGGCCGTTGTTTTCTTCTCCGGCGATTGCCGGAGGCATGCTCTACATCGGTTCGCACCAGGGAAAGCTGATCGCCATCGATCTCACGACCCAGAAACCGGCCTGGATATTTGAGACCGATGCTTCGAGGCAGAACGGCCCGGCACTCACCAAACCGGACGGAACTCCTAACTACGAAGCCGCATTCGGAGACAATTTCTACGAGAGCATGGTCATCGGCGTCCGCAAGATGATGAGCGTGGGCGCAATGCTGTCATCGCCGGTGGCGGCGAATAACGTGATCTACGTCGGCAGCACCGATGGCTTCCTGTACGCGCTCATGTAGGTTTCTCCATCAACTGAAGGGTGCCCCGTCCCAAGCTCTGCTTGGGCAGGGATTTTCGTGAGTGACGTCCAAGCAGAGCTTGGACGGGGCACCCGCGGGAGCTTATTTGTCTGGGTCAGGAGCAGGAGATCGAAGGGTATTCTGACCCAGGGAATTGGCATCACTGATGCTATAGGTTGGGTAACGCGGGGAGGTTATAGTGTGGCAATTGGGTTGCTATTCATCTAATGAGAAACCTGTGGCTCATTTTGCTTCTCTGCCTTGTAGGCTGTTCGGCCAAGAAGAAGCCGGTTGCTACGACTCCTCCTCCGCCTTCGGCGGCTGCGCCGGCCCCGGTTCGCAGCCAGATGCCGCCACCGACCGCGGAGGTCATCGAGCACTGCGTAGTCACCAAGCAGGAAAACGCAAACACCGTATCGTGCCGCTGTGAGCCGGTCACTACCCGGATCGATTCCAAAACCGGGCACACCGTCATCGTTTGTAAGAAGATGCCGCAGACGCGGTGAAGACCTGTCATCCTGAGTGAGTCGGATCGTCCTCTCGCGGACGATCCGGCGAGTCGGCCGGGCGCCTGCAGGGCTGGGATCTTGAACCCGGTCAGTACATTCTGTTTCTCGCGCGTTTTTCCCCTGGAAGAGAACTGAAACCTATTGATCCAGGCCGATGAGCAAATGGATACACCGGTAAACCTGGTGCTTGCCGGCGGGGCCAGTCATGCTGAGGCGTATGGCAAGAGGTTGCGCCGGCACCAAAGCGATAGGGTCCGAATTCTGGATTGGGTGTCGGGTGAAGCGTTGGACGAACGGCTCACGAATGCCATGTTGTTCGTCCTGCCCTCCGATCTGGAAAATCTTTCCCTGGCCCTGCTTCACGCCATGGGGGTGGCGTTTGTGTCCTGGCCAGCGATATTCCCGAAAACCGCGAACTGGTAGACGGAACGGCTTTCACTTTTCGGCATGGCGATCGGGACGACCTGGAACGCATGCTGCGCCTGCTGATCTCCGAGCCTGGGGTCAGGAAAGCTGCTGCCGATAAAACCAGGGAGAGAGTGTGGGAGCACTATCTGTGGGGGCCGCGTGGCGCGTGAGATCGAAGGCAACTATCCAGCATTGGCTGCGGGGAGCAATGTGCCCAAGCCTGCCGCGCCGGCAACGGCCACTGGTGATCGTCCGCGGGCAGCGTAACCACGTGGTTTGTGGTCACTCACCCGGACAATCAGCCTGGGGGATCACCTTCCGTCGTTTTCTTTATTACAATCAGAACGGCGTCGCCGAATGACCACTACTCAACCCGGCGCGACCTGCTCACATGGAAAAAACGATTCTGGTCACCGGAGGAGCCGGATTCATCGGTTCCAACTTTATCCTGCAATGGATCGAGCAGGAAGGGACCCCTGTGGTCAACCTGGACAAGCTGACTTACGCTGGCAATCCGAGTAACTTACTTCGGGTCGCTTCCGCCCCCAGATATTGCTTTGTCCAGGGCGACGTCTGCGATCGCGAACTGCTGCGTGGCGTGATCAAGCAGCACAAGCCACGCGCCATTATCCACTTTGCGGCCGAGAGCCATGTGGATCGTTCGATCCATGGCCCCGATGATTTCATCCGTACCAACGTTTTCGGGACATTTTGTCTGCTGGAAGAAGCTCGGGCATATTGCGCGGAGCTGGCGGAAGCGGATCGGCTATTGTTTCGGCTGCTTCACATATCTACCGACGAAGTTTACGGGTCGCTCGGTCCGAATGATGCGCCGTTTTGCGAGACTACCGCGTACGCACCCAACAGTCCGTACTCAGCCTCCAAGGCGGCGGCGGACCACCTGGTGCGCGCCTATCACCACACCTACGGGCTTCCGACCCTGACTACCAATTGCTCCAATAATTACGGCCCCTACCAGTTCCCGGAGAAGCTGATTCCGCTCGTGATCCTGAACGCTCGCGCCGGCAAACCCTTGCCGGTATACGGAGACGGGCAGAATGTACGCGACTGGCTGTTCGTCGAAGATCATTGCGACGCCATACGCCGGGTGCTCGCCCAGGGCAAAGTTGGGGAAACCTACAACATCGGTGGACGCAGCGAAAAACAAAACCTGGAAATCGTGGAAGCCATATGCGCCATCCTCGACCAGTCATGTCCGAACGATCCCGCCGTGCCCCATCGGAAGTTGATCTCTTTCGTCAAGGATCGGCCCGGCCACGACCGCCGTTATGCTATTGACACCCGCAAGATCGAGGGTGAATTCGACTGGAAACCGCGTGAAAGCTTTGAGAGTGGCATACGCAGAACCGTTCAATGGTATTTGCAAAATGAGGACTGGGTTAAAGGCGTCACCAGCGGCAACTACCGGAAATGGATCGCCACCCAGTACTCATAAGCCTGTAGACCTGCCTCGGCGAAGCAGAGAACAAACCGCATGCGAGTCACTATCTTCGGCGCCACCGGCTTACTGGGCAAGGCGCTGATGCGTGAGTGGAAAGAAGATGAGGTCACTGGGTTCGGCTCCGCGGACGCAGATATCCGGGACGCGGAACAGGTGCTGCACTTGGTCCAGCGCACCCGGCCCGACTGGATTGTCCTGGCAGCCGCCTACACCGATGTTGACGGCTGCGAGACCAATCGTGACCTGGCCTTCGATGTGAACTGCCGGGGAGGGGTCAATGTGGCGCAAGCGGCGAAGCAGCACGGCGCTCGTCTGCTCTTTCTCAGCACCGACTATGTGTTCGATGGCACGAAGACGACTCCCTACGCTACCGATGATCCCCGCTCCCCCCGCAGCGTTTACGGTCAGTCGAAGGCCGAGGCCGAGGTGCAACTTGGACAGATTCTTCCGCAGTGCTGCATCGTGCGGACTTCGTGGCTCTTCGGCACCGGCGGAAAATGCTTTCCCAACACAATTCTAAAGCTGGCAGCGACCCGGCCGCAGCTGGAGGTAGTTGGCGACCAGCGCGGTTCCCCGACCTACTCGGTGGACCTGGCCCGCGCCTTGATTCAACTTTGTCACCAGGAGGCAAGTGGCGTGGTGCACGTCACCAACTGCGGCGAGTCCTCGTGGTACGACTTTGCGCGCGAGATCATCGCCCGTGCCGGACTCAGCACCGTCGTGCGCCAGACCACAAGCGACAAGTTCGTGCGCGCAGCAGAGCGTCCGAAGTATTCCGTGTTGTCGCCAGAAAGTTTGCGGAAGCGTGGCGTCGAGATGCTCGACTGGCAGGACGCGCTGCAACGATACCTGGCCGAGAGAAGATAACCCGGAATGTTGTCTCAGACCACATAGGGACAGATGAGGACGTCTGTCCCTACATGGTTCGTGGTGACTTACAGCTGTTCCCGCAGAGCGGTTTGCATCTTTGCCTGGTGTCGCAGGTCCAGCTTGGTGCCGGCGCACGTGACGTGGAACACGTCGGTTGCGGTCTGACCCTGGGTGTCGATGATTGCAACCTCGATATTGCAGCCAAGTTCGGCCATGGCGGAACTGATGTCGTAGAGCAGCCCGGGACGGTCCTGGGCAATGATCTCGATCAATGTGCTGTGCTGTGAACAATTGTTGTCGATCTGCACGCTGGGCTCGACCGTTACTTTCGGACTCTGCAGTCCCGGCTTAAATTTTGTCTCCATGAGTTCGACAACATCGATTTCACCCGACACTGCTTCCGCCAGCTTCCGCTTCAAGCGGTCTATTTCTGGGGGATTAAGCTCCAGCGTCCGGAAGCGGTCAGAAAAACGAATTGTGTCGAGCACGACGCCGGCCTTGTTGGAAAATGCTTCCGCCTTCAGGATGTTCATTCCCCACGACGAGAGCGTCCCCACCACGTGGGAAAATAAACCCGGGCAATCCAGGGTCAGGAGAACCAGTTCGAAGTAGCCATCACGACGGAGTATGTCGATCTGTGGTTCGTCATTTTTCTGTTTGAGCCGATCGTACATGCGGCAGTGCGCCACAATCTCTTCCGACGGGTGCATCAGCAAGTAACGCTTGGGGAAACCTTCCAGAAAAGAAGTGATGTGTTTCGCATCCGGCTCCCCCGCCGCGGCCACGACTTCCTTGATTCGTTCACTGTTAGAAACACTTTGGGTGAGGCGCTGGTCATCCACGTTCCGGCTCAGATGGTTGAACGCTGCCGCGTAGAACTGCCAGAGCAGTTCAGCCTTCCATGGCGTCAAGGCTTCCGGGTTGACCGATTTAATGTCGGTGTAGGTAAGCAGCGTCAGCATCTTCAGGCGTTCCGTGGTACCGACGCATTCCGTGAACTCGGCCACCACCTTGGGATCGAAGATGTCCTGGCGCATAGTGGTTGACGACATTCGCAAATGGTTCGCAATCAGAAAAACCACCATCTCGCGGTCAACCGGTTCAAGACGAAGCCGTTCGAGAGCGCTGGCGGAAGCTTGCAGGCTTCCGGTCACGTGGTCATCATTAGGCATACCCTTGCCGACATCATGGAGCAAGAGAGCCAAAAAGAGCAGGTCGGGACGTTCGAGTGCATCCAGAATGTCGCGGAAGCGGCGTTCCAGTTCGCTGTCGGGAGTTCGCAACGCATGGATGTTTTCAATCGCCACAAGCGAATGTTCGTCGACCGTGTAGCGGTGGTAATAGTCGCGAATGACAAGCGAATCGACTGCCTGGAACTCAGGAAACAGCAGAACCAGCACCCCCAACCGGTGCATGGCGCGCAAAGCAGCCCCGGCATGAGGCGATACCAGGATCCGTCGGAAGTACGACCACACCTCCGGAGAATCCTGTGCCCAATGCCGAAGTTTGGGCAGCGACGCTTCGACACACCGCTCGGTCTCAGAAGTCAATTTCAATCCGTGGCGGCCCACGAACTCGAAGAGGCCAAGCAGAACTGACGGATCCTGAACCGAAGAGAGTTGGCGTAGAAAGACCCGTCCCTCGACCACGGAAAAATCAGCATTGGACAGGCGCGATTTGCGATTTTCAAACAGACGGTACAGACCGGAGCGCGACGGCGGCACTTCGTCGAACAGGACCGTCAGTCTGTAGATTGACCGGACGTGGCGGAAATAAGTCCGCATCCACACCGCGGCCGGTACCGGCGCGCCGTCCGGCAGTCCGATTCCTGCCGCAGCCGCTTCGGACTGCAATTCATAGGTCAGCTGATTGAGGTCCCGGCCTTGCCGACAATGCAGGAAGCATCGCACCGCGGAAAGAAAATCCAGGGCGGCACTGCACTCCGGGCGAAACGCGTCTGGCAGCAGACTCTCGGGGTCGGGCCAGACACCCGTCTTCTCCAGTTGAGAAATGAGGCTCAGCCAGCCTGCGACCTGGTAGTCCCGCAAGCCGCCGGGAGAGTCCTTGATGTTCGGTTCCAGGTGAAAAATGGTGTGGCCGTACTTGTTGTGGCGCGCCGATGTCAAATCGATCAGCCTCTGCTGCAGCTCCAGGGCCTCACGGCCGACCATTTTTGGAATCACCTGCGAGCGCAGCTGTTCAAACAGCCGCGCGTCGCCGCAGATGTAGCGGCAATCCAGCAGAGAAATGTTGAATTCAAGATTGTCGCGGTGCAGCTTGCCACACTCCGCCAGAGAGCGGGTGGTGGGGCTGACCCGAAGGTGTAAATCCCAGAGCGCCTGGGAAATCTGCGGAATCACTCGCTTCTCGACTTCTGCGCTCAGGGCCGAGTCATGCAAGAAAAGCACGTCCACATCCGAACAGGGAAACAGAGCACGGCGGCCGTAGCCACCCAGGGCAGCGATGCACATCCTGTCGGGCGAGCCGGAAGAAAACTGATTCCACAACTCGCTGATGAATGAATCGGTTAGATTCGAACGCTCCCGGATTGCAGCCTGTCCGTTGTGTGACCGCTCGAATTGCTCCCGTATCTTTTCCGACTCGGCCTGATATGCATCCTGCGATATCGAGCTGTTAGCCAGCAAAGGCATGAGACTCCGGTAGCCCAAAGCGGTGGCGCGTTAGAGTGCCGCCACTCCACGCTCCTGATTTCGAATCCGGACCACTTCGTCGACTTTCGAAACGAAGATTTTACCGTCTCCTATCTTGCCCGTCGAAGCTGTTTTTACGATAGCGTCAATCACCTGGTTGACAAGGTTATCAGGCAGGACGAGTTCGATTTTGATTTTGGGCAGAAGATCCACGCTATATTCCCGGCCGCGATAAGTTTCTGTATGGCCCTTCTGCCTCCCATGACCGCGCACATCGAATATGGTCATGCCCTCCACGCCGAGCTCAGTCAAGGCCTCTTTTACCGCTTCAAATCTGGACGGCTGAATAATCGCTTCAAGTTTCGTCATCTTCTATCCTCCAGTACCACAGTTTATGCGACCTGCTGACCAAGTCTGCCTACTAATGAAGCTAGGCATCGGCCAAGCTGTCTACGACTGACACCGCGACATCCAATTTGTCCATCTCGGCTTTGTCGATCTCAACCGACCCAGTGGCACCGATAGTAGCCTTGAGGGGTCCGTGAGGAAAGGCAAACTTCAATAGGCTGGGCGTAATGAGCGTTGTGGCCAGCACCAGCACCACCATCTGCACGTATACACTTTGAGAAACAAGCCCTGCAGCCCATCCCAGGCTGGCCGTGATGAGGCCGACTTCCCCCCGTGGAATCATGCCGACGCCTACGATCAGCGAATCGCGGTTGCTAAATCCATTCAACCGCGCACCCAGTCCGCATCCCAATATCTTCCCAAAGATTGCTATGGCAAGCAGCACTGTGAAGAATCCTAAATTCCCGCCGAGTTCGCGCGCGTTTACTGCCAGCCCAACCGAGACAAAGAAGAGCGGACCAAAGAAGGAGCTGGTCATGGCTCGCAGGTCGCTATTCACAATCTCGTGGGCGGGTGTCGCAGCGACGAATAGTCCCGCAAGGTAGGATCCCGTGATCGCAGCCATGCCGCCAAACCACTCGGCAAGAAACGCAAACAGAAAGGCGATTATCAGAGCAGCTGTAACCTCCGGGTGGGCGACTGGGTGGCGGCTGGCTTTGGCAAGAACCCAGCGAGTGAGAGGAGGCCCACCCCACAACAGCGCAACCAAACAGAAAACCATGCGGGACATCGTGATCGCCAGGCCCTGCCAACTGCCTCCACCCGAGTGCACCAAGTGTGGACCGAACGCGATCACAAGAGAAAGAACAATCAGACCCAAGACATCATCGATCACCGCGGCCCCCAGGATCGTCGAGCCAGGTTTGGAGCGAATCTGGCGGAGATTCAAGAGCGTCTGGGCCGTGATGGTGACGCTGGTGGCAGTGAGAATGGTGCCAATGAAAATGGATGTCTGCCAACTGAAACCGGCAAGGCGGGAAAGCAAGCAGCCCCCGGCCATGGGAAGGACCACACCCCCGACCGCAGCCCAAAATGCGGGCCCAACCGTCTGCCGCATCATGGCGATATCGGTTTCCAGGCCGGCCACGAACATCAGCAGAACCACACCGATGCCCGACAAGATCTTGAAAGCATCCGAGACGCCAACCGCATTTGACCCCGAGGCAAAGAACTGGAAAGCCGCGATGTTGAGAACGGTGGGCCCTAACAAAAGTCCTGCCAGCAACTCTCCCAGAACGAGTGGCAACCCGACACGGTCAGCCAGCGACGCTGCTATTTTCGCGGTCAGAATGACCACGGCAACGAAAAGCAGAATCTGGAGGGACGTGCTCACCTAGTCCCTCGAACTGCCGCCTTTGCGCTGACACTAGGCCACGCGCGCAGGACGGAGATTCCGACAGCCAGCAAGCATCCGGCAATTACGGGAAGAACGGGTGCATGGCCAGCCACGATCAGGAAGAGGCCAATGATCACGGCCCAGGACCAAGCCATCCGCTGTTTCTTCAAGATTCCGAGAAGCATTTCAACCATTTGTTACTCCTTCCACCTTATCCCTCTACCAGCGAACGTGCAGCAGAAGGGCTCCGATAACCGCCGCCAGCCCGCTACCCGCAATAAACAGCCCCGGCTTGCTATACGGTTGGTTAAACCAGGGTCGTGCGATTCCGTTTCGTTCGCGAGCCCGCTCTTCCTTGAGCAACTGGGTCAACATTTTGCGTTGTTCCAGTGTGGTGACACAGCGCAATGCTTTCTGTGCGGCGGCATATCCCTTCTGCGGAATGCGCAGTTTGAAGTTGAGTTGCGACAGCGTGTAGTGCGCCGCGAAACTGTCCGGTTGGAGTTGGGCGGCAAGTTCGAGATGATCAATCGCCGGATAGATTTTGTTGCTCAACGCATTGGCGAGGCCCAGAAAAACATGGGCCTCGCCAAACGAAGGGGAAATTTCGGTGCACCGGGAGAGCGCGGCCAGTGCTGCTCCCGCGTCACCGGTTTGAAGCCGTTCCACACCTTCCTGGAAGCACTCAAGCGCTTCCGGGGCGACGCCAAGCATCGGCGGACACTGCCAGGTAAGGGAATGTCCACCCAACTCACCGTTGATGGCAAAGGCGTTTGTCATTATGCAGTCTCCCGTGCTACCTGCAAGCCTGCTTTAAAATCGCGGGCCGCCGCACCGCTGTGAGAAGTGTCCGGTTTCAGTACGAACTCGGGATAGCACAGAGCTCCCATTTCTGGGATGTCCAGGCCTTCGAGTTCATCCGCCGCTGCAGATCGCTGTCCGACGATGAAGTGAATCGCCATGTTGGCGGTATATGAGAGGGAGAAAACAAAGCC
>Ga0137403_10007778_pt1 | contig 12053 bp, 9 predicted proteins | sample CZOMad2_1_16fung_FD_122057 | JGI IMG/M metagenome (GOLD analysis project Ga0137403, IMG submission 122057) | Vadose zone soil fungal communities from Angelo Coast Range Reserve, California, USA - CZOMad2_1_16fungal (Hybrid Assembly) | ecosystem: Environmental > Terrestrial > Soil > Vadose zone...
GGGTTGGATTTACGTTGGGCGGCCGATTTACCGTGAGCGGACGAGGAGCGCGAGGTCATCTTGTTCGAAACCTGTGTTCAGAACGGCTGGGGCTGCGAAGTGAAGGCGGGACGTCAAGGTTTAAGCGGGCGTTAATCGGCATCGGCCAGAGTGCCCCGATTCGAGACAGATAGTTGTAACGCGTGAGGAATACCATGGCTGCCAGCATTTTGATCGCCGACGACGATGCAGTGCAACGTCGCCTGGTCGAGAATATGGTGCAGAAATGCGGCTATGAGACCATCGTCGTCGACTCCGGCGACGCGGCAATCGCACTTCTGACCGCGCCCGATGCGCCCGTGATCGATGCCCTGGTGCTCGACCTTGTGATGCCCGGCCTCGACGGCATGGGCGTGCTGGCCAAGATCCGCGAGGCCGGTCTCTCCATCCCCGTAGTGGTGCAGACCGCCCATGGCGGCATCGACAATGTGGTCTCGGCGATGCGCGCCGGCGCCCAGGATTTTGTCGTCAAGCCGGTCGGCATCGAGCGGCTCCAGGTGAGCTTGCGCAATGCGCTCGATACCAGCGCGCTGAAGGGCGAACTGCAGCGCATTAAACACAGCCGCGAAGGCAGACTGACCTTCGCCGATATCATCACCCGCAGCGAAGCCATGACCGGCGTGATGCGCAGCGCACAGAAGGCCGCCGCCTCCACCATCCCGGTGCTGATCGAGGGCGAGTCCGGCGTCGGCAAGGAATTGTTCGCGCGCGCCATCCATGGCAGCGGCGAGCGCAAATCAAAGCCGTTCGTTGCCGTCAATTGCGGCGCGATCCCCGATAATCTGGTGGAGTCGATCCTGTTCGGCCATGAGAAGGGCGCCTTTACCGGCGCCACCGAACGCCACACCGGTAAATTCGTCGAAGCCTCCGGCGGCACGCTGTTCCTCGACGAGGTCTCGGAATTGCCGCTCGCAGCGCAAGTGAAACTGCTGCGCGCACTGCAAGAAGGCGCGGTCGAAGCGGTCGGCGGGCGCAAACCCGTGAAAGTCGACGTCCGGATCATTTCCGCGACCAACCGCAAATTGCTCGACCGCGTCAAAAGCGGACATTTCCGCGAAGACCTGTTCTATCGCCTGCACGTGTTGCCGCTGACAATTCCGCCGTTGCGGACGCGCCGCGAGGACATCCCGCATCTGTTGCGGCACTTCCTGGTGCGTTTCTGCGCCGAGGAAAACCGCCACATCACCGGCATCAATGGCGAGGCGATGGCGCATCTGTCCAATTTGGAATGGCCGGGCAATATCCGACAATTGGAGAATGCGATTTATCGCGCGGTGGTGATGAGCGAAGGCGATCAGCTTGGGCTGTCAGATTTCCCGCAAGCGGCAGCTCTGCCATCGCCGCCAATTTCGGAAGCCCATGGCGAACCGCTGATCGTCGCACCGGCTTTTCACTCGACGGTGCCGGCCATGGTTTCCGGTAACGAAATACCTATCGCGCCGCTGCCCTCGGCCGGTTTGCTGGCGATGCTGACGAACGCTGGAGAAATGCGGCCGCTCGAAGAGTTGGAGAGTGAGATCATCCGCTTTGCGATCGCGCATTATCGGGGCCAGATGTCGGAGGTCGCGCGCCGGTTGAAGATTGGTCGCTCGACACTCTATCGCAAGCTCGAGGAGGCCGCAGCCGATCCCGCAACCGACGGAACGAATGAGGCAAGCTAAGGCTTAACCGGGCGCGGCAGCGGGGAGGTGCGTTGCAGAGACGGCTGAAAAACAACCGTTTCGGAACATTTGAACCGTTGCCGGGAGGTGACAGACAAAGGCGGGCGCGCGTGGCAAAAGCAGATCACTCGATGCGAGAGGACGCTTTGAAGTCAGTTTGTCGTGAGTTGTCCCCGTGGCGCTGGCTGCATGAGGGGCGCGCGTGTATCGTCTGCGTGTGTGAATCAATGCGGCAGGCGTGCCAAACTTGGAGATTGGAGCGCATTTTACCTGAATGCGCCTCAGACCCGATCAGGCCGGCGCTTTCGCGAAAACAACGGACCAACCAAAGCTGCTCCATGCCGGGGCAGTTCACCCAAGGGGTGTGATGATGCGTGACTGTTGGAAGAGCCGTGCTGGATATGACCGCGTGTTGATGGCTGTCGCGGCGACGTTCCTCACGGTGTCGGCGACCTCGGCATTGGCGCAGGGCGATCAGGTACGCAACAGCGCCGCGGAGCTTGCGATCGATGCAGCGATCCCGCGCCCCGAGCCCGCCAATGTCCCGCCCCCTACCCCCAACGACTTCAAGCTGGACACGCCATCGGCGCCCGACGCGGCGAAGGTGACGGAGAAGGCCACGGAGACGAAGCCGGCGGATGTCGCCACTGTTCCGATCTCCGAGCCCATCAAAACCGAAACCAGCAAGGCAGACCCAGGCAAGATTGACGCCCCGAAAGACGAAGCCACCAAGAACGACAGCGCGACCGTGGCGCCCGCGCAGTCACCGGCCACGCCGCCCGCTGCAGCTACGGCCGTTTCGACGCCTGAGCCCGTCCGGGAGCCGGTCAAGGCGGCGAGCAATGTCGCACCGGCGGATCAGCCGGTCGCCGACAAGTTGCGCGACATGATGGGTGCAAAATCGCTGCGCTATTTCGACCGCAAGGCGGAACGGGTCGCGGTGGAGAAATTCTATACGGCGCGTGAATATGCCCCTGTGTGGACGAAAGGCGGCGTCGTCACCGAGAGCGGCAAGGGCGTCGTCGCGCGGCTGAAGGACGCGGCCTCCGAGGGCTTAAACCCGTCGGATTATCCGGTGCCGGATTTCGCGCTCGCGACCACGCCGGACGCGCTGGCCGAAGCCGAATTGAAGCTCACCTCGAGCATGCTCGATTATGCACGCCATGCCCAAAGCGGCCGGATGCACTGGTCGCAGGTCTCCGCCGACATTCAATATCCGGAGCATCCGACCGACCCGGCGGAAGTGCTGACCAATGTCACGTCCGCCAAGGATGCCTCGGCGGCGCTGGACGGCTACAATCCGCCACAAAAGCTCTATCGCGAATTGAGGGCGAAGCTTGCCGCATTGCGCGGCCAGGGTGACGGACCGGTCATCCAGATCGCTGATGGGCCTGTGCTTAAATTCACGCCGGCGCGCGGCAAGCAGCAGCCTGCGATCGAGATGGAAGATGGGCGCGTTCCGCAGCTGCGCGCCAAGCTCGGCATCACCGAAAACGCCGACGACACCCATTACGATGCCAAGGTCACCGAGGCCGTGCGCAAGTTCCAGGCCGGCGCCGACCTCAAGCCGACCGGCGTTCTCGATGAGCGGACCATCAAGGCCATCAACAGCCCGAAGCGCGACCGCCAGATCGATACCGTGATCGTCAACATGGAGCGTTGGCGCTGGCTGCCGCGCAATTTGGGCGCGCCCTCGATCGGCGATGCCTATGTCATTCTCAACATCCCCGACTATACGCTCAAGGTGATGCAGAATGGCGCGCAGGTATGGAGCACGAAGGTCGTGACCGGCCAGCCCGGCGTTCATGCGACGCCGCTTTTGACGGAAACGATGAAATTCATCACGGTCAATCCGACCTGGAACGTGCCGCCGTCGATCATCTACAACGAATACCTGCCGGCGCTGCAGCAGGATCCGACCGTGCTTCAGCGCATGGGGTTGAAGCTTGAGCAAGGCCGCGACGGCAGCATTCATATTTCTCAGCCGCCCGGCGAAAGAAACGCGCTCGGCCGCATCCGTTTCAATTTCCCGAACAAATTCCTGGTGTATCAGCACGATACGCCGGACAAGAATTTGTTCGCCCGGGATGAGCGTCCCTTCAGCCACGGCTGCATGCGGGTGCAGAATCCGGATCAATATGCCGCGGTCCTGCTCAACATCACCGACCCGAACGGGCATTACACGCCGGAAAAGGTCCGCAGCATGTATGGGCAAAGCGAGATTGATCTCAAATTCCCGACGCCGATACCGGTCAACCTCACCTACCAGACGGCGTTTGTGGATGACGCGGGCACGCTGCAGCTCCGCAAGGACGTCTATGGCCGCGACGCCACCATGCTGTCGCTGCTGCGCTCCGGCAGAAACAGGGACCTGGAGAATGTGATCGCGCATTCCCAGCCGAACTACGTCCGTCCCGCCGGTAGTCTTCCGGATGGCGTTAGGTTTGCCAGCGACAACTCGTGGTCTTCCTCCGGACCCTCGTTCTTCGAACGGCTGTTTGGCGGGCCGACGCCGCCTCCGGGGGTCCCGGGCCGGCGAGGACAGCAGCGCCGCCTGTTTGACCGCTAGCCGGCCGAAGCCGCCAACCGGTCGGATTGTTAAGCAGAATCAAAGGCCTCGTCCGTTCAGGCGAGGCCTTTGCGTTAACCATTCTCCACCGCGATTTAACCAAAAGGCTATTTTTCGCCACACTCGGCGGGTTAGCTTCAAATTTGGGGGAAGGTTAATCCTTCCGCGTTAAGACTGCATTTACCATCTTTCGCCACACGGGGTAGCGAGAGAATTTTTGCGTTCGGTCGTCTTGGGTGGGCTCATACGTGCTGGCTGGTTTCGCACGCCAATTCAATTTGTCGTATTTGCCAAGCGCCGGATATCAATTCGGATTGACATCGCTGTTGCTCCTGGCGGGGGCTGGTTCGGTCCACGACGCCACCGCGCTGAACGAAACCCGCACGCTTTCATTCCACCACACCCATTCCGACGAAGATCTCACCGTCACCTTCAAGCGTGACGGCCGCTACGACGAAGAAGCGCTGAAGCAGCTCAACCATTTTCTTCGCGACTGGCGCAGCCAGGAACAGACCACGATGGATCGTCACCTGTTTGACATTCTCTGGGAGGTCTACCGCGACGTCGATGGCAAGAAGCCGATCCAGATCATCTCTTCCTACCGTTCCCCCGCCACCAACGCCATGCTTCGCCGCCGTTCGTCAGGGGTGGCGCGCTTCAGCCAGCATATGCTCGGCCACGCGATGGACTTCTTCATTCCGGACGTTCCACTCGAGCAGGTCCGCTACGCCGGCCTTCGGCTGCAGCGCGGCGGCGTCGGTTTCTACCCGACATCGGGATCGCCTTTCGTCCATCTCGATACCGGGAGTATCCGTCACTGGCCGCGCATGACCCACGATCAGCTGGCCCGCGTCTTCCCGGACGGACGCACGGTGCACGTTCCCGCCGATGGCAACCCGCTAAAGGGATATGAACTGGCCCGCGCCGACATCGAAAAACGCGGCAGCGGTGATGGTGCGTCGACGATGAGCATGCCGAGCCTGTTCGCCCGCTTGTTCGGCAGCAAATCGGACGACGAAGAGGATGAGGGCTCAACCGCGCCCATCGCCAGGGAAAAGGCGGCCCCGGCCGTCGCGGTCGCCAAGACCAGCGAGCCCGTGCCGATGCCGCGCTCAAAGCCTGTGGCCTCGACCCTGCAGCTGGCCTCGGCCGACGCGCAGATCGTCCAGAGCGCAAAATCGAAACCGACAGCTGCCGCCGAGAAGGCCGAGGCAAGACCGCTGACACCGGCTGACATCATCAACGCCCGCGGCTTCTGGGGCGATACGCCCGCGGCGTCGAAACCAGCCTCGCCGGCACAGGTCGCCGACAGCAACGCCCGCCAGGCGGTCGCCTCGACCGATCCGCAATCGACCGCCAGTGTCCCTGCCGCTTACCAGGCGATGGCCTACGCCCCTTTCTCCACCTCGCCGGTTGATCGTCCCGATGTCGTCGCAGCCAGCGCTCCCATTCCACGCAGCGCGCGGCCGGCAGCGGCACCTCGCAATCCCATGGCCGTCACCGATGTCACCACGGTGGTTGCCAAGGGCGCGCAGGGCCACGGCGGCGTGGTGGCGACTGCGACGCGGATTGCCGCCTCCAGGGCCAATGATGTCTGGATGCGCGCCATGATGCTGGCGCCGAGCGCCAGCACGTCGATGTCCGCAACCGTGCTCGGCGATGCCAATATGAGCCTCCTGAGCGCGCATTTCGTCAAGCCGCGGGCCGTCGTCGCGATGGGCTTCTCGGACGATCCGCTGATGGGCTTAAGCTGCGATCGATTCAGCGGAGCGGCCATCGCGCCGCTGGCGACGCAAACCTTCATGTTGCGGACGGCATCGCTGCGCTAGGCGGCTTCGTCATTGCCGGGCTGGACCCGGCAATCCATCCACCTCGAATGAATTTTTGCGAAGAATGATGGATACGCGGGTCAAGCCCGCGTATGACATCATTGCCTTAAAGCATCCCGAGCGCCTGCATATAGGTTTCGAGAATCGTCTCCTCCTCTGCCCGTTCGTTGGCGTCCTGCTTGCGCAGGCGAACGATGGTGCGCAGTGCTTTGACGTCGAAGCCGTTACCCTTGGCTTCGGCATAGACGTCGCGGATATCATCGGAGATCGTCTTCTTTTCCTCTTCCAGACGTTCGATGCGCTCGATGATGGCCTTGAGCTGGTCTTTGGCGAATTTCGTGGCGGGCGCTTCCTTGACGGCGGCAGCAGAGGTGGCCATCGGGTACTCCTGAATGAACTTGAGGTCGGGGTGGAGGAAGCGCCGCACGCTTCATCACGCACGCATCCTTGAAATGACCCTCAAGAGTGGCGCGCATTCCGTCAAGGCGACATCGCTGCTCATCCACAGCGCGCCCACAGGAGAAGAGGTATCCTTCTCCCCAACGTCATTGCGAGGAGCGGTAGCGACGAAGCAATCACCTTGGGGCTACATGGATTGCTTCGCATTCGCTCGCAATGACGCCATCAATGCCCCGGATGGGTCTTTTTCATCGCCGCGAGCTGTTCGGGGCTGGCCGTTCCCTGATGGGTCGCCTTCCAGGTCTCGTAGGGCATGCCGTAGACGGCCTCGCGGCTCTCGTCCTTGCTCAGCGGAGCACCCTTGGCATCTGCTGCGTCCTTGAGCCAGTTCGACAGGCAGTTGCGGCAAAAGCCCGCCAGATTCATCAGATCGATGTTCTGAACATCGGTGCGGGAGCGCAGATGTTCGACAAGGCGCCGAAACACCGCGGCTTCAAGTTCCGTTCTGGTTTTGTCGTCAATCTTCATGACCAGGTCCCGCTATTTTGCGCACAATACCGCTATTAAGTGGGGAACAGTCACAGATTTTCCATATCGCAAGGCAAACTTAAACCTCAGGCGTCAGAGTTCGGGCGACCCCCATGGCCTGAAGGCGCCGCCTTGGCCGTTGACAGCCACGGTGCGCTCGCGCGAAATCGTCAATAATTTGATATAGCTTCACTGAATGACCTCAGAAGATTCTCATCGTCCTGCCCGATTCTCAAACTCCGTGGCCGCTTGGTTGATGCCGGCGCTGGCGCTTGCGGTGACAAGCCTGTGGAACGGTTCGGCGGCCGCCGACTTTCGTCTTTGCAACAACACATCGAGCCGGGTCGGGATTGCGCTCGGCTACAAGGACGCCGAGGGCTGGACCACCGAAGGCTGGTGGAACGTATCCTCGCGAAGCTGTGAAACCTTGCTGCGCGGCACGCTGGTCGCGCGGTTCTATTACATCTATGCCCTCGATTACGACCGTGGCGGCGAATGGTCGGGACAGGCCTTCATGTGCTCGCGCGACAAGGAATTCACGATTCGAGGGGCCGATAATTGCCTGGCGCGCGGGTTTGACCGAACCGGCTTCTTTGAGGTCGATACCGGCGAACAGCGCGCCTGGACCGTTCAGCTCACCGAGGCCAACGAACAGCCTGGGCAAAGGGTGCCGGGTATCCCGGGCACGATCGGACCGGGCGGAGCCGGAAACATTCCGGGCATGTCCAATTCGCCAGGTGGATTGCCTCCGGGCGCGCCTGGTCTGCCGCCGGCGCCCGGAAGCAAGCCATGAGGCGTCTGCGCCGTATCAAGATCCTGGCCACGCTCGGTCCGGCCTCGTCCGACAGCGCCATGATCCGTCGCCTGTTCGAGGCTGGCGCCGACGTGTTCCGCATCAACATGAGTCACACCTCGCACGACAACATGCGGGAGCTGGTCAAGACCATTCGCAATGTCGAATCGAGTTACGGCCGGCCGATCGGCATTCTGGTCGACCTGCAAGGACCAAAGCTCCGGCTGGGGTCGTTCACCGAAGGCGCAGTCCAGCTTCATAACGGCCAGGGCTTCGTGCTCGATTCCGACAAGGCGCCCGGCGACAACACCCGCGTGCAACTTCCACATCCGGAAATTCTCGCAGCCCTCAAACCGGGCCACGCGCTCTTGCTCGACGACGGCAAGGTACGCTTGATCGCCGAGGAAACTTCTCCCGAACGCGCCGTCACCCGGGTCGTGATCGGCGGCCGGATGTCAGACCGCAAGGGCGTCAGCCTGCCCGATACCGACCTGCCGGTCTCCGCGATGACGCCAAAGGACCGCACCGACCTTGAAGCTGCGCTCGTGACCGGGGTCGACTGGATCGCGCTTTCGTTCGTGCAGCGCGCCGAGGACGTGGTCGAGGCCAAGAAATTGATCCGCGGCCGCGCCGCGGTGATGGCCAAGATCGAAAAGCCGCAGGCGATCGACCGCCTTCCCGAAATCATCGAGGCCTCCGACGCGCTGATGGTCGCCCGCGGCGATCTCGGCGTCGAGCTGCCGCTGGAGCGGGTGCCGAGCCTGCAGAAGCAAATGACGCGGCTGGCTCGGCGCGCCGGCAAGCCGGTGGTGGTCGCAACCCAGATGCTGGAATCGATGATCCAGTCGCCGGTGCCGACGCGCGCCGAAGTTTCCGACGTCGCGACCGCGGTCTATGAGGGCGCCGACGCCATCATGCTCTCGGCGGAATCGGCGGCCGGCAAATTTCCAGTCGAGGCGGTCTCGACCATGAACCGGATCGGCGAGGAGGTCGAGCGCGACCCGACCTATCGCGGCGTACTCAATGCGCAACGCGCCGAACCGGAGGCGACCGTTGGTGACGCGATTGCGGACGCCGCGCGGCAAATCGCCGAGACGCTCGATCTAAGCGCGATCATCTGCTGGACCAGTTCGGGATCGACCGCGTTGCGGGTCGCACGCGAACGCCCCAAACCGCCGGTGGTGGCGATCACGCCAAACCTCGCCACCGGGCGCAAGCTGTCGGCGGTGTGGGGCGTGCATTGCGTGGTGGCGGAAGACGCGAAAGATCTCGACGACATGGTCAGCCGCGCCGGCAGCATTGCCTTCCGCGACGGTTTTGCCAAAGCCGGTCAGCGCATCATCATCGTTGCCGGCGTGCCGCTCCGCGCGCCCGGCACCACCAACATGCTGCGCATCGCCTCCGTCGGCCCGGACGGCGACGCAGATATGTGAGCTCTTAGCGCAACCCATCCAACGTCGTTCCGGGGGTGGTCCCAAGGGGTCCGCGCGAAGCGCGGCCCGATGACAGGCTCGGGACCAGACCTCAGATGCGCAATTGCGCATCGGGGAATCTCGAGATTCTCCGATGTGCAATTGCACATCGTAGTTCGCGTCTTCGACGCGCCCCGGAATGACGACGACTACATCAGCTTCGCATCCAGCGTGATCTTGGTATTGAAGAGCTTCGATACCGGACATCCGGCTTTGGCCATGCCGGCGAGCTCCTGAAATTTCGCGTTGTCCGCGCCGGGGACCTTTGCGTTCAGGGAAAGGTGCACGGAGGTGATGGCAAACCCATCGCCGACTTTTTCGAGCGTGACGTCGGCCTTGGTCTCCATCTGCTCAGCCGTGAGCTTGGCCTCGCCCAATATCAGCGACAGCGCCATGGTGAAGCAGGCGGCATGCGCCGCGCCGATCAACTCCTCCGGGTTCGAGCCCGGCTTACCCTCGAAGCGGCTGGCGAAGCCATATGGATAGTCCTTGAGCGCGCCGCTCTTGGTCGAAATCGCGCCCTTGCCGTCCCTGATGCCACCCTGCCATTTGGCCGATCCGGATGTCGTGGTCATGCGAGGCTCCCTCAGGTTGGAGTGAACAATTGAGGCTTTCTATCCGAGCAATGCGGCGGAATATGTCAATTGATGACGGCGACCTGAGGCCAGGGGCGTGCGCAGCCTTAAGGGCTTACGCCCCGACCAGCGTCTTCGCCGGCAGTACCGCCTGCACCACGAGACCGCGGGCGCGGGCGTCCATCACGCCGACGGCGCGCAACGCCAGCAGCGTCACGGTTTGAACGGCATCGCGCAACCGGCCCGGATCGTCCGTGTTGTCCGGCGCCAACGGTCCAACCAGCGATTCATGCAGCGCGCCCAACAGCGCGGTCGCGGCCAATGCAGTGTCCTGTGCGGGCAGATGCCCGGCGCGGACCGCGGCGTCGATCCGGCCTGAAATCTCGCCGGCGATCTCGCGGCGGCTCGCCAGCCGCGACGCCGTGACGTCGACATCGACCGGTTCGGCCAGGATGCCCCAGGCGAGCTTGCGCTGGGAAATGACATGCACCGCGACCGTGGTGACGGCGGCCGCCAGCGCCGACGACGGCCCTGGGGCTGCGTCGGCGGCGCGGCGAATCGCGGCCAGTTCATCGCGCGAAACTTCCGCAATCAATTCGGAGATCAGGTCGGCCTTTGAGGGAAAATAGCGGTAGACGGTACCGGCGGCGACATTGGCACGGACCGCGACCGGCGCGATCTGGACCGCGGCCATGCCCCCTTCGGCGGCGGCATCGCGGGCCGCAGTCAGGATCGCGCTGCGGCGCGCCGCGAGGCGTTTTACGACTTGATGGGTCCGCCGATAGACCATTGCGCGCTTCTCGTCCCTGCGCACAGTCGGACCTGAGAGGTTCGCTAAGGCGCGTGTTCAGTTTTTGGGCGATGACTCAGATCGCCTCAAGAACTGAACAACAATTCAGGCCTGATGACAAGATGCAAATAGGGTGCAGATAGGACGACAAGGTCGCTAACGAGCCTCCGCGGCGGCCACGAGCGACGGCACCGGTGCACGCCACCACGGACCCACGCGGCAGGCGATCAAGGAGGTGACGATCAAGGTTGCGCCGAAACCGGTTGGCGCGCCGAGCAGCGGATAGATCATCAGAAGGACGGCGACCAACCCGAGCGCCGGCAGTTCATGCCGCACAAAGCCGCGGTCCAATCCGACGCGGACCAGGAACGCTACCGCAATGGCCAGGACCATCAGGTCGTAGAGAAACAGATAGGGCGTGATCAGCAGCGCGCCAGCAGCAAGGCCAGCGGCCTTCAACGGATAGCTGACGCTGCGGCTGCGCCACATCAGCGCCAGCAGGACCGCGACCGCACCACTCATGATCCATTGGCATATCCAGGCCAGTTGTTCGGTGCCCCCGAAATAACGTACCAGCGCGAAGATGCTTTGCATCTTGCCCCAGGGCGCGCGGCCCTCGGTGAGGAACGCTTGGCTGAACATCGGCATCCAGTGAAAGAAGGCCTGCCAGCTTTCGCTGCCGAAGGCGAGCCACGACAGCGATGCGATCAAGACCGCAACGATGCCGGCCGTAAAGAACACCTTCCACTGCGAGGCGGCGATCAGCACCAGCGGAAACAGCAATCCATATTGCGGCTTGTAACTCAGAAGCCCCAGACAAATGCCTGACAACACCGGCCGGGTCGGCATCAGATATAGCGTGCCGCCGATCAGCGACGCCGTGAGAAAACCATTCTGCCCAACCAGCGCATTGGTGAACACCACCGGAAACGCGGCCGCCAGCAGGAGGCCGAAGCTGCGGCCGACAATCGCACGCACGACAGCGATATAGGGCACGAGACTGACCGCGGCCCAGCCGAAATAGGCCACGCCATAGGGAAAAAGCGCCAGCATCGCGGCGACGAACAGAAACGGCGGTGGGTAATGCCAGGCGAAGTTGCCTTCGTAGCTCTGGCCGAGCACCGCGACCTGAACCTGCTTCTGGACATCCCAATCATAGGCCAGTGCGGGATGGCCATCGAGCACAAGGCGGCCGGCAGACCAGACGTTGACGAAATCGGTCGGAATTCCCAAGCCCTTTTCGTCGAAGATCCACCAACGGGCGACGTACCCCGTTTGAAGCAGCGATGCGTTGATGACGCACAACACCAAGCACGCGATCAATAGCGCGGGAGGAATCGCGCTGCGCTCCGAGGCAGCCGTCGGGGCAGATGCGGGCGTGGCCATGCGAGGTCCTTG
>Ga0137403_10007779_pt1 | contig 12051 bp, 8 predicted proteins | sample CZOMad2_1_16fung_FD_122057 | JGI IMG/M metagenome (GOLD analysis project Ga0137403, IMG submission 122057) | Vadose zone soil fungal communities from Angelo Coast Range Reserve, California, USA - CZOMad2_1_16fungal (Hybrid Assembly) | ecosystem: Environmental > Terrestrial > Soil > Vadose zone...
TGAACCTATCCACACGTGAGACTCTCAGCGAGATCACCCGCGACGAAGCGGCCCGTTTGCTGTGTAACGTTCTGCGCCGGCAGCCCCGCCTGGCGCTGCTGGGCCTTCGCGGATTGCTCCTGGGAAGGAGCACCGCACCTCGCCCTGACTCCGCCTAGCTATTTCCCCTGCCCCTTAATCCAGCTTCCCGAACGCGGCCAAATCCGTCACAATAGTCATTCCGGATCCCCCAGACGGCCGGTTTCTTTCCCCGTGGAATTTTCAGGAGTAACACCTTGAAGCTCGCAGTCATTGGTTGTGGTTACGTCGGCTTGGTAACCGGCGCATGTCTCGCCGAGGCAGGGCACGATGTCGTCTGCACCGACATTGACGCCGACCGTATCGCGCAACTCCAATCTGGCAATGTGCCGATCTACGAGCACCACCTGGACAAGGTTCTCGAATCCGTTCGCAGATCTGGACAAATCTCCTACACCGCCGATGCCGGCGATGCGATCCGCGCCAGCGAGGCCATTTTCATCTGCGTGGGCACGCCGCCGAAAGACAACGGTGATGCCGATCTCTCCGCCATCGACAATGTTGCCCGCCAGATCGCCACGGAAGCGCGCTCTTCCAAATTGGTCATCGAAAAAAGCACCGTTCCCGCCCGCACCGGCCTGGAGTTGCGCCGCGCCTTAAGCGCGTACTCCCGCAATAGCGGCCTGACGTTTCGCGTCGTCTCAAATCCCGAGTTCCTTCGCGAAGGCACCGCCGTTGAGGATTTCCTTCATCCCGATCGCATCGTCGTAGGGGTCGAAGACGACTCCTCAGCCGCTCAGATGCGCGAGATCTACCGCCCGATCCTGGAGCGTAAATTCCGCTGTCCGGTTCATGAAGATGCTTGCCCCGCGGGACCTGAGGCGCCACTCCTGGTCACCACCATCAACAGCGCCGAATTGATCAAGCACGCTTCCAATTCGTTTCTAGCCCTGAAAATCAGTTACGCCAACGCCCTCGCCGATATCTGCGAAAGAATCGGCGCCGACGTTCACGAAGTAACTCACGCCATGGGACTCGATCCTCGCATCGGCGGCCAATTCCTGCAAGCCGGGCTGGGGTTTGGCGGCTTCTGCTTTCCCAAGGATCTCCAGGCTTTCGTGCACCTCGCGGGGACGGTTGGCGTCGATTTCGAAATCCTCAAGGCTGCCGAGCGCGTCAACAAGCAGCGCATCGATCGCTTCCTCGAAAAGGTTCACCAGGCTCTCTGGGTCGTGAAGGGAAAACGTGTCGCGATTCTGGGTTTGGCGTTCAAAGCCAATACCGACGACGTTCGCTTTTCGCCCGCTCTCGAGGTCGCCAGGCGCATGCTCGCAGAAGGAGCTGACGTCCACGCTACGGACCCCGAAGCCATCTCCCGAGCGGAGGCCATCCTGCCGCAAGTTGCCTATCATCGCGACCCTTACGACGCCCTGCGCGACGCCGAAGCACTTTTGATTTGTACCGAGTGGGACGAGTTTCGTCAGCTCGATTGGGAGCGCGTAGCCAAACTCATGGCTCGCCGTCTGGTGATTGACGGACGCAATCTGTGTTCACCCGCACGCATGCGCGAACTCGATTTCGAATATTTCTCCTTCGGGCGAGAACTGGTTCGCAGCAGCCGCATGGAAGCCGCCCGCTGATCGAGCGCAATCCTTCCACTTCGGTCAACTCTGTAGCGGCCGCCGACCGTTTGCCTTGCTCGCCCTGAGTGAACGAAGGGCGATCCGAGGGGTGGCGGGCGCTTTTCAGGTAGGCGTCTAACTGGTCGGGTTTTTCGCGAACTGCGCCTTGAAATAGTCCATCGTCACCTGCAAACCCTCTTTCAGCCCCACCTTCGGCTCCCAACCCAAAATCCTCTTCGCCTTGGTAATGTCCGGGCAACGCTGCTTCGGATCATCCTGGGGCAACGCCTCGAAAATAATTGGCGGCGCATTTTCAAAGTGTTCGCGAATCCTTTCCGCAAACTGCAGGATCGTGATTTCCTGGGGATTCCCGATGTTCGTAGGCAGGTGCTCCTCGGAGAGCATCAATCGATAAATCCCGTCGATCAGGTCCGACACATAGCAAAAGCTCCGCGTCTGATGTCCCTCGCCATAGACGGTGATCGGTTTCCCGGTCAGCGCCTGGTGCACAAAGTTAGGCAGCGCCCGCCCATCATTCAATCGCATCCGCGGTCCATACGTATTAAAAATGCGCACGATGTGCGTATCCACCGCATAGTAGCGGTAATACGCCATAGTCATCGCTTCGCCAAATCGCTTTGCCTCATCGTAAACGGCGCGCGGCCCAATCGGATTGACGCGGCCCCAATATTCCTCCGGCTGCGGCGAAACTTCCGGATCGCCGTAGCACTCGCTGGTCGACGCCAGAAAAAACTTCGCCTTCTTCGCCCGGGCCAAATCCAGTGCGTTCTGGGTACCCACCGAGCCGACCCTCATCGTTTCGATGGGGAATTTCAGATAGTCAAAGGGGCTCGCGGGCGAAGCAAAATGCAACACGTAATCCACGGGTCCCGCCACCTCAATTCGCTCGCAAACATCAACGCGTTCCAGGTGGAAGCGCGCCTCCTTTCCCAAATGACGGACGTTCAAATCTCCACTGGTAATAAAGTTGTCGAGCGCCAAAACCTCCCATCCCTCGGCAATCAACCGGTCGCAAAGATGCGATCCAAGAAATCCCGTTCCACCCGTAATCGCCGCTCGCATTCATCCCCCTGAATTTTCAGCTTCCGTTCGGCTGTCAAAAAAACAAAAACCTCTTCCGCTTCCCCGCCTTTTCCTCCGGCGCCACCGAGGGCACGTAAGGCAACTCCCGTCCCCCAAATGCCGCCATGGGATTCTCGTCAAACAACCCCCAAGCCCTCGCCTCGCCAAACTCATCCCGCACGACATCATATGCAGGCTGCAAGCGCAAAGGCCGGCCCCGCGTATTATGAGCGTCGCTGGCCACGAAGTGCACTAGCCCCATTCCAATCCAGCGCAACGCATCCGCCCGCGCCTTCGGTCCAAACGTCCCAGTCAGCGATCCGCCCGTCACCTGTACAAAACAACCCAGCCGTACCCAGGAAGCCAGCAGATTCGTCTGTGCTTGGATGATTCCATTGCGTTCCGGGTGCGTAATGACCGGGTGCAGCCCTGCCAACTTCATGGCGTGTAGCGTGTGGCCAGTGTTGGGCGGAATGGAATATTCGCTGAACTCTACCAGCAGGTAGTTGAGCTGGTTAATGCAGAAATGTGTTGGATCCTTGCGGAGTGCCTCCAGATTCTCCATGTTCAAATGGAAATCACACCCGGTCGCCAGCACCAGCCGGTCGCCTACCAGGCGTTGCAACTGGCCGTGCAGTTCGCGCACCCGTCGATAGTCGAACTTGTATTCCGTGCTCGAGTGCGGGGTGGCGACGACGTGGGTTATCCCGTCAGAAATCGCCGATTGCGCCATCGCCAGGGATTCTTTGACATCCATCGCCCCATCGTCGAGGCCGGGCAAAATGTGGCAATGCACGTCAACCATATTCTCTTACTCTAACCCAAGTGCCAGACGGTTCCGCCATGGAGGAAAAGCCTCAACTCGTGACGGCCACGGCATCGCGCATAAGAATCAATGAGTTACAGCCTTAACACCTTCCCTCCGTTCCGGGCTGCTAAGGTTTTCAGCTGACTGCTCAGATGGAAACTTTACCCTCCGCCTTTCTTGCGACGGCTCCCAACCCTGCTATATTAAATTCGTTCTTGTGTGATCGGCCTTTGGCCCGTCTGCACCCCCAAAATATTCTAGGAGCTCGACGCTACTCATGGCAATCGATCGAAAACCCGAGTTTTTCAAAGGCACCCAACTCAAAGTCGCCATCATCGGATGCGGATACGTCGGCCTACCCTTGGGCCTGCGCTTCGCCGAAGCAGGTCACAAAGTCACCGGTTTTGACACTGACCCCAAGAAAGTGTCGATGCTCAACGCCGGCAAGTCCTACATCGAGCACATCCCGCAGACCAAGATCCAGCAATTCGTCAACACCAAGCATTTCGGCGCCACCACCGATTTCGAGAAGCTCAAGGATGTGGACGCCATCATCATCTGCGTCCCGACGCCGCTCGATGAGCGTCGTGAGCCGGACCTCAGCTACGTCGAAAACACCGCCATTGCCATCTACCCGCACCTCCAAAAGGGCCAGCTCGTTGTTCTGGAATCCACCACCTATCCAGGCACCACCGAAGAGCTCGTTCTGCCGATCCTCGAAAAGAGCGGTCACCGCTGTCCCATCGCCGCCGGCCCCGACAACGAAAACATTCCTTGCGATTTCTTTCTGGCTTTCTCTCCGGAACGCGAAGATCCCGGAAACAAGCAGTTCGGCCTCGCGCAGATTCCCAAGGTCGTTGGCGGCGTAAACCCGCCCAGCGGTCGCGCGGCTTGCGCGATCTACACTCCGATCGTTTCGAAAGTCGTTCCCGTCAGCTCCACGCGCGCCGCCGAAATGGCCAAGCTCCTCGAAAACATCTTCCGCTGCGTAAACATTGCTCTGGTGAACGAACTAAAACTCCTCAGCTTGCGCATGGGCATCGACATTTGGGAAGTCATCGACGCAGCCGCTACCAAGCCTTTCGGCTTCATGCCGTTCTATCCCGGACCTGGCTTGGGCGGCCACTGCATCCCGGTCGATCCGTTTTACCTGTCGTGGAAAGCCCGCGAATTTGATTTCGCCACGCGCTTCATCGAGCTGGCCGGCGAAGTGAATACCGCCATGCCGTATCACGTCGTGGAGGCTGTCGCCACCGCTCTCAACGACCACAAGAAAAGTATCAAAGGCGCAAAGCTCCTGATTCTTGGCGTAGCCTACAAAAAAGACGTCGACGATTTGCGCGAATCCCCCACCCTCAAGATCATGCAACTCCTCCAGCAACGCGGTGCGGAACTCGATTACAACGACCCCTATTTTCCGCAGCTGCACAAAATGCGCCACTACAACTACGAAAACATGAAGTCGGTGAACCTCAATCCGCAATCTATCGGCAGCTACGACGGCGTCGTCATCGCCACCGACCACTCCAGCTACGACTACGCGGCCATCGTCGATGCCGCCAAAATCGTAGTCGACACCCGCAACGCCACCCGCCGCGTAATGCGGCATCGCGACAAAATCGTCCTCTGCTAAATTTTCGAGCCTCACCCAACCCTTGTACGGGCGCAGCACTGCTTTACCCTGAACGCAGGAAGGGTGCGCCCCATTTCAGCAACCAGCCAGCGCCAGTGGTAGAGTCCCGATGTCATCCCGAACCCGCGTTTTTTTGCGGGTGAGGGATCTGCTGTTTGCTTTTTTCGCCGCTAGCAATTAATGCCTAACCCTACAACCACCGTCCCGCGCACACGACTGTGCTATTGTCACTCCGACCGCAACTCCATGTCCTCCGCCGACGAAATCCGCCGCCAACTCCACGAAAGCGCCAAGGTCAAACAATCCTTCTCCGCTGAACTGATCGACCACATCGCTCTGTTCGCGGAAAAATCCGCGGCCGCCCTCCGCGCAGACGGAAAAATCGTCTTCTTCGGAAACGGCGGAAGCGCCGCGGATGCTCTCCATCTAGCCGCGGAACTAGTCGTCAGACTGCGCACGGAGCGCCCAGGCCTGGCCGCCCTGGCCCTGACCACAAATCCCTCGGTTCTCACAGCCACCGGCAACGACTACGGCTTCGAGCGGATTTTCTCCCGCCAAATCGAATCCCTGGTCGCCTCGAGCGATATCGTAGTCGCCCTCTCCACCAGCGGCCAAAGCCCCAACATCCTCCGCGGCGCAGAAGCCGCCCACGCCCGCGGCGCCTACGTGGTAGCCTTCACCGGGGAAACCGGCGGCGCGCTAGCCTCCAGCGTCGACCTCCTCCTCAACGTCCCCTCCCAAGACCCCCAGCGCATCCAGGAAGCCCACATCACCATAGGGCACATAGCCTGCTCCCTAATCGAACAACTAGCCGCCAGAGGCACAACCGATCCCCTGTAGGGGCGAGCTTTAGCGCGTCCGAGCGAGCGCCCCGCGAGCCGGTCCCCGCAGCCAATCGTTTTGCAGTCAGCTTTCGAACACCCCCTTCGATGAGCTACCCTACAGATTTTACTGGACGGATATAGTCGATTGAGGTACAATCCCTGTATTGAAAGCCCCGCCCGGATTCATCGGAATCTGCCAAGACTAATTCTCACCGACGCAATTTCGCTTCGTTACTACTAGCTCGAACTTCGCACACTCGGATCAGGAAGGACCGCCATTCCATTCTTCCAGGTCCCGTCTTTCGGTCGGCGGCTCCGCAAGACGTGGTGCAAGCGCTGATGGGCTAACTAACGCCGAATCAACACTTACAAAAGTGCAACAAAACAAACGACTTTAATTGGCTGTGGAATCAACACTTACACAAAAAGGGGGAAGGGGGGCCATAGCTCACTTACCACTCTTCAGCGCGACCCGAGCGCTAGCGAACGGCATCTCCGCCTCTAGCAGCACCGGGGTCCGCGCTTCGTTGCCCGCAAAATACACAAAGAAGTGCGCGTCCTTCATCTCCGCGCCATTGTCGAACACGCGGATCTCGACCTTGTCCGCAGTGTAGGTTCCCGCAGGCACCGTGACACTCTGCGATCTCCCAGCAATCGAAGCCCGCACGTCGTACAACTTGTGTCCGTCGTAGACCGGCGCGCGAACTTCAGGCGCTCCGGACCAATCCACATGCCGGAGAAATTGCATCATCCCAAGGGGATCGCGCGTTCCTGGCAGCACCCGAGTCTGGCTGGCGCTCCCCGACGCAGCCTCTTTCCCCGTCGTGGTCATGCGCTGGATGGAATCCACTTTCTGCCCGCGCTCGCTCAGATGCATCTCGTACTGCAAGCTCGCCAGCGTTCCCGCGTCGCTGTAGGAATCGAACTGGTCGTCAAGCTCGAACACCATGCGCAACGGGCTCTGCGTATGCGCAAAGGCCTGCAAGTGCCAAGCGTTCTTGCCTACGAAGTTGCGGCGCTCCGCCACTTGCAGCCGTAGCGTCGCGACGTTGCTGACTTTGGCCACGTCCGCGGTGTAATCCAGAATCTCTCCGGTTCGCAAGGGCATTCCCGGTTCTGGCGTGGTCGCAGCAAGAGTCTTTTTCGCCTCTGTCGTTTCCGCGGCTCGCGAAGCGGCGGGAACGTCCGCTGGTTTCGGGGCTGCAGTTCGGCTGACAGCCGGCTCCGCCGGCGGCCGAACCTCTGGCGCGGACGCCATCGCAGGCTGTGGCCGCGCCGCTCGTTCCTGCACCCAATAGTACGCAGCCCCGGCCACAGCTAAGACCGCTACCGCACCAATCGCACTTTTCGTTAGACCCATAATCTTTATGCGACTCGCTTCCCAAACAAACCGTTGCCTGCCGCGCTTCCATCGTACAATACGATTTCGCGCCCGTCCGGCCGAGTAAAAAACGGTCCGTGGCGCATCTGATTGGAGCGTATCAAAACGCGGCCTTGTCGTCTTTCCGGCCCGCGTCATGGTTCGCGGCAGCACCCCCGCCTGCCATGGATTGCAACCGGCCTCAGCGGCCGCACTTTGGGAGGATTTTCGCATGCGTTACGTCGTAACAGGCGGCGCCGGATTCATAGGCTCGAACACGGTAGACGAACTCGTAAAACGTGGCCACAGCGTGGTGGTCCTCGACGATCTTTCCGCGGGCAAAGAAGAAAACCTCGCTGAAGTGCGCAACAAGATCACGTTCATCAAGGGCAGCATCACCGACATCGAAGTCGTTCGGAAAGCCATGCACGAAGCCGATTACGTGCTGCACCTCGCCGCACGCACGTCGGTGCCGCGCTCCGTAAAGGATCCAATCGGCACCAACACTATCAACATTGACGGCACGCTCAATGTGCTGGTGGCCGCGCGCGACGCGAAAGCGAAGCGCATCGTATTCGCGGCGTCCTCTTCGGCTTACGGCGAAACGCCCACGCTCCCGAAAGTGGAGACCATGCATCCCGCTCCGATTTCTCCCTATGGCGTGACAAAGTATGTCGGCGAACTTTACCTCCAGACCTTTGGCCGCTGTTACGGCCTCGAAAATGTCTGTTTGCGTTATTTCAACGTGTTCGGCCCGCGCCAGGATCCCAGCTCGCCGTACTCCGGAGTTCTCGCCAAGTTCTGCAACGCTGCGCTGGAAGAAACGCAACCGGTGATCTTCGGCGACGGCGAACAGACCCGCGATTTCACCTACGTCGAAAATGCAGTGCAGGCCAACTTGTTGGCGTTCGACGCCCCCAACGTCTCCGGCAAAGTCTTCAACGTAGGCGTAGGCGGCCGTGTTCCGCTGAATAAAGTGGTCGAGTTGCTCTCCAAAATTTCCGGCACGCCGATGGAAGCCAAACACGATCCTTCGCGCGACGGCGACATCCGCGACTCCCAAGCCGACATCACCCTAGCCCGCAACTTCCTGGGTTACGATCCGCCAGTCGATTTCGAGGAAGGACTGCGACGCACCTTCGACTGGTACAAAGCCACAGCCCAAGCCAAAGCCGCCCAAGCGCAGGCTCCAGCGCAAACACCAGCCACGGCGCCCGTAAAATAACCAGCATCTTCGGTGGCACAGACATTCTTGCGCTACCGCAACGAAAACAAAATCATTCCTTCGACGGCACTTCGCGTGCAAATATAAGCTGAATCCCTCGCACCGCTAGGAGCGAGCCATGCACTCTCTGCTGCAAGACCTCCGCTATTCCCTCCGCCAACTGATCAAGAGTCCCGGCTTCACGCTGACCGCAGTGATCTCCCTGGCCCTCGGCATCGGCGCGAGCACCGCGGTCTTCAGCGTCATCTATGCCGCGCTGCTCCATCCATTTCCCTATCCCAGCGCGGACAGCATTGTGCGCCTAACGGTGGCCACCAAGGGCGGCACCGGCAGAGTCGGGTTCAATCCGAGCGGTCCCCAGGTCCGCCAGCTGCAGCAAATGCCGATTCTCGATAGCGTCCTGGTCATGGATTACCGCGACATGATTCTGACCGGCCGCGAATTTCCGGAGAACGTGGACGTTATCGGGCTGATCGGGAACGGCTTCAGCGATCTGGGAATCTCGATGCTCCTGGGCCGCGGAATTCTGCCTTCCGACGCGATGGATGGACAGGACCCGCAACCAGTCGCCGTTCTCTCCTACAAGTTCTGGCGAAAGCATTTTCTCGGCGATCCCGGCGTGATCGGACGAATGTTGCAGCTCGATCACAAGAGTTACCAGATCGTGGGTGTTATCTCGCCGCGCTTCAACTGGTACGACCCGGACGTCTATCTTCCGCTGTCGGTAACGCAAGATCCCATGCGGACGTTCCTCGTGGACCTTCGTTTGAAGCCGGGTGTGACACACGAAGCTGCGAATGCCGCGCTCCAACCCGTGCTGGAACAGTTCGCGCGGGAGACGCCGAAGCATCTTCCCGAGCATTTCAAGCCGGCGGTCGAGGGACTAAACGAATGGGTGCTGCGGCGTTATGGCGGGACCCTGTATCTCATGTTCGGCGCAGTGATGTTATTGCTGGCGATCGGCTGCGGGAACGTCTCGATTCTGCTGCTGGCCCGCGGCACCGCGCGGCAGCATGAACTGGCCGTGAGAGCCGCGGTAGGCGCACCGCGCAGTCGCATTTTGCGGCAACTGCTGACCGAATCATTGCTGCTCGCGGTGGTCGGCGCAGCGTTCGGTGTCGCCACTTCCTATGGAATTCTTGCCGGTATTCGGCTGCTGCTGCCGCCGTATGCATTCGCGCCGGAAGTGGTGGTACGCATCAACCTGCCGGTGTTGTTCTTCAGCGTCGCCGTGGCACTGGCGACGGGCGTGTTGTTCGGGCTCTGGCCGGCGCTGCAACTTTCACGAACGCAAGCCGGCCGAATCATGCAATCGGGCACGCGCCGCATTGCCGGCAGCGTCAGCGGCCGCAGAACGCATAGCGTGCTGATCGCCGGACAGATCGCGCTGACCTTATTGCTGCTGGCCGCCGCGGGATCGGCGATGAAAGGGTTCGCGGCCATGCTGCACAGGACGCTCGGCTACGACCCTCACAACGTGATGACGCTGACCTGCCGATCCGCACGAGCGCTTATCCGACCTGGGCAGCCCGCTCCGCGTATTTTGAGCAGCTCCGCGCGAAAGTGGCGGAGACGCCGGGCGTGACCCTCGCGGCGATTTCCACCTTCTCCAACCCCCCGCGGAGTGGATGGGACATGCCCTTCGAGATTTTGGGAAAGTCGGCGGACGAACAACAGACGGGATCGCTCCACCTAGTGAGCACCGAGTATTTCGCGGCATTGCGCGTCCCACTGCTGCAGGGCCGCTTGTGGGATGCAACGGAAAATCGCAATGCCGCGCATCTTGCCGTGATCAACCGAACGCTGGCGCAGCGATACTTTCCGAACGGCGACGCCATCGGGCATTCGATCAAACTGCCCACTCTCGAAAACAATCCACCCGACGACGTGTCGGCGCCCAACATCGCGGACTCGTGGCTGCCGATCGTCGGAGTCGTGGACGATTTTCTGAATAACGGATTGCGCGAACCGATCCGGCCGGCGATCTTCATGCCGTACACGATGGAAATGTGGGACGGTACGCAAATTCTGGTGAAGACCGAAGTGCCGCCGCTCACGCTGGTTCACGCAGTGCGGCAGCAATTGGTCACGGTCAATCCGGATCAGCAGACTTCCGGTGAGACCGAAGAACTGACCGCCCGGATCTCGAACGGACCGGAGTGGCAGCAGGAGCATCTAGCCGCATGGATCTTTGGGATTTTTGCGTGGCTCGGACTCGCACTCGCCGCGGTCGGACTCTACAGCGTGGTCTCCTATACGGTGGCGCAACGCACCAACGAATTCGGAATCCGCATGGCATTGGGCGCGCAACCTGGACACCTGCTCCAGATCGTCTTTCGCTCGGCTCTGGGCAGCGTGGGCGGCGGGATTCTGGCGGGTGTGGCGCTCAGCCTGGCTCTGGGTACGATTGTCACGCGGTGGGCGCAAGGCAATGCCCGCGATCCGGTGATCCTGTGCGCAGGAGTGCTGCTGCTCGGTCTGGTCGCAGCGGTCGCGTGCGCCATACCAGCGCGACACGCAGCCACAGTCGATCCGATGACGGCCCTGCGCTGCGAGTAGCTCAGCCGCCGGAACGTCCGTAACTAAAATGTTTGGTCCATAGTCAAAGATCTGGCGCAGCAGTGCTGCGCGCGTACAAATGAATCCGAGATTTACGAAATGATGCGTGCTACGGAGCGACCGGCTTGCCGTAGCTGAGCGGGTCGCCGGCTTTTGGCTTGTCGTAATTCCAGAACCACAGCGGCTCCAGCTTCTTCTGTTCCGGCCACACCTGGTCCAGCGTGTCGCCCTCGAACAGTTCGCCGTTTTTCATCACCCAGCGGATGGTGTTCGTGTTGTGAATGTCGTCGAGCGGATTTTTGTCCATGATCACCAGATCGGCCAGCTTGCCTGGCTGGATCCCGCCGAGGTCGTCGGGGCGGCCGATAATCTTTGAGCCGTTTACGGTGGCACAGCGCAGCACTTCCATCGGCGTCATGCCTCCGCTGGCCAGCATCCACATTTCCCAGTGGTAGCCCAGCCCCTGCAGCTGGCCGTGGCTGCCGACTCCGACCAGGCCGCCTGCACGTTGGAGCTTGGTCATCTGCGCGGAAAGTCTCGGGAACGCGTATTCGTCCTTGCGGAACCACTCCGGGCGCCGCTTGGTTTTCTGATCGATGAGCCGGTGCGGCGTGAAATGGTTGAGCTTCGCGTTGTCATGGACTTCACTGTATTCGTACCAATAGTTCTCTCCGAACGGTCCTCCATAGTTCACGATCAGCGTCGGAGTCTCGGCGATGCCCGACTGCGCGAAAATTTGCAGCACGTCTTTGTACAGCGGCGTGATCGGCAGCGTGTGCTCGTTGCCGTGAAAGCCGTCGAGGACGTGCGTCAAGTCCAGCTTCAAGTCGAGGCCGCCTTCGGTGGTCGGCATCATGCCGAGTTCCTTGGACGCCTGCACCATGAACTGCCGCTGCTTGCGGTTGCCCACGATATAGCT
>Ga0137403_10007780_pt1 | contig 12049 bp, 5 predicted proteins | sample CZOMad2_1_16fung_FD_122057 | JGI IMG/M metagenome (GOLD analysis project Ga0137403, IMG submission 122057) | Vadose zone soil fungal communities from Angelo Coast Range Reserve, California, USA - CZOMad2_1_16fungal (Hybrid Assembly) | ecosystem: Environmental > Terrestrial > Soil > Vadose zone...
CATGGGCCGGGGCGCAGCAACAGAAAACGGTGGACGCCGAAGGACATCCGTGGTGGCAGCATGCGGTGTTTTACGAAATTTATCCGCGCAGTTTTGCGGACAGCAATAACGATGGGATTGGCGACCTCAACGGCATCACTTCGAAATTGGATTATTTGAAGGATCTTGGCGTGGACGCCATCTGGGTCACGCCGTGTTTTCCGTCGCCGCAGGTGGATTTCGGATACGACGTATCCGACTATGAGGCGATCGATCCGATGTACGGAACGATGAAAGATTTCGATCGCCTGGTGGCCGAAGGGAAGAAGCGCAACGTTCGAGTCATTCTCGATTTCGTGGTGAATCACACTTCGGATCAGCACAAGTGGTTCCAAGATTCCAAATCTTCAAAAACTTCGGAGCATCGCGACTGGTTTATCTGGCGCGATGGCAAAGGGCCGGGCCAGCCGCCGAACAACTGGCTCTCGACGTTCGGACTATCCGCGTGGAAGCTCGATCCGAAGACGAATCAGTATTACTATCACTACTTTTATCCCGAGCAGCCAGACCTGAACTGGCGCAATCCTGCAGTGGAAAAAGCAATGCTGGACGCGACGAGGTTCTGGTACAAACGCGGCGTTTCCGGATTCCGTCTCGACGCAGTAGATACGCTCTTCGAGGATCCCAAGCTCACGGACAATCCGGTGCTGCCGGGCACGGACAAATTCGGGCGGCCGAACATGGAGGAGAAGTACGACAAGAAACTGCCGGAAGTACATGACGTGATGCGCAAGCTGCGCGGAGCGGCCGACGAATATGGCTCCGTGTTGATCGGAGAAACGTGGACCGCCAACGTCTCGGAACTCAAGGACTACTATGGCGCGAACAACGATGAGCTGCAGTTGCCGATGGACTTGATGATGACGGAGTTCAAGGGACTCAAAGCGGATCAATACCGCAAGCATATCGGCGCCGTGAATGCGGCGGGACACTGGCCCGTCTACGTCATAACGAATCACGATATCGTGCGTTCGTATACGCGGTACGCCGACGGGGCGCACAACGACGATATCGCGAAGATGATGGCGGCGCTTTACCTGACGCTGCGGGGCACGGCGATCATGTATTACGGCGAAGAAATCGGCATGGAAAACAACGACCCGAAGAGCAAAGACGAAGTGCAAGACCCGATTGGCAAACTGGGGTGGCCGCTGGAAAAAGGCCGGGACGGCGAGCGCACGCCCATGCAATGGACCGATGGCCAGAACGCTGGATTCAGCAAGGCGAAACCGTGGTTGCCCGTTCCCGCAAGCTCGAAGAGTCACAATGTTGCCAGCGAAATGAAAGATCCGAATTCCGTGCTGAGCTTTTACCGGCAATTGCTCGCGCTGCGACACAAGGAACCGGCACTGCTTGAAGGGGATTACCTTGCGCTCAATGAAAGCGACCCAAGCGTGCTGACTTACGTGCGGCGTTATAAAGACGAGGCCATCCTTGTGGCACTAAATATGTCGGCGACGGAACAGAAGGTGGGACTCGATCTTTCGCCACTTGGTTTTGCCGCGCCGAAGCTCAGCGTATTGCTGACCAGTTTCCACAAGCCGCTGCCCGGGATGGCGGCGGAACTGCCGATGGAGCCGTACTCCGCATTCATCGCGAAGATAACGAAATAGACGCGGGCTGCCTGCAGGAGTAAGCTGCGCTTATGTCACGACTGGCGCGGAGTTTCTTCTACACGAATTCTCGCGTTTTCCGGCGCAGCCTTCGGATGCGGCCAGCGATGGGCGCCGTCGTGTTTTTGTTTGGTTTTATTCTTTCGATGGCTGCAGGGCAGCAAGCTCTCGATCTTGGTGGCTCGTCCAAGGATCCGCTTAAAGAAACTCCCGGCAAGGTCGTTGTGCTGATTTTCGTTCGAACGGATTGTCCGATTTCGAATCGTTATGCTCCGCTGCTTCAGGAAATGAGCGTGAAATACGGAAGCGAGGCCGCTTTCTGGATGGTCTTTCCAGACAAAAACGAATCGCCGGAGCGCATTCGTTCTTACTTGCAGGAATTCAACTACAAGCTGCCGGCTTTGCGCGATACGGAGCATTCCTTGGTGAAGAAGAGCGGTGCAAAGGTGACTCCTGAAGTCGCGGTCTTCAATTTGAAGCGTGATCTCGTCTACCACGGACGGATCGACGACCTCTATCGGGAGTATGGCAAAGCCCGTCGGGCGGCGACGACTCATGAACTGGCGGATGCCATCAAAGCCGCGAATAAGGGTGTGGCTCCCCCGTCAGCCGCTGCGGAGGGCGTTGGCTGTTTCATTTCCGACCTCAAATGACGCGGACTGTAGAAGCTCTTGGCGCGAGCATGTCCTTCTTCCTCCTGGCAATTGCTCTGGTCTTGCAGAGTCATTCGGCCCCCAAACCACAGAGCCAAAGCCCTGCAGCGAATCAGCAAGTCACTTTCAACCGCGATATCGCGCCGATTCTCTTTCGCTCTTGCGCGGGCTGCCATCGGCCGGGCGAAGCAGGACCGTTCCCGCTGCTCACCTATAAGGATGCAAAATCTCATGCCAGACAAATCGCAGCCGTAACGCAGACCAAATTCATGCCTCCCTGGCTGCCGGAGCCAAGCGATTTCAAATTTGCCGATGAACTTCATCTAACGGACCAGCAAATTGCGCTGATCGCAAAATGGGTCGAAGGCGGCGCGATGGAGGGCGCAGCGTTCGACCTGCCACCCGCGCCCATTTTTGTGGAAGGCTGGCAGATGGGCAGGCCCGACTTGATCATCAAGGCAGAAAGACCCTACCTGCTGCCGGCCAAAGGGAACGATCAGTACTGGAATTTTATTTTCCGCACGCCTGTGAATCAGACGCGCTGGCTGAAAGCCATGGAGATCCGTCCAGGCGACAAGCACGTTGTTCATCACGCGAACGTTCTGGTGGACCGCACGCAGTCGGCTCGCTTGCAAGAGTCCTCGCCCGGCGCGGGGTTCGCGGGGATGGAAATCAAAATCGAATCGGAAGCCTTCGATCCCGACAGCCACTTCCTTTTCTGGAAACCGGGGACAGTGCCGTACACCGAGCCGGATGGCATGGCGTTACGACTCGATGCAGGCACGGACCTGGTGCTCAACATCCACTTGCAGCCGTCCGGTAAGCCGGAATGGATTCAACCCAGCCTGGGGCTGTACTTCGCGGATCGTCCCGCGACGCTGTACCCGATGCTGTTGCAATTGGAGAATGATCGGAAACTGGACATCCCTCCTGGGGAAAGAAACTTTATCGTTACCGACGAGTTCACTCTACCCGCGGACGCCTCTCTCCTGGCCATCTATCCGCACGCTCACTATCTCGGGCATGACCTGCAGGCATTTGCAAAGCTTCCGGACGGAACCACGAAATCCTTGATTCATATCCCGAATTGGAATCTGAATTGGCAGGCAGTCTATCGTTATGCCTCGCCAGTGAATTTGCCGGCCGGAACTGTGATTTCCATGCGCTATTCCTACGACAACTCGAATGAGAATGCGCTCAATCCCAATGACCCTCCGAAGCGCGTGATCAGAGGCAACCGTTCCACTGATGAGATGGCCCACCTGTGGTTGCAGGTGTTGCCGCGGAGCGCGCCTGGCGAGACGGGTGATCCACGGAGAGTTTTGCAGGAGGCCATGGCCCGGCACAACGTGGAAAAGAATCCGGCGGACTTTGAAGCGCATTACAATCTCGCCGCCATGCTGCAGGCGCGTGGCGAACTGGCAGACGCGATGGAACAGTACGAGCAGGCCTTGCGCATCCGGCCTGAAGACCCCACCGTGAACAATGCCTTTGCGGCCGCGAACATAGCCGCGAGCCATCCTGACGAAGCGATCAAGTATTTGGCAGCGGCGCTGAGGTCGCGGCCGGACTATTTTGACGCGCACTACAACCTGGGGACGGCGCTGGCGATGCAGGGGGACTTCAGGGGAGCAGTGGAACATTTTCGGTCTGCGGTTCGGCTCAATCCACAGGACGCCAACGCGGAAGCAAATCTCGGAGGCGCGCTAGCCGAAACCGGGAATTGGAAGGAAGCGCGAATGCATCTGGAGAGGGCCCTGGCGATCGACCCGAACCACGAGCTGGCGCGCGAAAACCTCGAACAGGTCAAGCGCGAATCCCCTCACGAGAACAAATAAAGTAACTTGCTTCGGCCCTCGCCAAATCCTCAAGCGATGTGAAGTTTCTTCTGCATTTCCTCCAAGGAGATGCCTTTTGTTTCCGGGTAGAAGAACAGGACGACAAAGAATTGCAGCACCATCATCGCGGAGAAGAACACGAAGGGATAACCGCCGGAGGAAGCCGCCATCGATGGAAAGGTCCAGGAAATCAAGGCGTTCATGATCCAGTGGGAGAAGCTCCCGAGGCTCTGGCCCTTCGCCCGCACGCGATTTGGAAAAACTTCGCTGATGTAGACCCAGATCACCGCACCTTGCGAAAACGCAAAGAAGGCGATGTAGCCGATGAGCATCCACACGAGCAGATTTTCGTGCCGGCCGGTCAGAAATATCGTCGCAACTCCGGCAAGGCAAAGCGCCGTGCCCACGGATCCAACGAGCAAGAGCCTTTTGCGTCCCACCTTGTCGATCACGGACATGGCGATCATCGTGAACAGCAAGTTGGTCGCTCCTATGGCCACCGCCTGGAGGTCACCCGAGACTTTGCTGAAACCGGCGTGCTCGAAAATGGCATTCAAGTAGTAAAGAATCGCGTTGATCCCGGACAATTGATTGAACATGCCGATGGAGATCGCCAGAAAAATCGGGACGCGGTATTTGGAAGTGAACAAGGAATCGCTGGTGACATGCTCGGCATCAATGGACTCGACGATCCCCTTCAGCTCCTGTTCGTAATTCTCCTCACCGATCAGCCGCAGCACCTCGCGGGCTTCGTCGATTCTTCTTTTCTTCACCAGCCACCGCGGGCTGCGCGGAATTCCAAACAGCATCACGAAGAAAAAGGCGGCCGGCACGGCGGAAACTCCGAGCTTCCATCGCCATTCCGCCGCGCCAAAGCCCATCGTCCCGAGGACATAATTGGAGAAGTACGCGAGCAGAATCCCAAACACCACGTTGAACTGAAACAATCCCACCAACCTTCCGCGCCACTTGGCCGGAGAGATTTCCGCGATGTACATCGGGCCGAGGACCGAAGATCCACCGATGGCCAGCCCGCCGATGAACCGGAAAATCACGAGCGCAGTCCAGTTCCACGCCAAGGCACAGCCCAATGCGGAAACCACGTACAGGACAGCCATGCCCCGCAGACTGTCACGCCGGCCATACCGATCCCCCGGTATCCCGGCGAGCATAGAACCAATCACAGTTCCCACCAGCGCGCTGGCAACCGTGAACCCTTCCCCGAGCGGGGAGAGCTGATAGAGGGTCTTCAATGCCTGGGTCGCACCGGCGATGACGGCAGTGTCAAATCCGAATAACAAACCGCCCAATGCCGCGACCACCGTGCTTTTCAAGAGAGTCGAATTCAGTTTCATGGCTCCCGCTTCGAACGGCTAGAGTAGCGGGATTGTACAGAAGGCAGCCCTCAAATGCCCGAAATTTCGCCCTGTAATCTGCGGCCGCAAATGTCCCTCTTGTTCTTCTGTCCTCTGCTTGCGAATCGAACTTTCCTGGCAGTTGAGAATGCGAGTTGACGGGTTAGAGTTGGCGCACGTCGTCGCTTCCAAGCATTTGGAGGGGCTAGTGTTTTTCCATTATTGCGTCCAATTGTCACTCCCGCTCTAATCCTTCCAATTCGCTCCTCCACCCCGGAGTGAGCGGTATACGTGTGCTGGAGCCTGTCGTGATGGAAGACGCGCGTTCCCGGCGTCTTTCGTGTGTCCTACAAAGTGGGGGTGAAGTCGTGCGAAGGGCTATTCTTATTTTCCTGCTGTGCGTGGCGCCGGCCGCCTTCGGCCAGAGCAATTATGCCGTGCTGACGGGTACGATCACGGATCCACAGCAGAGCCCCGTGGCGGGTTCTGCCGTGCAGCTCACGGCGAAGGAAACGCACGCGGAGCGTCGCGTCACCAGCAACGCGCTGGGCATTTTTCAGATCACGGGACTTTTGCCCGGCGATTACGAGCTCGTCATTCAGGCCCAGGGATTCGCGCAGATTACGCGCTCGCTCCGGCTCGAAGTCGGCCAGCAGCTGGTCATCGATTTCACTCTGAGGCTCGCGGCCTCCACCAGCAGCGTACAAGTGGATGCCTTCGCCGCGGATGTTCTTCACACCGTGGATGCCAGCGTCGGCGAAGTGATCGAACCCGCCGCCGTCAGCAACCTTCCCCTGAACGGCCGCATGCTCATCGATCTGGTGCTCACCGTCCCCGGCGCCCATTTGAGCCACGGCGCGCAAGCCGGCGACATGAATCCGCTCTATTGGCGCCCGGGGCAGCGCTCCGCGGTCAGCATCGGCGGCAACCGTCCGAACGCAAACTATTTTCTCCTCGACGGCACGACCAATACCGATCCGACTTTCAATACGCTCAACCTCAGCCCGTCTCCCGACGCGGTGCAGGAATTCAAAGTACAAACCGGCAGCTATTCCGCGGAAATGGGCGGCGCGGGCGGCGGCCAAATCAATATCGTCACGCGCTCGGGCAGCAACGCATTTCACGGCACGGCGTACGACTTTCTGCGCAATGGCGCAATGGATGCCTATACGTTTGGTGCGATGGGCTCTTCGAAGTTCCTCGTGCAGAACAATTTCGGCGGCTCCTTCGGCGGACCCATCGTCCACAACAAGACTTTCTTTTTCTTCAACTACGAAGGCTTCCGCCATTCGCAGGCCGATTCGATGACGGAAACCGTTCCAACGCCCGATGAAATCGCCGGCAATTTTCAGATGAGCGGCGTCACCATCTATGATCCGTACAGCGTTGCGACTCCGGGACAGCCCGCAAGCCCCACCAATCCTCGTGCGGCTTTTCAAAACAACACCATTCCTTCGCAAAACATCAATTTGGCCGCGCAACAGTTCCTGCAGAAATATGTGCCGCAGCCAAATATGGACATGGGCATGATGGCTTGCGGTGGAACGATGATGGGACAGCCCGGAGTCGTCGGCGCGGGCGTGGACTGCAACAACTATCTTGATGTCCGCAATGAACGTCACGTCACCGATCAGGGCACAATTCGCATCGACCACATCTTCTCCAATAGCGATACGCTTTCCGCGCGCTACTCCCTCAGCTCCGAGCACGGCTTCGTGCCCATCAACCTGCCCGGATTTGGCACGAGCCACGACGATTTTTCGCAGCAAGGAAGCCTGGCGTGGAATCGCATCATCACGCCGAGCATGGTGAATATCGCTGCGCTGACTTTTTCACGCCTGGCCATGAGCCACTTCACGCAAAGCGCCTTCACCAACGACATCGTTTCACAGCTTGGAATCCTGGGCATCGGCTTCGGCGGCCCGGGCGCCTGGGGCGCGCCGTGGTTCAACGTGCAGGGCTATTCCGGCATGGGCGACACGTATGCTGCAACTCCGATGCGCGCTTGGGACACCACGATTGAAGGCCGCGATTCGCTGAACTGGCAGCATGGCCGCCACAGTCTCAAATTTGGCGGGAGCTTCCGCCGTTACATCTGGCCGATGTGGGGATTTTTCCAGAACCGCGGATACTACCAGTTCACGCGTGGATACACTTCGCAGACGGGAACCAACGACGGCACCGGCTCAGCGCTGGCCAGTTTTCTTTTGGGCCTTCCTGCCGTGAAGCAGCGCCAGGCCGGCATCCCGCAGATGCAGCTTCGCGCCTGGTCGACGGATGCTTACGTGCAGGATAGTTTCCAGCTAACACGCAACACCACCATCGAGATGGGCTTGCGCTATGAATACGCGAGCCCGCTGCACGACATCCGTTACACCAACACCAACATCATCTTTCAGGACGGCGCGCCTCATATTTTTATCGGCGGACAAAACGGCTTCCCGGACGGTCTGATGTACTCGAACAAGCACAATTTTGCTCCGCGCTTCGGAGTCTCGCACCATTTCAACAACGTGGGCGTCGTTCTTCATGCCGTTTACGGGATTTTCTTTACGCCCGTCGACCTCAACACCTGGTGCAACCAGCGCCACAACATTCCCTTTGTCTTTCCCGAAACGCAGCAGTTTGACAATTTCAACCCGCCCGCCGCGTTGCTCAACGCTGGGGCGGCAAAAACTTCGTTGAACTTCAACCCCGCGGTTCTCGGCACGACTACCGTCAGCTTCACGACGTTTGATCCGCATGCTCCCGCGCAGTACGTTCAACAGTGGAGCACTTCGATTGAAAAGAGCCTCGGTCGTGAGACGACTTTCGAAATCGGCTACCTCGGCTCGCGCGGTATTCACCTCCAGCGCGCAGACCTCATCAACAACGCGCCTCCGGGGCCAGGCGCCATCGGGCCGCGCCGTCCGTATAAATTCCTCGCCTTCGTTGACAATTCGGTGCTGCCCTCGGGCGTCACTGTTTCTCCCACGATGCCTGCGGGTTGCCCTGCGGGCGCAATCTGCACGCCGGTCAGCACCATCAACCTCCTCGCCAACTCCGCGCAAAGCTGGTACGACGCGGGCTACGTTAACGTTCGGCGCCGCTACGCGCGCGGCCTCAGCTTGCTCGCCAACTACACCTTTGCCAAGAGCCTGAGTAATGCGCCGGATTTTCGTTCGCCGATGTTCGAATCTTCCATCCCGCAAGATAACAGCAATCTCGCCGCGGAAAAGGGTCTGGCCTGCAACATCAAGCATCGTTTCGCAATGAGTCTTGTTTACAGCATTCCTGGCTACGGCAATTCGCGTTTCGCGCGTGCGCTCTCGCACAACTGGATCCTGTCATCCGTTTACCAAATGCAAACCGGTTTTCCGCTGACCATCTCCGTCTTCGGCGACACAGCCAATGCCGGCACGGTGCTCGGGGAGAATCCGATTCGCGCCAATCTTACCGGCCAGCCTATCTTTGGTCCCGGCACGCACACGGCGGAGCACTGGTTCAATCCGGCTGCTTTTGCTGCGCCCGCCGCGTTCACGTTTGGCAACGTCGGCCGCAACACGGTCGTCGGACCGGGAATGCAGACGCTGGATCTGGCGCTGGCACGCGATTTCCGTCTCACCGAGCGCATGAAATTCCAGTTCCGCGCCGAGTTCTTCAACGCGCTGAACAAAGTGAATCTCGGCATGCCGGATCGCTTTGTGAATACGCCGCAATTCGGCACGATCACCGAAGCCGCGACGCCCGGCCGTGAAATTCAACTGAGCGCCCGCGTATCGTTCTAAGTGGAATGTTTGTGTGGGATCGGACCTAGCCCAGCGTGCCTTGCAGCACTTCGCGAAGTAACTCTTGCTTTTGCGGGGTCAGCTTTTTTCCTTGCGCGGTAAGATAAAAAACGTCGATGGCTTTCTGGCCCTCCGTATCGATCAGCGCGACCTCGATGTTGCATCCCAATCGCGCCAGCGCCGACCCGATTTCATACAGCAAGCCCGGATGGTCTTGCGTAACGATCTCCATCAAAGTGCTGTGGGCGGATGACGAATCGTCAAAGTTAATGCGTGTTTCGACGGCCACCTTTGGAGTCCGCGCGCGGCTCGCCTTTTCACGGCCCTTCAGCAGCGGCTCCAGAGCCGCCTTGCCGTTAACGACGTCCGCGAGACTCTTGCGAAATCTCTCAATTTCGCCGGGATTCAATTCCAGCGTGCGGTGCAAATCCGCGAAGTGAAACGTGTCCAACACGACGCCCGCGGCGTTGGCAAATGCATCCGCCTTGATGATGTTCATGCCCCATCCGGCAAGCACACCGGAAATGGTTGCGAAGAGCGCGGGGCGGTCCGCCGTGAGCAGAGTCAGCGAGAAAGCGTGGCCCGTCGCGATCAACTCAGTTTGCACCGGCTCCGCGCTCAGCCTTTCATAAAGCGCAAAGTGCGCGGCAATTTCCGCCGCCGAATGCACCGCCAGATACCTCCGCGGGAATCCCTCCAGGAAGCGCTCGATCTCTTCCGTGCTCGCGCCGCCCGCCAAGGCTTTCACGCGCTCGAGCAGCGACACTTCATCCGGCGCGTGCAGCCGGTCGCGATCCAGCGTCCGGCTGAAGTGGTTAGACGTGGCCACGTAAAGCTGCCACAGCATTTCCGCCTTCCACGGCGTCAGCGCTTCCGGATTCACGGAATGAATGTCAGCATATGTCAGCAGGCACAGTCGTTGCAGTCGTTCCTGCGTCCCCACGGCCTCCGAAAATGCTGAAACCGTCGCAGGGTCGAAAATGTCCCGTCGCTGCACCGTGGCGGACATGTCCAGATGGTGCTCAATAAGGAAGTGCACCTCGGCTTCTTCCTCGGGAGAAAGTTTCAAGCGTCGCGCTGCGCTATCCAGGGCTGCGAGGCTGCCAGTGACGTGATTTTCCACCGGCATCCCTTTGCCCACGTCGTGCAACAGCAGCGACAAAATGAGCAAATCGCGCCGCTCGACTGTTTTCCAGAGCGGTGCAAATCGCGCCGCTCGCGCATCGGGCGGATCAGCAAGTTCCTGCAGGTGTTCGATGGTCCGCAGCGTGTGCTCGTCAACGGTATAGCGATGATAAAAATCGCGCACCACCAGCGAATCGATCCTCGCGAATTCAGGAAGAATCTCAGTCAGAAGTCCCAGCCGTTGCATCGGCCGCAGCGCCACTCCCGGAAAGTCCGAGCCGAGAATCTCGCGCAGCGTCGCCCAGGACATCTCGATGTTGCGCGGCCGGAGCTCCGGATGCGTCAGGATGTACCCGATACTGCGTTCTGCTTCGCGGCTGAGCGGAGTGCCCGTACGGGCCGCTTCTCCGAACAAGGAATATGTTATTGCGCGGTCGGCGAGTGCTGGCGCGTCCACGACTTCCAGCAGACCCTCACGCTCCATGCAGTACTTGCCGTGATCCGCCTCCAGTTTGGCAGCGCGCGCCGCATGGAACAGCCGCTGTCGCAACGTCAAAGGAACAGGGGCCTTCTGTTCCATGTACCGCAGCAGTTGGCGATTCAGTGTTCTAGCGTGGCGGAAGTACAACCGCATCCACTCCGAAGGCGTTCTTGCGACGCTGTCTCCCACGCCCAGTGCGCGCTCTGCTCCTGCTGCCTGCAGTTCGTAGGTAAGCGTGTTGTCGTTCCGTGCGTTACGATAGTGCAGGAAACATCTGATCGCGCCCAGAAAATCGACCGCCGCTGCGGAGAGCTCTTCTTCCGCAACCGTGACTTTGCGGCTTTCTTTTTTTTCTTCCACAATTTGCCGCAGCCAGACCGTCGCTTGATAATCCCGCATCCCGCCCGGCGACTCTTTTACATTCGGCTCAAGATGAAAAATCGTGTTCCCGTATCGCGTCAATCGTTCCTTAGTCAGCCGGTGAAGCTCCGCCAGCAAAAAGCCGCGTGCCTGCTTTTCCGATGCCGGCAGCACTTTGGCGTCCAGCTTCTCGTAGAGCGCGGCATCGCCCGCCAGCAATCGCCGGTCGAGCAGCGCCAGGTGAAACTCCGCATTGTCTTCTTCGATTCGCTTGCACTCTTCGAGGGTCCGCCCCGCCGAGCTGACGCGAAAACCCAGGTCCCATAGCGTTCGGGAAAACTCCGCGATCAGCCGCCGCGATTCCTGCTCCGCTTTTTCGCTGCCGAAGAGGAAAAGGATGTCGAGATCCGAGTAAGGGAACAGCATCCGCCGCCCGTACCCGCCGAGCGCGAGCAGGGCCAGCCCCTGCGGCGCACTATCGTGGACGTGCAGCAATTCTCCGAACACTCGCTGGACGTTCCGGTCCGCGAGTTCACACAGCGCGCGCAGCGTTTCTCGCGCACTCGTACCCACTTCAAATTGTTGCCGTATGCGTTGCCGTTCCGCCTCGGCTTGCGGGCCGAGCACGGACAGGGGAGTCGGAGCACCTTGCATGTTTTTTGCGGGTGGGATGCCCGGATTGAAACCGGGGCGCGCGGCGGTCGTCACTTGGATCGCCCTGCAGTCATGAGCGGACAGGCGGCTCAGCGGCCCAAAGTGAAGAGTTAGAGCGCGTTTTCACCGCGCTCCTCATTACGAATCCGAATGGCTTCCTCTAC
>Ga0137403_10000107_pt2 | contig 12047 bp, 8 predicted proteins | sample CZOMad2_1_16fung_FD_122057 | JGI IMG/M metagenome (GOLD analysis project Ga0137403, IMG submission 122057) | Vadose zone soil fungal communities from Angelo Coast Range Reserve, California, USA - CZOMad2_1_16fungal (Hybrid Assembly) | ecosystem: Environmental > Terrestrial > Soil > Vadose zone...
CGTAGGGCAAGGGCGTTCGCCAGTAGCGTTTGTTGGCCTCGAACACCAAGCGCTCGTTCTTCTTCCATTCGACGAACTTCAGCGCGCCGGTGCCAATGGGGTCTTTGCGGAACCCCTCCATACCGACCTTCTCGAAGTATTGCTTGGGCAGCATCATGCCACCGTAGTACGAGAGGCGAGTCGGCAGCAACGGATCAGCGTGCCTGGTGACGATGTTCACCGTCGAAGGATCGAGGATGTCCACACGCTCAATGGTATTGAGTGCGGCGAACACGCTGGTGCGTGGATTCTCGGCGATGGCGCGTTCGAGCGAGAATTGCACATCTTCAGCACTAAAGCGATCGCCGTTATGGAAGACCACCCCCTCGCGTAGCTTGAATTGCCACGTCTTGTCATCGATACTCTTCCATGAGATCGCAAGGCCTGGCGTGAGGTTAAGGTTCTCGTCGCGCAACACCAGGTTGTCATAAAGATTGAAAAATACATTGATGTCCGAAGCTGACGTACTGTAGTGCGGATCGAGGAGACTGACATCGGTCCCCTGACCGATGACCAGGTCGCGGGCTGATGCCAGGGGAGCGAATCTGCATACAAAGACCAGGGTGATCAGCAGGGAGATCTGGTACATCCTGCGGCGTTGGCTGGAGCACTGCATGGGCATTCCTCCTTACAACCCTCCTTCCAAAACCCCGACTGGAATAGACGAGTGTCGCTGTCAACCGCCACTGTTTGTCATCGAGCACGAGCAGCGCGCTAACTATTATGGTCTAGCCACCGGAAAAGTCAATCGAAGTCGCTTAGGTCGGGCGGGCGAGAGGATACGGCCAGTTCTCCCCTCCATTCCAGACGCGTCGCTGACAGTCGCGGAGCGACATACTCTGTTTTATCATTTCCTGATTATTTATCTTATATACTTGTTATTTATATATCTAATATTATTTCAGCGTATATTCACCTTGTTTATCCAGGAACTCCACTCATTCTGGCGGCAGGGCACCATGGAAAAATACCTCTTGACATATTAATTACTCCACTATATCGTTCCGTCCTAATAAGCTATATCGAAAGATATATCGTCACAATTTATCGGATTGCTTCCGATTCTATCGTTAATGGTAATAAAGCCCTAATAATTGGAAGGCCTCACGCCTGCCCCTTGCCTGACTGCGAACCTATGCGGCTCCCCTGGATCTGTCGCATGCGACTGGCCGTATGAAGGGAATCGACAGCTCATTCCTTCGAGGCTTCTCGGTAACACTGCAGTCGATTTTTGAGGAGGGGAGCTGCCTCACAGGATGGCGTGCGGCCGAGGGCAAAAAGGCTCGATATGCCCTCATCGAACGATGAGTCCTCCCCGCTATCACTCGACGCACGCTTCGTTGCGACGATACGCTGCGTTCTCGCCATTGCTCTAGCGTTCATCCTCACCCTAGACCCTCTGACACGGGCCCGCTTCTCCGAAGTGAGCGACCTTCTTCTAGGCCTCTACAGCTGGATCCTCTTCCGTTTTTCCTTCTTTGCCCTCCTGATTAACGAATCCACCGGAGTGCTCATCGAGATCCCATTGAAGGAGTCACACCATGCAGACAGCTATGGGGCAGCCGATCCGGATCTTAATCATCGACGTCCAAGCGATCGTGGGCGCCTGCTTGCGCCTTTTACTCGAGAGCAAGCCGGGGCTGAAGGTAGTTGGGGAAACCCCTAAGTCCTCCGACGCCCTCGTCGTCGCCCGCGTTGAGCCTCCCGACATCATCCTGCTCGATATCGATCTTGGTGGTACCGACGGTCTCGATCTGCTGCCTGATTTGCTGAGCGCAGCCCCTCAAGCTCGCGTCGTTGTCTTGACGTGCATACGCGATCCTGAACTACACCGCCGGGCCGTGCGCCTCGGTGCCATAGGCCTGGTGACGAAGAATGAGCCGACCGAGGTGCTCCTGCAGGCCATTGCCAAAGTGCACGCTGGTGAGTTCTGGCTCGACCGTACACTGCTTGCCAGTGTGCTAGGCGAAATCACCTGAAGCGGGAAGGCCCAGTCTGTCGGTCCTGAAGCGCTCAAGATCGCCATGCTGACTGCACGTGAGCGCAAGGTCATTGCCCTCGTCGGGCAGGGGTACAGGAAACGGTCGGGGGCGACCTTTGAACGATGTTATCACTGAATATTTATAAGGCTGAATATTCACAAGAATGAAAGAGGCAGTGCGGAATGTTGGGTACTAGGGGACCATACCTATGGAGATCGTTGCTCTCAAGCGCACATTGTTCCACTATGTCGTGCCAGTGCTCATCCTCGCCGCCGCGTATGGGATCGCTGGCCGGCTCGGCCTATTGCTGGCCATCCCGCCCGGCTATGCCACAGTGCTCTGGCTACCGTCAGGCCTCGCGTTGGCCGGGGTCCTGATGGGCGGCACTTGGGTGTGGCCGGGCATCTGGCTCGGGTCATTTATGGTAAACATCGGGATAGCGTTCGACGCCACTAATGCGGCAACCCTTCTCACGTCCGCCGCCATCCCTACCAGTATCGGCGTGGGAGCTGTCGTGCAAGCCTTAGTGGGGGCCTCCCTGGTACACCGCTGCGTAGGCTTTCCGAACACGCTCACCGGGGCAAGAAAGATCGCCACCTTGCTCATGCTCGGAGGGCCAGTCAGCTGCATGATCAGCGCCACCATCGGGGTCACGGCGCTGGCGATCGGCGGCCTGATCCCTTGGGGAGTGTATCCCATCCACTGGACGACATGGTGGGTCGGGGACACTTTCGGCGTTCTCATCACTACTCCGCTGGTGATGAGCTGGCTCGCTGAACCTCGAGCGATCTGGCGCCCCCGGCAGCTCTCTATCGCCCTGACGCTCGTGGGCGCATTGGCGCTCGTCCTCGTCGTCTTCGCAAATACATCTGCCCAGGAACGGGAGCGCCTGCGCCTTCTTTTCGAGCACCAGGCGGAGGCCTTGGCGCATACCCTACAAACTCGCCTCGACGACTACCTGGCGGTGCTCTATAACCTTAGTTTCTATGCCGGTGTTCCAGAGGTGAGCAGGCAAGCATTTCGCACGTTCGCCCAGGAATCCTTAGCGCACTATCCGGGCCTGGGGACGTTGACATGGAACCTGCGTGTGCCGGGTGCGCAACCGGAGGCGTCCAAGGAATCTGCGCAGCATGAGCAGTCGTCCAGCTTCCAGATCCCGGAACAAAACGCCCCTGGGAAGCTGATACAGCCCCCTTGGGAGATCTCGGTTACCTCCATCGGGCCGTATGTGGGGAATAATCCGCCGCTGGGCCTTGATATGGCATCCGTGCTTGGCTATTGGGAAGCCTTGCAGCAGGCGCGCGATACAGGGCTGCCGGCCGCCACCCTCCGGCTCACGTTGGAACGGGAGCCCGGACGCCAATTCGGGGTGCTGGTCTTCCTACCGATTTATGACCCCGGGCTTCTGCACACAACGGTGGAGGAGCGCCACCAGAATCTGCGGGGCTATCTGACCAGCGTGTTCCGGGTCGCCGACATGGTCGAGGCATCCCTGCAAGGCCTGCAGCGGGACGGCATAGTCCTGCGGATTGAGGATGAGGCGGCTCCAGCGGACCAGCGCCTGCTCTACGACAGCCGACGGCGAGCGGCGGAGGGATCAGATTTGTCGCCGGATGGCGAGCCTAGGCGAGAACCGGCCGAGATGCACTGGAAGACGACCGTGGAGCTGGCGGGCCGACGCTGGGCCCTTCATATCGCCCCAACACCCGAGTATCTGGCCGCACGGCAGAGCTTCCTGCCGTGGGCTGTGTTAGGGGGTGGGCTGGCGTTCACAAGTCTGTTGGGCGCCTCCCTCCTGGTCGTCACCGGTCGTGCCATTATCATCGAGGAGCTGATGGTCGAACGTACGACCCAGCTCGAAGCCAGCAAGCGGCTGGAGGCCACGGCCAAGCAACAGCGGGACACCGCGGCGAGCCTGGCCGAAGTCGGACGCCTCCTCTCCCAATCCCTGGACTCACTGGAGGTCGGCCAGCGGGTTGTGGACCATGTCCAAAAGCTTCTGCAGGTCCGAGCGGCCGCCTTGTATCAGCTCGAGCCCGCCTCAGGGATGCTGGTCGCCCTCGCCGTGAAAGACGACTTCGGACTCGCTGCTACTCCATGGCGCACGCTTCCTGCCGGGATGGGTGCGGTGGGGCTGGCCATCCGTACCCGCCAGCTTGTGGTCACGAGCGACGTCCACACCGATCCTCGCATCACCCTCCCGGCCGCCGTCCGAGCCGGCGTCGAGCCAATCCCTGTCGGCGCGGTGCTGGCCTTGCCGTTGCTGCGAGACGGCCAGGTGATCGGCGCGCTCAGCATCGAGGATGAGTCGGGTCGGTTATTTGATAAGGAGGCCATAGAGTTGGCACGGCTCTTTGCGGACCAGGCCACCTCCGCCCTCGCCAATGCCCAGCTCTATGCCGAAGTGCAGGCCGCCCGTGAGCGGCTGCAAGGCCTCTCCCGCCAGCTCCTGGAGGCCCAGGAGGCCGAGCGCCGCCGGTTTGCCCATGAGCTCCACGATGAGGCTGGCCAGCTGCTTGTCTTCGTGCACTTGGCCCTTGACGTAGGGGTGGCCGGGCTGCCACCACAGTTTCGGGAGTGCTTCCAGCCGGTCCGAGACCATCTCGACGCGATTGAGGCCCAGCTACGCCGCCTCTCCCACGAACTTCGGCCCACGATCTTGGACGATTTAGGCCTCCTCCCTGCCCTCCAATTCTTGGCGGAAGGGGTGGCCGCGCGCACGGGGTTATGCATCCACGTCGACAGCGCGATCGAAGGACGGCTGGCGCCTCACGTCGAGACGGCCCTCTACCGGATCATGCAAGAGGGCATTACCAACATCACCAAACATGCTGCGGCTACCGACGTCGAGCTTCAGCTATGGCGAGACGCCCGGATGGTCCACGGCCTCCTCCAAGACGATGGGGTTGGGTTTGCCGTCGACCGGGTGATGAACCCGGGAGGTTCGCGGGGCCTTGGACTTCTCGGCATCCAGGAACGCCTAGGGACTTTGGGCGGAACCCTCCAGATCACCTCGGCCCCCGGGCAGGGCACGACGCTCCAGATCGCGGTGCCTGTCGAACCTTGGGAGGCACCTTCAGAGGCCGATCGCTCAGAGGCTGATATAAACTCACTGGCGCCGATACGCCTCAGTGGAACCGGGGTAGGGAATGCTGGGTAAGTGTTTTCCCACCCCCCTAGCCAGGAATCTCCGCACGCTTGTTGAGGGATTGACCCGATCGAAATTCCAGATCGTGTCGGGTACCCTCATAAGCTCAGGGGGTGACGTGAGCTATGGGGACGACTATCTTGATCGTGGATGATAACCCGCGGTTGCGCGCGTTGATCCGGAGGATCACGACCCAGAAGCCTGCGCTGCAGGTGGTGGGAGAGGCAGAGAACGGCGCGGAAGCGATCCGACTTGTCCATCTGCTCCAGCCGGATATCGTCCTGATGGACTTGGTAATGCCGCGGGTCAACGGGCTGGAGGCTTTGCTGCGGATCAAGGCGGAGCGCCCTGAGACTAAGGTCATCATCATGACCGTGCATACCGAAGATGCCTATCGGAAGGCTGCGGAGACCAACGGCACCGATGCCTTTCTCCTCAAGAAGACACTTATGACCGCCCTGCTGCCGACAATCCGGCGCGTATGCAGCTGCGTGTCGCCGCCGACCACGTCCTGAGGGTTGTACGGTGCGGTCCGTGGTCTGGCACTGCTGCGATACATCCTAAGGAGACCCCTGATGCCGATCCGGATTCTCTTGGCCGAAGATCATGTCATGGTCCGCCAAGGCTTGCGTGCCCTCTTGGAACAGGCGGGCATGGCCGTTATCGGTGAGGCTTCCGATGGTCCGGAAGCCTTGCGGCTTGCCCACGAGCAGCATCCTGACGTGGCGGTTCTGGATATCGGCATGCCATACTTGAATGGAATCGAGACCGCCAGACGGTTGCGGGAAGCCCTGCCACAGACCAAGATCGTGTTGCTCACCATGCACACCGAAGACCCGTACGTCTTAGAGGCCATGCAGGCGGGGGCTGTCGGGTACGTCTTGAAGACCCAGGCGACGCTGGACTTAGTCCAGGCCATTCGGGACGTCCTCCAGGGCGAGATTTATTTGAGTCCACGGGTCTCCCGCACGATCGTGACGGCCTATCTGACCCGGTCCGACCTCCCGCCTGACCCCCTGACCTCGCGAGAGCGCGAGGTCTTGCAGCTGATCGCCGAGGGCGAGACGACAAAGGAAATTGCGTGGCGCCTGGGACTGAGCGCCAAAACCGTCGAGTCCCACCGGATCAGGCTCATGCGCAAGCTGGACATCCACGAGACGGCTACCCTCGTCCGCTACGCCATCCGCCGGGGGCTGACCCCCCCCTGAGTGGGAGACCTCTGCAGGTGTTTTCCGCACCCACCCTCCAGCAATTCCCCCCCCTTACTTCCAGGAATTACCCGATTGTCTGCCATCCCCCCCATCGCCTATATTCAAACCCAGGTAACGGTCTTCACATGAGTATATAAGGCCAGGAACCGGCGGGCCTCCTGTGTAGCGACCGTCGACTCTGGCTCCGGAAATTCGCGTGCAAACCGTACGAGAAGGGGACCACGCTATTCAGAGGGAGGTGTCAGTCGACACCATGATTTTAGCCTCAATGTGGTGAGTCATTCTGACGCAGGATTTGTGGCGGCAGCGTGCCGCGATTCAACTGATCGAGAAGCTGCCGTAGAACGAAGCCCGGTAGAAAAGCGGCTATTCATCGAAGCAGCGAGAAGGCGGGAAAAGAGCGGCCCTTCCCAGCGACGGTTGGCAGGCCAGACCTGAAAAGGGCCGGGGAATAAGGGACGAAGCTCTTACTGTCCAGAGAGGATAAGTGAGCCCGTCCTTTTTTACCCTTTTTCTTTTTAGCACAAATCGTTAACCAGCACAAGACTTTTACTGAATGTCAAATATAGTACTCAGCCATAAGGTAGCGAGCCCGTACTTCAGGAGGGGGAAGGGGGCACAACCGAAGGGGGCGGAGCCTTGCCAATCGTTAGACCTCCAAAGCTAATCCACTCGATGAACTGGCCCAAACACAACCTGAATTCTTAAGACCCTTCTTTCCGGCTATCGCAAGTTCCGTAGCTATCTTCCAAAATTCCCACAAGCGGTATAGGACGCTCCTTTGCTCCGGATTTTTCGACACTACATCCCTAAGATCCTGATCCTCACCCTAGTGGGCGACATCGCCGTGCTCCTGGCATCGGTAGCGCTGGCCTATTGGTGGGTGGATTTTTTCGGGCTTGGCACGGTCTGGTCTATGACAGCCGGGCTAACGGTTACCACCGTGCTCCTACTCTACTTCGCCGATCTCTACAACTTTCAGCTACGAGTCGGGGGAGGAGAGCTCGTTCTCCGGCTAGGGCTAGTAACAATTATTGCGGGAGTGTTGATCGCCGCCATCGGATTTGTGATTCCCCCGCTACGCTTTGGCCGCTGGGCATTCCTCACGATCATGGGATCATCCACCTTCGGTCTGATCTGTTTCCGACTCATGACCAGCCACCCCGGTTCCCATCAAAAGCTCCAGAAAAGAGTCCTGGTGCTCGGAACGAGGCTGGCGGACGTACTCAGCTCCTATGAAGGGCCGAGTGGCTCGACTCCCTTCAGAATCGTGGGCTTCCTGGACGATGATCCAGGTGCCTACGATAGCATTCCTCCAGGCTATGACCTACTTGGCAAAGTGAAAGAACTCCTGGCCGTCGTGGAGAAACTCCGCCCTGACATCATCCTTGTCGCTCTTGCCAATATGCGAGGCACCTTTCCGGTCAATGAGATTCTCGAATGCCGGTTCCGCGGCGTTCGTGTGGAGGAGTGGCCGACGTTTTGCGAAAAGCTAACCGGCAAGATTTTTGTGGACAGTCTTCGCCCGAGCTGGTTGATCTTCTCCGATGGGGCGGTCAAAACAAGCTTAACAGAGACGATCAAGCGCGCATTCGATGTGGCGCTGTCCCTAATCGGATTAACCCTCGCGGCCCCCATCATGGGGCTTGCGGCGATCTGCATCAAGCTGGACTCTCCCGGGCCGGTTTTTTTCCAGCAGGAGCGGGTGGGCAAGGATGGCAAGGTATTCGTCCTCTATAAATTCCGCTCGATGCAGAGAGATGCCGAACGGGTGACTGGGCCTATATGGGCGAGCAAGGACGATCCCCGTGTGACCCGAGTGGGACGCGTGCTCCGTAAGACCCGCCTGGACGAGGTCCCCCAGATGTTCAATGTGCTCGTAGGGGACATGAGCTTTATCGGCCCCCGCCCTGAACGTCCTGTCTTTGTGAATCAACTGAAAGAACAGATCCCCTTCTACATTTTACGCTTTGCGGTGAAGCCTGGCCTCACCGGATGGGCCCAGGTCATGTATCAATACGGCAGCACGGTCGAAGATGCGCTGGAGAAGTTGCAATACGACCTCTACTACATGAAGAACATGTCTATCTTTCTCGACTTGCTCATCCTGCTGAAGAGCATCCAGGTGGTACTCTTCAGGCGTGGTGCGCGCTGAGATACGACGTGCAGGGTTGGGTGAAAGACGCATGAGTTTGCGCATACGCCGGATTGACCAAGCACAGGACTTTATGAGCCTCGCTCCGCTGTGGGCCCAGCTAGCGGGGAAAAGCGGGCAACTCTCTCCTTTTCTCAGCTTCGACTGGTTTTGGTGCTGCTGGCACGGCGTGTGGCCACAGTGCCGCCCCGAGATTCTCGTCATTGAGGAGGCGGGCAGCCCGGTTGCGATAATTCCCTTGATGCACTGGAGAGCTTGGTGCCGAGGATTGCCGGTGCGTTATATAGGATTCTTAGATTGCCCCAGTAGCCCGTTGGTCGACGTGTTGACGGTGGCAGAGCATGATCGGGTGATCGAGACGCTCCTGGATCATCTGGTCGGTCGATCGGATTGGGATACGGCCTGTCTACAAAAACTCCCGGTGAATTCACCCACCTTAAAGGCACTGGAAAGCCTTCTACCTGAACGATTCCCCTGGCACCGCGCCGGCCATGTGCTCTACCCATACCTGGCAATCGACGGGGATTGGGAACGCTTTTACGGGGCGGCAGATCTCTCTCTTCAGGAAACCCACCGAAGAGTCCAAGCTCAGCTGAAGCGCGCGGGTGGCGTCCACATCGAGGAGCATCGTACCGTAGACTTGCAGAGCGCGCTCTTCCTGGAGATGCTTGACATCATAAGCCGCCGTGGAAAGACCGATCGAGACTTGGGCATTGCGCCAATGCGGCGGACGCGCGAGTTCTTCTGCGAGCTAACCCGTCGCGCCTGCAAAAATGGGTGGCTCTCCCTTTGGTCACTTAGGCTCGATGGCCACGTCCTCGCTATCGAGTACCAGCTGCGTGCCAATGGCAAAATTCAGACGTTGTGGGCCTGGGACGACGCAGTGAATCGCGATTTCTTGCCCGGGCGTGCACTACATTTGGCCATTCTCCAGTCGCTATTCGAAGGCGGCCGCGTTTATGAGTACAGTGTGGGGCCAGCGGTCAGGGGCGATTGTCTCTGGTGGGCTACTGGACACCATGAGACGGTGCACCTGCAAATCTACCGGACGGGTATTTACTCGGGCATGTTGCATAGGCTGGAGACAGCGGTTGCTCCCTGGGCCCAGAAGTGGCACGAACGGGCGAGGGCATCGCTGACATAGGGATCAAATCGCCCCCTCTGCACCACGGCGCGTGATGACTGCGAGAGTCGACTCGCAAGAGGCAGTCAGAGGTAGTGAGTACGATGCGAAGATTATCTTTAGTTGAAAAGCTCAACGTTGCTAAGTTCCTTGTGGGGTGTGGAATTTTCTTCTCTTTCCTGGTGGCGTGCTCGGGCAAAGTTGCACAGCTAACGCCCGACCTCGGACAGGACGGAGACGTCCCCGAGGCTTACCTACTTGGGCCTGAAGATGTCTTGGAGATTGTAGTCTGGAAAAACTCAACCCTTTCAAAAATAGTGACCGTCCGTCCCGATGGGAGAATTTCCCTGCCGTTGATCGGAGATATACAGGCAGCAGACCTGACTGCTGTCCAGCTCAAAGACGACATTAGCGAAAAGCTTAAGCCATATTATAAAGAGTCTCCTGAGGTGTCTGTCATCGTTCAACAGGTGAACAGCTACATCTATGTGCTTGGAGAGGTACAGAGGCCCGGCAAGCAGGTCGTGAAGAGTGGGACTACAGTCATTCAGGCGATTGCGTCGTCGGGAGGGTTAACCCAGTATGCATCTCCCAATAATATTCTACTCCTGCGAAAAGGTAGCAGTGACAACGATGGGAATAAGGAACTGGTCATGAAGATTCGTTACAAGGACATTACGTCAGGCAAAGATTTAAAGACCAATTTTCTCTTGAAAACCGGGGATACTATTATTGTTAACTAGTGTGGTAGACTCCAGGCTTCATGAGTCTCCGGAAACTGGCGTCTGCCGCCTCTACTCAACAAGCGAAAATAATAGCCTTTCTACAGGTCCGAGACACCCTGAAGCGCGTCCAATCAAAATCTTTAGATTACTAGATCTCTCTCACAGACACTATAGTTAGATCCCACTGCATTAAGCATCGTAGCATCCTCCGAAGAGGTTAAGCTGATGTCATTAGGCCACAGGAGCTTGACAGCTCGAGACTACATTGAAATTCTTATCCGCGGAAAATGGTGGATACTCCTCCCCCTTATTGCTGGAACGTTCATCGCGACTGTGTATGGCTATTCATTACCCTCTCTCTATCGCTCTTCGACTCTAATAATGCTTGAACGCCAGAAGGTTCCTGAGGGTTATGTTCAGGAGACTGTTACATCAACAATCCAAGAACGTTTGAATACAATTAGCCAGCAAATCTTGAGCCGAACGAACTTAGAGAAAATCATCAGGCAGATAGATCTATTAAAAGAAGAGTTTATAGCCACACCTCAAGGAGGAACTATGGATCGTATGCTGAGTACGTTTAGTCAAAAGCTTACCGGTCTTCTAAACTTAGAAGCGATAGTATCTCATCTCAATTTTTTTGACAGCAAACATACTCTGACCACTAAGGATCCTTTACCAGTAGGGGATGAAGAAATCCTCAGCTATATGGGCAAAAATATAGAGATCAAAGTGATCGGTAAGGATGCATTTACCATAGCCTACACTGGGAGGAATCCGACCGCTGCAATGAACATTACCAATATGCTAGCCTCACTTTTTATTGATCAAAATCTCAAGTCTAGAGAAGAGCAGGCACAAGAAACCTCGCGTTTTATGGAGGGGGAATTAAAGCAGGCAGAAGTAGAATTAGAAAAACGTGAGAGATATTTGAAGGAGTTCAAAACGAAAAATATGGGAGCATTGCCTCAGCAACTTGAGGTAAATCTTAAAACATTAGATCGTCTCCACAGTGATTCAAAATCAATTAGTGACTCATTAAAGAATGGTAACGAGTTATTAGAAGATATAGAAAGTGGGAGTCCATATATTAGAAGGCAAGTTATAGAAGGAAAAACAACTGAAGTGAAATCAGAGGTAAAGTCAAATTCATTGATAGCTAAACGTGAAGCATTGATTGATGAGCTATCTAAACTTCAAGCTGAGTATAATGATAATTATCCAGATATTGTAGTTCTGCAGAAACAGATCCGTGATCTTGAACTTGCCCTCAAGGCAGGCTTGACATCACTGGAGCCCACAGGACATTCGGAGAACCTTCCCCTTCAAAAACTTCAGCCACGGGTACAGGTTATTAAATCGGAAATCGAAGCATTAAGGGCTAAACAAAAGGAAACCATAGCGCAGATCAAAGAATACGAAAGAAGAGTTGAGGCAACCTTTGCCAATGAGCAAATGTTGTCGAGCCTGACCAGAGATTACGACATGGCGCGGGGAAGTTACTCAAAACTGCTTGAAAAAACCCTCAATGCCAAGAGCTCCGAAACTTTGGAGAGGTTGTGGAAAGCTGAGCGCTTCAAGGTATTAGATCCGGCAAACCTACCAGGGACACCCTATAAACCCGACCGCATGAAGATAATTCTCATCGGAACTGTGTGCGGCGT
>Ga0137403_10007782_pt1 | contig 12046 bp, 10 predicted proteins | sample CZOMad2_1_16fung_FD_122057 | JGI IMG/M metagenome (GOLD analysis project Ga0137403, IMG submission 122057) | Vadose zone soil fungal communities from Angelo Coast Range Reserve, California, USA - CZOMad2_1_16fungal (Hybrid Assembly) | ecosystem: Environmental > Terrestrial > Soil > Vadose zone...
GGCTGAGCATGAGCGCGATCACCGACCTAACCCCGAGCTACCAGCGCACCATAACGGACTGGCTGGAGCGCGTGCGAGCGGCCAGCGCGCGCATCGACGCGATCGTCCCCGGATACTCCGGCGAGCTGGCCGGGTACCTGGAGACGACCAACGCCGGCTGGGGGTACACGACCAAGCACTATGCGATCACGGCGGTCCGTTCCCGGCAACAACCGATTCCCGTTTTACATCGGTAGGCGCCGATGGCATCAAACGATTTGCAAGACCGATCGCTTTTCAAAACTGGAGCAATGATTGGTTGCCGGATGAATTAAAGAATAAGAACCCGTTGGGTATCTGGCGGACAGTGAACAATGAACTCAGGAAAGATAAATTATAACAACGACCGGAAACCAGTAACCGAAAACCACCAACCAGTTAGCTGCGATTTAAACCCTATTCATGCTGAAGATAATTTTAGTTGCACTTTTACTTATTTGCAGAAGTCAGACTTTCTCTCAGGTAAGCAAACACGGTCCTCCTTGTGGTGGTATGAATATTTTAGATGTTGGTCTACACGTTAGCGGTCAGAAGCCAATACATGGTGATTACTTTTACAAAGTGAGTGTTGCTCAATTAAAGAAGGGTTTCACAATTGCTTTGTCTGATACGTCGTATAGGCTCGTCTGGCTTTTAGTATCTCATGCCACAAATGATAAGGTTTTTGAATACCCAATAAGCGGTAATATAATTAATAGAAAGAATGCAAAGTTTCCCCCTAAGATTCAGGCAGGTGACAAGATTATCATTGACTGTGTAAATATCAAAAAGACGGGCACAGTTTCCTTATCTACAGGAATTGAGATAGCAGTAACTCAATAACTGCAGAAATACCTGAACCGTAACGAGCGCGCCCGTGAGCGAGCTGCCTTCGAACCGTTTTACTTTTGCGCTTCCGACACCATCGTGATCCCAACACCGTGGGTGGCGCGCAACCTGGCCGAATTCACCGACGCCTTGCGGAAGGTGAGCATTCACAGCATCCACTATCACTTCATCAACGCGCGCTTGCGGCTCAAGCTCAACACCAACGATTTTTCCCTGTGGCTGGAGAATGACCTCGAACTCGGCGCGCTGGCGGACCGCATCAATCGCATCGACATCTACACCTCCACCTTGAGCGACGTTCGCAACCAGATCTTGAAGATAGTCGAAAACGCGGCCTGAGCACCGGCCCTGAAGAGGCATCACAGTGAGGAACCATGCCTGAGAAAGACAAGAAAGTTACGTCACCGGCGCCGAGCGACCCGATACGCGGAGTGAAGGCCAGCGTGGAGCCTGATTCCATGATCGAGCGTCGCAACACCGAGCCGGCAACGCCACCAGTGCGCGAGCGGCGTAAGTACAAGGTCTCGGAGACCCCTCCGCCTCCGGCGCCCCCGCCGAAGTTGAACGACTACGCGTCCATCATCGGGCAGCCCGAGATCGATGAGATCCGCTACATCGCCCGTTTGCTGCGCGGCAAGACGGTGAAGATGGTGAACTCCACTGCCGTAGGCGGCGGCGTCGCTGAGATCCTCAATCGACTCATCCCGCTCATGCAGGAAGTCGAAGTTCAGACTAAGTGGGAAGTCATCACCGGCGGAAACGATTTCTTCGAGGTCACCAAGGGCTTCCACAACGCGCTCCATGGCGGCGACTATCACCCCACCAAGGAGATCTTCGACATCTTCCTCATGTACAACGAGCAGAACCGCCAGCGCATGGAGTTCGTGGAAGACATCTTCGTCATCCACGATCCGCAGCCGGCCGCGCTCATCCGCTCTAAGGAGCGCAACCGCGGCAAGTGGATCTGGCGCTGCCACATCGATCTGTCGAATCCTCATCGCGAGGTGTGGAACTTCCTGAAGCCGTTTATCGAGCAGTACGACGCCACCATTTTCTCTTCGCCCGCGTTCACACGCCAGCTCTCGGTGCCGCAGTACCTCTTCTATCCCAGCATCGACCCGTTGTCGGAAAAGAACAAGGACCTGGACGAATCTTACGTGCAGAAAGTCTGTGACGACTTCGGCATCGACCGCTCGCGTCCGGTGATCACGCAGATCTCGCGCTTCGATCGGCTGAAGGACCCGGTCGGCGTGATCCAGGCCTATAAGCTCGCCAAGAAATATGTTGACTGCCAGTTGGTGCTCGCCGGCGGCGGCGCCAGCGACGATCCCGAGGGCGCCGTGGTGCTGGCTGAGGTGATGAACGAAGCCGGCGACGATCCCGACGTCATCATCCTGAACCTGCCGCCCTGGTCGGCGCTGGAGATCAATGCCTTGCAACGGGCATCGACCATCGTCATCCAAAAGTCCTTGAAGGAAGGATTTGGCCTCACCGTGACCGAAGCGCTATGGAAGCGCAAACCGGTGATCGCGGGCGCAGTGGGTGGCATTCCGACGCAGGTCATCCACAAACTAACCGGCGTGCTGGTGCACTCAGTGGAGGGATGCGCCTATCAGATCCGCTACCTGCTCACCCATCCCGATTTTGCTGCGCAGCTTGGACGCCACGGCCATGAGCACTCGAAGGAGAACTTCCTGCTCACTTCCAACGTGAAGCGCTGGCTGATCCTCTACCAGCAGATGCTGGGGTTGAACAAGCCGGTCAAGGTCACTTAGCGATGCATGCGGCGGATCGGCCACACCAGCACATCCATTCGCTTGGAAAAATGCAGCAGCGGCTTTGATTGCGGCAGGGTGATCCCTGCCGCCGCTGCCATGGAGTTGCGCGGGATCTCCGCCTCGGCGGTCTGTAGCTGCCAGGGAACATGGTGGATGTCGGCGGCGTAGACGCTGCCTTCATGCACCGAGTAGAGCCGGTAGCGTTCGGTCAGGAAATGTTCGACAGTTCCCGATTTGGATGTCGAAGGGTGCGAGACTGGCCGGTACGTTCCCTTGAATTCCGCATGCGGAGCGCGAAAGCGAATGCTGGAATATTTCACCCCACTCGTTCCGTACTCGCTGCGCTTCTCGATTGCGAACCACATACGCGCGTAAAAGTATGGCAGGTGGTACGTCAGCCTCCCTCCCCACACCGCCGGCGGATTGAACGCGTCAAGGCTGAAGAAGAACACTCCCGGCTTTCCTCGATAAGTCACATAGGTCCGCACATTGAGTTCCGCGAACGCCGACAACATCGGCAGCGGCGGCATCCCGCGGAAGGCCACATCGGTCATGTGGAATGGTGTGACCGCTACACAGGCCTCACCGCCGAACAGATCGAGTTCCAACTCGCGCGGCACCAACCGACGTAATTCCTCAGGTGACAAGCCCCAGTGGGCGAACAGTAAATCGTTCCACGTCTGCCTCATGATCCACGGCGATCGCGGTACAGGCCAGGGACGATGTTCTTGTTGTTGCAGGATCTCGTCGCGAGTCATCTCTAAACCTGCGGACTTGGTTCCAATCATAAAGAAGCGCGGGCTCATGACCCGCGCTTCCATTTCCAAACATCGAGATGCGCTACTTGATGGTCGAAGTAAACACCTCTTCCATCAGCCCACGAGTGCACGACGGGCTGGTTTCGGTATTGCGGCGGCTGTCAACCCAGATGGGATGCGCCGCTCCGCCGTAAGCCACCAAGCCTGCATAATCGCCCTGCTGGTTGCCATAGTTGATGGCCGAACACGGGAACACTCCGTTGCAGTCGTGCTCGTTGGAGCTTTGGTTGCTGGCGCGGATATCCGCCTCGAACGAAGTGCCGCCGCTACCGGAGCGTGCCAAGTAATAATCGGTCATGAACCGGGCGCCTGTGGTGTCATTGCGGGTATCGTAGAACGCCACGTTGACTTCGCCATTGGTAGCATCGACAGACATCCAGTGATTGAAGCGGTCCACATTGCTAAGCGCGTCGCCAACATTCTGCGGCGAAGACCAATGCGCGCCCTGATCATCCGAGTGAGAGAGGTAGATCTGAGTGTTGCCGGTCGAGGCCAGGTCCATCCACGAGCAGTAAAGCCTGCCGCTATTTGGACCGGTGGACCGGTCCGCATCGCACGCCGGATACACCAAAGCTCCGCGATTGAACTCGGCCGGAATGCCTATATCGAACGGAAGATTCTTGGTGGCAATTACGCCTTGTTTACCCCAAGTTATGCCTCCGTCAAACGAACGGTTGAAGGCGATGGTGTTGGCCGCGTAATCGTTCCAAGCCAAATAGACTTCGCCGTTCGGACCAACAAAGGGCACAGCGCCAATGGCTCTTCCAGGCCCTTTGGGGTCGTCCGCCCGGTTGACGGCAAACGTAGCGCCCGCGTCGCTCGAGCGGCCAAAGCGCAACCCGCCCCCGATAGAGCCTCCCGCGGAAGCATCCCACGCGACATAGACGTTATCTCTGAAGGGGCTCGACAGGTTGGTGTCGGTGGTGATCATCGGCTTGTCGTTGAAGTGGTTGCTGCCACTCTCGAATGAAAAGTAAGCCGCGTTGGGATAGGTTTTGCCGCCGTCGCTGGATTTGGCAACCGCCATCTCCGAGCCATTCACGCCATTCCCTCCGCCAAAGAACACAACTATGTAGCTGTAAAAGACATTCCCCCGCGTATCAAAGGCAAGCGAGGGATCAGATCCGAAGCGGGTATCGTTGGTTCCATTCAGTGGCCCCGGCAAGGGGAGGTCGACCGATCCCCAGGAGTTACCACCATCCGAAGAAAAGTAGCCGCGCATGGGGTCGCGAAAGATCTCATTCGATCCCGCGGCCAAAGTGCGAGTGCGTGATTGGTTCAGAGCGATGTAAACCTCACTCTGCGGAAAGCACTCGTTTGATACGTCAACGTTGGAACCAAAGTTGGCGGTGAACCCGGAAGGGGTTACCGGCGCTTCACCGTTCTTTAATAGATATTGGTACTTGTCCCACCAAGTGGGATTATTTGGTTTGTTGGTCTGTGCGAATGCGCTGAGCGAAAACAACAAGAACGCGCCCACAAAAACGCTTACGATGCCTCTCCTCATGACTGCTCCTCGACGGCGAACCCTGGGGGATTCGGGCGAGCAATTAGAAACCCGCGCGAGGCGGAAGGCAAGTTCGGCCTGCAAATAAAAACGGCGCGCCGTAGCGCGCCGTTGACAGAGAGATGAAAGCTTAGTTGCCGATCGAAGCCAACGTTTGCTGCGCAGCCATCGCGTCCACCGGACGCGCCTGGTAGCCGCGGTTGTCCACTTCTACGATGGCCTTGCCGTAGACACGCGTGTCAGCCACCGAATGCATGTGCACAGGAAGCGTGAATCCGCCCACATCCACAAAGTCCTGCACGAACTCGATCTTCTTGATGAACACCGAAGGCGACTTCACAAACTCGCCTTCAGCACGCACCAGGCTACCCGTGGTCACGTCGATGAAGATGTTGCCTTTGAACAGGCCGACGCGCTTGTTGCGCGGCTTCACCGCGTAAACGTGGACCACGCGTCCGCCGATCTGGTCGTCGCCCTTGAAGCTGAACTTGTAATTTGAATCGTTGATCGCCGTGGTGTGGGCTTCGTTCTTCTCCACGTGCGAAGTCTCCGACTGCAACAGCCGTACGATCACGTTCGACTTCACGAAGCCATCGCCTTCGAAACGCACCGGCTGGAACTTCAAGCTGTTCGGCGCGCTGAAGCTGCGCATCAATTCGAATTCACCGTGCTGCGAGGTGCTGGGCAGATCCGCTTCGATGATGGTCTTCGCCGTGTAAGCGCCTAACTGCAAGGTCTGGCGCTGAGTGCGGCGGAAGTATGCGTCGAGAGCAAGTTCCGGAGACATCCGCGGCAGCGTGGTCGAGATGTTGACCGGCAATGCGGTCGCATTCTGCTCCGCCTGCAACTCACGGACTGAGACGGTTCCCGCCACAGGAGTCGACTCGGTGAGTAACTGCTGCACCGAGACCGTTCCGGTGATCGGCTTGGCGTTGTATTCGTTGTACAGTTCCTGCACAGTGATGGTGTTGCGAACCTGCGCCTGGGCCGCAAGGCTGGCGCCGAGTATCAGGAAGAATGCAAAAAAATAGCGGTATGTGTTCTTTTTAAACAAAGCCTCAACCTTTACTTATTTTGACTGCTTCCAAAAACCTAACGGGGTGTCCTGCTGGCACTTTCCGCAGTAATCGGGGGTACAAACAATATACCTTAAACCTCGTGTTTTGTGGAGGTTACTTTCGTAACACCTCCACTTGACCCGCATTCTTGCCCGTTTACCCCTTTGTTACCTATTAGAGGAAAAAGCCACCCCCGGGATTCAGGAAATTGGCGCACCGCAATCTGATACGATTCCTTTTTCCATGTCTGAGACCCTCGCTCCCGCCCCCGCCCAGAGAAACGAAAAAGAGCCTGAAAAAGTTCCCGCCGCTTCCACCAACGTCTTTGCGGTCTATGGCGTCGAGCCGGAGGTTCAGGCCTATGCCATGGCCAAGTACTCGCGCTCGTCGCTCTCCATGCGCGAGTCGCTGAAAGAGATCAACGACCAGAAGGCGGAGAAGTTCCTCAACACGTTCTATTTCCAGTACGGGCACCGCTCCATCGCGGACCTGGCGCACATAGCGCTCGCCATCGAAAAACTCTCCATGATCGCTGCCATCATCCTGGTCGATGAGCAGCGCTGGGACGGCCAGGAGCGCTCCACCCGCTATCAGGACTTCAGGAAAAGCGGCTATTTCACCCCTGATTTCGGCGATGACGCAGCCGCGCTCACGCTGTATCAGGACACCATCAAGAACCTTTTTGGCGAGTACGAAGCCATCTCCGAAGGCATGTTCCGCTGGCTCGAGCAACGCACTCCCAAGCCGGATGAGATGAAGCAGGACCAGTACGAGCGCACGCTGCGAGCTCGCGCGTTCGACATCTCGCGCTACATGCTGCCGCTCGCCACCAACACTTCACTCGGCCAGATCGTGAATGCGCGCACCCTGGAGACGCAGATCTCGCGCCTGCTTTCGAATCCGTTCCAAGAAGTCCGTACCCTCGGCGCTCTACTGAAAGACGCCGCGCGCAATCCTTCCGTGAACATCAATCAGGAAAAGTGGGCGGGCTTGGTGGCTGAAGTCCGCGCGCTGAATGCCGACCTGGGAGAGCGCGCCGCACAGTCACTTCTGAAAGACGTGCGCGTTTCGCCGACGCTGGTGAAGTACGCCGAGCCGAGCGTCTACGAGATGGAAACGCGCAAAGAGCTGCAGCAAGCCGCGCGTGAACTGATGGGCGGTTCTGCGATTGCCAAGGCTCCTCTGGTCGATCTGCTGGAAGATGACTCGCTTGAGATCGAACTCGCCACCACTTTGCTGTACCAGCATTCGCACTATTCTTACCGCCAGATCCGCGAAAGAGTCTCCGGGCTAAGCGCCGCGCGGGTGAACGAGATCGTTGACCTCGGCACTAAACACCGCGGCCGTCACGACGAACTCTTGCGCGCCTTCTCAGCGGGTCAGCGCCTGAAATTCGACATCCTGATGGACGTCGGCGGCTTCCGCGACATGCACCGCCATCGGCGCTGCGTGCAGATCTGCCAGGATTTCACCGCTGCCCACGGATTCGATGCTCCCGAGGATCTTGTTTCCGCCGGCTTGGGCCCACGCTACGAGAAGATCATGAAGACTGCCGGAGAAGCCTCGGCCAAGCTGGCTTCGGGCTCGTCCGAAGGCGCCGTCCACAATGCGCTCTACGTGCTGCCCATGGGTTATCGCTGCCGGGCGCTCTTCAAGATGGATTTCGCCGAAGCGCTTTACATCAGCGAGCTGCGCACCACTCCTGCCGGGCATTTTTCCTATCGCAACGTCGCTTACGCGATGTACGAAAAAGTTGCCGAGCGCTATCCTGCGATGGCCAAGCATTTCCGCGTGACCGATGTCCGCAAGCCGGTCGACTTGCTGCAGCGCTAATGTTTCCTAGCTGACATTCTCTCGGTTCTGGAGTAATCTGCCGGCTTCCTTCCGTCATGAAAGTTGTTGCCATCATTCCCGCGCGCATCGCCTCCACCCGCCTGCCGCGCAAGATCCTGCGCGAGATCGCCGGCCAGACCATGTTGCAGCGCGTCTATGAAGCTGCACGCGGATGCCGCGCACTCGCCGACGTGATCGTCGCCACCGATTCCAACGAGATCATGTCTGTCTGTGAGCGCAACGGATGGACGGCGCGCCTGACCTCAACAACCCACCGCAGCGGCACCGATCGCGTGCACGAAGTCGCGCAATCCGTTCCCGCCGACGTTTACATCAACGTGCAGGGCGACGAGCCGCTCGCGCATCCCGATCATGTCAACGCGCTGGTCGAGCTGATGAAAAATCCCGGACGCGATGTTGGGACGATCAAGACACCGTGCCCCCCGCATGACGTTGAGAATCCCAATGCTGTCAAAGTGGTCACCGACGCTCAAGGCCGCGCACTCTATTTTTCGCGCTCGCCGATTCCTTTCGACCGCGACAAGACCGGCGACGTCCGTTACTTCAAGCATCTCGGCTTTTATGCCTATCGCAAGCCCGCGCTCGACCGCTTCTGCTCGCTCCCTGAGTCCACATTGGAGCGCAGCGAGCGCCTGGAGCAGCTGCGCTTCCTGGAAAATGGCATCCCGATTCATGTCACGGAGACGGTTCACGATACTATTGGGGTAGACACGGAAGACGACCTGAAACGCGTGGAAGGCTTGATTTTGGCGCGTACTTGACGTGCTTCGCTTTTTATTCGCTATTTTGTCCGATTTCAATGTATAATCCGCGTTCGAGAATTCCCGAGGAGAGGCCATGGCAGCGATCGAGGAACGGAATAAGGCAGTAGATCTGGCGTTTGCGCAGATCGAGAAGCAGTTCGGCAAGGGCTCGATCATGCGGCTGGGCTCGAAGGAAGCCATCGTTCCTATCTCGGTGATCTCTACCGGCGCACTCTCGTTCGATGCTGCCCTCGGTGTCGGCGGCTTCCCTCGCGGACGCGTGGTCGAGGTCTTCGGACCGGAATCCTCGGGCAAAACGACCATTGCTCTCCAAGTCATCGCCGAAGCGCAAAAGGCCGGAGGCCTGGCCGCATTCGTCGATGCCGAACACGCACTCGATCCCATCTACGCCAAGAAGCTCGGCGTTGATACCGACAATCTCCTGGTCTCGCAGCCCGACTACGGCGAACAGGCACTTGAGATCGCTGAAGCTCTCGTCCGCTCCGGCGCCATCGACGTGCTGGTCATCGACTCCGTCGCCGCCCTCGTTCCCAAGGCCGAACTCGATGGCGAGATGGGCGACAGCCACATGGGCCTTCAGGCCCGCCTGATGTCGCAAGCGCTGCGCAAACTTACCGGCATCGTCTCCAAGTCGCGCACCTGCATCGTCTTCATCAACCAGATCCGCGAGAAGATCGGCGTGATGTTCGGCAATCCCGAGACCACCACCGGCGGACGCGCGCTGAAGTTCTACTCCTCCATCCGCGTCGACATTCGCCGCATCGCCGCCATCAAGGAAGGTGATGTGGTGGTGGGCTCGCGCACCAAGGTCAAGATCGTGAAGAACAAGACCGCCGCCCCCTTCCGCGAAGCCGAGTTCGACATCATGTACGGCGAAGGCATCTCACGCGAAGGCGACATGCTCGACCTTGCAGCAATCCACAATATCGTCGAAAAGTCCGGTTCGTGGTTCAGCTTCAAGGGCGAGCGCATCGGCCAGGGCCGCGAGAATGCACGCCAGTTCCTCAAAGACAATAGCGAAACTTTCACCAAACTGGAAGCGGAAGTGCGCAAGCACTTGGGATTGATTCCGGCGGGCATCCAGTCGGCCGCAGCGGCCCCGACGCCAGCCACAACCTCCAGTGCTCCGCAAGGAACCGGAGCGCGCGTGACCACTATGCCCAGCGCGGTTCCAGAGGCTGCCAAAGTGCCAGCTGCGAGACGGTAGCTGGGTTTCCTTGCCGTGGCTCTGGGCGGACGAACATAGATTTAGAGACGCTACGAGAATTCGCCCGCCCAAAATAATTGCCATCTCTCACCCTCGCCGCATAGAATCTTCTTTAGCCTAAGCCTGCCTGTTTTCCGTCAGGAACTAATGAGGACGCTTGAAAAAGGTCATCGCTATCTATCCCGGCTCGTTTGATCCGCCTACCAACGGTCACTTGGATCTGATCGAACGTGGCGGCAAGATTTTCGACGAGTTGGTTGTGGCGATTCTGCGCAATCCGGACAAGAACCCTTTGTTCAGTCTGGGCGAGCGCCGGGCGATGCTGGAGGCTTTGAGCGCCGATTTTAGGAACGTTCGCGTGGACGTCTTCGATGGTCTGACGGTGGATTACGCGGCCCGGGTCAAGGCCGGTGCCGTATTGCGCGGCATTCGGGCGCTGAGTGATTATGAATACGAGCTGCAAATGGCGATGATGAATCGCAAGCTGCAGCCCAACCTGGAAACGGTTTTCATGATGCCGGCCGAGCAGTACTCATATCTGAGTTCCCGGCTGGTACGCGAGGTTGCGAAACTCGGAGGATCGATCCAGGACCTGGTTCCGGAAATTGTCGAACGTCGGCTGAGAGAAAAACTTGATCCGGCGATCAAGTTGCAGAGTGTAAGAAAATCAAGAACAGGGAAACGAGCATGACTCCAGTTACGGAAGCAACCCCGGCGATAAAACTTACGGAGCGGATCAACCGGATCGAGCCCTCGGCCACCATGGCCGTGGTCGCCGAAGCCGACAACCTACGACAGCAGGGCATTGACGTCGTGGATTTCGGAGCGGGTGAGCCGCATTTTTCCACGCCGCAGCACGTCAAAGACGCCGCTATCCGCGCGATTCAGAACAATTTTTCGAAGTACACGGCCGTTGGCGGAACGCCGGAGTTGCGCGATGCCATCGTGCGCCGCCACAGCGAAGATTTCCAGTCCGACTACCGCCGCGAGGAGTGCATGGCCTCGGTCGGTGGCAAACATGCGTTGTTCAACGCCATTCAGGTGCTGGTCGATCACGGCGACGAAGTGATCCTGCCCGTCCCCTACTGGGTGTCGTTCAAGGACATCGTGCGCTACGCCGGCGGGAACTGCGTACTGCTGGAGGCGGACGAAAGCCAGGGCTTTCGCGTCACTGCTGAGATGATCGCGCGCCTGGTCACGCCGCGTACCAAGATGATTATTTTGAATTCGCCCTCGAATCCTTCGGGCGCCGTTATGTCGCCCAAGGATTTGAAGGCCGTCGTGCAGCTGGCGGCGGAGCGTGGTATCTGGGTGCTGTCCGACGAGTGCTACGTATATCTGAATTACACCGGCGAGAACTTTTCCGTGGGATCGTTGCGCGAGTTCCGCGAGCGCATGGTGATTATCGGCTCGCTGTCGAAAACCTACGCCATGACGGGTTGGCGCCTCGGCTACGCGCTGGCGCCCGCTCCGGTGCTGGCCGCCATGCAGAAGCTGCAAAGCCAGTCGACTTCGAATCCGGCTTCCATCGTGCAGAAGGCCGCGGTCGCCGCCTTGAACGGGCCACAGCAGTGCGTGGAAGAAATGCGCCTCGAATACATCAAGCTGCGCGACCACGTGGTCAAAGGACTGCGTGCGATCCCGGGCGTGAAGTGCACGATGCCTGAAGGCGCCTTCTACGCCTATCCGAACATCGCGTCATTCATCGGGCGTGGGGGCATCAAGTCGGCTTCCGATCTCGCAGGCCGACTGCTCCGTGAAGCGCATGTGGCGACCGTTCCCGGCGAAGGCTTCGGCACTCGCGAGCACGTCCGGATTTCCTATGCCACTTCGGTTGCGGAACTGGATCGGGGACTGGAGCGCACGGGCAAGTTTCTTGCAGCGCTATAAACGATTGCGCACGCAAACATTGCCCAGATTCGTTCTTGGGTTGCGATCCGGTGTGCCCACCGCATGAGTCCGCTCTATCCATTCTCGATGCAGCCCACTTTCGATCCGCGTCCCTGGGGGACGCTGGATCTCTCGCCGATTTATCCCAATCACAAGTTTGGGGAGAAGATCGGCGAGGCCTGGCTGACCGGCGACGCCTGCCAGGTTGCCAATGGGCCGCTGAAGGGAAAATCTCTATCCGAGCTGAGTTCGCAATACGGACGCGCACTTGTCGGCGATGCGGCGGCTGATCCCAACCGCTTT
>Ga0137403_10007783_pt1 | contig 12045 bp, 9 predicted proteins | sample CZOMad2_1_16fung_FD_122057 | JGI IMG/M metagenome (GOLD analysis project Ga0137403, IMG submission 122057) | Vadose zone soil fungal communities from Angelo Coast Range Reserve, California, USA - CZOMad2_1_16fungal (Hybrid Assembly) | ecosystem: Environmental > Terrestrial > Soil > Vadose zone...
GCCGCAATTCCAACTCACCTAACCGATCTATGAAACAAACACTGCACACACGCCGGCAATTTCTTCGCACCTCGATGCTGGGAGCCGCCGCTTCCTGGACGCTGCCGGTTTTTCTTGAAAAGACTTTTTTCGCGCTCGATGCGATGGCCGCCGACGCGCGCACCCAGATCGCCACTGGGAAAGATGGTACCGTTCTCGTCGTTTTGCAGATGGCGGGCGGCAATGATGGACTCAACATGGTGGTTCCGTATGCCGACGATATTTATTACCGTTCACGGCCGAAGCTTGGTCTGCCCGCAGACAAAGTTCTGAAGCTCGATTCGTACGCGGGGTTGAACGCGAAACTAACCGGATTGAAATCGCTCTTCGACGAAGGTCACTTGAGCGTTGTGCAGGGAGCTGGTTATCCCAATCCGAACCGATCGCATTTCCGTTCGACAGAAATCTGGCAAACCGCTTCGGACGCGGACCGAAATGAAAGCGAGGGGTGGCTCGGACGCTATTTCGATAGTTGTTGCGCGGGCGCTGATCCGACGGTCGGTGTCGCCATCGGTGAAGAAACACCGCAAGCCTTTGCAGCGAAGACTCCGACAGGCATCACGTTTTCGCAGCCGGAGCAGTTCCGCTGGAGGCCATCCGAAAAAGCCGAAGGGCGGATGAGCGCTGAGGAATCTTTCTTCCGGGAGCTAAATGGATCGGCTGGCGCCGAAGAGGCGCTTGCAGCGTCGGAAGGCGGTTCGATTGGAGCGATTCCTGGCAAATCGAAGAGCGACCTGAGTACAATCGATTTTCTGACACGGACTGCGCTCGATGCGCAATTGAGTTCGGACAAAATTCTCGCCATCACGCGTAAATACAAATCGAACGTTCCCTATCCGGAGGGCCGTCTCGGAGCGAGCCTGAGCATGATTGCGCGTATGATCGCCGGCGGGTTGCCAACGCGAGTTTATTACGCGAGCCAGGGCGGATTCGACACGCACGCCAGCCAGGTGCACGCGCACGAACGGTTGATGGGCGAATTGAATGGTGCGCTCAGCGCCTTCGCGACTGATCTCAGACAGCAAGGCAACTTCGATCGTGTGCTGTTGATCACCTTCAGTGAGTTCGGACGGCGCGTGGTGGAGAATGCGAATGGCGGCACCGATCACGGCGCGGCTGCGCCGATGTTTATCGTCGGGGGTGCGGTGAAGCCGGGGTTGTTCGGGAAATATCCGAGCCTGTCGGACTTGGATCACGGCGATCTGAAATTCAACACTGACTTCCGTAGCGTTTACGGAACTGTGCTGGACAAATGGCTGGGCGCCCCGAGCCAAGCGGTGCTCGGGCGAAAATTTCCGGCGCTGCCTATTATTTAAAACAGTAGGGCCGCTTCTCCGAGCCGTGCGTCATCGGCGTGCCAGGAGATCGCGCCTACCTATAATAGAGCAACTCTTCTAGAATCCGCAGCCAAGCTTCCTCGCAAGATTTTCTCGATCTCATTGTCGCTAAAGGCGGTGATCAGGGCAGTTCGCGGGCGAGTTGCAGGAAGAGCCACCGCTTTTCTATTTCCAGCAAAGGCAGCGTAATTCGGTTGGCTAGAGGATTGCCGAGCGACCGGTCGCGAGCGATTGGCATCCTCTGCGCGTCAGATCGATCTTCCCCTTCTGCATTTGGTTGATGTCAGGCGTGAGATTAGACCCGTAAACTTCAACGTATTGACCGTCTAAAGAGACTCCGTTCTCGCTGCTCAAAACTCGAAGCCGCCAGGAGAGGTTCAAGGCTTCGGCCCCCAGCCTCAAGGGGGCGGCCCCTCTAGCAAAGCGGCTCTTTGTATCCCCAACATCGTTTGATATGCTGGGTTGATGACATCGTTCTCGTAAGTCTCAATGAATCTAGCGCCGATGTTGATGCCTGCGGTAAACGAAGTATTCACGGCGTTAAAAGGCGAGAGAAGCGGGTCGTCGCCATATGGTGGAGAATTACTCAGGCGTGCAACATTGTCGGGAGTAGAGCTATCGCAAATAAACTGAATTCCGGTTGGCTCGGTCAGACGGTTTTCATAAATCCTAGCGTTGGCGTAATACCCGATTCCAGAGGTGGCATGCAACTGGGAGTTCATAAGGCCGAATCGACCCGGATATTCGGCTATCCCCCAAAATACAACATCATTCATCGCAAGAGTGCCACCTTCCTCCTCCGGGTATGGCCTGGCCAAGGTTGTGATAAGAGGCGTCCTCGGAAACGAGATCATGTATTGATTAATGATTTCCTGGGCGCTCGCTTCCCATGCCACCAATCCGGCAGGCAAAGTCTCATTCTCGGTATAACCAGCTCTAATCGCACTGGCGTTAAAGAAATCAATGTCAGCCTGCACGCCGGCCAGATAGCACTCGAATCCCTGTTGGAAGCCCGACATAACCAGATACCCAAGTTGCGGGTTACGGTCATACCTCGCTCCTAAAGCAACCACAAATTCCTTCCATTTAGCTTTGGCAATAGGGTCCCATGGCACCGCCATCACGCCTTGATCAGGCGCGGTGAGGACACGAAATTGGGCTCCTCCGGGGTTGCGCGCCAGGATAGAAAAGGCCACCGGTTTTCTCGTCGTCGCGGTTTTCGTCGCGGCAGCGGAGGTTTGAACAACTGTTCCGCTGGTTCTGGAAACAATGGTCGTGCCCGGTGGAAAATTGTCACAGACGATCACTCTGCCCACATCGCTAGCTAAAAAGGCGTTGGCGGTTTGGGACGTAAGCGTTGCCACATTGAGTGTGGTCGAACCGTCTGCGAAAGTGACGCCGCCCATAAGCCACGGCGGAGCACTGAGGCCACCAGCCACACCAAGACCGATAAACTTTCCGCTGGTACGAGCGAGAGCTAAACAGTCATCGATCAGCGGCCAATTATAAACGTTGTCGGCTGTCTCGAGTTCAGACCAACCAATTCTGATCCGCAGCCCATCCACGTTTACATTCTGCCACGGGTGATCGGTAATGGTTCCGATGGGCTTCTTCGCGGTCACTTTTCCCGGAAGATCGATGATGCCAGCGGGGTAAGGTTTGGCCGCTTGCGTTTTTCCCGGGATCGCAAGCAGCCCGGCAGCGCAAAGCAGCACGCCGAGTAAAGCCGGCATTCTGCAAGGTCGCGTTCGAGCTTGTTTTCCGCTGTTCCACGTTCCAAGCGAAAGCGAGAAGGTTGTTAAGTATCCATAAATATTATTCATCAGAAGGTTTTTCCCAATTATTTGCAACCGATACAAGACTTCTTTCGGAATTTTTTGCGGCTCGAGAACGGTATATACGACCCTGTCCTCCCGCGGCGCACAGCAACGCAAAACGCACTGCCCCCCGAGAAAGATCCCCCCCACGTGCAGCACCACGTTCAGACCCGGCATCGGTCAGGCGATTGCCGCGCGCGGGATGTGGGTTGGATATAAACTGCTGCGACTCCAAGAGCAAGCAGGAGATCCGCGCAGCGATCGGTTATCAGAGCAGTTCGCGGGCGAGTTGCAGGAAGAGCCACCGCTTTCCTATTTCCAGCAAAGGCAGCGAAATTCGGTTGGCCGGAGGATTGCCGAGCGATCGGTCTCGGGCGATCGGCCTCCTCTGGCGCTCCAGATTGACCTTCCCCCTCGGCATCGTTCGTAACACCGCGGTGCGCTGCAGTTCGAAAAGCAGCGTCGCGGCTGCGAACAAAGCGGGTTCATCATGCCGCTTGTCGCAATTCGCGAGATAGCTGTGCTGGAAGAAAGCAATGGCTTCCTTGATCATGGCACGCCAGCGATCGAACGGTCGCCGCAAGCTAAATCTCCATAAATGGCGTCGCACCCAGCTGCGGAAGCAGGAAAAATCCCAGAGCAGCACACCTTGCCGTAACACATCGGGTGGATCGACCAAGGACAACTGATCGTTCTCGAACAAAAGATTCGCCGGCGTGTAATCGTAGTAAACCTGCCCGATGCTCACTTTCGCCCCGGCCAGACTTTCAACCAGCAGCCCGAATGTGGCCGCAATCGGTCGCGCCTGGGGCGATCGCGGACTGGGTCGAATCTTTCATACGAATCAGTGTGCCTATGTTTGCCCAGCAATCGTGGAAACTGTCGCCACGATTGACTATTTCAACAAAGCAATTTTCATGTTTGCAGTAATCCTCTCCTCCAGATACGAATTGAATCCCGCATGCAGCATGAAGAGAATGCCAAAGCCAACAATTACTATGCGACCGACCGGTCCGTCTCGTGCGTTTTCATCCTATCCAGTACCGAACTCGTATGATCTTGACTCTCCTATGACTTTCTGCGCAGGATGAATGGTTCAGCCTCAATTCTAATATGAGATCACCAATGTCACGAGCGCCGTCGTCGCAGATACCTTCCGCTCCAAAAAATAGGGGCGACGAGTACTCGAATCGAAATCTTCAAAGCGTCGTGAAGTCACTATCGGTCATTCTTCCTGCATTTAACGAAGAGGCAAATATCCGGGCTGTCGTTGAGGACGCATATCGGAACATGCCCAAATTTGCTCCAATTTTTGAAATCATTGTGGTGAACGACGGCAGCAAAGATCGCACGGGGGAGATCTGCAACCGGCTGGCCGAGCAGTTCTCCGACGTGCGTGTTGTTCATCATGTCCGGAACCGCGGCTACGGCGCCGCACTCAAGAGCGGGATCGAGCAGGCGCGGTATGATCTAATTTTCTTCACTGACGCTGATGGGCAGTTCGACTTAAAGGAAGTGGCCGCGCTCCTCGAACAGACGAATGCCTACGACATCGTTGCCGGGTACCGAGCCCGGCGACAGGACCCGCCCCACAGGTTGTTGTTTGCCTGGGGTTGGAATGTCCTCGTGCGGATCGTGCTCGGGATCAGGATCCGTGACATCGACTGCGCTTTCAAAGTCTTCCGCCGCGATGTCTTCGATCGTATCCAGATGCAGTGTGTGGGCGCCATGGTTAACACGGAAATCTTCGCTCAGGCAGCGAGGTTTGGCATGACAGTGAAGGAGGTGCAGGTGAACCATTTTCCACGACGGCACGGCAAGCCGACCGGCGGTAACGTTGCGGTTATTCGCAAAGCATTTCGGGAGTTGATCAGAATCCGACGCAAGTCGCACGCGATCACTGCGGTAATTCGGCGAGTTCGTCGACTTCAAGCGGGACAGAAGAGCTGCGACAAATCAATCCGTAGAAAAAGAGCTCGCTCGAAACACCAGCGGCGGTTTGTTGGTTTAATAAAATCATGAAGGCAGATGTGCTAATAATTGGCGGACCGGGTCGTGCTCGATGCGACGATCAAAGCAGATCGAAACGTGTCCCTAACGAAATAACGTCACGCGACTCTGGCGAGGGCAGTGCGCTTCACAGAGGCCATTTCCCTCTCAGCTTGGAGGGCAGCCTCTTTCGACGCCATTAACTTGCGAATCGCAATCCGAGCCGGATTCGTCGCGGCGCGCTCGCCGTAAATTCGTCCAGACAGAATATCAAGTGACGTGAGGCGGTCCCGCCACGTGAAGATCCTTTGGAAAGCGAGCGGAAATTCCCAGAGGACACCGATCACGTCCTCAACGACTTCGTTGCCCTCGTCGCAGAGCTTTTCAAAGTCGGCAAAGGGATTTTCGTTGGTACGGATTTCGCCGGAGAGAAGCTTTGCGATAACGTCGGTGGCGAACTCGCCTTCCTGAATGCCGAAATAAATCCCGTAGGCGAAAATCGGATCGATGAAACGATGGGCGTCGCCGATGCAGACAAAGCCCTTGCCGGAGTAGTTCATCACGCGATAGGAGAAGTTCGCGGTGGCGTGAATCGGTTCCTGAGGCGTCAGGTCGGGCAGCCGGACGGAGAGCGCTGGAGTCATCTGCCGGCATTCGCGCAGCAGCATGTCTTCCTTCGACAGTCCTGCCTGCTTGAAATAGTCGGTGCGAAACACGACTCCGACGCTGGTCAGTTCGTCGGTGACCGGGATGAACCAAGCCCAGTGATGCTTCTTTTGATAGAAGAGCAGCGTATTGCCGGGTTGTTTGGATAATCCCGGGCCACTGTCGCGGATCCCCCCCGCAAACAGGGTGAACAACGCAATCTGTTTGTCGGAGTTGCCGGGATTCTTGGGGCCCGTGACGCGATGGTTGGCGAGAAAAGTCGCACAGCCCGAGGCGTCAATGAGCACGTCTGAGTGGAGGTTTTCCGTAGCTCCTCTCGACGTGCGAATGGTCAGGCCGATAACCGCGTCATCTTTGGAGATAGGCGCCACCGCCGTGGCTTTGATCCATTCGGCGCCCCGCTCAAGAGCGGCGTCGAACAAGACCTTGTCGAAGGTGCTGCGCAAAACGTTCCAGGTATAGTTGGGGACTTGGTTCTCGTTCTCGTCCCGCCGGACGAGCGGAACCCAGAACTCGTTTTTGCCATCCGGGCCATAGAAATTAGCACCGTGTTTCAACGGATAATTCTGCGCTTCGATCGCCGGCCCGAGCCCGAGTTCTTTCAGTGCGAGGGCCGTCGCGCCAGTCAGAGATTCACCGACATGATAGCGTGGGAACGCGTCTCGCTCGACGATCACCGGCTTGATCCCACGTCGCAGCAGATACATCGCCGTACAGGCGCCCGCCGGGCCGCCGCCGAGGATAATAACCGGGTGTTTTTTATGAGGCATTTATGGAACGGAGTTTACCAAGCTTCTGAGAATCGGCGACAACGAGGATGACTTCTTCCCGTCATTTTTGTCAAGGGCATTCCCCCTCTTCAAGATCGCAACATCGGCGCCACGCGGTCGCGTCCCGAGCCCGGCCCGAGAAGCGCGGGGCAACCGCCAATCGCCAATTCTCGTGGCTGCCTCGCAAGGATTCGCGCCCCGGCAACGATCGAGGATGTCGTCGAATGTTCGTGTTCCCTTTGCGGCTCCCGCTTGACTTCGCGAAGATGCAGAAATTTCATCTGAATCGCCGGGACCGGCAGAGCGTTAGACTCGCGGGCGATTCAATAAACTGGCACGCACAAGCAGTGAACAAAACGGCGAGGGCATGGTCGGTCATGCGTGACATCGGCTGGTGGCGTCGTGTGGAGATAAACCAAGGCGCGAGCAACGGCGACGGCGCGATACCAAGCCGCACAGGCATCTTGGCTGTAAGGATGCCAGGCATCGCGCCCAGTCGTATCCGGAACGAAAGTAACACCATTGTTACCAAGCCGTGCTTGCGGAAAGCCGCGTTCGCCTAAGCTTGTTCGATTTAGGAGTTGATTTAAGAATCGGAAGGGACTTTACAGATCGCGAATAAGATGCAAAAATCGCCTGTCCGGTCACAAATGCTGACTCAAGAAGGCTCGCAATTAACAAATCAAATCAACCTCATCGTGAATTGGGAGTTTCCTGGGTAGCCACACAATCGGGTCAATGAAGCGAGCAAATCAACCTTGTTTGGACGAGCGAATTGCCTGAGAGGCCCGGGCGAGATCGCAGTGTAATAAAATGTGAAAACTGATGTGCTAATAATTGGCGGCGGACCGGGTGGTGCAGCGACGGCGATGTTCCTGGTTCGGCAAGGAATCAAGCCGATGATCCTCGAACAGGAAACGTTTCCCCGCTTCCATATCGGCGAATCGCTGACCGGCGAGGGGGGCCAGGCTCTTCGGCGGCTCTGCTTTGAGAATGAGATGGTAAAAAGGGAACATCCCGTCAAACATGGCGTCAGGGTTTTCGGAACAAGCGGCGCCACTAGCTGGTACGTCCCGGTCTCGAAGCGCGACGCGGACTGGAATCTGGCGCTTTCGACCACCTGGCAGGTCCGTCGCAGCGACTTCGATACGATGATGCTCAAGGAAGCCGAAGCGCGCGGTGCAACCGTGATGCAGGGCACGGCAACAAAACCCCTACTGGCCGACGACGATGCGGTGCGAGGCGTAACGGTTCGCTGGCCCGACGGTAAGAGCGAGGACATCGAAACCCAGATAGTGCTCGATTGCTCGGGCCAGGCGACCTTTCTCGCTAACCAGCGTGTCACCGGCCCGAAATATCTCGGTAACTACGACAAACAGGTCGCCTTTTTCTCGCAAGTCACAGGCGCCGTCCGTGGCTCGGGCGTTTCGGGCGAAGAGGCGAAGGACAACACGTTGATCTTCTACGCGAAGAAGTTTCATTGGGGGTGGTTCATTCCTCTCGACAAGGACGTCGTCAGTGTGGGAATGGTCACGCCCCGAGCCGACTTTCTGGCCAAGAAGCAAACTCCCGAAGAGTTTTTCCGGAATGAGCTCTATGACATCAACCCGGAAATTCGGCGTCGCATACCTGAGATGAACCTGGTTGAGAAGGTGCATGTTATCCCCAACTACTCCTACCAGGTGCGGGGCTTTTGCGGGAAGGGCTTTATCTGCATCGGTGACGCGCACCGTTTCATCGACCCGATATTTTCCTTCGGCCTAACGGTCACGATGCGTGAAGCGGAATTCGCCGCGCCGCTGGTCCGTGAGTATCTCGAAGGCAAGGGGCGCGACAAAGCCAACCCGTTTGCCGAGCACCAGCTCTTCTGCGAAAAAGGAATCGATAACCTTGAAGACATGATCGACCTGTTCTGGGAACAGCCGTTCGCTTTCGCGACTTTCGTGTATCACCGCTACCCTGCGGAGATCACGGACGCCTTCGCCGGCCGGATTTATCCAACTGAGCACCAGCCCTCGCCGGCCATCCTGGCCTTCCGCAAATTGCTCAAACGGACGCGGGATTACGGGCAGGAAGATGATTACTCTATCCCAATTGGGTCTCGCTTTCATCCCGAGCGGGCACCTCTCTGGGAACCTAATTCTCCGGTAGCAACAACCGAGGAATGGATGGGAGCGCGGTAATCGTCAAGTTCGGGCAGGACGGGACTGGCCACCATCCCGTCCAGCAAGAGAGTTGCTAAAATCTTCGAAGTCGCCAAACTACCACACTAAAATCATGGAGATACCACAGAAAATTAAAGACTACATCGATAGCAACCGTCTTCCCTTGCCTCCGATAAAAGATGAGGACGAGCCGCTACAGATTGACTCTCTCGCTGTTGTTCGCTTGGTTGCATTTTTGGAAACCGATTGCGGCATTCGGATCGAAGACGAGGAACTCATCGCGGAAAACTTCGAGACCCTGCGCAAACTTGGTGAGTTGATTGCATCCAAGTCCGAGGCTGCCGAAGCCCCACACGAACCGACGGCGGCCCATCCCGCTTTTCCCTCCGCTGCGTCGGTTCGGACAGACACTTCGCCTAAAAAGGGTTAATACTGCTTCAGGTCCAGCTTCAATCTGTTCGCCGCTAGTCAGACGTGGGCGACTAAGGTTTGCGGACCATCCAGAAAGCCACAGCCGGCGTTGCGTCCTGGCCCTCGCTGGCGTTGATTAAAGCGGGTTCGGCTCGCTCGATGATGAAGTGGTTGCCGAAAATCTCCCCGACGTGTTCTCGAAGTTGTTGCTCGGAGCGGACGCCGCTGTAGTTCACAACGCGCGGATCCTGGAACGTCCCGGCAAGCAGGAGCAAGTGGCCACCTTCAACGGTGGCGCGCGCGATGTTCCGGGCAAAGACCGGGCGAAGGTTCACGACGATGCGGTGGAAGCAACCGCGGTCGATCAGGCTGAAGGCCGGTTCCAATCGCAGATTCTCGTCGCAAAGATCGGCGACTTCGAAGACAGGTGCATTGGGGTGTCCGGCGGCGAGGCGGCGGCAGTTCTCAATGGCCGCGGCGCTGTAGTCGAGCCCCAGAACGGCAAAGCCCTGGCCAGCCAGCCACCGGCTAACCTCACCGTTGCCACAGCCCACGTCGATGACGCGTTGATTTTTCGGGAACCAGCCGGACTCGATCGCTTCAACGAGTTCCTTTTGCGGCTGGTCGGTTTTCCAGAACGGGCTAAATTCGGGGTTGAGCCACTGGTGCTCCCATCGATGCCGGTGTCGCCGGTGCGTCCAATTGGGAAACAGCTGTTCGATGCAACCTTGCAGCCGACTTGCCAATGTCCGCCTGTTATCCATGGCCACTAGCGTGCAGCCCGGTGTCCGAGAGTCAAGTGACTTCAAACTCAAACCAGCGGCTTTTCGCCTCGAAGAAAGAGTGCGTCGTTCTCCAAGGAGCGATCATGGTCGGCAAGCAGCGCTCGGTTCCTATCGCAGAGATGGAGTGGTCCCCTTTTCAATGCTCACTTGTTGAGTACCGGAACCGCGGAAAACTCTGCCTGCAATTGATCATTTCTCACAAAGCGACTTGATAACGATTCTATATTGCCCGTTTCGTGCTATGCTGAAAGGATTAACTAGTTAGGCACTAGCCTCCCATAGTGGAGTCCGAAGCGCAGGGCGCTTACTTCCTTTTGCGACAATGATGAAAAAACTGGAGGACAACCGGGAGATTCCAAGCGGCGCGGTTCGCGCTTTCGTACTCTGTGGCGGGGCCGGCACCCGACTGCGCCCGGTGCTCGCTGACCGGCCAAAGTCGATGGCACTAATTGGAGGGATGCCTTTTCTCCAGCTATTGATCGAGAGACTCAGGTGTCAGGGAGTCGACGACGTGATTTTGGGAACGGGCTACATGGCCGAGAAAATTGAAAGCTACTTCGGATCTGGAAATAAGCTTGCAATGCGTATCCGCTACTCCAGAGAGCCCGAGCCGTTAGGAACTGGAGGAGCCCTCAAGCTAGCCGAACCACTCATCAGCGACCCAGTTCTTGTTCTTAACGGCGACAGCTACGTGGAGTGGAGCCTCGTTCCAATGCTGGAGCTCTTCCGGGCCAAAGATGCCGATTTGTTGATCGTAGTGCAGGCAGTCGCTGATGTCACTCGCTATGGAAGTGTGGCACTCGATCACGACGGCCGGGTCACCGACTTCATCGAAAAAGGTATCCGAGCCGGCCCAGGTCTGATCAACACCGGCGTTTATTTGCTTCGAAAGCAGATTGTGCGCGAGTTGCCGGCGGGCACGGCAATCTCACTGGAGAGGGAGGTTTTTCCCCGCCTTCTCGATCGCGGAGTTTATGGATTGGTTTGCACCGGACTCTTCATCGACATCGGAATTCCGGACGACTTGAAGCGGGCCCAGGTGCTGCTCGCCTCGCGGGTCGGCACCGCTTCGTGCGCTCCGTCTGCGTCCTCATCCGCAGGGCTCCTTGGCAAGAGGACTTAAAAGGAACAGTTTGGATCACGCTCAGCGCGTCAGCGGCTTTTTCCCAAAAAAAGTGAGCAGTGGTCCGGTCATGATGGTAGTGACGAGAGCCATGATTACGAGCATGGTGAAGATGCGCTGTGAGAGAATGCCCATTTCATAACCGATATTGAGGGCGATGAGTTCCATCAGTCCACGGGTGTTCATCAATGCGCCGAGTTGAAGGGACTCGCCCCATTTCATCCCGGTAAGACGAGCAGCCAGGGCGCTTCCGCCGAGCTTTCCCGCAGTGGCTACCCCAATAATGACCAAGCAGATAAGCCAATCCTGAGCACTGTCGAGGAGGCCGATTTGGGTGCGCAGACCAGTGAAAGCGAAGAAGACGGGTAAGAGCAGGACGGCGCTTAAGTTCTCAACCCGTACAACCAACTTGTCGCGAAAACCCCCTGCTGTAGGCATGACTATTCCTGCCAGAAAAGCCCCGAAGAGCGCCCGGATGCCGATGAGTTGCGTGCTCAGGGCAGAGGCAAGCACGACGCCAAAAACTACAGCCAGCACAGCCTTACTCGGGTTGGGACGCTCTAACGCCTGCTGCCCAAGCCAGTTGGGCAGGTTTGGTTTGATGACGAGCAGCATGAGCACGACAAAGACTAACACGAGGCCAAGACTAAACGCCGTCGCGCCAACACTGGTTGCTCGCGCGATAGCTACCACGAATGCCAGCACGCTCCATGCAGTCACATCTCCCACCGCGGCGCAGGCGGTTGCGGTGCGACCAAGCGAAGTCTTGAAAATAGCCCGGTCCTGCAAAATCCGGAGCAGGACAGGGAAGGCGGTGATACTCATGGAAATCCCCATGAAAAGCGCAAAGCCAGTAAATGACGCGCCCGGTTGAGCGAGGCGGCCATAGAAAAATAACGCCAGCAGCACGCCAAGAAAATACGGAGCGATGATGCTGGCATGA
>Ga0137403_10007785_pt1 | contig 12042 bp, 15 predicted proteins | sample CZOMad2_1_16fung_FD_122057 | JGI IMG/M metagenome (GOLD analysis project Ga0137403, IMG submission 122057) | Vadose zone soil fungal communities from Angelo Coast Range Reserve, California, USA - CZOMad2_1_16fungal (Hybrid Assembly) | ecosystem: Environmental > Terrestrial > Soil > Vadose zone...
TCAAGCAGCCAAGAACTTCGCTTTCCGGCCGAATCGTTCTCCAGAGGTCCAGTACTGGTCTGCCACCATCGCGACCGGTGACGAATGGCGATGTAACTTTTTCCCACTTCCTAGAATCCGATGTGGTGCGGTGAGGGCACTTTCTGGAAAGTAGAGTGAACATAGTGAGTACGAGCATAGATCGTGTGTTGCTGGCACCTGTTTCCTCGGCACGTACCCAATCGACGTTGGAAGCCGCAGGGATTTCAGTTTCACGATATGGGTTGGTTGTTGTGTTGCTGCTGATTGGAGTGCTCAAGTTCACTCCAGAAGAAGCGGCGGGCATCCAGCCGCTGGTCGCGCACAGCCCACTGATGTCGTGGATGTATGGTCTGCTGAGCGTGCAAGGGGTTTCCAACGTGATCGGTGCCATTGAGATCGCCATTGCAACTCTCATGGCGCTTCGCCCGCTATCCCCCAAGGCATCGTTGGTGGGTAGCTTGGGAGGGGTCGTAACTTTCCTGCTCACCGTCAGCTTCCTCCTCTCCACGCCAGGCGCTGCGCAATTGAAACACGGCTTTCCAGTTCTGGGAGATGCCGGGCAGTTTCTGATTAAGGACCTGGTGCTGCTAGGCGCTTCGTTTTGGACAGCCGCGGAGGCCTACGGTGCGGCCCAGAGATAGGGTAAAACGGTGACCCACTCCTCCTCACGTTTGTTGTGCGTACTATCGGCAATAGGAATGGCCGTAGGCTGTTCCCTCATCCCTGCTTTGTGCGCACAGACGCTCAACGATGATGTGCACGTGACCCCTCGGCAGCCGGATCAAGACAAGTCCCTCAAAGATCCATCGCTAACAGCGCTCAACAAGCCCGTCAAAGCGGTCGTGAATCTGGTGCTCCTGCCGGTAACGATTACAGATCTCTTGAACCGTCCAGTCACAGGTCTGGAGAAAGACAACTTTAAGGTGTTTGAGGGAAAGGAACCACAGGATATCCGGCACTTCTCGGGTGAAGATCTGCCGGTTTCACTGGGCGTGATCTTCGACACGAGTGGCAGCATGAGCAGCAAATTTGATCGGGCGCGCGAGGCAATCGTGGAGTTCTTCAAGACTGCTAATCCACAAGACGAGTTCTTTATGATCGCTTTCTCTGATAGACCAGAAGAGCTGTCGGACTTTACGAGCTCAGTCGATGACATTCAGGGAAAGCTGCTGTACACGATGCCCAAGGGCCGGACGGCGTTGCTGGATGCCATTTACTTCGGCATCAGCAAAATGCGGCAAGCCAAGTACCAAAAGAAAGCGCTGCTGATCATCTCGGATGGTGGGGACAATCGCAGCCGATATACAGAAGGTGAGATCAAGAGCCTGGTAAAGGAAGGGGACGTGCTGCTCTACGCCATCGGCATCTACGACCGGTATTTCCCAACTGAAGAAGAACGCCTGGGTCCGCAGTTGCTGGATGATATTACGCAACTCACAGGCGGGCGCGCTTTTACGGTCGACAACCCCGATGACTTGGCAGACATTGCCACAAAAATTGGTATTGAACTCCGCAACCAGTATGTGCTCGGATATCGCCCGAAGAATCTTGTACCCGATGGCAAATGGCACAAGGTGAAAGTGAAACTTGTGCCGCCTAAGGGCTTACCGCCGCTGCAAGTTCATGCCAAGGCAGGATATTACGCGCCTTCGAGTTAGGCTTTCTTGATTCCCCGTACTTCGGGCTGCAGTCGCCCACCGGGTCGCAAGCCCACGGGAAAACGTTAAGAAGGGGAACATGGAAACAATCGGACAACGAAGAGCACACTGGTCTGGGGGCACGAATCTCGTAGCCTTGAAGGCGGAGATTTTGTCCGCATTGTCTTTGGTTGGCACCGCCACAACCACGGAAGAACTCAGGCAAGCGAACTGGGCCTATCAGAAAGCCCTCAGCACTGCTCGAAGCATGGGCTATCGTCCACACATCCGAGCAGCGGACAACCAGCAAATTCGAGTGGACTGGGTAGCCATAGACGAAGGTACATTCTGTAAAGCTCATGCCAGGATTTCGCGTCAGGCCCCGATGACATCCAAAGAGTGAAAGATGAGCCTGGATAAAGTCTTGCGCTGGGTCACTTTCCCATGGGTGCTGACCACTTTAGTTCTGCTTACTGCTACGAACGCACACCGTTCTTGAGATGGCCTGAGTTGCAGCCAAATTCGCCCCATACTCGCCTGCAGACAAATATCCCATGGCAGAGCCTGTCAATGCGGAAATCCTCGCTCAAACGTCTCGATAGCGAGCGGAAATGGCAAGTCCGCTCCTGGGACAAATGCCTGTAACTCAAAAGTAAGAGCTCGGAGTTAGAACACGAACGTTTCTTCTTCCGCTACGATGAAAATCGGCGGGCCGCCCGTCGAAATGGAAACAGCGTTCGCCAGGGTCTCCTTCGCTCCTTCAGAGTCGGCGCACGCCTGTAGGGCGGACATCGAAGGGAAATGGATCTCTGCAATCCGATGAAAAGGCGCGGCGCCACCTTGCGCCGAACTTAATACCTTCGTCGCCACGATCCTGGTCTTGCCCGCCAGCCTATCAACCGCCATCGGCACGTGCTGGTCAAGATAGAGACGCTCGAACTTCTCACGATCCGTCGGGACGGGGTAGATGACTACAAGCTTTGTTGCCGGCATGCTGCCTCCTCTTTTGTTGTGAATGCTGGTCTCTCTTAGGTTCGGGTCGGATCCTCTCTTCCGCGGTTGTCAGTTAACAGTTGGCGCTCGGATCTTCGAAGGTTGCCTATTCCAATCTTTGCGGCGCATACTGCGCCGCTGTGTACTGGCGCCTATTCCACCGTGTGCTTCGCCGTGTAGCCTTCCCGAGCGATGACCTGGTACTTCACATCCTTGCCCTTCTGGTCTCGCACTCTTAGTGCACCCCCATCCGGTGCAACCACCTCAACTTTCAACTTGCGGAAACTGCCATCGAGCTTAGGGTTGGTGGGGTGAAAAGCAATTTCGTACTGATTACGGATGTCGCCGATGATATCGTGAAAGATCTCAGGATATTCAGCTTCGAAGCGCGGCTGGTAAAAGCGGCCGCCAGTCAAGCGGGCAAAGGTTTGCATTTCGTTGTCTGCCTGCAGGTAATCGATCTGCGAAATCGGGATCCCCAATCCATGAGGCGCCGCTCGGCCCGCTGACTCGTATCTTTGGCGTGCGATCCACCCGACGCTGACGGGGAAGATGGTCACATCATGTGTGGACTCGATCTTCTTCGTGATCTGACCCAGGTTTAGCTTGCTAAAGCTATCGAAGCCGGTACTGACTAGAATGACGTATTTGTGCCCTTCGACTCGATCGAGGCGATCGAGCGTGTCATAGAGAGCGTCGAACAGATTGGTCTCAGCGAAGCCGGGTGTACGCAACTGGTTCAGGGCGCCATAGATCGCTTCTTTGTCCTGGGTGAAGTCGACTAGCGTTTGCGGCTTAATAACGTAGGAAACCACCGCGACCCAGTCGTCTTTCTTGAGCGTATTGGCGAAGCTGTAGGAGGCGCGTAGGGCATCCAGCACGAAGGCGTAATTGGTTGATGCAAACTCCACCAGGAGTACGGCGGTGATCGGTGCTTGCGAGACGGTAAAGTTGCTGATTGCCTGTGGTACACCGTCTTCGTACACGCGGAAGTTCTCCTTTCGCAAGGTAGAGATGAACTGCCCATCCTTTGTTGTGACGATGACAGGAACTTCCACCAAAGGCACATCCACCCGGATCGAGTAGTCAGGCAGGCCCTCGATCTTCTTGGGTCTCTCCGCCGGTGGGGTGGGCAGAGGCTCATCTCTCTTTTTCGGGACAGCGTAGGGCCCAACATCGTTTTGCGGGCCTCCCGCAGGCGGGAGCGGCTCCTGCCACTGGCCATTGGCCACCGGAGCCGGCGTGGGCTGATCCTGAGCTGCCAGTCGAACAGGTCCACCCAGCAACGTGACCACAACTAAGAAAAGTAAGGCGACCAAGCTCCTTGCCAGTGGCCCGAAACTGCGCGGCAAGTCGCCGGGAAACCTAGACCTCTGATAGCTTCTCTCCCATCGGGAACCACTGAGGACAGTTGTGCGCATGTGAATCGCCGCATTGAGCCAGGCGAAGCCACAGAGCATTAAGAGACGAGTTTTCTTGCTGTTACTCACGAATTCGTCGCCGTCATTCCCTTGGGCAAATACGATCTAATGACCGAGAACTGAGTTAAGCTTCCGCGACCTCGCAAACCCAAGTCGACCTCGTCAGCTTCCTGACAAACTCAGCAAAGCCCTCGGACTCGATAGGGTGAGTGAGTAATCTATTCTTGTGATCCTCGAATGTGGCGGATTCTGTGTTGGCCCCCAGGTACTCCGTCATCGCTTCTTTACTAATCCTGGACATGTTGCGGACCTCCTGTGAATAGTCACTCTAGATCGCTGCTAGCACCCTACGGAACAACATCCATAGCCATTGTTTGCGCCGGATGTAGTTGAACCGTGGGCTGGTTGCGCAGGCCAAGTGTTCTTAGTGGCTGCCTCCTGGCAATGTTGATTCAGTCGCGGCCGACCCATTGCCGAAGGACAACGCGTACTTCTTGCCGGCGAAATCGATCTGGGTCAGAGACTGGCTGCCATCATCGTTCTTGTGCGACACGGTCGCATTGTCACGACCGGCTTGACTCAGTTCAATCAAATGAGCCGGCACAGTCGCCACCAGTTTCCCTTGCGCCAAGATCATAAGCTCAACGCTAGAACCTGTTCCGTCCCACGTAAGCTTGTAACGTCCTGGGGTCAGTTGGTGTCCGCTCACTGTTACGGGCTCAAACACATCGAATGAACCTTTGTTTCCTTTGTTTGCTGCGAATGCGCTCGTAGCCAGCAACAGCGCTAGCGCGGGTAGAAGACTCCTGGAGATCATTGATAGCTTCATACAATTCCTTTTTCTTTCCCGAAAAACGTCGGGAACCGGCTTTGGGCGGCTTAGTCTTGCCAGACTGGGCAATTTTGCTTTGCCTGCAGGATGGCTTACGATATTCGCTAAAAGTCACACGAGAATCGAGCGTTTCAAAACTCGCCCCTCTAGCGCGTGTGTGCGCACCTCCCGCCAGACCGTGGACACTGAAGTCGCGTGACACTGGAACTATTTCCTCGATGACAAGAGGGAGCGCCTTCCATCCCCCGTGATCATTGTTCGAAGCGTCGCGTCAACGTAATTTGCTCATAAGAGCGACGCAAGAGGCCTGGTTCTTCCAATCAGACGCAAGGGCGCCGCAAAAAGTTACAGTGATTGCTCGGGTGCCCACCGCTTGGTTTTCGGCTTGCCTGTGGCCGAATGACTTCGATCGAATGGTTATCTCCAAATCGTGCGCTCAGACGCAACCTTTAAAAGCACCCCGAACACTTTGAAAGCGGTCAAAGCCACGCAGCGCGGCTGTAACTTTCTTTCTGAAGATGTCATCAAGGAGGTCATCGGGACAGAAACGCCAGGGAGCGATCAGGGGAGGGGAGATGGATAGGTTCACAAACACACTGGTACACGCAGTTACTGCAGACCTTGTCCGGCCCCAATATGCTGATGGGTACTTGGTTCGTAATTCGCGGGTTGCCGCTTGATTTACAACGGGACTCAGTCGTCGTCGACCGGGACGGACCAGCCGCTCACGGAAGCGGAGATGATCTCTCGCATCACCGCAGGTGAACGGGAACTGTTCTATGATTTGATAAAGCCATGCGAGCGGGCAGTATTTCTGACCGCTTACTCGGTTCTGAAGAGCGAGGCAGATGCTGAAGAGGTTGTGCAGGAGGCGGCCCTTAAGGCATACAAGGCTCTTGGCAGCTTCCGTGGAGAATCGAAGTTCAGTACTTGGCTGGTTAAGATTACGTTGAACGAAGCGCGAATGAGACTCCGCCGCTCACGTTCGGAGCCCGAGGTTTCGCTTCAAGATTTTATAGACGATGGTGACAGCGATTACACGCCGGCAGTTCTGACTGACTGGCGCGAGATTCCTTCAGAAGCTCTTGACCGCAAGGAACTACGGGAGATTCTGCAACGAGCGCTAGCCGAGCTGCCGGAAAAGTATCGCGAGGTATTGATCTCTCGTGACGTGCGTGAGATGAACATAGCTGAGACCGCTCAATTGCTCGGCATCAGCGAAGGGATGGTGAAGACCAGGCTGTTCCGGGCGCGTCTGATGATGCAGAAAATTGTGGCACCTGAGTTGCGACCGCAAGGCAAGAAAAACACGAAAGGCTGATTATGGTGCTCGATTGCAAACACGTGTGGCGCGAAATCTCCAATTACATCGACGGAGATCTCGATCCCTCCGTGCGTGCCAGCATGGAAAAACATCTGGCCCACTGTCGCCATTGCGCGGCTATTCTGGATTCAACTCGCAATATCGTTTACCTGATCGCGGATGAGCGCACTTTTGCTTTGCCGATCGGTTTCAGTGAGCGGTTGCGTGCGAGGCTTGAAAGCGAACTTGAGAAGTCGGAGCCAGCTAGCCGATAACGGCGTTACAGTTCGTGGTGAAAGAGCGGATGCGCGAGAAGTTCGCCTGCGATCAGAAGTAGGGTGAGGACAGATGTACCGAGCTGGATCCACTTCTCCAAGCGTTCTTTTCGAGCAAGAGGACGCATTCGCCAGCGAGCAGACGGGTTCCTGCGCATCCGTTCTGCGTTCCATAAAAGCACAAGGTTGATCACTGCACCGAGCCCTGCGATAGCCAGCATCGGAATCCGGAACCTGTTAGCGTGAAAACCAGTCGCTGGTCCGGCTACAGTTGCGGCAATAAGGGACGAGAACCCGAGGGCAGTACCTATGCTGCTGAGGAATACGGCCATAGCACAGACACCCTGGATTATCGCCAGACCGAGCGACCCCACGGTAATAAATCGCCGCGCCTCCCAGAACCGGAACGACGATTTCTTGGTGATCGGACGCTGTTCAAGTTCTCGAGTTTCGGTCTCTTCCACCGTTGGGCCTCCAGGAGAAAAGGAAACGTTACCCGTGAGATGCGCGGTTTCGACGGGAAGTTTCGTGAGAACGGCATACCTTAGCAGTTGAACATGCTGGGGACTTGATCCTATTTGGGTGCCAAATTGGATGGCCTGTCAAACATTCTGGAACTCCGATCCATTGATTCCATCCCTTCCATCCCGCCTGCCGTCAAATCCATCCCGATCGAAGCCGAACCCACGAGCCCGCCCTCCAGCAGAAATCCGTTCAGAGCGATGCTGCTTGTCCAAGCATGTTCGAGAGCATCGATGTAGCCAGTCTCATTCTCGTAAAGCATGCGATGCAGGTTGAGGACGCGGACGAATGAAGCGGTCATTTCACCGTATTGCGCGGTCATGAGCCCATAAGCGCGCTCCAGCCGAGGAAGGATTTCGACCCGATATTGGTCGGCAGCTAGTTGTGAACTGCAGGTCCCTAACGTCAGGCGTGATCACTGGTACCGGAATCGTATTTTTGGAACGATCGGATGCGCGCGCTTGATTCATGCCGTACAGCCGCGAGGCGCCCCCAAGACCAGCCGCTGTAGCAATCGTGTATAAACGTAAGGCGTGATCTCACAGTCCCTCTATGATCGCAGGTCGCAGGTTCAACACAAGCTTTCCCTCATCGGAGTGGCACAACTACGAACTGGATCTCCAACTCGTTCTTGACCTTAACAACGCCTCCCGCGACGCTGACCGGATTAATGCCAAAATCAGTTTGTTTGATTGTTGCACGGCCCGTATAGGCTCCCTCTCCATAACGGACGTCCGCCTGGATCGGTCTGCTCTGACCGTGCAGCGTCAGCTCGCCGTAGACAATCCATCGGTTGACTCCGGTCCTTCCGATCTTCGTAGAATGAAAGCTGATGAGCGGATAGCTTTCACTCTGCAAGACCTTCGTATGCATGGTGTGCTCGACTTCCGCTTGCTGCTCCGCGCTCAATTTGTTGTCCTCGACAAGCGTGAGCTTGCGGGCATCAACGGTAAAGGCTACCTGCAGAGGATCGCCGTCATTGATGCTGCCTCCCGCAAATGGTGCCGTCACCCGATGATCGTGACCCGCTGCGGAGAACAGGCCGGCCTTCCCTACGTGAATCTTCAACGTGCTGTGTTCGACATCGATCGACCGATCGGCGGCAGCTAACCACGGCGATGTGGCAAAAAGAAATCCTGCCACCTTTAGTGCAAAGGTCGCGTTCAGTCTTTTTCTTCATCATCACCTTGACAGGCTCACAAGGAACATGGCGTGTTCGGTCTATTGCAGGTCTGAGTAAAACGCGTCATGGTATCGCCTGGCCTCCTAAGACCTGCACGCAACGTTCCGTGCCCACGGACTTGGAAATCTGACCGACCGTACACTTGTGGGTTGAAGAAGGCCGGCCTGGGCCCCGATTAGGGGCGCGTGGTGAATCGGCGGCCAATCGGCGGCTCTCGGACGCGTCGGAGTCGACCGGAAGAGTCCACACTTCAACTTTGGTTGTTCTACTTCCGTTTTCAGCTCCTCCGTCCGCTCCTGGGGGGGAGCGCGATAGGTCAGCTCCAGCCGCAGCTCACTACTCAAAGCTGAGCGAAGTATCGGCGCCCTTTTTGCATGTACATCACCTTGGTCGTTTCTGCTGATCCCCGAAGTCGCGTTTTACTGTGTACCTGCGCTCGCCAGACAATCGACCTCGCTTCCTTAGAACCTGATCAACAGGCCGCCGGTGACCGCCACATTGTTTTGCCAGTTGGCCTCAAGCTTTCGATTGTAGTTTGGCAAACCAGAATAAAAGTCCCGCACCTCAAATCTAAATCCGATCGGTATCCTCAACACGGGGACGACACTCCGCGTATCGATTCCAGCGCCAAACTCCAGCGTGCCAGTGTTAGTTCCAGGTCTGAACGATGTGCTCGTGCTGGGCGTCTTTTCGAGGAAGCGAGCGTATCCCCCACCGAAGGATAACCAAGGAGCAATCAGCCCGGCGGGATTGAACTTCACACGCACATGCGGGGTAAGAAACACATAGGCATATTGGGGACTCACGCCCTGGGGCGGCTGACTCAGCTTCACATCAAGCGGAGAGGCCAGAAAGTCCACACCACCATGTATCGTTACTGGCCTAACAGTTGCGAGGCGGCGGTCGTATTCAGCTCCCAACGCCAAGCTTGCGTTTAACGTCGAGCCGCCCCTCGGTCCACTTCCGCCGCTGGAGCGGCTTTGGCTCGGCGCCGTTGTTGCGCCGATCACTAATCCAACCTCATTCTTTGTCTGCGAGTGCGCATAGGGAACCAGGCCTGACAACAATAAAACGATTCCGCACGCAGTAAGTATTTCTTTTGGATGCATGGTCGCTTTCACTTCTTGATTTTGTTTTCTGCAGTTGAGTCGCGCTCACTTTATGAAAGATATGGCCGCTTCGCAGGTGTCGCCCATCGCGGGAACCTGCAACCAGCCGCGAGACGCCGAGATAGATACAGGATTCTTGAACGATACTTTCTTGAACTCGACGATTGGATGCTGGGAGGTCAGGGGAAGTTACGTCCGGTGGCGCTGGTGGCGCTCACCAGCGACCCTTCAGCCGCTCAGGAATGTACGTTCATGGTCGTCGAAGCTCGCACTTCCTTCATCTTTGCCTAGACAAGGAATGCACGCCTCACTTAACAGCCGGTGAATTCCTTTGCACCTGACGCTCACATCGAAGGTCAAGCGGAGCCAGGCGCGCGGTATTGTCGTTCTCACTTTTGCTCGCGCCGCTCGTAACTTTCTTGCTCGAATGCACATCGTATCGGCAGCAAGCGACCTTCAGGATGACGCGGAGCAATCATCGAGAGTTCCCCAACCTAAGGGGAAGGCTCGTAGCGTGACGGTTCACTTAATCCTCCTCAACCGGAGAGGTGTGGGCTGCTCCTGAAAACTAGTGTTGCTGCACACGGCTTCACAACTCAGCACGTAAAAGGAGCGATTAAGATGACTAATTCAATGAAGGCTCTGTTAGCAGGCGCTGCGCTCGCAGGCTTGATGACAGGCACAAGTGCAAAGCTTAACGCACAAACCTTAGCCCCGAACCAGGGCAATGCCGGAATCAAAGCGGTAAGCATGAGTGATGACGGCGGCAAGGACAAGAAGGACAAAGACAAAACTGAAAAACACGCTTGTAAGGGCCAAAATTCTTGCAAAGGCAAGGGTGGCTGTAAGGCCGGTGACAACGGCTGCAAAGGCAAGAACTCCTGCAAGGGCAAGGGCGGGTGTGCAACCGATGGATCCAAACCGCCAGCTGAACCCCAGTCGGAGCAGAACTAAGGACGACCTCAACCCCAGTGGGTCGGGGCTGAATGTCCCGACCCTCTTTTCTCTAGGAAAGCTAATAACATGCCAGCAAATCCTTTCAATGGGTTCACAGACTTTGGCGTCGGAATAGGCCTTCGCGTGCCGCATTTCCAGCACATTCTCTCGGAAAAACCGGTTGTGAGTTGGTTCGAGATTATCTCAGAAAATTACATGATCGATGGTGGGAGACCGCTGCATGTGCTCGAGCAGATTCTTGAGCGGTATCGCGTCGTCCAGCATGGTGTGTCGATGTACTTCGGCTCTCCAGAGCCTGTCAACCGTGAGCATCTGAAGAAACTTAAGGCTCTGGTCAGGCGCACCAAGACTCCCTGGCTCACTGATCACCTATGCTGGGGCAGCGTGGATGGTACATACAGCCACGACCTGCTGCCCATGCCATATACATTTGAGGCTGCCCGTCATACCGCGCAAAAGATTCGGAAAGTCCGGGACTTTCTAGAGATCCCGATTGCGGTTGAGAACGTCAGCAGCTATGCAGAATTCCACGTTTCAGAGATGACAGAGTGGGAGTTCCTAACGGAGGTGGTGGAGTCAGCCGACTGCGGAATTCTTCTGGACGTAAACAACATCTACGTATCCTCGAGAAACCACAACTTCGATCCGGATGATTACCTGGATGGTGTTCCTGCAGAGCGGGTGGCACAGATCCATATCGCGGGCCATTCCAAGTTCGAAAAGTACATTCTGGATACACATGATCATCCAGTAATCGATCCGGTCTGGAAGCTCTACGCGCGCGCCGTCGAACTGGTTGGCCGCACCGCGACGCTCCTCGAGTGGGACGACAACATTCCATCCTTTGAAGAGGTTCATAACGAGGCGTTAAAAGCGAATCAGTTCGTCGCGGAAATGGCGGTGGCATCATGAACCTGCTTGAAATCCAACAACGAATGCTCGCGGCGGTCATGCAGCCCCTTACCTCCCACGAACGAATGCAGCCGCGCAGTCGAGACGGCAAGTCCATGCACGAAGTGGCTGCGGAGTTCATCAAGCCAAATGATCGCCTGAGCTCGTTTGAGCGCCTGGAGATCTACAATCGACAATATTGGTTTCGCGTATTGGCGTCTCTGGACGAGGACTTTCCAGGTCTTCGGGCAATCATCGGTCAGCGACGTTTCGAGGCATTGTGCAAAGCGTACCTGGTTGACTGTCCTTCGCAGTCATTTAGCCTGCGGAACTTGGGCTCTGGTCTCGAAACGTGGTTACGGAGCCATCCCGAGCATATCCAACCGCGAGCAACTCTAGCGCTGGATATGGTTCGCTTAGAATGGGCTGAGATCGAGGCCTTCGACGGTGCCTCGGAACCCGTCTTGCTTCCCGGAGATTCGCTGGCTTCCGATCCGGACCCGCATTTCCGATTGCAACCCTACCTTCAGCTCATTAGCTTGCGCTACCCCGTAGATGATTTGCTCGTTGCCATCAGGAAAGATACTCCCGATGGTGGGATGGCAAGCAATGCCGTCTCCGAGCATCGGAAACAAACCCGAGTGCGCAAAGTCGCGCGCCAAAAACCACAGGCCGTGTTCTTGGTGGTTCATCGCGTTGACTACTCGGTCTATTTCAAACGAATCGAGCAAGAAGCTTTCAAGTTTCTCCACGCCCTGCGAGAGGGACAGAGCCTGTCCAGCGGAGTCGTTCTTGCTTTTCAGGGACGTGATATCCCCGAAACTGTCCTCGTTAGCAGGGTACAGAACTGGTTCGAGAGTTGGTCGTCGTTGGGATGGTTTTGTCAACCCAGAGCCGC